>Ga0070699_100003250_pt1 | contig 14373 bp, 13 predicted proteins | sample KBSK1503metaG_FD_65473 | JGI IMG/M metagenome (GOLD analysis project Ga0070699, IMG submission 65473) | Corn, switchgrass and miscanthus rhizosphere microbial communities from Kellogg Biological Station, Michigan, USA - KBS K1-50-3 metaG | ecosystem: Host-associated > Plants > Roots >...
TCGGTTGCCCTGGCCGTTGCCTGCCAGGCCGCGGTCAGTCCGGCCCCGAGCCAATCGACGGCGCCCAGCGGATCGACGGCTTCGATTCCGCCGCCGCCCAGCTCTTCCGCCCAGCCGACTGCAGGCCTGACGCCCTCCGCCCCGACGAACCAACTGGCCGGTCGTTGGGAGGCAACGGGCGCGACCAACGTGTATCGCCAGGACGGACGCCTCCTCGCGCTGACGTCCGGCGGGGCCCTTTTGATCGGGACCGGCGAAGGATCCGACGGGTTCGCCGCTCGGACCTCGGTCGAGGTCTGGGATCCGGGCACCGGCGACTGGACAGCAGGCCCTGACCTGAACCGACCGCGCTTCGACTTTGCCGCCGTCGCGCTCAGCGACGATCGCGCGCTTGTCGCCGGCGGGTTGAACGGCGACAGCCCGGCGCAGTCGTATTCGAGTGCGTACATCTTCGACGCCCGGTCCGGGACTGGAAGCTGGTCGAAGACCGCGCTGATGGTTGCGGCCCGGTCGGCGCCCGCAGCCGCACGCCTGTCGGATGGCCGGGTCCTCGTCGCTGGCGGGTACTTCCACGTCGAGCCGGACGACGGCTCCGCGGCCAACGCCGATCTCGCGGGGTTCGTCGCTCCAGGCTTGTTCGACGTCGACAATGGACCGGCGGGCGCGGCATTCGCGACGGCCGAAGTCTTCGACCCGACGTCCGGGACCTGGACCGCGACCGGCTCGATGGTCTACGCCAGGTCCGGAGCTGAGGCGGTGACGCTTTCCGACGGTCGGGTGCTGGTCGTGGGCTCGACCGATCGGGCCGGCAATAGCCCGTACCACGTCACCGTCCACGACGACGCCTTCGTGACGGCGGAGATCTACGACCCGGCGTCGGGCCGGTTCACGCTCGCCGGCCGGCTGCCGGCGATCGATCGAGCTGCACTCGAGGAACAGGCACCGGCCAGCGCCAACCCGATGCCCGAGAACGACGGGCAGCCGATGGGCGTGGGCTCCCTCGTGGCGCTCCCGGACGGCGGCGCGGTCCTCATCGGAAATACGCGCTGGTGGAAGCACCAGGCCGACATGACGAGATCGTTCCGCTTCGATGCGCGGAGTGGGGCCTGGTCCGAGATCGGGAAGCCGTATGTGTACGTCTTCGGGTCGGGTCCCGTGGTCGTCCTCACGCCTGGAGTTCGCGACGTTGCAAGGTCGGTCGCGGCTGTCCTAGCGGATGGACGCGTCCTCGTCGCGGGCGGATCGGGGCTGAGCCCCAATGGATTTGGCACCGAGCCAACCGATGTCGCCGAGGTCTACGATCCGGCGACGAACTCGTGGACGACGGTAGCTGACATGCCGGACGCCCGATCGGGAGGGACGTCGGCGCTCCTTGCGGACGGATCCGTCCTGCTCGTCGGGGGGCTTCCAGATCGCGGCGACGAGGGGCAGACCCCGCTGACGACGGCGGCGCAATTCGTGCCCTGATCGGCCCCCGGCGGTGCCTGAGAGTCGTGAGCCGGACCCGGGAAATGCCGGTCCCAGGTCGTTGCGGTCAAACGCAACTACGCAAACAGAGCGGTAGTGGTTGCCCTTGTGAGCAACCATCTGCCGATCCCCCTTGGCGAACCCGCACACGAAGACGCCCCGGGACGTTGCGCCCCGGGGCTCAGTGGTCGGAGGGGCGTCGCTGCTACCCCTCGCAGTGGCCGACGTAGTTCGAGCCGGCGCCGCCATCGCACGTGTCGGTGCCCTTGGCGCCGTCGATCCGGTCGTTGCCGGCTCCGGTGACGATGAAGTCGTCGCCCGCGCCGGTCGAGACGAGGTTGTCGCCGTCGCCGGCGAACACCGTGTCGTTGCCGGTTCCGCCGAGGATCGTGTCGTTGTCGGGGCCCGCGAACGCGACATTGTTCCCAGCCCCGAGCGCGATCGTGTTTGCGCCGTCGCCACCATCGATCCAGTCGTTGCCGGCGCCGCCGTTGATGATGTTGTCGCCGGGCCCGGCACAGATCGTGTCGTCGCCGCCGCGGCCGTCGATTCGGACGCCGGCCTCGAGAGCGACGATCACGTCGGGGCCCTGGGTGCCGGGGACGGCGACCTCGCCGGGCTTGCCGACGATCGTCGCCGCCTTGCCGTCGCAGAGCGGCGTGACGGGGCTGGCGGCCGCCGCCGCGGCCGGGAAGGCGCCCGCGAGAAGCAGCGCCAGGCCGACAAGAGAGATCGCCACCTGGCGACGAGCCGCGCGGGATTGGAATTGGGACATTCCGGATACCTCATGACGGTTGGTCGAGCCGGACGCCGGCGTCGATCACCGCGCGACTCTAGGAATCCCATCCGCTCCGCACACCCGACATTTGCCGCCAAGCCGGCACCGACAAACGCCGACTCAGCCCGCCGTGGCCTCGCCCTCGACCTCGGCGCGAGCGCTCGCGACGGCTCCCGTCCAGAACTCGACCGCCGCCAGCTCGTAGAGGATGCCCATCCGCAGTGTCTCGCCCCGCCACCGTTCGACGGTCCGCTGGCCGGTCCGCGAGGCGGGGCGCCGCTCGAGCCGCTCGTCTTCCTGGTAGGCGAGGAGCTTCGCCCGATGGAGCACGAGCTGCTGCTCAGCGAGGTGCAGCCGGGATTCGGCCGAAGCCAGGTCGGCGAAGAAGAGCTGGAGAAGCCCGAGATCCCGCAGCTCCGTGGACGCCGCGGACGGGCGGTCGAGCCACGCGCCCAGCGCCGCCTCGCCCTCGGGCGTGATCGAGAACACGCGCCGACGCCGGCCCTCGCTCTCGCGGGTCTCGGCGACCAAGCCCTGGGACGCGAGGCGAGGCGGCTCGCTGTAGAGCAGCGTGTGTGGGAACGACCAGAAATGGCCGAGGGTCGCCTGCACGTGCCGCTCGAGCTCGTAAGGCGTTGACGGCCCCTCGCGGGCGAGCAGCCCAAGCACGAGGTACGAGGTGTGGGTGAGGCCCTTCGTTGACATAGTACGGGTCGTACCATACACTACGTACTATTCCGCCATGCCCACAACCGACCAGGTGCCGGGGAAATTCACACCCGGTGGGCACCAGACGACGCTCTGACCTGGACTCGCCATGGCATCGCGGATCGCTACAAGGGTGGTTCACCATGACCACGGAAACCCAGAAGATGGTCGAGCGCATTCCGCTCGAGGTCTTCAACAAGGACAACTTCGGGCTCATCGACGAGCTCGTTTCGGCGGACTTCGTCGACCACTTCGTCCAGCCGGGCATCCCGGCCACGCGCGTCGGCTTCAAGCAGTCCGCGATTGCGCTGAAGAAGGCGTTCCCGGACCTGCGCTACGTCATCGAGAACGCTCTCGAGACCGGCGACCGTGTCGTCCACTACGTGACGGCCACGGGCACCATGACCGGTGAGCTGATGGGCATCGCGCCGACCGGCAAGCGTGCGATCTGGACCGAGATCCACATCGCGCGAGTCGCCAACGGGCGTCTCGTCGAGCACTGGGCGGTCATCGACCAGCTCGGCATGCTGGTCCAGCTGGGCATCGTTCCGGCACCCGGACGGGTCGCCGTCGCAGCCTAGCCACTCCGAACGACGAACAGCCACCAAGGCCCCGGCGGAAACGCCGGGGCCTTCTGCTGTCCAGGTGAGACCGGCATACGTTGCCCGCCGTAGGTGCTCGCGCGACCATCGAGCGATATCGCGCACGCACGAGTGCGCGCACATTGCGCGCATGCGCAAGTTCGGCGGCCTGTTCAAGCTGGGCTCGGGACGGAACGAGACCGACCCGGATCCCGGGATCGACAACGCCCCGGCGCCCGAGGCGGAGCCGGAACGGCTCGAGCTCGAAGTGATCGCGTACGCCGAGGACTGCATCCTGACCGGCACGCTGCCCCTTGCGGCCAACCGCCTTAGCGACTACCTCAACGAGGAACTCGAGTTCGCGCTCACGGACGTGTCCGCCCAGGACCTCGCCGGCAACCCGCCGATCGAGGTCGCCGACATCGTCGTCGAGCGCGACGAGCTCCTCCTCGTCCAGGCAGCCGGCCCGCGCGGCGACCCGAATCGGCGCAGCCACACCCGCCAGCACCCGATCGTGGTCACGATTGGACCGTACGAGGTGCGCGGCCTCATTCACACGCTGCCCGGCATTGACCCGATCGAGAACCTCCGCCGGCGCCGGACGATGGTCGCCCTGACCGATGCGACGATCGACTTCTCGATCGGCCTCAGCCACGTGACCCGCCAGGCCGACGTCGTCATCGTGAACCGCGAGTGCGTCGACTCGATCGTCGAGGCGTTTCCCAGTCCGCCGAAGACGCAGACCGTGGTCTCCGAGGCTGCCGCGGTCGCGATCTAGCGCAACGGGAAGGGCCGCAGGTCCCTCGCTCGCTCGGGTCGCCGAAGATCAGGGCCGGCGCGTTCAGCGGTCGCACGGGTTGTTGCAGAACGCGAGGTTCCGCAGCTCGCCGCTGAACGCATCGACGAAGCCGATCGCCCAGTTGCGAGGCACGCCCACCTCGCGGAAGAGGTCGATCTCCCACGTCGCCCCGGCCGGAACGATGCCGGCGCCGTTCGGCATGCTTTGCAAGAAGAGGTTCGCGTTGCTCCAGGTGCGCGACGGCTGGAGCGGGAGCCAGGCCTCGAACTGAGGATCGCTCAGCATCGCGTCGAGGGCCTCACCGGCGGTCACGATCCGCGGCCTGATGCCGTCGACGCGGACCGCGCCGTCGGCGGAGAGCGACTTCCAGGGAATCATGCGCATGCCGCAGATCGGGTTGCAGTCGGGCGTGGGCAGCGGGTCCGGCCGGTCGTACGACAAGCCGAGATGGATCGGTACGGGACCGGGCAGCGCCGGCACCCCGTCGACGATCGCGGCGGTCCAAGTCAATCGCTTGCTGTTCGTCTCGCCCGGCAGGAGCGTGACCTCGCCGGGGTCCACCGGACAGCTCTCGCCCTTCGGCTCGACCCGAAGGGCCTGGTTCGCGGGGACCCCGCCGCCCCCAAACCCTTGCGTCAGCGCGTACTGCTTGAACTCACCCGCGACCCCGTCCCACGTCCTGCCTTGAGGCTCCCAAGGGACGGCGACGTCGGCGTAGAGCGTTGCCGGCGCCCCGCAGGTCCCGATCGCGACGATCGCTGGCGTTGAACGGTCGTTACGGACCGTGACGTCGATCGTGATCGTGCCGCCGGGCTCTACGGACCCTCGGTTGAAGACGGCGCCGACGGTCAGCCCGTCCTGAGTGCCGACGATCGGGCGACCGGGTTCGATTCCCGCGGAGCCGGTCGCGGCCGGCGTCGGGACGGCTGGATCGGTCGGTGGCGGCGTTGGGCTTGCGCAACCGACCGCGATCAGCAACATGACCGTCGAAGCGAGCGTTTTCATCGAGCCTTCAACCATTCTCAGAACGCAATAAGTCCGTGACGGCGAATTGGGACTCCCAGCGTAGACTCAGCCGACCATGAGCGTTTCCGCACGCTCCCAGGGGCGCGATCCGGTCGTCGGCAGCAGCTCGTTCGAGGCGCCATTCGTCGGCCGGGCCGCCGAGCTCGACGCAATGCTCGGTGCGCTGGACGAGGCGATCAGCCAGGGCCGCCCGCGGTTTGTGCTCGTCGACGGTGCCGCCGGGATCGGCAAGAGCCGGCTTGTCCGCGAGTTCCTGGCGCAGGCCCGGACGAGGGCCTCGGCCGCCGCGATCCTCCAGGGCCGCTGCCCGGCATCGGGGCGTGGATCCAGCTACTGGGCCCTCGGCGAAGTGCTCCGACGGGCCTGTGGCATCGGCCTCGACGACCGCGCGGAAGAGGCGGAGGCGCGTCTCCGCGACGGTCTCTCGCGGATCCTTGCGCCGCTCGCACTGACAAAGCCCGAGTTCGACGAGACGCTGAACGCGCTCGCGACGTCGGCCGGGATCGTCATCCCGGGCAACCCGTTCGAGCGGGGCGAGCCGCGGTTCGTCCCACATGCCATCAACAATGCCTGGACGCAGTTCCTCCGCTCCTACACGCAGCGGGGCGGTGCGATCCTCGTCATCGAGGACCTCCACTGGGCCGGGTCAGCGTTGATCTCCGCGCTGCCCGCGATCGCCGCGAAGCTCGACGGCCCGTTCGTCCTGGTCGCGACCGCCCGCCCGGCGTTCCTCGGTCGTGAGCCGGAGTTCCTGTCGGGCCAGGGCCTCGCGACGGTCGAGGTATCGTCGCTGGGAGCCTCCGACGCCGGGACGCTCGTCGACTCCCTCGTCTCCGGTGGCGCGCTGCCGGACGATGTCCGCCGAACCGTCGTCGCGCGGGCCGAGGGCAACCCCTACTTCCTCGAGGAGACCGTGCGCCACCTCGCCGAAGGTGGCAGCGCGGCGATCCCCGGCTCGATCCAGGCGGTCCTCGTCGCCCGGATCGAGGCCCTGCCGCTCGCCGAGCGGCGCGTCCTCCAGGAGGCGGCGGTCGTGGGCAGGATCTTCTGGGAGGGTCCGGTTCGCCTCGCACTGGGCGCGACCGACGTCGACGAGCCCTTCCGCCGCCTTGCCGAACGGGGCCTGGTCTTCACGCGCCCGACGTCGAGCCTCTCCGGCGAGGTCGAGCTGAGCTTCAAGCACGCGCTCCTGCGCGATGCGGCCTACGGGACGATGACGGCGGCCCATCGAGCGAGATCGCACGCCTCCGTCGGCCGATGGCTGGAAGGGATCGCCGACGATCCGAAGGCCGACCTGGCCGGGCTGATCGGCGAGCATTACCGTCGCGCGATCGAACAGGATCCCGACGGGAGCGCGTGGCCGGATCCAGCCGATCGCGAGCGGGTTCGCAGCCGCGCGCTCCGGTACTTGATGGTCGCGGGCGCGAGCGCCCATCAGCGTTACTCGATCGACCGCGCGATTGAGCTGCATGAGGCGGCGCTGCGCCTCGCGACATCCGACGCCGAGCGCGCCCGAGCCCACGCGGCGCTCGGCCAGGATCACGAGTCCGGCCTCAACGGCCAGGCCGCGCTCGATGCGTACCGACTGGCGATCGAGGCAGCCGATCGGGCGCTTCTGCCGGCGAACGAGCGAGCGCAGATGCGCATGGCTGCCGGGCGGACGATGGCCCTCCGCTGGGGGGCCTTCGCCGTGCGCCCGAAGCCAGCTGAAATCGACGCATTCGTCGACGAGGGTCTCGCGCTGGCAGAGGACGCGGAGACGAGGCTCTGGCTGCTCCTCATGCGTGGCGGCGCCGGGATCCGCTGGGCCGAGCGTCTATCGGATCCCGCGTTCGTCGCCGACAGGACCCAGGCGGTGAACGCGGCGCTCGATGGGGCGAAGCAGCTTGGGTTGATGGATCTGCAGGTGGTCGCAGGCCGCGTGGCTGCGCAGCTCGGGTTTGCCGCGGGCCGCTACGACGAGGTTGCGGCCGCGTACCGGGACCTCGCGCCGCTCCTCGATTCGGTCGAATCGGTGTTCCAGCGGGCATTGACGTCGATGTACGTGACGCTCGGGCTGGCCGACGTCGCAGGCGCCTACGCGGAAGCGCTCGTCGTGGCTCGGAAGACCCTCGACGTCGGCCGGACGTTGAGCCCGCACGAGCACGCGCATGGCACGTCGATCACCCTGTGGTGCCTGTACCACCTCGGTGACTGGGGCGACACCGCCGCTCTCGTCGACGAGCACGTCGCAGCCGTCCGCGGCACGGACGTCTTCATCTGTCCGTACATGCGTGGCGGAGCGCTGATCGGCGCGCTCATGGCGGCACACCTCGGCGACGTCGAGCGCGCCCGCGAGCTTGTCGACGGGGTCCAGTTCACCGACGACGAGCCGGGCTGGCCCGAAGCGCTCCGGGCACGGGTCCTGGTCGCCCTCGGCGAAGCCGAGGACGGGGTGGCGGCCGCCCAGCAGATCATCGACAGCGGGCGGCTCGCGAGCCTGGAAGAGAACGAACACGAGAGCGTGGCGCTTCTCGAAGGCCTCCAGGCGCTCGGCGCATGGGATCGGCTGCGGGCGTTCCTGCCCGACGCGCGGCGCCGGAGCGCATCGCTGGCGATCCTCGGTCCGGTCTGCGACCGCGCCGACGGCGTGCTCGCGTCCGCGGACGGCGACACGGAGCGCGCGATCGAGCTTCTCCGGCGCGCCGTGGCCGGGTTCGAGCGCCTCGGCGTGCCGTACGAGATCGCCCGAACCAAGATGCTGCTCGCGAACGAGCTGCCGGACGGCGACGCGATGCTCGCCGAGGCGACGGCGGCCGCCGAGTCGCTGCTCGGCCGGGCCCTGGACGCCGCGCCGGCCGGGGCGCCGCCCGCGCCGCCGGTCGCCGACGCGTCGGGGCTCTCGGAGCGCGAGCTGGAGATCCTCGCGCTGATCGGCGAGGGGATCAGCAACCAGGAGATCGCCGACCGGCTCGTCCTCAGCCCTCGGACGGTCGAGCGGCACGTGTCGAACATCTACCTCAAGCTCGGGCTCGAGGGCCGGTCCTCGCGGGCGGCCGCGGCGTCGTACGCCGTGCGATCCGGCCTGGACACGGGGTCGCCCAAGCCCTAGCGCGGGGTCCGGTCCACACCGCCGCTACGTGTCGGCCGCCACGGACCGTCCGGCCTCGCCCAACTCCCGCTTCGCAGTTTGCGTGCCGGCACGGAAGTCGCGTGCCGCGGGGCTCCCTACCTTGCATCGCAGATGAACCCGGCCAGAGGCCCGGGGCGAACGAGGAGGAACTCCGATGGACCCGCTCACGAACTACGAAATCGCGAAGCTCCAGATGGCCGAGCGCCTGCAGCAGGCCGCCCGCGAGCGCCTGGCCCGCGGTGGCCGCTCGTTCGCCGGCACGGAAGACGAGGCAGTTGGACGCCGTTGGAGCGTCCGCGGGCTCGTCGGCCGCATCACGTTGGCACACGGGGCGGGCTGACCACGGCCAACGCCCAGGTTGCAAGACGGAGGTATCGATATGGCGTACAAGATCGAAGGCAAGCTGCTCGAGGTTTGCTCGTGCAACGTCCTCTGCCCGTGCTGGATCGGCGAGGACCCGGACAGTGGCAAGTGCGACTCCGCGATGGCGTGGCACATCGACAAGGGCGAGATCGAGGGCGTCGACGTCTCAGGCCAGACGCTCGCGATGTCGGTCCACATCCCCGGCAACGTCCTGACGCCCGCGTCCTGGAAGGCCGCGGTCTTCGTGTCCGACTCCGCCACCGACGAGCAACACGGCGCGATCCTGAAGGTCTTCACGGGCCAGCTTGGTGGCGCCATCGCCGACTTCGCGGCGCTCATCGGTGAGGTCGTGTCGGTCGAGCGCGTGCCGATCACGTTCACCGTCGACGAGGGCAAGGGCCGTCTCGTGATCGGCTCTGTGGCGGACGCTTCGCTCGTGCCGTACTCGGGTGCGACGGGGCAGTTGACTACGCTCGGCGAGACGGCGTTCAGCACGATCCCGGGGTCGCCCGTGTACGTCGCGAAGGCCGACCACTTCACCCGCGACGGTGCGCCCTACGGCCTGCCGAGCGTCGACCTGCGCGGAAACAACGCCCTCCAGGGCCACTTCGAGTTCGCGGCGTAGCCGCAGATCGGAGATCGAGCGATGTTGTCCGTCCATGCCGGCCGCGTCCACGGCCACGACCGAGCGATCCTCCTCGGCGCCCTCGTCGCGGTCGTCGCGGCCGGCTGGACGGCACTCCTCCTGTGGGGTGCGTCGCCCTGGTCGCGCTACCTGGGCCACCAGGGTCTCGAGCACGGTGCCGGCGTCGCGGACACCGTCCTGTTCGTCGGCGGCTGGATGCTGATGACGGTGGCGATGATGCTGCCGACCACGTGGCCGCTGCTGGTCACGTTTCAGGCGCTCGTCCGCCGGCGCTCGCGGCCCGGGCTCCTCGTCGTTCTGTTGGCTCTCGGCTACGTCGTCACGTGGTCGATCGTCGGGCTGCTGCTGCACTCGGGCGATCGCTTGGTTCACGCGGCCGTGGACGCGGTCCCGTGGCTTGGCGCCCACGCCGGATTGATCAGCGCGGGCACCGTTCTCGTCGCCGGCGTCTACCAGTTCGCGCCGCTCAAGTACCAGTGCCTCGACGAGTGCCGTTCGCCGCTGGGATTCGTGATGAACCAATGGCGCGGCAACAGCGAGCGGCGCGAGGCGTTCATGCTCGGCGTCCGCCACGGGATCTTCTGTGTCGGTTGTTGCTGGTCGCTGATGCTCCTGATGTTTGCGGTCGGGATGGGGAGCCTCGCCTGGATGTTCGCCCTGGGGACCGTGATGGCGATCGAGAAGAACGCGACGTGGGGCAGGTCGCTCTCCCGGCCCCTCGGGATCGTGCTGATCGGCGCCGGCAGTGCCCTGGTGCTCGCCGCGATGCTGCCGGGCGCGACGGTCTGAACGGGACCTCGTTATCGTTCGCGACGAATTGCGCGACCCACTCCGCCTCGCCGTCGCCCAGCCGCTCATCGTCTCGTATGACGTCGCGGCAAACGCGGCGACGCACGCCGCGGTCGTTCTTGCCGCCGGGGCCAGGGTCGTGGTTTTCCCGGAGCTCTCGCTGACCGGCTACGAGCTCGACGCGCCGGCCATCGCCGCGGACGACCCTCGGCTGCTCCCGATCGTCGAGGGGTGCGCGGCGGCGGGCGCCCTCGCCCTCGTCGGCGCGCCGGTCCACGGCGACAGCGGCCGGCGGCACATCGGCATGCTGGCGATCGACGGCACCGGCGCCCGCGTCGCGTATCGCAAGATGTGGCTCGGCGGCGCCGAGCCCGAGCACTTCAGCCCAGGGTCGGAACCGGCCGTGCTCGACGTCGACGGCTGGCGGCTCGGCCTGGCGATCTGCAAGGACACGGGCATTCCCCGGCACGCTGCGGACACCGCCGCCCTCGGAATCCACGCGTATGTCGCCGGCATGCTGGAGGCGGCCGAAGATGCAGCTGTCCCATCCGAGCGCGCCCGACGAGTCGCCCGCGACCACGGCGTCTGGGTCGCGATCGCGAGCTTCGCGGGTGGAACCGGCGGTGGGTACGATCACGCCGCCGGCGGCTCGGCGATCTGGCAGGCCGACGGAGCGGTCGTCAGTCAGGCCGGAACCGAGCCGGGAGACGTGGCGAAAGCGACGCTTAGAGCGGAGGGCGTCGCCGCCAGCGGCGGGCAACGCCCGAGGGGCTAGGCGGCCTGTCAGGTCCCATCCGGAGATCGTTGCGCCCAACCGAAACGATCTCGCGGGGCGCGACGATTGCGTTTGGCCGCAACGATCTCGGGATCCTCTCAGCCCGCCGCCTTGTCCAGCCCCTGGAGCAGGTCGTGCGCGGCGAGCTCGATTGCCTTGCGCCGCCTCAGTGGACGGCCGGGCGTAGAATCGAAGTCTTCCCGACCCGCCCTCGAGTAGCGCATCCACCGTCTCGGACGGGCCGGAACGCCGTTCGAGGAGGCGCCATGAACGCGTTCCTGGTCGACCTGAAGAACAAGCCCGGAGCTCTCGCCGACGCCGCGGAAGCGATCGCCGCGAAGGGCATCAATATCGAGGGGGTCAGCGGCACGTCGTGCGGTGACGGCGGTCGTGTCGCGATCATCACCTCCGACGACGCGGCGACGCGCGCCGCGCTCCAGGATCGGAAGATCACGTTCAAGGAGATGGAGGCGACCCAAGTCAGCCTCCGCCACGAGCCCGGGACGCTCGCGACGGCCGCCCGTCGCCTGGCCGATGCCGGCGTCAACATCGAGGCGATCTTCCCGACCGGCATGGACGGCGGCGAGGTCTCCGTCGCGTTCGTGACCGATCAGCCCGCGAAGGCCAAGGACACGTTGGCCATGGTCGGCGGAATTCGTCGCTAAGCATTCGGCGGCCCTGGCCGCCTTGCCGCTCGAAGGGCCCGGCTCCGCCGGGCCCTGTCGATTCTCGTCGCTCGGATCGTCGTCCTTCTGACAGGGGTCGCGGACCGAAGAGGCCGGTCCCGCCCACACCGGATCAGGAGGCGATGGGATGGACAAGCACACGAATCAGCGAGGCCGCGGCAGGCTCGCTGGGATCAGGATCGCGGGAGCCGTGATGACCATCACGGTCAGCGGGGGAATGGGCACGGCGCTCGCCGGCGCGCCGGTGTTCGGGGACGTATCGGTGTTCGCGAGCGCGCCGGCCCCGGGGCATCCGTTCGGGATCGCGGTCGGTGACAACCGCGTCTACGTTTCGACGAGCGCCGGCGACTTCTTCGCGGGACACCAGAACTCCGACGACGAGCGCGTCTTCACCTACGACGAGTCGGGCAACCTCGTGTCGACGACCGTCATCGACACCGCCGAGAACTCCGACATGGGCCTGTTCGGGCTCGCCCTCGACGGCAACTCCGGGACGAACCACAAGCTCTATGTGGCGGACATGAACGGCCGGATCCTCCGGCTCGACCTTGGCAAGCATCCGGCCGCGCCCGAGGTCTTCTCCCAGGTTCCTGCATCGACCGGCCTCGCCGGCGACTGGATGCTGTCGATGTGGAACGACCTCGCGTTCGACCGGGCGGGCAACCTGTACGTGCCCGATGACAAGCCCCGCATCTGGCGCGTCGCTCCTGACGGGACCGCAACGATCTGGGTCACCGATCCGAAGCTGGCGGGGCTGTTCGGCTTCGCCGGCGGGCCGCTTGGAGGGCGGATCGATCCGTCCGGTCGGTGGCTGTACGTCTCGATCACGGTCGCGGCCGACGAGCCGTGGACCTCTGCCATCTACCGGGTCAGGCTCGTCGACCATCCGACGTCGGCCGACATCGAGCTTGTCCACCGCTTCCCGTTCGACCCGAGCCAGGTCGCGCCGCAGGCTACGGGTCTCGCGTTCGCGAAGTCGGGCAACCTCTTTGTGAGCCTGATCGGCCCGAACCAGATCGCCGTGCTCAACCCGGCCGGCGATGAGATCGGCCGCATCTCGGATCCGCGATTCCACTCGCCGTGGGGCCTGGCGTTCAGCGGCAAGTCGCTGCTCGTCACGAACGGCGACCTCGAGCCGGGCGACAACCCGGACGCGTGGAAGATCTTCAAGGTCTACGTCGCTGAGACGGGACTGCCGCTCATCCGTCCGAAAACCACCGGCAACTAAGGGACGAACGCAGTCGCGCTTCGCGCGCGGCCAAGGCGCGATACAACCGCCCCGCGACGCTTGTCGCGGGGCGATCCGGCTGGATGACGATGTCTCCGCGGCGCGCCGGGTTCGATGATCACGGTGCTGGACGCGACCCGTCCACGATCACCGCTGACTGGAGCCCGATCCCCCGATGTTCGCCTCTTCCCCTCCCATGCCCCGCGCCTCCGCGCCGATCTCCGCGGTCGTCGCTCGATCCGGGCTCGCGTTCGCGCTGGCCGTCGCCGGCACGGTGTTCCTCGCGCTGACCGTCGCCGCGACGATCGCGGTGCCGCTAGCGATCCGCCAGGGAATCGCCCTCTCGCCGGCCGAGCTCGCAACCGCCGAGCGCCTCGGCTCGATCTGGTGGCTGTTCGCGGGCGGCGTGATCGTCAGTTTCGGAGCGTCGCTCGCGACGCTCGGCAAGCTGCTCCAGCGGCTCGGAGACTCGTTCGCGAGCTGACCAGACACAACGACGCCGGGCGGCCGATGGGCACGCCCGGCGTCGAACTTCGCGGTTTCGGAGGGCCTACGGCGTCGGCGCCGTGATCGAACCGAACAGGCCGTGTTCCTCGTCGTCCGGACCGGCGGCGAAGAAGAGCGTGTTCGTCGGGCCGGACGCGGCACCGTTGCCGAACCCGATGCCCCACAGGCCGTCGATCTCGATCGGCCGGTGGTCCGTGCCCTTGATCACGCCGTGCTCCTCCCAGCCGCCGTCGCCGGCGCGGAACGCGTGGATCCGCCCGTCGCCGAAGTTGCCGACGAGGAGATCGCCGCTGAACTTGCCGAAGGTCGACGGCGCCATCGCCAGGCCCCACGGTGCGTTCAGCTCACCCTGGGAGGCGACGCGGCCGTGGAACGTCCCGTCCGTCCCGAAGGCGCTCACGAACCCGAGACCCTCGCCCGCGAGCTCCTCGTCGGGCTCGGCCGGGTTCTGCATCGCGTACGCGACGAGGAGCTCCCCGCCGATGTTCTGGATGTTGAACGGCGCGAACCCGGCCGGGATGCCCGGATCCGTGAAGATGCCGGCGAGCGAGCCGCTGCCGTCGCCGAATGTCGCGTTGAAGACGTCGATCCGGCCCGCGGCGAAGTTCGCGGCGTAGAGGTAGTTCGCTCCGCCGCTCGACCCGATGGCGAGACCGAGATAGACGGCGTCGTCCGTGGTCGCGGCGCTGATCGCGTCCGTGCCGACCCCATTCCAGCCAAAGATGTGCCCGTCGGCGGTCGCGAAGATGAAGCGCGAGGCGAGGAGACCCGTCCCGGCGTCGACCTTGAAGTCGGTCGAGCCGTTGAAGACGATCCCGGTCGGACCGCCCGGGACGCTGACCTTCAGCCCGAGCTTCGCGTTCGTGTTGCCGTTGTAGAGCGTCGAGAGGTTCGTGCCGTTGTCGTTG
>Ga0070699_100003251_pt1 | contig 14369 bp, 10 predicted proteins | sample KBSK1503metaG_FD_65473 | JGI IMG/M metagenome (GOLD analysis project Ga0070699, IMG submission 65473) | Corn, switchgrass and miscanthus rhizosphere microbial communities from Kellogg Biological Station, Michigan, USA - KBS K1-50-3 metaG | ecosystem: Host-associated > Plants > Roots >...
GTCGGCGGCCTCGAGCACGCGACCCGCGAGCTGAAGGAAGTGGCCGAGATCATGCGCCGCGGCCAGTTCGCGGCCGCGCCGATGGGGATCATCCTCATGGGTCCGCCGGGCACGGGCAAGAGCTACCTCGCCGAGTGCTTCGCGCGCGAGTGCGGCATGCTGTGCGTGCGCTTCCGCCCGCTGAGGCAGATGTACGTCGGCCAGTCGGAGCGCAACCAGGAGAAGGCCTTCGCCGCCATCCGCGCCCTCGCTCCGGTGGTGGTGCTCGTCGACGAGTCGGACCAGGCCGAGGGCGGCAGCCGCGACCAGGGCTCGGGGGACTCCGGGGTGACGGAGCGAATGCGGGCCTCGGCCTTCAATTTCTGGGGGGACAGCTCGCTGAGGGGCCGCGTGCTCCGCATCGACATCACGAACCGTGTCGACCTCATCGACGCCGCGATGCGGCGCTCGGGCCGGACCGACATCAAGATCCCGATCCTGATGCCGGACGAGGAAGCGCGCCGGCAGATCTTCGAGGTGACGGTGCGCAAGCACGGGCTGGCGACCGCGATCGAGGACTTCACGCCCTTCGCCCGGCGCACCGGGGGCTACACCGGCAGCGACATCGAGCTGGCGGTGACGACGGCCTGGCGCTTCGCCCTGCACGACGGCGCGAGGGCCATGACCGAGGTCCACCTGGGCGCGGCCATCGACGACCTCATCCCCACCGCCCGCGATCAGCGCACGATCGACCGCATGACGTTGATCGCACTTGATGAATGCCGCAACAAGCGCCTGCTGCCCCGCAACGCCGACGCCATCAGGAAGGAGATCGAAGGCCGGTCGAGCTAACGGTTCATGCTCGCGGGGGACTTGAAGCTGAGGGCCAGCCGGCAAAGTATGAGCTCGTCGCCGTCCTTGATGGGCGTGAGGACGCCGTTGGCCAGCTTCTTCCCGTTGAGGAACGTCCCGTTCATCGTCCCGATCTCCTCCGCGATGAAGAACGCCCCGTCCTTGATGACGAGCCGGGCGTGGCGGCGGGAGATGTTGCGGCTCTGGTCCTCGTTGGTGAGGTCCACCTCGGGCCGCATGCCGGTGACGGAGTCGAAGCGGCCGAGGAGCGCCTCGTTGCTGAAGACCGGGAACACGTTGCCGGTGGAGATGGAGATGAAGTAGGCCTTCGCCTCCGCCTGCAGCGTCCCCGCGGTGGCCGGCGTGGCCGGCGGCGCGTCCTTGGGCGGTTGGGCGCCGGTGGGCATGCCCTTCAGGGCCTGCTCGAGCTGCTTGTTGGTCTCACGGAGCCGGATCGACTGCTTGCGCAGCATCCGCACCGCGATCTCGGGGTTGGTCTTGATCATGTCCCCGAGCGTGTCGCCGCCGATGACGATGAGGTCGCCCTCCTCGATCACCTCCGCGGTCGCCGAGCGCGGCAGGCGCTCGAGGAGCGCCATCTCCCCGAAGAAGTCGCCCTTCTCCAGGACGGCGAGGGTCGCATCGCCCCCCTCCTTCACTCTTTTCTTGATGGCCACCCTGCCGGACTGGATGATGAACATGTCCTCGCCCTCGTCGCCCTCGTGGAAGAGCACGTGCCCCTTCTCGAAGTGCGTGAGGAACTTGGCAAAGGGATTCTTGTCGGCGGGCATGGGTGGAATTTTCGGGCGAGTGTAGCAGATTCCCCCCGGGAAGCGTTAAGGCGCGCGCCGCTTCAGCGCGCGTTGCCGAGCTGGTCGGCGAGCGCACCCCACTGCCACGCGAAGCCCTGGAGGGCCAGCGCCGCCCCCAGGACGAGGGCGCCCATGCGACCCGCCCCGCCCCGCGCGGCGAGGGTGGCGAGCGCCTGCCCGGCGGCGATGCACACGAGCGGCGTGACGAACAGGGTTTCGTGCCCGTGGAGGAAGACGTCGGGCACCTTCGCCCGGCCCAGCAGCAGGAGGACGTAGGTCAGGAGCCAGGCCGCGAGCAGGCTCGCTCCGCGCCGGCGGCGGAACAGGACCACGAGGCCCGCGGCCGCGAGCACCGGATAGAGGCCATCGAAGAAGTCTCGCGTGCGGGCGTAGGCCACGGTGAGGAAGCTCTGCACCGGGTGGACGGAAACGGCGGCCCCGCCCCGGCTCGCCGCGTGCGAGAAGACGTCGAGCACCATGGGCAGGAAGTCCCGGTAGTAGACGAGGACGGAGACGAGCGATCCCACGAGGCCGATCGCCAGCACGGCGGCCGCTTGCCGCCCGCGTGCCTCTCGCCGGGCCCCCGCCTCGCACAGGGCGAGGACGGCCACGAAGAGCGTCACGTTGATCACGCCGGAGACGTAGGCGAGCTGGCAGGCGGCCACGAACAGCGCGCCGCGCACCCACACCCCGCGCTCGCGGATCCGGTCGAGGTTTCCGGCCAGCCAGAACAGGAACGCCATGTCGACCGCGTGGCCGAAGAGCGCGGGCAGGAATGCGAAGCTCAGCCGCGACACGTAGGTCGGTACGACGGCCATGAGGGCGGCGCCGACGACCGACGCGCCCAGGCGGCGCGCGATCGCCCACGCGAGCACCAGAGGCACCGTGGTCAGCGCCGCGGCGGCGAGCTTCATCGCCGTGATGAGGTCGTCGTAGCCGAAAGGAATCACGGCGAAGGGCACGTGGAACGCCGGCGTGTATGGAAACGCGTACGTCTTGCCGTAGGCCTCGGTCCGCCACACGCCGTGCTCCCAGATGTACGCGGCGGGCGTGCGGAAGAACGCGAGCCCCGCCGCGCGCACGACCTGGACCAGGCGGGCGTGGGTGCGCAGGTCGGGGTAGTAGAAGTCGGGATGATTCACGGCCAGCGCCCGGAGGAGGAACGTGGCGAGGGCCAGGGCGGTGAGCGCCCGCACCTCGGGCGCCGCCGCCCGACCTCGCGCCAGAAGCATCCGGCCGATCGACACGCCGGCCAGGCCGAACAGGGCGAGGGCCAGCACCACGCCCCGGAGCAGGTGGTGCACGAGCCACGGGTCGCGGAGGAGCCCATACGACGCGGCGGCGGCCCAGGGCGCGGTCAGCAGCGCCGCGCCGCGCAGGCCCCAGCCGGCGAGCACGTGCAAGCAGATCAGGAGAGCGATGACGAGAACGGGCGCGAGGCGGGCGCTCCCGCGCAGCGTCACCCGGCCCGTGCCGGCCAGGCGCACCCAGTCGAGCTTCAGCCCCAGGTTCTGCCGCTCGTGGGAGTCCGCATGAAGGCCCACGGCCACCGGCGTCGGGCCCCGGGCCCCCAGCCGCGCGGTGCGCTCGAGGAAGCGGCCGCCGCGGCACTCGAAGCGGTCGACGACACCGCCGCCGAAGAGCACCTCGACGACCGCCGTCTCCGGGAAGACGCGCGCGAAGCGGTACGAGAGCGCCATCGGGCCGCCGGACACCGTCAGCGGCAAGGCGACCGCGGCGTCGTAGGTGGTCCAGTGCGTGGCCACGCGGTCGTCGATCTCGTAGGAGGACGTGAAGCCCGAAACGTAGGGCGCGTCGCCGGGTCCGAGATTCAGGGTGACCTCGAACGGCCCCCGGGCGCCCCACCACGCCGCCGCGAGCGGAATCGCGAGGACGGCGAGCGCGAGCCCGGCGTCGATGCGCGCTTCCCGCCGCCGTTCAATCAATGATTCGGTACGAGCGGACGCGCTCCTCGAGGCCCGACCAGATGTCGCGCGGCGCCGTGCCCGCCGTCATCCCTCCGGCGATGAACCGGCCCATGTCGAGGCAGTGGTCCGAGTTGTTGTAGTTGAACATGCCCACCCGGCCGGTGAGAACCAGGTTGTCCGCCTCCTTCAGCCGCACGTAGACCCGCCCGAGCCGCTCGCGGTAGTCCACGGTGTACATCGGATAGAAGCCGCGGAATCGACGGACGAACCCGGCCCGGAGCTTCTCCGGGGTCGTGAGGCCGGCCTCCACGAGCGAATCCATGCAGCGCCGCACGAGCTCGGCGTCCGGGGCGGCCCACACCGCGTCTCCCTCGTCGCAGGTGAGGTCGCAGCAGACGGCGGTCATTCCCGGCGGGCCGAGCGAGGGGTCCATCGACTTCTGCTCGAAGAGCCGGTTGAACGGATAGCGCTTCTCGGGAAAGAAGATCCAGTGGTCGTCCACCAGGCGGTCCTCGTCGATGACGAGATAGACGAGGGCGAGGTCGCGCAGACGCAGCTGGGCCACCTCCGCCTCGACGTGACGATCGCCGGGGTACAGGAGCCGGGCGAGGGCCGACATGGGTATGGAGGACACGAGCGTGGCGCAGGGGATGCGCTCGGTCGCCCCTCCCGTGTCGACGTGGACGGCCCGGATCGTGCCGTCGACGCGCTCGAGGGCGCACGGAGCCGACGAGGTCAAGATGCGTCCCCCGGCGCGCCGGACTTCCGCGGCGAGCCGCTCCGGGAACACGCCGAAGCCGCCGCGGGGGTAGTAGAAGTACGGCGCGTCGACGTCTTCGGTGTTCTCCTTGAGCTTCAGCAGGCGGAGGACCAGCTCGGTGGCGCCGGCGGAAGGGATGCGGGCGCGGGCCAGGTCCACCGAGAGCTGCCGCGGGTCGCCCCAGACCTTCCAGGCCAGCGGCTCGAACACCAGCTCGTACACGCCCCGCCCGAAGCGCTGGAGGACGTACTCCTCGTAGGAGCCGGGATCGCGGCGGCCCAGGGCGCCGCCCAGCAGGGCCGCGGCGTAACCGAGGCCGAGGCGCGCGGCCCGCGCCGGGCCGAGCAGCGGCAGCAGGTTGCCCAGGCTCAACGGGTAGTCCAGGTAGCGGCCGAGGAGGCGGATGCGGTTGCGCTTCTTGTGCTCGATGAGGTCCGCGCCGAGCAGGCTGCGGATCTCGTCGAGGATCCCCGGCACCACCGAGTAGAGCTTGTGGGGACCGTGATCGAGCGTGAAGCCGTGGCTCCGGAAGCTGCCGCACAGGCCGCCGAGTGCGGCCGACTTCTCCACCAACGTGACCGGCCAGCCGTCCTTGGTGAGGTAGTGGGCGGCCGCCAGCCCGGCTACGCCTCCACCGAGCACGACGACGGGCGGTTTGTTCATGCCGGCATGGCCCCGCCGGTCACTGCCTTCTCGCGACGACGAGGGTCTGGCCCACCCAGTATTGGAGCGGAGCGTGGTCGAGCCTCATCCGATGAACGCCTCCGGTGGCGAGACGGCCGAGAGGCCCGAGGTAGGGAGCGGCGCGCCGCGCGACGTAGCCGAGCTCGAGCGTCTGGAAGTAGGGCCGGAACCGCAGCGGCGTGAACCCGGCGCGGCGCAGCAGCTCCGCCATCGTCCGCGGGTCGAAGTAGTACAGGTGCACGGTGAGGTTGAAGACCCACCGCCGCCCCATGAGCCGGGCGGCGAGGCTGCCGTGGTCGGGATAGCTCATCGCGAGGACGCCTCCCGGCGCCAGGAGCCGATGGGCCTTGTCCAGGACCGCCCGGGGGTCGGGCGTGTGCTCGATGACGTCCCACAGCGTGAGCAGGTCCACGCCGGCGGGCACCGGCACGTCGAAGATCGTCCCCGGGTGCAGCTCGAGGCCGTAGTGCTCGCGCGCGAAGCCGCACATCCACGCGCTCGGCTCGCAGCCGAGCGGCTCGTAGCCCCGCGCGCGCGCGACGGCGAGAAAGGATCCCCCCGCCGCTCCCACGTCGAGGACACGGCGGCCGGCGGGCTGCGCGGTCGCCTCGATGTGCCGCAGGCCCCGCCGGAACGCCCTCTCGCGCATCGCCACCTGGGAGACGAAGCCCTCGTCGGTTCCGCGACGGTAGCCCTCGAGGATCAAGTCCCAGCGCAGGCGGGGCCGGACGTAATGGAGGCCGCAGGACAGGCATCGCACCATCTGGTCCTGGAGGGGCTCGTCGCCCGAGGAGCGGAACACGGTCTCGAGATCGACGGGCCGGCCCGGCTCGCGCCTCGACGGGAAGACCACCTCGAAGGAATCCGAGCCGCAGACGTTGCAGGGGACCGACTCGAACTGCCGCTCGTAACGCTCGCGCGGAGTGAATCCGCGCTCGCGGGCGGCCCCGCTCACCGCGGCCTCCGGCCGAGGGCGGCCAGCTCACGAAAGCCGGCGGTCACGGCGTTGAGGACGACGCCCACCAGCACCAGCGCCGCCGCCATCGCGGCCACGCCCAGCAGGACCACCGCATGGACGACGGGCCGGTACGGCGGCAGTGCTCCGATCGCCCACGCGGCCGCCCACACGAGATCGAACGTCACCAGGGCGATGGCGATGAGGCTGAAGAAATACAGCGGCCGGTGGTTGCGCAGCAGGACGGCCATCGTGATGAGGATGCGGTATCCATCCGCGAAAGGGCTCAGCTTGGACTGGCTCCCCTCCGGCCGCGCCCGGTAACGGATCGGCACCTCCCGGATGACCATCCCCTTCTCCAGCGCCTGCAGCGTCAGCTCCGTCTCCGTCTCGAAGCCGCCGGTGATGAGGGGAACCGTCCTCATGAAGTTGCGGTTGACGACCCGGTAGCCGGAGAGCACGTCCCGGAAGGAGGTGCGGAAGACGAGGTTGATCATGGCCAGGATGATCCGGTTCCCCAGGCGGTGCAGGTCGCTGAGGGCCCGCGAGTCGGCCTGGCCCAGGCGGTCTCCCACCACGAGGTCGGCGCGGTCCTCGAGGACGGGCGCGAGCAGCGCATCGACGTCCTCCGCGAAGTACGTGTCGTCGCCGTCCACGATCACGCAGGCGTCCGTCTCCACCGCTTCCAGGATCGCCTGCATGACGTGACCCTTGCCGCGCCGCTTCTCCCTCACCACCCGCGCCCCGGTCGCGCGCGCCTTCTCGGCGCTGCCGTCGGTGGAGTCGTTGTCGAAGACGACCACCTCCGCTTCCGGCAGACGGGCCCGGAAGTCGCCGATCACCTTCGCGATCGTGGGAGCCTCGTTGTAGCAGGGAATGGCGACGGTGACGCGCGGGCGCTTCATCCTTCTTCGGGAAGCAGCGTCTCCGCCGTGGGCTCGTCGTCGGCGCCGAGACCCGTGTTCTGGAGGATGGAGCGCTTCTGCACCTCGCGGTGGAGCGTGGACAGGAACGTCTCGAACCGGTGGCTGATCTGGAGGAGGGCGGAGAGGCTCGGGCACTTCAGGATCTCGATGAAGAACAGCTCGAAGCCCGACCAGTCGCGGTACATGAGGTACTTCATGTCGGTGTCGTAGAAGCGCGAGATGGCTTCCTTCATCTCCATCGCCGTGACGTCGTCCCGGTGGGTCTGGAACTCGCGCACCACGTGAACGAGGCGGGCGAGCTGCTCGCGCAGCTCCACCGACTGCTCGAACTTCGCGGTGAAGTCCTCGAAGATGTCGCGGCCCTGGACCATCGGGTCGAAGACCTGGGCGAGCTGGACGAGCGACTGCTGGAAGCAGTCCTTGAGGATCCCGTGGCTGTTCTCCACCCGGGCCCGCACGATGTCCGGCTGGCGGGCCACCGAGATGTCCACCAGCTCGGTGCTGATGACCTTCTTCATCTCGAAGGGCAGCGAGTACACGAGCGAGTCGTAGATCTCGCGGAGCCGGCTCTCCGGGTCGACGTTCCGGAGGACGCGCCGCTCGATGTAGGCCAGCAGCAGCCGGGTCTCGGAGGTGATGAGCGCGAAGACGAGGACCGTGTTCTTGAGGTCGTCCTCACCCACTCTCTCCGGGTCGGCGAACTCCAGGTAGTGCAGCAGCCGGAACAGCTCCAGGAAGATCTTGGCCGCCTGCCGCCGAGGCCCGGCTTCCGGGACGCCCCGGATGATCGCCGACACGGCGGGGTTGGTGATGCGGTCGTGGATGGGCTTGAACTTCCGGTCGATGAGCAGGGCGAGGAGGTGGCTGCGGCGGATCTCGCGGTACAGGATCCTTCCGACCGCGGTGAACGTGGCATAGGGGATGCGGGACAGCCGCACCAGGTCGGTGAGGAGCACGTGCAGGTCCTCGAGGGCGTCCCGGAGCAGCGTCAGCCCGGCCTCGGGAGAGGCCTGGCGCAGCAGCTTCTCCACGTAGGGGTCGACGGCGTCGTCCTTCTTGAGGTAGCCCTCCACGTACTTGTCGAAGCGGGTGAGGTTGACCTGCTCCTCGGTGAGGATGGCCGTGCAGAGCTGCACCGCCCGGCGGGCGACGTTGTCGACCAGCCGCAGCTCCTCCGACCAGTTCCGGAGGGCGAGGTGCTTGGACTCGCGCTCGGAGAGGGGCTGGTTCTTGATGCGGAAGAAGCGCTCGAAGGCGCGCAGCCACATCTCCAGCTCGAACAGCTCGCGGGTCTTCCCCGACGCCACCACCTGGTCCATCCAGTGGCGCATCTGGCCGCGCAGGAAGTCGGAGCGGAGCTCGCGGTCGGGGCGCTCCTCCTCGGAGCGGTCTTGGCTGGGCATCGACGGCGCCATTTTATGCTACAAGCTGCGGAACGAATGCGTCTCCAGACGCGCTTCCTCGGTTACTTCGCCGCCCTCGGCGCGGTGGTCCTCGCCCTCGCGGTGCTGCTGCTCGACGAAGCCATGGACGACGTGCTGGTGGGGCCGTCCCCGCGCCGCCTGATGCGGCTGGCCCTCATCGCCGTCGCGCTGCTGGCCGTCGCCTTCGGCGCCGCCGGCTCGTACGTGCTCGCCCGCCGAATCTCCCGGCTCCTCTCCCTGCTCGCCGCCCGCACGCGGCGGCCGGCGGCGGGCGACCGGGAGAGCCGGCTCGACGCGCGCACCGGCGACGAGATGGAGGAGCTCGCCCGGTCCTTCGACGAGATGATCGGCCAGATCCGCGCGGACCAGAAGGCCATCGAGGAGCTGAACCGCGACCTCGAGGAGAAGGTCCGGGCCCGGACCGAGGACCTGGAGTGGACGAACGAGGCCCTCCTGAAGGCGTACGAGGATCGCCAGCAGGCCGAGGCCCAGATGATCCTCTCCGAGAAGATGGCCAGCCTCGGCCAGTTCGTGGCCGGGATCGCCCACGAGATCAATACGCCGTCTTCGGCGATCAACGCCGCCATCGTCAACGTCACCGAAGGACTCCAGGCCCTGGCGCGCAGGGTGCCGCTCCTCGCCTCGGAGGGACCGCCGCCGGAGCTGCAAGCACCGTTCCATGCCCTCGTCGAGAAGGCGCTCTCCGTCGACTTCGGCCGCAAGCGCTCGTCCACCGCCGAGATCCGGCAGCGCACGCGGGAGCTGGAGGCCGCGCTCTTCGCCCACGGCCTTCCGAGCCCGCGGGAGCTGGCCCTCGCCTATTCGCGCCTGGGCCTGCACCAAGAGCTGCGGCACCTGGCCGCGGCCGGCCCCGGACGGCTGGCCCCGTCCGCGATCGCCTTCCTGGAGAGCGCCGGCAACCTGGCGATCGCGGTGAGCGACATCCGCGTGTCCATCGAGGCCATCACGCGCATGGTGAAAGCCTTGCGGCATTACTCCCATCTCGACCGCGCGGAGATGGCCGAGGCCGACATCCACGACGGCCTGGAGACCACGCTCACGATCCTCCGCAACCAGATGCGCTACGGGATCGTGGTCGAGCGCCACTACTCCCGGCTGCCCCCCGTCGTGTGCAACATCAACGAGCTGAACCAGGTGTGGACCAACCTGATCCACAACGCCATCCAGGCGATGAAGGGCGTGGGCCGGCTCACGATCGAGACCGCGGCCACCGAAGACGGGGTGGCCGTGCGCATCACCGACACGGGCCCCGGCATCCCCGACACTATCCGCGGACGCATCTTCGATCCGTTCTTCACGACCAAGGACCAGGGAGAGGGGACGGGATTGGGCCTCGGGATCGCCCAGCAGATCGTGCAGCGTCACCGGGGGCGGATCACCGTCGATTCCGAGCCGGGCCGCACCTGCTTCGAGGTACGCCTGCCCCTGGTGCCGGTGGTCGCGACGGGACCGGAGGCCGAGCCGTGACCGCGCACATCGTGTGCGTCGACGACGAGCAGGCCGTCCTCGACCAGCTCTCGGCGCAGCTCACCCGGCGCTTCGGCGCCACCCACCGGGTGGAGTGCGCGGAGTCGGCGGAGGAGGCGCTCGCGCTCATCGAGGAGATCTTCGCCGCGGGGGACGAGGTGGAGCTCGTCATCTGCGACCAGGTCATGCCGAAGATGAAGGGCGACCGCTTCCTCGAGCGCGTGCACGAGACCCGGCCGCTGGTCATGAAGATCCTCCTCACCGGCCAGGCCGGCCTCGACTCCGCCATCTACGCGATCAACAACGCGGGCCTGCACTGCTACATCGAGAAGCCCTGGGAAGTGGAGGACCTGAACCTCGCCATAGGGAACCTGCTGACGCAGCACCGCCTCCGCCGCGAGATCGACCAGCACCACGCGCGGCTGGAGCGCCGGAGCCGGGAGCTGCACGGCCTGCACGACGTGGGGCGGGCCCTCGGCTCCGCGCTGGAGCCGGAGCGGGTCCTGGAGCTGGTGGCGGAGGCGGCCCGCAGCCTGGTCGGAGCGCCGTGCGTGGTGGTCCTGCAATCCGGCAACCGCGCCGCCTCGTGGGAAGGCGTCGCCTCCCCTCTCTCCGCAGGCGGGCGCGTGGACATCGAGGCCGCCCTCGTCCGGCTGCGGGGCGAGGGTCGGTCGGACCTGCCCCCGGGCATCCCGGCCGCCCGGGCCATCACACTCGAGCATGGCCGGCGGCTCTTCGGCTGGCTCCTCCTGCCCGAGGGCGCCGAGCCGGCCCTCGACACGCGGGAGTTCCTCTCGATCCTCGCCGGACAGGCCGCGGCCGCGCTCCATCACGTCGAGCTGCTGGAAGAGCGCCTGCGCGGCGAGCGGCTGTCCACCATCGGACGCATGATCGCCACCATCGTCCACGACTTCCGCAACCCGATGACCGCGATCAAGGGCTACGGCAGCCTGATGGAGGAAGACCTGCCCGCCGAGCGGCGCCGCCAGTACGCCCGTCTCATCGCGGAGGAGACGGACCGCCTGGGCGGAATGATCGAGGAGATCCTCGAGTTCACGCGCGGCGAGCGGACGACGATGCGCCCCCGGGCGGTCACGGTGAGCGCGCTCGCCGACGCGGTGGAGCGGGTGGTGGCGCCGGAGCTGAAGCCGCGCGGCGTGACCCTCCGGCGCGAGCTGGCCTACGAAGGCGAGCTGATCCTCGACGTCGACCGCCTGACGCGCGCGCTGCTCAACTTCGTCGCCAACGCCCTCGACGCCATGCCGTCCGGCGGCACCCTCACGCTCGCGTCCCGGCGCGAGGGCCCGCGCGTCGAGCTGATCGTCGCCGACACCGGCGTCGGCATCCCCGAGGAGCTTCAGCCACGGTTGTTCGAGCCTTTCTTCACCCACGGCAAGCCGCGGGGGCTCGGCCTCGGGATGTCGATCGCGCGCAAGATCGTGGAGGAGCACGGCGGCGAGGTGCGGCTCGTCAGCGGTCCCGGCCGCGGCACGCAGGTCACGCTGAGCATGCCCACCGAGCCGCCCGCCCTGGCGGTCCCGCCGCGGCGCCGCGCGCGTGAGCGGTGACGTCCGTCACCCGCTCGCCCCCGCGCCCTCGCTCCGGGCCGGCGCCAGGCTTATCATGGGCCGCGACCTGTTGCCCATGTCCGCCGCCCCGCCGGCCCTGCGCGCCGAGACCCTGTACCGCCTGGCCTTCGGGCTGGGGTTGCTGATCGCCGTCGCCTGCTTCGTGGCCGGCCTGGCGCAGGTCGCGGTCTCCGAGCGCCGCCTGCCGGGCCTCGCGATGGACCCCCTCATCGCCGCGCGGGACGCCCTCGCGCGAGGGGACAAGGCCGCGGCGGGCCGCGAGTATCGGGGGCTGGCGGCGGTGAACTCACGCGACATGGACCTCCTGCTGCAGGCCGCGGAGGGACTCGTGCGCGCCGGTGACGCCGCCGGTGGCGCGGAGCTGATCGGCCGGGCCTGGGCCATGAACCCCGGGCACCCGCGTGTCCAGACCTCCCTCGGCTGGGCGCTCTACTGGACGAAGAGGTACGACGAAGCGGCCGCGCGCTTCGAGATCGCCTTGCGCGCCGACCCTCGCGACGTCCGCGCCCACGCCGGTCTGGCCGAGGTCCGCCTCGAGCAGCAGCGCTACCCGGAGGCGGAGGCGTCGCTCCTGCGGGCGTTGGAGCTCGATCCGACGAACGGGAGCGCGCACAACAGCCTGGGCGTCGCGTATGCCCTCACCGGCCGGCCGCAGCGGGCGGTCGAGGAGTTCGGGATCGCCGTCCGCCTCTCCCCCACCCCGGACATCCTCGCGAACCTCGAGCGCGCGCGTGGCGAGGCGGCGCGGAGGCAGCCGTGACCGCGGTCGGCGCGACCGCCCCCGCGGCGGCTCTTCGCCGTCCCGCCGTCGATCCGGGCCAACCCTTCGTCGGCTTCACGTTCGACTACCTGGTCATCGGCGGCGGCTTCAGCCTCCTCGTGCTCGCGCTGCTGCAGTCGGGGACGGCCCCGTCGGTGACCGTGTTCCTGAAGGAGCACCTCTGGACGTTCGTCCTCCTGAGCAACAGCGCCCACTTCGCCGGCTCCACGGTCCGCCTCTACACGCGCCGGGGCTCGTTCCGCGATCTCCCTTTCCTCACGATGGGCTTGCCGCTGGTGTCGCTCGCCGTGCTGGCTCTCGGCCTCGTCTTCCCCGGCGCGCTCGGCCAGAACCTCCTCTCGCTCTACCTCACCTGGTCGCCGTATCACTACTCGGCCCAGGCCTACGGGATCGCGGTGCTCTACTGCTACCGCTCGGGCGTGCCGTGGGACGAGGCCGAGAAGCGGTGGCTGCGCCTGGCGTGCTTCGCGCCCTTCCTCTACAGCTTCCTGACGATCCCCGGGGCGGGGATGGCGTGGCTGATGCCGGCGGCCGCGCTCGCCGACCCCGCGGCCGCGGCCATGCGCGGCTTCGCCGCCACCGCCGCGCAGATCGCGAGCTTCGCCGCTCCCCTCGCCCTGTTCTTCCGCCATCAGCTCGGCGGCCGCGCGCGCCTGCCCCTCATCAGCCTGCTCGCCGTCCTCGCCAACGCGGTGTGGCTGGTGATGTTGAGCTACCAGGTGGCGATGGTCCTCGCCGTGATCACGATCTTCCACGGGCTCCAATACCTCGCCATCCTCACCATCGTGCACGTGAAGGAGCAGATGAAGCGGGCGGACAACCGGGCTCCGGTCTGGCGACACGCGGCGGGCTTCTACGCGCGCTGCCTCGGCCTGGGCTACCTGCTCTTCCAGGTGTGGCCCCACGCCTTCGTTCTCGCCGGCTTCAGCTACGCGGAGAGCCTGCTCCTCGTGATCGCCGTGATCAACATCCACCACTTCATCGTGGACGCCTTCATCTGGCGGCTGCGCCGCGACCCGAGCTACGCGGCGGTGGCCGCGGGCCGCTCGCCGTAGAGACCGACCTCGGCTCCGGGAATCCTCCGTGGACAACCTGACGCTCGCGCGCGTGCTCCACGAGATCGCGGACGTCCTCGAGATCAAGGGGGAGAGTGTCTTCCGCATCCGCTCCTATCGCCTGGCCGGCGAGTCGCTGCAGACGCTGACCCCGGACGTGACGGAGATGATCCGGCGCGGCGAGGACCTGAAGGAGCTGCCCGGCGTGGGCTCGGCGATCGCGGCCAAGCTACAGGAGCTGATCGCGACCGGCCGCTGCGCGTACCACCAGGAGCTGCTCGCCGAGGTGCCGGCGGGCCTGCTCGAGCTGCTGCGCCTGCCCGGCCTCGGCCCCAAAGGCGTGAGCCTCCTCTGGCGGAGGCTGGGCGTGACCTCCGCCGAGGACCTCGAGAGGACGATCGCGGACGGCCGCTTCCGCACGCTGCCGGGCATGAAGGAGAAGAAGGAAGCGAGGATCCGCAAGGGCCTGGAGGATCGCCGCCGCACCCAGCGCCGTTTCCTTCTCCCGGAAGCGGAGTCGGTCGTCGCGCGGCTGTCGCGCTACCTGGAAGAGAAGGGCGCCACGCGCGTCGAGGCGGTGGGCTCGTTCCGCCGGCGGCGGGAGAGCATCGGCGATCTCGACCTCATCGTGCTCGGCGACGGGCCGGCTCTGTCCGAGGCTTTCGTCGCCCACCCCGACGTGAAGGAGGTCCTCGCGCACGGCGGCGCGAAGTCGAGCGTCGTGCTCGCGTCGGGCCTCCAAGTGGACCTGCGCCCCTTCGCCGCCGAGAGCCTGGGGGCCGCGCTTCAATACTTCACCGGATCCCGGGAGCACAACGTGCGCCTGCGCGAGCGGGCGGTGCGCCGCGGGCTGAAGCTGAACGAGTACGGCGTCCTCCGCGCCGATACCGGCGAGCGCCTCGCCGGGGCCACCGAAGAGGAGGTCTACGCGGCCCTCGGCCTCGGCTTCATCCCTCCCGAGCTGCGGGAGGATCGGGGCGAGATCGCCGCCGCCGAGACCGGGACGCTGCCGCGGCTCGTGGAGGCGGCCGACGTACGGGGCGACCTCCATGCCCACACCCAGGAGAGCGACGGCAAGGACACGCTGGAGGCGATGGTCGAGGCGGCGCGCCGCCGTGGCCTGCGCTACCTCGCCA
>Ga0070699_100003253_pt1 | contig 14368 bp, 8 predicted proteins | sample KBSK1503metaG_FD_65473 | JGI IMG/M metagenome (GOLD analysis project Ga0070699, IMG submission 65473) | Corn, switchgrass and miscanthus rhizosphere microbial communities from Kellogg Biological Station, Michigan, USA - KBS K1-50-3 metaG | ecosystem: Host-associated > Plants > Roots >...
TCCGCGGTGGCGATCTCGTAGCGCGGCTTGAGGATCATGCGCAGGGACTCGCGCGGTCCCATCTCGTCGTCGACCACCAGGACCCGTGGACGGTCGTTCATGGCTGCCCCGCTGCCGGGAGCGAGGCGGTGAAGCTGACCTCACCACGGGCTTGTTTGGCCTCGAGCCGGCCTCCCTGGCTCTCGAGGATTCGCTGGCTGACGCTCGGTCCCACGTCGATGAGATTCTCCTGGACGACCTGGATCGGGTCGAAGATCCCCTGCAGCTCCTCGGCGCGGACCTCCGCGCTGCGGGAGGCCACCGTGAGGCGCACGCGGTCTTCGCTCGTCAGGTGCGAGATCGATGTCGAGATCTTGGCCTCCGGGCCCGGTGTCTTGCGCAGCAGGTACCAGATCAGGTACGACATCGCCTTTTTGAACATGGTGTGATCGCCGCGTACCAGCAGGGAGGAGCCCTCGTAGGAGAGGGTGGCGGTCACGTGCTTCTGGGTGGACTCGTCGGTGAAGGTGAGCAGGCGCGCCTCATTGGCCGCCGCGGGCAGGACCTGCGCGCCCAGCTCGGCGAGGCACTCCTCCGCGACCTGGCGCAGGTCGAGGGTCTCGCGCTTGTAGTCGCCGTCGTTCACCAGGGCCGCGAGCTTGTCGAAGATCTGCACCAGGCGGCGCACGTCGCGCCCGACCACCGAGGAGAACTGGTTGCGGAAGGTGGCGTCGTCGTACCGCTCGCCGATGAGCTCCATGAAGGCGTTGATCGACACGAGTGGGTTCTTGATCTCGTCCGCGATCCGGGCCACCACCTGGGTGAGGAGCTGGAGCTGCTCGGCGCTGCGCTTCTCCTGGGCGAGCTGCCGCTGGGCGGTGAGGTCCTCGAACATCAGCACCGCGCCCATCGGCTGGGTCCGGTCGCCCATCACCGGATAGGTCGAGACCTCGAGCGGCAGGTTGCGGAAAGCGAGGTGCACCTCGGCGCGGGTGACCGACCGGCCCTTGGTGAGGGCCTCGAAGAGCATGTCCCCGAGGGGCGAGGGCAGCACGCGCAGGTCCCGGTTGAGGATCTCGCGCGCGGAGAGCCCGAGGATCTCGGCGGCGCGGCCGTTGATGGCGACGACCTTCTCGTCGGGATCGATGGTGATCACCCCGCTCGACATGCGGGCGAGGATGCGCTCGTTGAATTCCTTCTCGTACTGGAGGAGGTGGTGCACCCGGATCTCGCGAATCGCGGTGGCCAGGTGGGTGCCGAGGCTGAAGAGGGTCTCGGTCTCTTCCCGTCCGTAGCCGCCGCCGCTGATGCGCTGCCCGAGGGTGAGGATGCCGACCAGCTCGCCGTGCGAGCTCAGCGGGATGGCCACCACCGACTGGAGGGCGGCGAGCTCGCGCGCGATCTCGCGGGCGGCCGGCTCCGCGGAGTGGCTGCGCGCGTGCTCGATGTGGATGAGGCGGCCCTCGGTCGCCAGCCAGAGCGGCAGGCCGCTGTCGGCGGCGAGGCTCAGCGACTCCACCACGTGCGGGGCCAGGCCCCGGTAGGCGACCACCCGGTAGAGGTGGCTCTCGGGTGCGGCGAGCAGGATCGCGGAGCGGCTCGGACGGACGAGCTCCCCGACGCCGTCGAGGAACTGGTCCAGGACGCGCGGGAGATCGAAGCCGGCCGCGAGGGCCTTCGCGAACTCCTTGGCCATCTGGGTCGCGGCCTGGGGAGAGGGCGCGGGCGTGTCCGCCGGGCCCTCGGCGGTGCCCGCCACGACCGGATTCCGGGCCGCGCGGAGGGCGGCGACCTCCTGGAGGAGCCGCAGCTTCTCGTCGGCCTGCTTGAGCAGGCTTTGGAGCTGTCGACCCGTGAACGGCTCGAGGAGCACGAAGTCGGCGGTCTCGGTGTCGTTCTCCCCGTCGGGGTCGATCCCGGGAGTCAGTATGCACACCACCACCGCGGTCGGGCAGAGGTGTCGAGCGCTCGCGATGAATCCGGCGAGACCGCGCGACGGGCTGACGACCTCCTTGACGATCAGCTCCATCTCGGTGAGCCGCAGAGTTCGCAGCGCTTCGTCGTCGGTAGACGCGGCAAACATCGAGTGGGGGTACTCGAGGCCGCGCAGCAGGCGATTGCGAAGGGTCTCGCTCGCCGAGACGAGAAGGATGGTCTTCACGGCGCGACGTGGGTCGGGCGGGCCGACGGGACGGGGAACTCGACGGTGAAGGTGCAGCCGGGCCGCCCCACGTTGTTGCGCGCGGCGAGCCGGGCGTGGTGCGCGTCCGCGATGCCGCGGCAGATCGCCAGACCTAGACCGGTGCCGTGCGGCTTGGTGGTCACGAACGGATCGAAGACGGTGGCCAGCAAGCCCTCGGGGATACCCGGGCCGGTATCCGCCACCTCCACGATGAGCGTCCTCCCGCCACCTTCCGACAGATCGGCCACGCGCACGGTCAACTCCCCGCCCGGTTCCATCGCCTGGATGGCATTTAAGCACAGGTTCAGGAAAAGCTGCTGCAACTGAGACGCGTTGCCGAGCACCGAGCCGTGCGCTCCGTCGCCGACCTGACGCAGGCGGATCTGGCGGTCCTCCAGCTGCGCGTGGAGTGTCTCGAGCGTATCGCGCAGCGGTACCGAGACGTCCACCGTCTCCATGGGGTAGTGCGAGGCCCGGGACATCGTCCGGAACCGGTTGAGCAGGTCGTCGATCCGGCCGATCTCGCGTCCGGCGGAGCGCGAGAACATGTCCCGGAACTCCTCGCTCGTCCCGCGTGATGGGAGGAGCTGGGCGTAGGCCTTGATGCTCACGAGCGGGTTCCGGATCTCGTGGATCAGGCCCGAGGTGATCGCCTCGATGGAGGCGAGGCGCTCGGCTCGGCGCTTCTCCTGTTCGAGCTCCTTCAGCCGCGTTATGTCGTTCAGCACCGCGACCGCGCCGAGGATCGCCTGACCCGGCCCTCGGAGCGGAGAGGTGGAGCACATGAGCGGCACCAATTGGCCCGCTGCGCTCGGCAGGGAGAACTCGATGTGCGATCGCGGCTGCCCATCCACCGCGGTCGACGTCAGGAGCTCGGCGAGAGGAGCGGGGAGGCACTCCGGCGACCGCCCGTGGGCCAGCTTCGTGGCCGTTCCGGTCAGCTGCTCGGCGGCCCGGTTGAAGAGCGTGATTCGGCCCCGCGGCCCGACCGCCACCACGCCGCTCTCGATCGTCTCGAGCACCTTGTTCATCTGCTCGTTCATGTGCACCACGCGCGCGTGGGTCTGCGCGTTCCGCACCGCCACCGCCGCTTGGTTCGCGAGGGTGGTGAGCAGATCGACGTCGTTGCTGAAGTACGGGTCCCCCGACCGCTTGGCGCCGAGCACGACGAAGCCGATAAGATCCCCTTCCTCGCGGAGAGGAATCAGAACCTCAGCACGTAGGCTGCGGAGGGTGTCACGCAGATTGCAACTCGGAGTGGATGGTTCTGCAGACGTCACTTCGTCGAAGAAAAGAAGCGTACGAACGACCAATGCCTGGACGACCACTGAATGACGGCCAATTGTCTGTGGAAGTCGGGGTGCAGACAGATTCCATGACAGAACGTACTCGCTATCTTCAGGATCAAAGAGATAGATGCCGACGCCGTCCGGATGAGATGTCGATTCGATCACTACCCCGGTATGACCTAGCAGGGATGGGAGATCGATCGTGCCCGTAAGAGCATGACTGGCTTCGCGAAGCGTATGGGCGTAGTCGTACGGGTTCCGATAAAGGTATCGATCGAACAGGCGCTGTACGCCCGCTCTGGCTGGCGTAAAAAAAAGCACCGCCATTGCTGCTAGCAGGATCTCGCGCAGGGAAAAATCATGCTCGTCCGGGAGGAGAATGTTAGCTCCGAATAGGGCCAGTGTAAGGATCCCGATTGTCATCAGAAGGGCAGCTAGATATGTCGCTCCTCGATGTATGACCAGACGAATGTCCATCAGACGGTGCCTGATGATGGCGTGGCCGATTACTCCCAACAAGAGAAGAGAGAACAGGGGCCCATATCGGCCGTAGGCGGAAGTCTTAAGGAGAACAGGTAGCACAACATTGGTGGTGGTGATTAGCGCGCCGGACAGCACAAACGCAAGGATCACATAGCGTACCTGGACTGCTTCGAGTCCTTCTGAAAGCCAGTACTTTTTCAACAGGAGGTATGCCGCCGCAGCCAAACCAACTACCGAGTAGGCGGCGAATAGCGGATGCAGGGGGCCATACGTGACCTGCAAGCCCTCATCCAGTGACCGAGCCGAGGAGACGATCCACGGCGAAAACGACGCTAGACAGAATACTGCTCCGATCGGAATGAGGCAGTAGCGCACAGCTATATGCGCGCGTTCCGTGGCCGAGGCGAAGCGATCTATGAAGAGCAAAAACGAAATGGCAAACAGACTTCCCGCGGCAAAGGCGAATCGGATGATGAGCGTAGTTTGAGCGAAGGTGGCGGGCTGAGGGGCAGCATGGTAGCCGACAGCGAGGGCGGCAGCCCAACCACTCGTGGCGAGAGCGAGGAGCCCAAAGGCTCTGTTGAGAGGGGATCTAGGCGCCCGCGTGAATACATAGATGCCGACGCAGAGATTTGCTACGGCGGTAGCCATCAGCAAGAACCAATTGACTGCAATCGTGGTCATTCGTCCGGATGTCTCGAGGTGCCGGCAGGAAGGTTGAGCGGCGAATCTTTGACCGCTGCGACCTGGAAGGTATCGATTCCACCATCGGCGGCTGGAAGCTCAACTATGACGATTGTCCCAGCTGGGCCGCGATTGTTCTCGGCTCGGATTGATCCCCGGTGCGCGTCGACGATGCTCCGACATATCGCTAGTCCAAGACCAGATCCAGTAGGTTTCGTGGTGAAGAAAGGTTCAAATATGTGACTTCTCACTGAATCGGACATCCCAGGGCCGGTATCAGCGACCTCGATTTGGATCGACGACGCCCCAGCGGAATGAGTTCGTCCGACTCGGACGCTGAGTTCACCTCCGTGGCCCATTGCCTCGAGCGAATTCTGGAAGATATTTAGGAAGAGTTGCTTCAGCTGCGATTCGTCAATCGTGACAAAGGGAGCGTCGTCCTCTGAAAGGAAATGAACCACGGTCCGACTTTGCTCAAGCTGGCCACGCAGGAGCTTGAGCGTATCGGATATGGGTTGGCGGACATCCACGCACCCCATTTGCGGCTGAGGAGCGCTTGCTATGCCCCGAAGACGCGCAACCAGGTTGTCAATTCGGTCAATTTCTCGCACTACGACTTTTGAGAAATCTTCTCGGAAGTCGACATCTGAGAAACGCTCCGGAAGAAGCTCGGCAAACGTTCTGATCGCTACCAGAGGATTCTTGATCTCATGCGCGACGCCAGATGCGAGCGAACCGAAGGAGGCGAGCCGTTCTGCTCGCTGTTTCTCGTGCTCAAGTTCCTTTAGACGGGTCAGGTCGCTGAAGACAATTAGCGCGCCGTGAGTGGCGCCGTCCTTGCCTTGCAGCGAAGCAGTCGAGCAAACAAGCGGCAGGGTCTGCTCGTCTCGAGTGTGCACAGAGATCTCGAGCTGCGAGTACGCCTTGTTCTCAAGAAGCGTAGCGCGTAAAGGTTCAGCCAGGGCGCTCGGCAGATCACCGTATGACAGATGGAACCGCCGGTTGAAGGTCATCCCCGTGAGCTGTTCGGCTGCGCGATTGAATAGGGAGACATTCCCCGAAGCGTCCACCGCAATTACCCCGCTCGCCATCGTCGAGAGAATGTTGTCGACGTACTCATTAACAAGCACGACCTCTCGGTACAGGTGTGCGTTCTTCATGGCAACCGCGGCCTGTCCGACAAGAGTTGAAAGAAGATCGATGTCCTCGTTGAAATATGGATCACCGGATTTCTTCGGACCAACTACTAACATTCCGGCGAGTAGGTGCTCGTCAAACAGAGGGAAGGCGGCGGCGCCACGAAGATGCTGCAATTCAACGGCCGCTTCGGTAAAGAGATCGTCGGGCTCGCGGGCGGCCTCCTCTTGAACGAGTGGGCGCCTCTCTCTTTGCATGAAGGTGACGACGGCGGAGTGTGCTGTGATCGAGGGCACAGGGTCGATCTGGCCCCATGGCGGCGCGGTTGGTTGCTGTTGTGCCACGTAGACCTGCTCGCGAGGTCCTCGGAGGTAGACCGTGACGAACTCAGCCTTGAAGGTCCCTTCGATGGTGACACTCAGATAGCGAAGGAGAGACTGAAGATCTAGGGTGCTGCTTAACTGACGACTTGCCTCGCGGATGGTGCGCTGAAAGTCATACTTTTCGCGGTAGACGTACCTATTAAACGATCGCTGAATCCAAGCCTTGAGAGGTTGAAAAACGATTGCAACTAGTGTGGCCAAGAGCAGGGCTTCGACAAGAGAGATGTTACTCGTGTCGAAACCGGAGGTAAGTTGATAGGCCTTCGCAATTGCCAGGAAGACGGTAAGAGAAGCGAGAATCGCGGATACGTAGACCACGCCCTGGCGAATAACAACACGAATGTCCATCAGCCGATGGCGGATGATCGCGTGAGCAGAGAACGATACAACCAAGAGGGAGAAGTACGGGCCGAGCCCGCTGTAGCGCGAGGTCTTCCAAACTAGGGGAACTACCAGATTGGTAGTAATGGCGCCGGCGCCGCCGAGAAGTATTCCAAGAAGGAGATAACGCAGCTGGAGTTTCCTAACTCCTGAAGCGGAACGGATAGTCTGCCCAAGAGTAAGGAGAGCGAGAAGGAAGCAGAATAGGAAGTATATGCCGAAAAACTTGTGCGCCGAGCCATACACGAAGCTCGCTCGTTCTGGTTGAAGTACACCACCCGCAACGATCCATGGCGAGAGGGAAAGTGAGACAAAGGCGATGCAAAAGCTAGCGGGCAGAAGAATCTTGAGCTTCAAACGCTGGCCGGTGTCAGCTGAGAACGCATCGAACATCCAGAGAAGGCAGAATGGTATCGCGCTGGCGAAGGCGAAAGCGAGCCGACCTAGGGGAATGACTGTGTCCAGTCGGTTGGAGGCGAGCGCGAAGGAAATGCAGAAGATCCAGCCGGCAATCGTGAGGGCAGCCAGAGCAAAACGCCGATTCTCGGCAGCGTGACGATTGTGGAGGAGTACGAACATGGCGAGGCCCACGAGGGTCGCGCAAAGAGCCAAGACACCGACAGTTTGCAGACTCATTGTGTCCGGTTGATTAGTCGCTGACTCGACCCAAGACTAGTGCGGCCACGCTACCGCCGAAGCTGTGGCCATTGATGACAACGTTCCGAATGCGAGCTGCTCGAGAGACGTTCGGTACGTAGTCAAGGTCGCACTGCGGATCAGGGACTTCGTGATTGATCGTCGGTGGGACCACTTGATCCCTGAGGGACAGGCAAGCCGCGGCCGCCTGAATTGTTCCCGCGGCTGAGATCGGCTGCCCGATCATCGACTTTATGGAGCTGATTGGGATCCGATACGCGTGGCTGCCGAAGGCTTCTTTAAAGGCGTTGGTATCGCAGATGTCATAGTCGGGTAGTGAACTACCGTGAGCATTCACATGATCGATGGCCTGAGGCGCGAGGCCTGCTTGCCGAATGGCAGCTGAGATAGCCGACGCCATTCGCCTACCCAATAGGTCTCCTTTTCGCATGCCTATGGCCTCGCTGGCTGAGCCATGCCCGAGGACCTCCGCATAGATCGGCGCACCGCGATCGCGAGCAAACTCGAGTTCCTCCAGTATGAGCGTGGCTGCTCCCTCGGAGATTACGATCCCGTCTCTCAGTTTGTCGTAGGGACGTGACGCTTTTCGGGGCGCGTCATTTCTTTTCGAAAGCGCCCCTAGTGCGCAGAAAGCACCAAAGGCGAGCGGGAATATTGGAGCATCGCAAGCCCCAACTACCGCTATCGTTGACGTACCTTCGCGAATACGAGAGAAGCCCTCATTGATCGCGTCGATGCCCGTGCAGCAGTTTGAAGAGACCGATAGCGCGGGCCCTGTAATGCCGAACTCGATCGCGACGTAGCTCGAGGTGGCATGCGGCGGATACTCCAGAGCCGCCCAGGGATTGATTGCGGACACCCCCTCCCTCCAGATGGTCTCGAGGGCCCCTGCCGCAACGTCGCCACCTCCGTTCACTGAAGTTCCGTAGAAGATGCTGGTCTCGGATGCCACGGCCGGAGTCATCTTGAAACGAGCATCGTCAAAGGCGAGCCGAGTGGCCGCCACCGCGAACTGAGTGAACCTCCCCATCATCTTTGCCTTGCGGGAAGTCGCGTACTCCGTCGGGTCGAAGTCGCGCACCTGCCCGGCGACGTGGCAGGTATAGGGCGTGGGGTCGAAGGCGGTAATGTAGTCGATGGCGGACTTGCCCGCGATCAGGTTCTGCCAGAAGGTTTCTTTGCCGATCCCGTTGGGGGCGACGACGCCCAACCCAGTAACAACTACGCGCCGGGAGTTCCTCATCAGAGCGTGCCCCCTAAGGGTGCGTCCGTAAAGGTGGGATAGAGCTACAAGTTAGCAGGAAATCAATCTAAAACCAAATCCCGCGACGCTGGCGTGTCGGGTAGAATGCGGCCATATGCACCACCGGTTTACGCGACGCCAGCTCCTGGCGGCTCTTCCGGCGGGCTTGCTGTTGGCTTGGAGCCGGGCCTCGGCCCTCGAGGACGGCCGGTCGGTCTACGGCTACCAACTCGATCTGTCCATTTTGTTTAACTTTTTGACGCTGTCTCTTTCTGGAAACGTGATCCAGGAGATCGACCGCAAGGCGGGCCGGTACCGAGTCACCATGGACGGCAAGGGCACCGCGATCAGCACCAAGACCGAGGCCACCGGGATCATCCAGGACGGCCGCTTCAAGCCCATCGAGACTCACAGCGTGCACCTCTTCCGGGGCCGACAGAACACGGTCGCCACCAGTTACGACTACGAGCATCGGCGCCTCGAGCTGCACGCGGTGACCCACACCTTGCTGCTGGGGCGGCGGCGGCAGGTGGACGACGCCCTGACCCTGCCGCCCGGCCGCCACGTGGACGACCTCATCTCCGCCCAGCTCAACTTCGCGGCCAACACGCTCGACCGCGACGACGACGGGACCTACTCCACCTGGATCATGCGCCGCGCCCGCGCCGACAACGAGGGCCCCGACGACGTCGCGCCCGATGGGTACCGGGCCGAGCTGGTCCCGCTTCGCTTCCGTCCGAGCCCCGAGGGCTCGGCTGGCCGCCTCACCGCGCTCGTCGACATCACCCGCTTCTCCTCGTGGGCCAGGCCCGATGCGCCCGCCCGCGTCACGTTCGCTCCGGACCGGCAGCTCGAGTCGCTCAAGTCCGCTCTCATCCTGGGCACGACCCTCTCGGTACGCGTCACCGGCAACGCGTGAGCGAGCCCGCCGCCGCGCACGACCTGGTCGGCCTGGGAGAGGTGATGCTGCGGCTCGCGGCGCGACCGCCGCAGCGCCTCGAGCAGGCGTCCGCCCTCGACGTGCAGATCGGCGGCACCGAGGCCAACGTCGCGGCGGCCTGCGCGCGTCTCGGGCTCCGCACCGCGGTGATCTCCGCGCTGCCGTCCGATCACGCGTGGGGCGATCGCACCGTCCGCGAGCTGAACGGTCACGGGGTGGACTGCCGCGGAGTCCTCCGCCGTCCCGGCCAGCGGATGGGGCTCTACTTCATCGAGTACGGCGTGGCCCCGCGCCCGGTGCGGATGGTCTACGACCGGCGCGACTCCGCGTTCAGCCGGCTCGTGGCCGACGAGGTGGACTGGGCGCTGGTCCGGGGCGCGCGGCTCGTGCACCTGACCGGCGTGACCGCCGCGCTTGGCGACAATCTCCGCGAGGTGGTGCGCCGTGCGGTCACCGAAGCCTCCGGGGCCAACGTGCCGGTGTCGTTCGACGTGAATTATCGCTCGCGCCTGTGGAGCCCGAAGGAAGCGCGCGACTTCCTCACCGAGGTCCTCCCGCGGGTGCGCTACCTGTTCATCGGCGCGGACGACGCGGCCACCGTATTCGAGCTGGACGGCGCGCCCGAGCGCGTGCTGCAGGGCCTGCGCGCGCTCGCGCCCGCCGCCACCATCGCGCTGACGCTCGGCGAGGCCGGCTCGGCCGTGCTCACCGCGAGCGGGATCCACCGCCCGTCGCGGCGCTACACCGTCTCGGTGATCGACCGGGTGGGCGCGGGCGACGCATTCGCCGCCGGCTTCCTCTGGGCCACCCTGATCGGGCGCGACGCCCAGCAGGCGGTGGACGCCGCCACCGCCCTGGCCGCGCTCAAGTGCACCATCTGGGGCGACGTGTCGATCGTGTCGCGTCCGGAGCTCGAGGAGCTGCTGGCCACGGATAGCACCGAGATCCGGCGCTAGCGGGGTCGTGGCGCGCACCGCGGTCCTCGTCTACAACCCGGGATCCGGCCAGCAGCGCGATCGATTCCACTCGATCACCCGGATGGTCGAGACCCTGCGCCAGCAGGGCCTCGCGGTCACGCCGCGCACCACCGCCGGTCCCGCCGACGCGACCCGCCTCACCGCGGAGGCGGTCGCGGGCGGCGTCGATCTCGTCATCGTCCACGGGGGTGACGGCACCGTCAACGAGGCGGTCCAGGCCCTGGTCGGCCGCTCCACGCCGCTCGCGGTGTGGCCGTCCGGGACGTCCAACGTGCTGGCCCGCGAGCTCGAGCTGCCGGGCAGCCCGGACCTGGTGGCGCGCGTCATCGCGGCCGGGGCGGTCCGTCGCGTGTCGGTGGGGCGCGCGGGCGAGCGCTACTTCCTGCTGATGGCGGGGGTGGGCCTCGACGCCGACGTGCTGCGCTCGGTGCACCCCGGGCTCAAGCGCCTGGCCGGCGAGGGCGCCTACTGGATGGCCGGGCTGCGCCAGCTCACCGACTGGAACCCGGTGTCCTTCGTGGTGGAGACCGAGTGGGGCCGGCACCCCGCCACCTTCGCGGTGGTGGCCAACGCGGCCTGGTACGGCGGCGGGCTCCGCTTCGCGCCCGAGGCGAGCATGGAGGACGATCAGCTCGACCTGTGCCTCTTCGACTCGACCGAGCGCCACCGGTTCGCCCGCTACCTGGCCGCCGCGCGGACCGGCTCCCACCTGGGCTTGCCGGGCGTCACCTACCTGAAGGCCCGCCGAGCCGTCGCCCACGGTCCGGACAACCGCCTCGTGCACGTCGACGGCGAGCTGCTGGGCCGGCTGCCGGTCAGCTTCGACTGCGTGCCGGATGCCCTCTCGCTGGTGGTTCCCCGGAGGGTCGCTCCCTAGGGGTGGTATAGTTTGGCCTGATGGCGGAAGCGGCGCGGGGCGCCGAGCGGATCCTCGAGGGGCTTAATCTGCCCCAAGCGGCCGCGGTCACTCACGAGACGGGCCCGCTGCTCATCATCGCGGGCGCCGGCACCGGCAAGACCACCGTCATCACCCGCCGCATCGCCTATCTCATCGCCACCCGTCGCGCGCGCCCGTCCGAGATCCTCGCGCTCACGTTCACCGACAAGGCGGCGGCCGAGATGGAGGAGCGGGTCGATACGCTCGTACCCTACGGGTACGCCGACGTGCAGATCTCCACGTTCCACGCCTTCGGCGATCGGTTGATCAAGGAGAACGCGCTCGAGCTGGGCCTGACGCCCGACTTCCGGGTCCTCACGCGGGCCGAGCAGGTGATCTTCCTGCGTGATCATCTCTTCGAGTTCCCACTGCGGCACTACCGGCCCCTCGGCGATCCCACCCGCCACCTGCAGGCGATCCTCACCCAGTTCAGCCGGCTGAAGGACGAGGACGTGGGGCCCGACGAGTACCTGGCCCTCGCGGAGCGCGCGCTCGCCGCGGCGGGGGACGACGAGGCCCGCCTCCACGCCGAGCAACAGGTGGAGCTGGCCCGCACCTACGCCCAGTACCAGACCCTGATGGCCCGCCTCGGCCAGATCGATTTCGGAGACCAGATCGTGGAGGCGCTGCGCCTCTTCCGCACGCGACCGCACGTGCTGAGGCGGTACCAGGAGCGCTACCGGTACATCCTGGTCGACGAGTTCCAGGACACCAACTACGCGCAGTTCGAGCTGGTCAAGCTGCTCGCGGCCCGCCACCGCAACGTGGCCGTGGTGGGCGACGACGACCAGGCCATCTTCCGCTTCCGCGGCGCCTCCATGAGCAACATCCTCGCGTTCGACCGCGCCTACCCGGACGCGCGCCAGGTCGTGCTGCAGGAGAACCGCCGCTCGCCGCAGGCGGTGCTGGACGCGGCGTACCGGCTGATCCAGCACAACAACCCCGACCGCCTGGAGGTGGCCCAGAAGATCGACAAGCGCCTGATCTCGACCGTCGGGCGAGGGGAGGTGCCCGAGCACCTCGCCTTCGACACCGTCTCCACCGAGTCGGACCAGGTCGCGGAGATGATCCGGGAGGAGCACGAGCGCAGCCGGCCCTACCGCGATTTCGCGATCCTGGTGCGGGTGAACCACGACGCCGACCACTACCTGCGCGCGCTCAACATGCGCGGCATCCCGTGGACCTTCTCGGGTAACGCGGGCCTCTACGGCCGCCCCGAGGTCCGGCTGCTCATCGCCTTCCTGCGATCCGTGGCCCATCCGGACGACTCGGTGAGCCTGCACTACCTCGCCTCCTCGGACGTCTACCAGGTGCCGATCGTCGACCTCACCAAGTGCGCGACCTACGCGGACCGCAAGCACCGGTGGCTCTTCGACGTGCTGCGCGCGGTGCCCGCGGAGGTGGCCATCACCGAGGACGGCGCCGGGGCGGTGGCGCGGCTGGTGGCCGACCTGGAGCGCTACATGGAGCTGGCCCGCGAGCACCCCACCGGCGAGGTGCTCTACCAGTTCCTGGTCGACTCGGGGCTCATGACCCGCTACGCGAAGGCCCCCGCCGAGCTCGAGCAGGAGGTGCAGAACGTCAGCAAGTTCTTCACCCGGGTCAAGGACGCGGCGCGGGTGCTCAAGTACGACAACGTGCGCGAGTTCGTGAACCACCTGGACGCGCTGATCGACGCGGGCGACGACCCCGCGGTGGCCGAGGCGGACACCGAGACCCCGGCGGTGCACGTGCTCACCGTGCACAAGGCCAAGGGCCTCGAGTGGCCGGTCGTGTTCATGGTGGACTGCATGCAGAACCGGTTCCCGTCCACCCGCCGCTCCGATCCGGTGGAGATCCCGGCCGAGCTGATCAAGGACGTGCTGCCCACCGGCGACTTCCACGAGCAGGAGGAGCGCCGCCTCTTCTACGTCGGCATGACCCGCGCCAAGGAGCGGCTCTACCTGACGAGCGCGGAGGACCTCGGGGGCAAGCGCAAGTGGAAGGTGAGCCAGTTCGTGCTGGAGGCGCTCGACCTGCCGAAGGAAGCGGCGCGCCCGTTCCGGGCCCAGGCCATCGAGCAGCTGCGCCGCCTCGCCCCGCCGCCCGAGGCGATCGGCCTCGCGCTCACGCCCATGGGCGACGACGAGCCGCTCGCGATCAGCCACCGCCAGGTGGACGACTACGAGACGTGCCCGCTGAAGTACCAGTACATCCACATCCTCCGCATCCCGCTGCGCCAGCACCACTCGGTGGTGTACGGCAGCGCGCTCCACAACGCGGTGGAGTTCTACCTGCGCCGGCGCGCCGCCGGCAACTACACCTCGCTCGAGGACTTCCTGCGCGCCTTCGACGACGCGTGGCGGAACGAGGGCTTCCTCACCCGCGAGCACGAGGAGCAGCGCAAGCGGGCGGGCGTGGCCGCGCTGACCCGCTTCTATCACGAGGAGGAGGCGTCCGGGCAGAAGCCCACCGACGTGGAGCGCGAGTTCGGGTTCAACCTCGGGCTCAACCGGGTGCGCGGGCGCTTCGACCGGGTGGACGAGACCCCCGAGGGCCTCGTGATCATCGACTACAAGTCGAGCGACGTGACCGAGCAGAAGAAGGCGGACCAGCGCGCGAGGGAGAGCCTCCAGCTCAAGATCTACGCGCTGGCCCAGCACGAGATGACCGGCCGGCTGCCCGCGCGGGTGGAGCTGCGCTTCCTCGAGTCGGGCCTGACCGGCCGGCACAAGCCTACCGCGGAGGACCTGGTCGCCGCGCGGGCCGCCATCGAGGAGGCCGCGCGCGGCATCCGGCAGCGGGAGTTCGAGGCGACCCCCGAGTACCAGGCGTGCCGCTATTGCCCGTACAAACAGATCTGCCCCAGCACCGCCACCCAGGAGTGACCATGAAGCTCAGCGCGAACGGCATCGAGATCAACTACGAGATCGAGGGCGAGGGCCCGCTGGTGACCTTCAGCCACTCGCTGGCCTGCAACCTCTCCATGTGGGACGAGCAGGTGCAGGCCCTGCGGGGCCGCTATCGCGTCCTGCGCTACGACACGCGCGGGCACGGACAGACCAGCGCCCCCGCGGGCGCCTACACCCTCGACCAGCTCGCGGACGACCTGAAGGG
>Ga0070699_100003254_pt1 | contig 14368 bp, 17 predicted proteins | sample KBSK1503metaG_FD_65473 | JGI IMG/M metagenome (GOLD analysis project Ga0070699, IMG submission 65473) | Corn, switchgrass and miscanthus rhizosphere microbial communities from Kellogg Biological Station, Michigan, USA - KBS K1-50-3 metaG | ecosystem: Host-associated > Plants > Roots >...
CAGCCGCCTTCGGCAGCTGCGCCAGCAGCGCGTTGGCAGCCACCACGTCACCCGCGGACACGTCGTCAGCGACCAACACCTTCGCTACCTGGCGGCACACGGCCTTGTCCAACACAGTTGCGGCGCCATGACGCGCGGCCAGCTCGGCGTAGATCGCGTCGAAATCCGCGTTCATTTACCCTCCCATGCCAGCAGTTCGCCAAGGGACGGGACCGCCGGACCAGCCGGACGTGACCGCGCAAACCCAAGCCGCCGGACAGCCCGGTCAGCGGCGTTAGAAAGCCGAACCAATGCGTCCAGGTTGACGTCCTCGCCTCGCGCAGCACGCAAGCGCTGCGCCTCAACGGCGACCGCGAGCTCAGCGGCATGTAGCGCGCGGGCTTGCGCGATCGTGTCAGTGGGGTTGCCGATCCCCGCCATGAGGCCACGGTAGAGATCGCGCACCCGCCTGCCTGCCGACGTATTGCCGGACACCCGGCCACGTAGCGGCTTGTTGGTCGTGCGCGAGCGTACCGTCAGCGGACGATCGGCATTTGGCGAGCGGACTGTGGGCGCGTTTTCGAGCATTTTCGAGGCCCAAATGTTTCCCCGGGTTGTCCCCGGGCTAAGACGGCCTCAAGTTATGCCGTACTTGCGCCCCTTTCACAAGCCACCCGGCCATATTTGCATAATATCGGGAAACGCTTATTCGTGCGCCGGCGGACGTAGAAGTGCCCGCGAAAATGTGGCAGTGTTTGCGCGGCAGGGGCGTCGGTGGGGGCGAGAGCGTCCTTCAATGCGCGGCCCGTTTGCTTCGATCCTCGAACCCGAGTGCGTCCAGTTCGGCAGTGTCTCCGCCCGCCGCGAGCAGCGCGGCTCCGTACATCGAACGGCCCTTGCTATCGACGCGGAGACCTTGGCGCTTGCACCATGCCGCCATATGGGCGACGTCAATTAGTATTCTCTCGGCCCTGATGCCTTCCGCCTCGAACCTGCGGATATGCTCCGCCGACTTTCGGACGAATTCGTCATATGAACAGAGCGGTTCATCCGTGACCGCTTCTAGCTCACGCCAACTTCGCGGCGTGTACCACGCTATGCCCGCGCCCTGGATCCCACTACGCTGCATAGAACGGCGTCCGCCACGTCGTACGGCGTTCCTGGCGATCGAGCCAAGACCATGCTGCGGCGTTCGACGTTGCTCTGTGCATTCGTTTTCTGCGCATGTCGACCACCTTGTTGCACCACCGAGTATCTATCAGCAGCACTGAGTCTGTGGAGAGAGGAGTCTTTCCTCGGATGTCACCTTGGAGCATAGAACCAGATAGCCCCGCGAGGCGAACTCGCGGTTCCGGTTCATGCTCCGCAGCGTTTCAGCCGTTGGCGGCTTGCTTTGGAGCGCCGACATCGGCGGCACGTATGGCCGCTCCCACTTGTCGGCTTGCAGGCTTTTGGTCGGCTGGGACCGCCGTACCTGCGACCGCGCTATCCTGCTTTCGAACTGCGCTTGCGGTGTGGTCGCGCCCCGTGGTATCGCAATCTACAACATCCGTCGCCACTGTCTTGAAACCGTCCGGCGGATGAGGCTTTGAACAGGGGGCGAGCAACCGCAACGCCTCCTGTTCATTTTCACTCTGCGTCGGCCTACTTGGCCGCTTCTTGTTATTGCGCGCCTCGACCACCCGATGCCATTCGCGGCGGGCAGCCTGAGCGGCGCGGGTCACTTCGACAAGATCGCGATTCGGTACGCTGCCGTCCAACGCCGCGCGATGTGCTCGCATCGCCAGCGCGGCGGCGGTGAAAAGGATATGCTTTTCGCGCGAGAGCAGTCGGACGCCCGGTAGCTCGCGCTTGAGCGCGCGGGTGAGCCGCTTGATTTCGTCGTCGCCGGCAAGGATCAGTTTGCTCATGCCGCCGAAATACATCCGAGACGGTGCCCTTGCAACGGGACACGGGCCCGCCCAAAGCTTCGTCCGCTCGAGTCGGCGGCTGGTGAAGGTTCTGTTGGTTTCGGCGGTCATGCCGCGACCTCCGGACGCTTGATCTCGTTGCCCCACGTCGTCCAGCCGGGGACCGGCGCGCGGGCGTAGAGCTCGAGAAAAGGACCGCCGAGGAGTCGCTCGATTCGGCGGCGCACCTCCTCGGGCTTGGCGCTATGTTCGCCGACCGGAGCGAGCACGCATTGGTGCACGTCCGTCGCCAGGCGCAGCGGAGAGCCTTTGGTAGCGAGCAAGCAGGCTTCCGGGTTCGACCGCGTCCAGTAACCGTTGCCCCAGGCAATCCTTCACCGCTGCGGTTCTGCTTCCACCAATCGAACCCGAGCGTCTTGTAGGTGAAGCCCCATGCCCGAATCACGTCGAGGGCTTCGGGCATGAACGGCCAAGTCGTCCATAAGAACAGTGTGCAGTCGTCGGCCGCGAGTCGCGCAACCGGGAGCGCCTTTATCTTTTCGATGGGGCTCGTGCGGTAATGGTGGTCGGCGTGCGTGTGGATTTTACCGGCTTGGCTCCACGTTTCGTATGGCCACGCCGGATCGGCATAGACAACCGCAAAGCGCTTCCCGGCGTCCGCCAGGGCGACGAGATCGTCTGCCGTGCAGCCGTCCTCAATGACTTTGCTGTGATGCGCCCGCGCGCGCTCGATTTCCGCCTCCTTGAGAAATTGTCCAGTAATGGGGTCGTAAGCATTCGCGCTGGCGCGCTCGATCCTCGATTCGAACGTGTGGGCATCGAGCGCGGCGAGCGCTTGCCAACGGCTCGATTGGGTTTTGCTCACGCCGAGGTCAGAAAGAGTTGCAACGTGCGACTCTTTTTTTCTCCCCCTCGGGCGCTCGTCCCGCTCCGCCATGTCGTGCAACAATTCACCCGCCCGGCGCTCGGCGCGCATGCGGATGTCGGTCGCTCGGATTATCAGGTTCGTGTCCTTGGCCTGGCGGGCGTAGGCTTGCAGCGCGACGGCTTTGTCCCGGATTGATTTCGCTTCGTCGACGCGGTGCGCCTCAGCGAGAGCACGACGCGCTGCGTCGTACCGGACTAGGGCTTGCGAAGGTTCGTTCGCGGCGCTAGAAGGGCTGCGTTTCCCAGACGCAACCCTCCGGCCTTCGACTGCTGTCCGTTCAGCGTCGGAGGCCGCGTCCTTTCGGCGCGCCACGGATCATGCGCTCGCCCTGACGCGCGACTCTTGCCACGCGAGGTTATCGCTCATGCGGATGCCGAGCCGTCGCAGGGAGAGTTGCAGAACTGGCGGACCCTCGCCTCTGGCAATGATGCGCTTCCCGGTTGGTTCCGAAAACGAGTTGAGTTCGCACCATTCGGCGAACGTCAGGACATAGTCGCGGGCGCCCGCCGTCCGGGGGACGACGGAACGTGCTCGCTGCCCTGCTTGGGAGGGGGACTGTTCGCGCTGGCGCTGCCGGCGCTCGTGTTCTCGAATAGCCATCACTTTACCTCCTGATGGAGTCGGTAGCCTCCTTTCACTCTCCAGCGTAAGGCAATGTCCGGCGTGGCGGGCGATGGTCTCCGTCTTTCCAAGGGACGGCAGAGATCAACGATTCTTCATTATCGCGGGATTCGCACCGAAGTGCAACAAAAGGATTCAACAGTGTGCATTAGCGCGCAGACCGCTCACGGTGCGGCGGCGCGTTGCTCGAACGCGACGACCTTGCGCTTGCCGCCCTCGACGATGCTGCGGATGTGGTCGTGCCATAGCGCCAGCGCGGCGCGCACTTCGCGCTGGTAGCTCGATCGATTGTAGATACCGGCCGGGCCGGCCTTGTGGCCGCTTTGGTGGTTTAGGATCTGCTCGATGACGTGCGGCGCTATACCGATGTCGGCCATGCGTGTTGCGACGCTGCGTCTGAGGTCGTGGTGCGTCCACGGCTTCAGATCGAGCTTCGCGTCCAACGGTCGCTTGCCTTTGCTCCAGGACGTGAACCCATGCTTGCGCCCGAACAGGAGATCGCGCTCCCGCTTCGGGATCGAGTCGATGATCTCCTGCATCAGGTCCGTGACCGGCAGCGTGTGGGCCTTGGCGTTCTTGCTCCGCGTGCCGGGCAGCGTCCATGTGCCCGCGTCGAGGTCGAACTCGCTCCACCGCATCCCGGCGACTTCCTCGCGCCTGCAGGCGGTCAGGATCAGCAGTTTGACCACGCGGGCATACTCGTTGTCCGCGAGGCCCTTCCAGATTGCGCGCAGTTCCGCATCGGTCAGCACGCGGTCGCGCGATGGCGGTGGCGGCGGCCTGAACGCGCCGATCACCGGGTTGTGCTCGATCAGCCCCATCTGCATCGCCCACGAAAACAAGTTCGACAACGCGCCACGAAGGCAGATCGCGGTCGGTGTCCCGTTCGCCTTCGACGCCGCCAGCAGCCGCGCGGCGACGTCCTTGCGCGTGACCTTGTCGACCGGCATGCCGTGCAGCGAGCCAATATAGGTCGAGGAGTCGAGGTAGCGCCGCAAAATCCGCAGCGTGGAAGCCTTCACTCCGCTCTTGTGCGCGAGGTAGTCGGCGACGACGGACCGCAAGCTCAGCGAGTCCCGCTCACGTCGGTCCCGCTTGTCGGCCTGCGGATCGCCGCCGAGCTCCACCTTCGACAGCAACTTCCTCGCCTGTTCGCGCGCCTGTGCCGCGGTGAGCTTCTCGGCGTCGCCGACGTTCATGCGCCGGGCGTGCCCATGTGCGCGGTATTGGATGATCCAATATCTGCGTATCACGCCGCCGGCCAAGCGCCGGACGCGCAGCCCGAAGCCCCGCAAGGTCTCGTCGAACTGGATGTGATCGCGCTTGCCCTCGGGCAGGTCGACGATCTTCGCGCTGGTCAATTTCATGCTAGTCCCCCTCTGTTGGGGGAAACGCGGGGGAAACAAAATGCTGTTTCCCCGAGACGTTTCCCGATCACGTTACATATCGAGACTATCACGAAATGCTGCGGAAATGCAACGCTATGACGTTTCCCGACACCTTGTGAGAAGACGCGGCCAATATAGGTGACATACACGAACTTCGGCTCACTCATTTTGCGCCTCCAGGCCTCGCTTGAGTTCGGCGAGCACGTTCAGGCGAATGCGCTCGTATTTCCCGATCCAGCGCTCGGCGATCTCATTGATCGGAACTGGATTGAGGTAGTGCAGCTTCTCGCGGCCGCGCCTTGCCGTGACGACGAGATTGGCGCGCTCGAGAATGGCGAGGTGCTTGCTCACCGCTTGCCGCGTCATGTCGAGGCGCGCGCACAGCTCGCTCAAGGTCTGACCATTGTGCGCGCGCAGCCGATCAAGAAGCTTCCTGCGGCTCGCGTCGGCCAGCGCCTTGAACACCTCATCCATGGCCACAATATGCAACCATTTGGTTGCCTGTCAAGGGCAGAATCCTTGCAAGCCCTCGCCCGGGGCCGCCCTACTCCTCCGGCGCCTCGACGATGGGGTCGTAGCGGTTAACGTCGAAGCCGATGAGATTCCACGACTGGCGCATGTGCGGCGGCAGCGGCGCCGTGATGTCGATCGTTCCGCCGCGCGGATGCGGCACGACGATGCGGCGCGCCACCAGATGCAGGCGGTTCTGCATGCCGCCCGGCAGCTGCCAGTTCTCCTTCGAAAAATATTTCGGATCGCCCACGATGGGATGGCCGATATGCGCCATGTGCGCGCGCAATTGGTGGGTGCGGCCGGTCACCGGCTTGAGCGAGAGCCAGGCCAGTTGACGCGCGGCGGTGTCGATCACGGCGTAATAGGTCACCGCGTGGCTCGCCCCCTCTTCCCCGTGGCGCGCCACGCGCATGAACGAGTCGTCCTCTCGTTCCTCCTTGGCGAGGAACGTAGAGATGCGGCCCTGGCGCGGCTTAGGCACGCCCGCGACCAGCGCCCAGTAGATTTTTCGCGCCGTCCGCGAGCGGAAGGTCTTGGCCAGCGCGGAGGCCGCAAACCGCGTCTTCGCAACCAAGAGGCAGCCGGCGGTGTCCTTGTCGAGCCGGTGCACCAGGCGCGGCCGCTGACCGTGCGCATCCCGCAGCGTCTCGAGAATCCCGTCGAGATGACGCGTCGTGCCCGAGCCGCCCTGCACCGCAAGCCCCATGGGCTTGTCGAGCACCAGCACGTCGGCATCTTCGTGGAGCGTGATGGATTTGAGGAACGCGCGAGTCTGATCGCGGACGTTGGCGTCGCGTCCGCTCGGGCGCGGCTGATCCAATCGCAGCGGCGGGATGCGCACCGCTTGCCCGGCCTCGAGCCGCTGCTTGGGTTGCGCGCGCTTGCCGTTCACGCGCAATTCGCCCTTTCGAATGATGCGCTGGATGTGGGAGAAGGCGAGCCCCGGAAACCGCGCCTCGACAAAACGATCGACGCGCATGCCGGCTTCGTCGGGTGTTACTTTGGCGGTCTGTACTCCGCTCGAGGGTGGCGCGCGTTCGCCGACGACCGCGCGGCCGCGCCGCTGTGTGGCAACCGTGTTCACCATGACAATACGCGCTTCGTTAAGAAAATCGGCGACCGCATCGTTGATAGTTTGAATTCCCGGCGACGTTCCAGTTGCGCTCTTCTTGCCTGCACGATTTGTCGGACTATCTCTCCCGCAGCTTCGCCCAGTATTCCAGCCGCTTCCTGATCTCGCGTTCGAAGCCGCGCTCGGGCGGATCGTAGAATTTCTGCCGTCCGAGCTCTTCGGGGAAATAGTCCTGCCCGGAAAAAGCCTCGGGCGCGTCGTGGTCGTAGTGGTAGCCTTCGCCATAGCCTTGCGCCTGCATCAGCTTGGTCGGCGCGTTGAGAATGTGCTTCGGCGGCAGCAGCGAGCCCGCCTCCCGGGCGGTGCGCATGGCCGCGCCATAGGCGGCATAGGCCGCGTTCGACTTCGGCGCGGTCGCGACGTAGATCACCGCCTCGGCGATCGCCAATTCGCCTTCGGGCGAGCCCAGAAAGTCGTATGCGTCCTTCGCCGCATTGCAGACCACCAGCGCCTGCGGGTCGGCGAGCCCGATATCCTCGACCGCCATGCGCACCACGCGCCGCGCGATGTAGAGCGGGTCCTCGCCCGCGTCCAGCATGCGGCAGAGATAGTAGAGCGCGGCATCGGGGTCGGAGCCGCGCACCGATTTGTGTAGCGCGCTGATCAGATTGTAGTGGCTGTCCTGCTGCTTGTCGTAGATCGGCGCGCGGCGCTGCACCACCTCCTGCAATTTCGCCGCGTCGAATGTCTCGCCCTTGCGCGCCGCTCGCCACACCTCCTCGGCGAGCGTGAGCGCCGCGCGGCCGTCGCCGTCGGCCATGCGGATCAAGGATTGGCGCGCCTCGGCATCGAGGGGAAGTTTCTTGCCTTCGATCCCCTCGGCGCGGACGATGAGCTTCTCAAGCGCATCGGCGCCGAGCGGCTTGAACACCAATACACGCGCGCGCGACAAGAGCGGCGCGATCAACTCGAAGGATGGATTCTCCGTGGTGGCGCCGACGAGAACGATGGTGCCATCTTCCATCACCGGCAGGAAGGAATCCTGCTGCGCGCGGTTGAAGCGATGGATTTCGTCGACGAAGAGAAGCGTCCCCTGCCCGATCTCGCGTCGCGCCCGCGCCGCGTCGAACACCTTCTTGAGGTCCCCGACGCCGGAGAAGATCGCCGAGATTTGCTCGAACTGCAGATCGGTCGCTCGCGCCAACAGCCGCGCGACCGTGGTCTTGCCCGTTCCGGGCGGTCCCCAAAAGACGAGCGAGCCCAGCGTTCGCGTGTCGAGCAGGCGCGTGAGCGCGCCGTCGGACCCGAGCAGATGGTCCTGGCCGACGACGGCGCTGAGCTGCGTCGGCCGCAGCTTATCGGCAAGCGGACGCGGCGCATCGCGCTCGAGCCCGGCGGCTGCGAACAGGCTCGCGCCGGTGCGCTTAGCGCGCGGCGTCATCCACGCAGCTCCACGGACACCTGCTGGCCGCCGCGCACGATGGTGATGCTCCAGCGCCGGCTCTGCTGGCCGGCGACCCGCTCGAGATCGCGCGTCTTCGCGATCTTGGCGTTGTTGACCGAAAGCACGAGGTCGCCGCGCTGGAAGCCGAGGCTCTGCGCGGGCGAGCCGTTGGCGATGTCGACGATCACCACGCCTTGGGCGGAAGGGTCGAGCCGCAAACTATCCGCCAGCGCCGGCGACAGGTTGGACACCCTGGCGCCCTGAAACGGCGAGGGCGAGGCGATGACCAGCTCGTCGTGCGGGGTGTCGGGCGCGGCTTCGAGCGCGACGCTCAGCGCCAGTTCTTTGCCAGCACGCATGACGCCGAGCCGCGCGCTGCCGCCGATCGCCTTGGTGGCGAAGCGGTAGTCGAAGGCATTGGCGTCCTCGACCGGCTGGCCATCGATGGCGATGATGAGGTCGCTGGTCTTGAGCCCGGCGCGCGCGGCGGGGCTCATCGGCGTCACGCTCGCGATCAGCGCGCCGGACGGGCGCTTGATCCCCAGCCCCTCGGCGATCTCGGGCGTTACCGCCTGCAGCCTTGCGCCGAGCCACGGCCGCTTGACCATGGAGCCGCCGCTCCTCGCCGAAGCCACCACGACCTTCACCATATTGGCCGGGATGGCGAAGCCGATGCCCTGCGAGCCGCCCGAGCGTGAGAAGATCGCGGTGTTGACTCCGACCAGGCGTCCGCTGAGATCGACCAGCGCACCGCCGGAATTGCCGGGATTGATGGCGGCGTCGGTCTGGATGAAGAACTGGTAGTCGGTGATGCCGACCTCGGTGCGCGCCAACGCCGAGACGATGCCGTGGGTCACGGTCTGACCGACGGCGAAGGGATTGCCGATGGCAAGCACCACGTCGCCGACCTCAAGCGCGTCGGAATCGGCGAATTGGAGCGCCGGAAAACGTTCGTTCTGCGCCTTGATGCGCAGCACCGCGAGGTCCGAGCGCGAATCCTTGAGCACCATCTCGGCTTCGAATTCGCGCTTGTCCGCAAGCGATACCCTGACCTGATCCGCTCCCTCGATGACGTGGTTGTTGGTGACCACGAGCCCCTCGGCGTCGACGAGGACGCCCGAGCCAAGCGAGCGCTGGACCTGGTCGCCGGGTCCGCCGGGCGCGCCCGGCGCTCCGAAAAAGCGGCGGAAGATCGGATCATCGAGCAGGGGATTGCGGACGGCGACCGTCTTGGCGGCATAGACGTTGACGACGGCCGGCGCCGCGCGCCGCACGACGGGTGCGTAGGAGAGCCGCAGCTCGTTGGGCGAGGACGGGACGCGGCGCTCCGGGATGCGCTCCTCCGCAGCGGCCGCGAGCGGCGCCATGGCGATGACGATGAGGACGGCAGTCGCAAGCCACCTCGAGGGCAAAGACATGTTCAATTGCGGAGACATGGGCTGCGAAGAGATGGGCTGCGAAGAGATGGGCTGCGAAGACATGGGCTAAATCCGGATTCGAGCGGGGTCAGATATAAGCCCAAGGTCGCGGCAAATGAAGGGCGCGGCGAGGCAGCCGCGCGCCTATGGAACAAACCCTGCGATAACGCCTAAACTGGCCCCGTCTTTCCCTTTCCCCTCCGAGGCCCTCGTGCAGCGCCCCCATGCCGAATCGACCGCCGGCTCGTCGCAGGCGGCTGCCGCGGTGACGATCTATGCCGTCGCCTTCGTCACCGGCGCCATCGTGATGAGCTTCGAAATGTTGGGGTCGCGCTACCTCAACCCATATTTCGGCAGCGGCATCTATACCTGGGCCGCGCTGATCTCGACGGTGCTGATCGCGCTCATGGCGGGCTATTTTCTCGGCGGCATGCTGGCCGATCGCACCGCCTCCCCCGCGGTGCTTGCGCTCACCGTGATCATCGGATCACTCTATCTCCTGGCGTTGCCGGCCTTCGCCCAGGCCATTCTCGAATTTGTGCTCGCCGGCGTCGACGACATTCGCGCCGGCAGCCTGATCTCGGCGCTCGCCCTCATGTTCTTCCCGGTGACCTTTCTCGGCATGTATTCGCCGTTCGCCATCCGGCTGTTGCTGCGCTCGGCGCAACGCTCCGGCCGGGTGTCGGGCGCCGTCTACGGCATCTCCACCGCCGGCGCGATCGTCGGCACGCTGGGCACCACCTTCTTTCTCATTCCCACGATCGGCTCGCGCGCCATCACGCTCACGCTCGGCGCGCTCGGACTGGCCGCGGGTTCGGCACTGCTGGCGTTGGCGCGCCTGCACCGCCGCGCCGGCGCCGCTCTCGTGGTCATTGCACTTGCCGCGCCCACGGCCCCTGCCGGCCGGGCGGACAATCTGATCGACGAGGGCGTTCGCGTGGCGATGCTCGAGCGCGGCGACGGCCGGCTCGCTCACATCGAAACGCCATACAACGACGTCTTCATCACCAAGCGCCAGCACCAGCTCGTGATGTCGTTCCAGCTCAAGGGCTGGGACTACACCGAATCGGTGAGCAATCTTCTCGACCCGGACGACCTGCCGCTGCGCTACGCGCAAGTGATGACGATCGCGACCGTCTATCCCGAGGCGCCGCGGAAAATCCTGATGTTGGGGCTGGGCGGCGGCTCGATCTCCACCTATCTCGGGCGCTTCATGCCGGAGGCTGCGATCACCACGGTGGAGATCGATCCCGGCGTGATCACCGCCGCCAAGACCTATTTCGGCCTGCGCGAGACCGAGCGCATGCGCTACCACGCCGGCGATGGACGGGTCTTCCTCAACCGCAACAGCGAACTTTACGATTTGATCCTGCTCGACGCCTATCGCGGCGGCTACGTGCCGTTTCATCTTCTCACGCGGGAGTTCTACACGCTGGTCAAGCAGCGCCTCACGCCCGGCGGTGCCGCCGCCTTCAACGTCCACGACGGCAACAAGCTCTATGCCTCGACCGTGAAGACGCTGGGCGAGGTCTTTGCCGCGCTCGATCTCTATCCGACCGGAGTCGGCGAGGTGATCGCAGTGGCCAGGACCTCGCCGCTCGATCCGCAGACGCTAGAACGCCGGGCTGCGGCGCTACAGCAGCGCCACCGCTTTCGCTTTCCGTTGCCGCAAATTTTGCAGCGGCGCATGGACAAGCCTCAGTCGCAGGCGGCGAACGGCGACGTCATCACCGATGATTTCGCGCCGGCCGATGTCTACGACGTGATGGGCAAGGATCCGCGCCGAAGGAGGTAACGCGCCTGCGGCAGCGGCGACGGATCGAGACCGCTCGGATCACTCCTTCGCCGGCACCGTGCGCAGATAGGCGACCATGGCGTCGAGGTCGCCGTCCGTCATTTTGGCGTAAAAGGGATACCCCATCGGCGGCTTGAGCTTGGTGCCATCCTTGCGCACGCCCTGCGTGATGGCGCGCTTGACCTCGGCATCGCTCCAATCGCCGATGCCAGCGCTTTTGCTCGAGGTGATATTGCGCGCGGTCGACACGCCCCACGGACCGGGAAACTCGCGCCCGCCCTTGCCGAGCGAATTCTCAAAGTTGATGCCGGTGGCGGGCGGCCCGAACGGCGTGTGGCATGCCATGCAATGGGCGATGGTGACGAGGTAGAAGCCGCGCTTCAGCTTGTCGTCGAGGTCCGATTCGGACATGGGCTTCTCGGCGCCGGGAAACACCTGAAACGGAATTTGCATCTTGTAGACCGGGCCGGGCACCTTGTCGTCCACCGGGGGCAGCGAGCGCAGATAGGCGACGATGCCGTCGAGGTCGCGTGGGGTCAGAATTTTGTAAAAGCCGCTCGGCATCACCTCGGCAAGCTGGTGGCCGGCGGGCCGCCTGCCCTCCTGCAACGACGTCTTGATTTCCGCGTCGCTCCAATTTCCGATGCCGGTGTCGCGATCGGGCGTGATGTTGGTCGCCCAGACATCGAAGGGCGGCTCGTCGAAGCGCAAACCCCCGGACAACGCCTTGTCGAACTGAAAACCATTCGGCCCCCTCGGGGTGTGGCAGTTGTGGCAAGTCATGACGGTGTCGACGAGATAGCGCCCGCGCTCGAGCGGCGTTTGCGCCACGGCGGTTGCGCAAGCTCCGAGCACAGCCACGCATCCAACAACCGCGCCACGATTCATTCCTTGCCTCCCTTGTCCGACCCGCGTCCCACCAAAAAAGGGCAGCGCAAGCGCTGCCCTCTCGTTCCGTCACGCCGCTTCCATCGTTACGCGGGCGCCGGCGCTTCGGCCTCGGCTTCAGCCTTCGCTTGCACCGGTCCGGAATCCTGCCCTTTCGCCTCGACGTCGCGGTCGACGAACTCGATGACCGCGACCGGAGCGGAATCGCCGTAGCGGAATCCGGCCTTGAGCACGCGGGTATAGCCGCCGCTGCGGTCCTTGTAGCGGGGGGCGAGCACCTCGAACAGTTTCTTGACCATGGCCACGTCGCGCATCTGCGCGATCGCCTGGCGGCGCGCGTGCAGGTCGCCACGCTTGCCGAGCGTGACCAGTTTCTCGATGATCGGCCGCAGGTCCTTCGCCTTCGGCAGCGTGGTCACGATCTGCTCGTGCTTGATGAGCGCCGCCGCCATGTTGGCGAACATGGCGCGGCGATGCTCGCTGGTGCGGTTGAGCTTGCGATGGGCGTTAGCGTGACGCATGCGCGTGCTCCGCACAGGGCACAGCGGTCAGTGATCGGTAATCAGACGACATTCCGATCGCCGACGTCTGACCCGCTGATCCCTGTCAATAATGATCCTCGAAGCGCTTGGCCAGCTCGTCGATATTGTCGGGCGGCCAACCCGGCACTTCCATGCCGAGGTGGAGCCCCATCTGGGCCAGCACCTCCTTGATCTCGTTGAGCGACTTGCGCCCGAAATTCGGCGTGCGCAGCATCTCGGCCTCGGTCTTCTGAACGAGGTCGCCGATATAGACGATGTTGTCGTTCTTGAGGCAGTTGGCCGAACGCACGGAAAGCTCGAGTTCGTCGACCTTCTTGAGGAAGGCCGGATTGAAGGCAAGATCGGGAATGGCCTCGGCCACAACCTCCTTGCGCGGCTCCTCGAAGTTGACGAAGACGTTGAGCTGGTCCTGCAGGATGCGCGCGGCGTAAGCGACCGCGTCGTCCGGACTCACGGCGCCATTGGTCTCGATCTGCATCGTCAACTTGTCGTAATCGAGAATCTGGCCTTCGCGGGTATTCTCGACTTTGTAGGAGACCTTGCGCACCGGCGAATAGAGACTGTCGACCGGAATGAGGCCGATCGGCGCATCCTCGGGCCGGTTGCGCTCGGTCGGGACATAGCCCTTGCCGGTATTGACCGTGAACTCCATGCGGATCTCGGCACCCTCGTCGAGCGTGCACAGCACGAGGTCGGGGTTGAGCACGACGACGTCGCCCACCGTCTGAATATCGCCGGCGGTGACCGTGCCTGGTCCCTGCTTCTTCACCACCATGCGCTTGGGTCCATCGCCCTGCATCTTGATGGCGATGTCCTTGATGTTGAGCACGATGTCGGTCACGTCCTCGCGCACGCCCGGGATCGAGGAGAACTCGTGCAACACGCCGTCGATATGGACCGACTGCACCGCCGCGCCTTGCAGCGACGACAGCAGGATGCGTCGCAGCGCATTACCCAGCGTCACGCCGAAGCCGCGCTCGAGCGGCTCGGCGACCACGGTGGCTTCGCGCTTGGGATCGGCGCCTGCCGACACCTGGAGCTTGTTCGGTCGGATCAGTTCCTGCCAGTTCTTCTGGATCGTCACGTTGGCACCCATGCCTTTGTGCGGTGTTGCGGCGGCGGGCCGTGCACCCCACTCCGCCCCGGCGGAATTTTCTGCGGCGGCGGGCTCCTCGGGAGTCCGCCTGATGAGAACATCGTCTGTCATACTCGGCGCCTCTTGCGTGGACGGCAGCCGTTGTGTGGGATCGGCGTCACGTCGCGAATGGAGGTGATGGTGAAGCCGGCCGACTGCAGCGAACGCAACGCCGATTCACGGCCGGAGCCCGGACCCGCGACCTCGACTTCGAGCGTGCGCATGCCGTGCTCCTGGGCCTTCTTGGCGGCGTCCTCGGCCGCCACCTGTGCCGCGTAGGGCGTCGATTTTCGCGAGCCCTTGAAGCCCATAGTGCCGGCAGACGACCAGGCGATGGTGTTTCCTTGCGCGTCCGTAATGGTGATCATGGTGTTATTGAAGGTCGCGTTCACGTGCGCGACTCCGGAAGCGATGTTCTTGCGCTCGCGTCGGCGAACGCGGGTGGCTTCTTTGCCCATTCTCGATCCTCTCGCAGCTCGGCGCTGCGATTCGCCGGGCCGATGACTGGTGCTGTGACCACGCAGCCAAGCTCGCGCAGGCTACGTCAACTCAAAGTGCACTCCGGGGTTACTTCTTCTTGCCGGCAATCGGCTTTGCCGGCCCCTTGCGGGTGCGGGCATTGGTGTGGGTGCGTTGGCCGCGGACGGGTAGTCCGCGACGATGTCGCAACCCACGGTAGCAGCCGAGATCCATCAGCCGCTTGATGTTCATGGCCACCTCGCGCCGAAGGTCGCC
>Ga0070699_100003255_pt1 | contig 14367 bp, 15 predicted proteins | sample KBSK1503metaG_FD_65473 | JGI IMG/M metagenome (GOLD analysis project Ga0070699, IMG submission 65473) | Corn, switchgrass and miscanthus rhizosphere microbial communities from Kellogg Biological Station, Michigan, USA - KBS K1-50-3 metaG | ecosystem: Host-associated > Plants > Roots >...
GTGACCTGCCTGTGCCCGGCGGGCGTGGCCACCAACATCAGCGAACAGATCACCTTCTACGGCACCCCGGTGCCGCCCCGCGCCCCGGGTTTCCCGGTCGTCGGGGCGGAGACGGTGGGCGAACTCGTGGCGGACGCCATCGCGACCGACCGGTTCCTGGTCCTGACCGCCCCCGGCGTCGCCGCCGAGCTCAGCGAGCGCGCCTCCGACGTCGACGCCTACCTGACCCGGATCATCAGACAGCACCCGTAGGACGCCCGGCGCCGCCCAGTTAGGTGACCACGCGGCGTCTACCCACGGGGCTGGCGAAGCGCGGCGACCGCGACGCAGATCTGGACGGTTGTCGATTCGGGCTGCGGCCAGCCGTAGAGAGGGTAAGCAACGAGGTCAGGAGAACGACATGAATGCTCCGCGAGTCGTATCACGAGACGAGTGGCTCGCCGCGCGCAGGGACCTGCTCGCACGAGAGAAGGAAGCCACCAGGGCGACGGACGCGGTGGCGGCGGCACGCCGGCAGCTGCCAGCGGTCGAGGTGACCAAGGACTACGTGTTCACCGGCCCGGAAGGGCAGCTGAGCCTGGCCGGACTGTTCGGCCAGCATCGCCAGCTGATCACCTACCACTTCATGTGGCGGCATGCCGAGTCCGGGTTCCCCGATGTGGATCAGGGCTGCCCGACCTGCTCGTTCCTGGTCGACGGCATCGGCGATATATCCCACCTGCGGGCCACCAGCACCAGGCTGGTGCTGGTCTCCCGCGCGCCGATCGCCAGCATCGAGCGGTTCAGGAAGCGGATGGGCTGGCAGCTGCCGTGGTACTCCTCGTACGGCGGCGACTTCAATTACGACTTCCACGTCAGCCTGGACGAGAACGTCGCCCCGGTCGAGTACAACTACCTGGGCAAAGCGGAGCTCCAGCGCACCATGCCTTACATCCAGTCTGGCCGCGACGCGCCGGGGGTCAGCGTGTTCCTGCGCGACGGCGACCGGGTCTTGCACACCTACTCGGCGTACGCACGCGGCCTGGACGCGATGCTCGGCACCTACCGCTGGCTCGACCTGACCCCGCTCGGCCGGCAGCGGCATGTGGCCGAGTTCCCGTACCACGACACATACGGAGCGGCGGACTGACAGGGACCGGTTTCACCGCCTTGCCCGCGCGCCGCATGATAGGAGCGTGAGTGACAGATCAGCCGGGCTGCTGGCCGGCCTGCTCGACGACCTGGTCGCCGAGGCCGAGGTGCTCACCGGCATGCTCGCGCCGCTGGACGACGCGGCCTGGGAGCGCCCGACGCCCGCGCCGGGCTGGGCCATCCGCGACCAGGTCAGTCACCTGGCTTACTTCGACGACGCAGCGACGCTGGCCGCCACCGACCCGGGCCGGTTCCGGGCCGAGACCGCCGCGCTGACCGGCCGCCTGGACACGCGGGGCGCGGCGCTCGCCGATCAGATCGCCGGGCAGCACCGGCAGCTGCCCCCCGCCGAGCTGCTCGACTGGCTGCGCCGGGCCAGGACCGAGTACGTCCGCGTGCTCGGCGGGCTGGACGCCAGGACGCGGCTGCCCTGGTACGGACCCGGCATGAGCGCGGCCAGCTCGGTCACCGCGCGGCTCATGGAGACGTGGGCGCACGGCCAGGACGTGGCCGACGCGCTGGGCGTGCGCAGGCCGGCGACCGCACGGCTGCGGCACGTCGCGCACCTGGGGGTCGCGACGCTCGGCTTCTCATTTATTCATAACGGTCGCGGCGTGCCGGCCGCGACGGTGCGGGTGGACCTGGCCGGGCCGGACGGCGAAACCTGGAGCTGGGGCCCGCCCGGAGCGCCCGACTCGGTGACCGGCCCGGCGCTGGACTTCTGCCTGGCCGTCACGCAGCGCCGCCACCTGGACGATCTCGGGCTGACCGTCACCGGGCCGGTGGCGGCCGAGTGGATGTCGATCGCGCAGGCGTTCGCAGGCCCGCCGGGGCCGGGCCGGCGCCCCGGCCAGTTCCCGCAACACCAGGAGAATCGATGACCAGCCGGGCGATCCGGATCGCGAACTGCTCGGGCTTCTACGGCGACCGGATCAGCGCTGCAAGGGAGATGGTGGACGGCGGGCCGATCGACGTGCTCACCGGCGACTACCTCGCCGAGCTGACCATGCTGATCTTGTGGAAGGCCCGGCAGAAGGACCCGGCCGCCGGATATGCGACGACGTTCCTGACCCAGATGGAGCAGGTCCTGGGCACCTGCCTGGACCGCGGTATCCGCATCGTCAGCAACGCCGGCGGGCTGAACCCGGCCGGCCTGGCCGCCCGGATCGGGGACCTTGCGGCCCGGCTCGGGCTGGCCGTCAAGGTGGCCTACGTCGAGGGCGATGACCTGACCGGCCGGCTCGACGAGCTGCTCGCCGCCGGGCACCCGCTCACGCACCTGGACACCGGGCAGCGGCTGGCCGACGCCGGGATCAAGCCGGTGACGGCCAACGCCTACCTCGGCGGCTGGGGGATCGCCGAGGCCCTGGCCGCCGGCGCGGACGTGGTGGTGTGCCCGCGGGTCACCGACGCCGCGCTGGTCGTCGGCCCGGCCGCGTGGTGGCACGGCTGGCGGCGCGACGACTACGACGCGCTGGCCGGCGCGGTGGTCGCGGGCCACGTGATCGAGTGCGGCCCGCAGGCGACCGGCGGCAACTACTCCTGGCTGCACGAGATCACCGACCGCCGGTACCCGGGGTTCCCGGTCGCGGAGGTCGCCGCCGACGGCAGCAGCGTGATCACCAAGCATCCGGGCACCGGCGGGCTGGTGTCGCCGGGCACGGTCACCGCGCAGCTGCTGTACGAGATCGCCGAGCCCGCCTACGTCAACCCGGACGTGGTGGCCCACTTCGACAGCCTGAGCCTGCGCCAGGACGGCCCGGACCGGGTGGCGATCTCCGGCACCCGCGGCAGCCCGCCGCCCGCAGACCTGAAGGTCGCCATCAACTACCTCGGCGGCTACCGGAACACGATGACGCTGGTACTGACCGGGCTGGACATCGAGGAGAAGGCGGCCTGGGCCGAGCAGGAGCTGTTCGCCATCCTCGGCGGCCGCGCGGCGTTCGCCGAGGTGGACACCCGGCTGCTGCGGTTCGACCGGGAGGACGCGCCGACCAACGAGCAGGCCACCGCGCACCTGCGGATCACCGTGAAGGACCCCGATCCGCGCCGCGTCGGCCGGCGGTTCTCCAACGCGATCATGGAGCTGGCCCTGGCCGGCTACGCCGGGTTCCACACCACCACCCCGCCGACCGCGGAGAGCTCCTACGGCGTGTACTGGCCGGCGCTGGTGCCCGCCGGGGTCGTCGACCACGTCGTGGTGCTGCCCGACGGCAGCCGCCGGGTGATCACGCCGCCGCAGGCCAGGTCGGTACCGGCCACGCCGGCGCCGACGCCGGCCGCGCCGGTGCCCGCGGGCGGTGCTGACCCGGGAGGACGACCCCCCCGAACCCCCCCGATCGGGCCGACCCGGCGCGGCCCGCTGGGCCGGGTCTGCGCCGCCCGCTCGGGCGACAAGGGCGGCAACGCGAACGTCGGCGTCTGGACACCCGGCGCGGCCGCGTTCGGCTGGCTGCGCGACTACCTGACCATCGACAGGTTCCGTGAGCTGATCCCCGAGGCGGCCCGGCTGCCGGTGCACCGGTACGAGCTGGCCAACCTGCACGCGCTGAACTTCGTGGTCACCGGCCTGCTCGGGGTCGGCGTGGCCGCGTCGGCGCGGCCGGACCCGCAGGCCAAGGGCCTCGGCGAGTACCTGCGCAGCCGCCACGCCGACATCCCGCTCTCGCTCCTGGAGCCACAAGGGTAAGTCCCCCTGGCCGAGGAACTCCTCGATCATCGGGACCACCCACGCGGCGCGATCGCAGAGCCCGGTGTGGGAGGTTCCCGGAATGACCGCGAGGCGCGACTCCGGTACGCCGTGAAGATCGCCCACGATCCCGCCGCCGAGCAGGTGAAACATCTCCACCGCGTGTTCGAGCCGGACGATGTCGTTGTCCGCGACGATCAGCATGGTCGGCGCCGTGATCGCGGCGACCTGCGCGGCCGGCCAGTCCTGCGGCTGGGCGTCGAGGTCGAAGATCTTCGCGACGAGCGCGGGCCAGCGCCCGGGGTCGGGCGCGACCGCCTGGTAGGCCTGATGATAGGGGCTGTCCTGGAGCTGGTCGACGTCGCCTCCGCCGCCGCCAGCGGTGATCTCAGGATGCAGGCCATCGCTACGGTAGGTCACGGACGCGGCCACCAGACGACGGACCCGGGCCGGGTGGCGGATCGCGACCTGGAGCGCGACGCCCGCGCCGATGCTGTAGCCGAACAGATCCGCCTCTGGCAGGCCGAGGTGGTCGAGCAGCGCGACGATGTCCTCGGCCAGCAGCTCGAACCTCAGGGGCCGGTCGATGTCGGCGGTGTGCCCGTGCGCCTGCAGTTCAACGGCGATGACCTGCCGGCTGGCGGCCAGCCGCGCCGGGTAGTCCTTCATCAGGCCGATGGTCATCAGCGCGCCGTGGATCAGCACCAGCGGGCGGCCGGCGCCCCGCGTCTCGTAATAAAGCTCCAGGCCGCCGGCCGCGGCGAACCCCGTCGTCATGTCACCGGCGCCCATCAGCCGGTCACCAGACTGAGGGCCTTGACAGCGATGTCGCCCACGGGCGATCTCCTCTCGGTCGCTCGAGGCCGCTTCGTACGATCCCGGTCTATCGTTGGGCTAGGTACGTTGTCCGGCGGGTGACATATGTGGTATCGGGCTGGCGCCGATCTCGTGGTGGTCGTCCATCTGCTGTTCATCGGCTTCGTGGTAGGCGGGGTCTTTCTCGCCTGGCGCTGGCCCAGGATCGTCTGGGCGCACATCCCCGTGGCGGTATACGGGGCCCTGGTGGAGTTCGTCGGCTTTACCTGCCCGCTCACGCTGCTGGAGAACGACCTGCGCCGGCATGCGGGACAGGCCGGGTATCACGGCGGATTCATCGCGCACTACCTGGTCAAGGTGATTTACCCACCGGGGCTCACCCGCGCGATGCAACTCGGGCTGGGCGTGGGGGTCGTGCTGGTGACGGTCCTCGGGTACCGGGGCTTCCTGCGCCGGCATCCGCCCGCCCGGGCACGGCGAGGGCGCTAGCCGAGGCTTCGCCCCGGCTGGTCAGCCTGGCCTGGTTAATTCGGACACGGTGCGGTCAGGTCCGCCGGTCAGGCGGCCTGGCTTGGCGGTCCGTGGGAGTGCAGGGTCCGGCTGCGGTCGGGGCTGATGGCGGTCACCGTGCCGTCGGGCAGCAGCACGATGCCCCAGCCCCACCGGTGCACGGCAATCAGGTGGTGGAAGGTGCACAGCAGCAGCAGGTTGGTCAGGCAGGTGCGGCCGCCCTTCGACCGCGGCAGGATGTGATGCGGCTGGCAGGCTGCCGGGGGCTGGGCGCAGCCCGGGAAGCGGCAGCGCCGGTCCCGCAGGATGACCAGGCGGCGCAGGTGGGCGGCGATGGTCTCGGTGGCCACCCCGGTGTCCAGCGGCAGGCTGACCGAGGCGGCGGGGTCGCCGAGCAGGCCGGTGCGAAGGCAGGCGGCCAGGCCGTGCGGGCCAGACAGCAGGTCGGCGGCCCGGGCGATGAGGATCTGCCGTAGGGCGCGGTCGGCCAGCTCGCGCCGGGCCGCCTCGGCGTCGCCGTCCTGGCCGTTGCGCGCGCGGGGGCTGGTGGCTGGGGCGTGCCAGGCGGTGGCAGGGTTGTGCCCGGCGTGCAGGCTGGCGGTGAGCTGGTCCAGGACGGCGGTGTCGACGTGGCCGGTGACGACCGGGACGATCGTGGCATCGCAGTCGTAGCCGGGCCCGGCCGTGGGGCCGGCCCAGGCCGCCTCGGCCGCCGACGCGCCGGCCAGGCCGCGCAGCTGGTCCAAGGTCATCAGCAGCTGGATCTGGGTGGCCTGCCCGGCTCGCTCGGGCAGGCAGCCGGCTGCGATCAGCCGGCGGCACGCTTCCTCGAGCGCGTCGTGGTCACGCTGCCACTTCGACCGCAGGTCCTCGGGCCCGGCCCGCTTGCCCAGGGCTTCCAGCACCGCGGCCAGCGCGGCGGCGCACTGCGCGGTCAGGTCCCCGCCCAGCTTGCCCGCGCCACCGAAGGTCCGGGCCAGGTGCACGCCGCGGTCATCGAACCCGTCGTCATCGCCGGTGTCGGGCCGGGCGGTCTGCCTGCGGATCTCCTCGGCCAGGTGCGCCAGGTCCCGGAGCTCCGCACCGCCGACGGCGGCGGCCAGCAAGATCTGGTCGGCGCCGCCGCGATGCTCAGGGGGCAGCGTGTCGGTCCACTCGCAAACCGCCCGGGCCCACGACGCGGAGATCCGCGCGGCGGCGAGCGCCTCGGCGACGGCGGGGTGGGCCGCCAGCCGCCGCATCCACCCCATCGCGTCCGAAGCGGCGCCGCCGCTGATCCGCGTCTGCCACTTCAGCCAGGTCCGGGTCGACCCGTGCCCGTCGCCGGCGCAGCCGTCCTGGGAGTGGAACGCGGCCAGGACCTTCGACCGGGCGGCGGTCTGCATCGACTGCGCCCGCTCCAGCGCGCGCAGGCAGCCGGCCTGCTCGGCCATGGTCAGCGACGCCACGTCAGCGGCGCAGAGATAGCCGAGCCCGGCGCTGATCGCCGACAGCGCCTCGCCCGCGGTCACGGGCGGGGCGGGCGGCTGGCCGGGCAGGCACATGATCGGGAGTCTCCCTCAGGCGTCGCGGCTAGGTTGCTGGCTGTCATTCAAGCTCGATTGTTAGTTCGAGAGTACAGGAAGGGTCCGACAATTCCAGGCCCAGGCGAACCTGCGAACGAATTAATTTGTTGAACACGGCCCCGAACCGCGAGCCCGGTACCCAGGCGCGGCGGTTGCTCGACAGGGAGCTAGCCGAGCACGGCATTGAACCCCGCCACCTGGCCGGGTACGAGACCTTGGCGACTGGTCACTTGGGCGTGGCCGGGGCGATCGCCGCGGGGCTGGCGGACGTGGGAGTTGCCAGCGAGCCGGCGGCACCGGCCTACGGCCTGGCCTTCGTGCCGGTGGCCAGCGAGCGAATCGACCTGGTGATCCCGGAGGCCGTCAGCGGGTCACGGGAAGTCCAGGGCCTGCGGAAGGTGCTGTCCTCGCCGTGGCTGACTGACCAGCTGGCCAGTCTGCCCGGCTATGACCCGTCACGCTGCGGCGAGCAGGTCGCCGCGCCGCGATCGCCCCCGCGGCAGCGTGGATAAGCATAAATGCTCGTGCAGGCCACTAACTGACGCAACTGCGCCTGCTGTTGGAGTTTGCTGCCGCATCTGCGTTAGAGTCGCGGAATGCCGACGTTCCGGGTCAAGGAAGCAGCGAGCCTGCTGGGGGTCAGCGCTGACACCCTGCGCCGCTGGGCGGATGGCGGACGGATCGAGACCACCACCGATGCCGCGGGTCGGCGGGCCGTGGATGGCGTGGTGCTCGCCAGGTTCGCCCAGGAGCTAGCCGAGTCGGCCGATCACCCGGAGGCCAGGGCGGTGGCGGCTCAGTCGGTACGGAACAGGTTCAGCGGCCTGGTCAGCCGGGTTGTCCGCGACACGGTGATGGCCCAGGTGGAGATCCAGGCCGGTCCGCACCGGTTCGTGTCGCTGCTCAGCCGCGAGGCTGCGGACGAGCTGGGCCTGGAACCGGGGATGCTCGCGGTTGCGGCCGTCAAGGCCACCAACGTCTCAGTCGAGATCCCCACGATCAGCTGATCTACCGCGCGACTACCAAACCTTAGGAGTTCATAATGCTCCGTTTCACCCTCATAGCCACCGGTCTGGCGGCGGTCGCCGTTGCGGGCTGCTCCAGCAGCAGCTCAGCAAGCTCGACGTCCAGCACCAGCAGTCCCCCGGCGACTAGTCCCGCGGCATCGTCGACGGGGACGATCACGGTATTTGCCGCCTCATCGCTGAAAGAGGCATTTACCAAGCTCGCCAGCCAGTTCGAGGCAGCCCATCCCGGGGACACGGTGAAGTTCAGTTTCGGTCCGAGTTCGGGGCTGGCGACCGAGATCACCAGCGGCGCGCCGGCCGACGTGTTCGCCTCGGCCTCGCCGAAGAACATGCAGCAGGTGGTCTCCGCTGGTGACGCATCCAGCTCGCAGGACTTCGCCAAGAATGTCATGGAGGTCGCCGTCCCGCCGAACAATCCCGGGAAGGTCACTTCCGTCACCGACCTGGCGAAGTCATCGGTCAAGGTGGCGTTGTGCCAGCCGCAGGTGCCGTGCGGGACCGTGGCAGCCAAGGTGTTCAAGAACGCCGGGATCAAGGTCACGCCGGTCACACTGCAGCCGGACGTGAAGTCGGTGCTGACTCAGGTCGAGACGGGCAACGTCGATGCGGGCATGGTCTACGTGACCGACGTGATGGCGGCCGGCGCTAAGGTAAAGGGCGTGGCGATCTCGGCCAGCGACAATGCCTCGACGCTCTACCCGATCGCTGCCATTAGCAGCAGCAAGCAGACGTCCATCGCCCAGGCCTTCGTCGCCTACGTGCTGTCACCCGCTGGCCAGCAAGTGCTCGCGGCCGCGGGGTTCGAAAAGCCCTGACCTAGCTCCGGAGCTGCCATGGTGGCCGGGCCCGCCGCACCGTCGCGCCTGACGGCGCGTGAGCGAGCCAGGCGGGCGGCTCAGGGCCGGGTTTCGCGTTCGGCGCCGGCGCCTTTGGTGGCGCCGGCGCTGATCGCGGTGGCTTTCTTGGTGCTGCCACTGGCCGGTCTGGTGGTCCGGGCCCCCTGGAGCAGGCTGGGCCCCGTCCTGAGCGGCGCCGACGCGACCCAGGCTCTCGTGCTGTCGCTGTGGACTGCCACGGTGACTACAGGGATTTCCCTGGTCATCGGTGTGCCGCTCGCGTGGCTGCTGGCCCGGGTCAGCTTTCCCGGTAGGCGGATTCTCCGGGCGCTGGTGACCTTGCCGCTGGTGTTCCCGCCGGTGGTTGGCGGGGTCGCGCTGCTGCTGGCGTTCGGCCGCACCGGTTTTCTCGGCAGGTACCTGAACTCGTGGTTCGGGCTGACGATCCCGTTCACGCCGATCGCGGTGGTCATGGCCGAGACGTTCGTGGCCATGCCTTTCCTTATCATTACCGTCGAGGGCGCGCTGCGGTCAGCGGATCAGGGATTTGAGGAGGCGGCGGCCACTCTGGGCGCGGGGCGGATGACCGTGTTCCGGCGGGTCACCGTGCCTATGATCGCGCCCTCGCTGGGGGCCGGGGCGGTGCTGTGCTGGGCCCGGGCCCTGGGCGAGTTCGGGGCGACGATCACCTTCGCCGGCAGCTTCCCCGGCCAGACCGAGACGATGCCGATCGCCGTGTACTACGCGCTGGAGACCGACCCCGACGCGGCCATCGCGCTGAGCCTGGTGCTGCTGGCCGTCTCCGTCATCGTGCTGGTCTCCCTGCGCGACCGCTGGCTGCGGGGCGGTTCGGCCCCGTGACGCACGAGAGCAGCGACGGCCTTGTCGTCGATGCCGAGGTCAGGCGTGGTGATTTCACTCTGGCGGTCAGCATCGCCGCAGCCCCCGGTCAGGTCCTCGGCGTGCTAGGGCCGAACGGGGCGGGGAAGTCCACTCTGCTGGCCGCGGTGGCCGGCCTGATCCCGGTCGCCGCCGGGTGCATCACGCTCGCCGGGCAGGTCTTGGATGACGCCAGCACCGGTGCCTTTGTCGAGGCCGCTGGGCGGCCCGTCGGTTTCGTCTTCCAGAACTACCGGCTCTTCCCGCATATGACTGTGGCCGACAACGTGGCCTTCTCACCCCGCGCCCGGGGGCGGCGAAAGAAGGCCGCCCGGTCGGCTGCCAGCCACTGGCTCGGCCGGCTGGGGCTGGCCGACCTGGCCCACCGCAAGCCCGGGGAACTGTCAGGCGGGCAGGCGCAAAAGGTGGCACTGGCCCGCGCGCTGGCCGGCCAGCCAGCCCTGCTGCTGCTGGACGAACCCCTGTCAGCCCTGGACGCCGGCACTCGCCTTGACGTACAGGCCGAGCTCAAGCGCCACCTGGCCGACTTCACCGGACCATCCCTGCTCGTTACCCATGACCCGCTGGAAGCACTAGTGCTGGCCGACCGGCTTCTCGTTCTCGAAGCCGGGCGCATCGCCCAGGAAGGCACACCCGCGCAGGTTGCCCGCCAGCCCGCCACCGACTATGTCGCCAGGCTCGTGGGCCTGAACCTGTACGCCGGTCATGCCGATGGCTCCAAGGTGGCGCTCAGCCAAGGCGGGTCCTTCGCCATCCCCGACCACGGCCAGCACGGTGACGTGCTGGTCGCGGTCCGCCCGTCCGCCGTGGCCGTCAGCAGTCAGCGGCCCGTGGCCAGCAGCGCCCGCAACGCCTGGCCCGCGCGAGTCGCGGGCCTGACGCTGCTGGCCGACCGGGTCAGGCTCGACCTCGACGGCCAGCCGCCTGCCCTGGTGGACGTCACGCCCGCCGCCGTCGCGGAGCTGGCACTTCAACCCGGCAGCCAGGTGTGGCTCACAGTCAAAGCCACCGACCTCGAGGTCTACACCCACGCCGGCAGGCAGCCAGAATGAGACAAAGCGCGAGCCACGTGCCCAGCGCCGGACTGACATGCCTCATCGCACAGGGCTTGGGCAAGACGCCTGACCCTTCGCGGCACCGGGCGGCTACAGCGCCGTGCCCTCGTATCCGGCCGGGCGGCTCTCGAGGATCACGGTCTTGGTCTCCAGGAACGGCAGCAGACCTCGTGCCCGCCCTCGCGGCCGATCCCAGATTGCTTGAAGCCGCCGAACGCGATGCCGAAGTCGGTACGGAACGCATTGTGGCCGACCGTGCCCGGCAGCGTAGCCAGCGCCTGGCCGGGTGCCCCCGATGCCCGCAAGGTCGCGGCCGCAGTCGCGACGCTCCCGGCGGGCAGGTCGCCAGCTCCGTGCACGACGTCACCACCGCCCGCCTCTACCCCCCTCCCGGCGCTCTACGACGCCGCTGCGCCCGTGCATGATCGGCGGCATAGCCCTGCCGCGCTCCGCTCACCGATTTCCAATACGGCTACATCAAATGAAAATCGCTGAGATCACCTCAATGGCCTGTCACTGCGCGCTGCCAGCGCTTTCCACCACAGTAGCTGGACCTCGTCAGGGAGTTCCGTATAGGCGAACCGGTCGATGGCACCCAGGATGCAGCCCATCTTCTGGTAGAAGCGGCAGGCGGCCACGTTGACGTTCTGGGTTTCGATCTTGAGCCATCCGCAGCCGCGAGCAACAGCCCAGTCCGCGGCGGCCTCGAACAATGCCGACCCGAGGCCTGCGCCGCGCTCATCGGGCGACACGCGGATATCCCACAGGACGGCGATGTCGTCCCGGCCGGCGAGCATGCACAGGCCCGGGGTATTGAACGCGACCACGGCGCCGCCGACCATCCGGCCGGCGCGGCGGCCGCGGATCAGCCCCCAGTTCGAGGTGTCAAACCGCTCGAGCCACCGCACCGGCTCGGTTCCCTGGAGAGCGTCGTAGTCCTTGACGTACGGGTCGGCGACGGCGGTCTCGGTGAGCGACAGGCCGCCCAGCCCGTCGGCGGCGACCGTCACCTGCAGGATCCTGTCGACCACGAACGAAGTAGAGACGGCCGCATACTCCTGCAACGCCGTCAGGGTGACGTCATCCTGCTGAATGTCCAGGCTCACCCGGCGCCTCCCTGCGGCTGGTTGACGGCGGCGCCGGCGCCGCCTCCAATGATGACGTGATCGGTCCTTCCCGCGACGCGGACGCTGACGTCATCACGGCAGGGCGCGAGCCACGGCTCCATCCTGCCCGGCCTGGGCTGGTCCGGCTGCTCGTCATCGCCCAGACCGCGGCGCTGAATGCCGTGATCGCCGTCGCGCTCCCCTGCCGCGCGCAGACCGGCCGGCCCGCCATGGCCGCCTGCCGGCCACCGGGCCGCGCGCGCCAGCACTGCCCGAGATGCGCAGCATCGTGCTCCGGCTGTCTGCCGGGCCTGGCGGACCAGTACTGGCTGGCCCTGGCCCCCTCACCGGTCTACGCATCTCCGGGGGCCTGCGCGGACGGTTCGCCCAGGGCGCCGTCTGATCAGTCTTGCAGCCCGGTGGCCTGGCCAACCTCGATCAAGTGCCCGTCCGGGTCGCGGAGGTAGGCACGGATCTCGCGTCCGTGATCTTTGGGTTCAGTGAGAAACTCGGCTCCCCTGGCCGACCACTCCTCGTAGACCCGTGCGATGTCGGCCACGCGCACGTTGAGGAACCCGCTGGTGAAGCCGGGCTCGGCCGGCGTGCCCAGGCTGACGCCCGGCTTGTCGTCGGTGGGACCGCCGCCGGTGGCGAGGGTCAGCCAGGTGTTGGCGACCTTCATGATGACCGGGTCGCCGTCCAGCAGCACCTGCCCGCCAAGCAGCGACCGGTAGAACTCCCGCGAGCGTTCCTGATCGGAGACAACGAGCACATGGGTGATGACGAAGCCTTCCTTCGGTGCGGGAAAGTCGCCTGTGTTCATTTGGTCCTCCTAGCTGGTCAGCCAGGCGTACATCCGGTCCCTGGTCTCGAACCAGCCGGTCGGGAACGACGCGGGGCCGTCGGGCGCCGGCTGCCCGCCCTTCTCCACGGTCCCGGGCATGGCGGAGGAGGTCAGGAACGCGAACTTCTCGACTCCCGCCTGGTTGTACAGCGGCACGATGTGCTCGTCCCGCCAGGCCAGGGTGCCCTCGCCGAGGGTGTGGAAGAACTCCGTGGCGTCGATGATCATGTACCTGGGCCGGACCTCGAGACCATGATCGGCGAGGGTCTGCAGCGTCTGCCTGAACCCGTGATCGTCCCCCACTCGTTGGCGGCGAGCTCCCGCGGCTGCTGCGGCATTGCTGTCCCCTCCTGTTGTCACACCCACGCGGCCTGAGCAACGTACGACGCTGATCAACGGGTCCGTGAGAGTCCGATCAGACAACTTCCGTGCCAGACCGGCCACGGCGAGGTGAGACGAGCGCCCCCGCTCCTAGAATCCGGTCAATGGTCTCGGTAGTGATTGCCGCGCTGTCCGGCACGGCCTCGATCGGCACGGCCGGGCTGATGGACGCGCTCAACAAGGCTGACCTGGCCCAGGCGCGCGTGGGAGGGGCCGCCAGGCGGGTATTCGACGTGCGGCTGGCTGGACTCGGCCACGGCGCCGTGAGCTGCCGCGACGGCGTGAGCCTGCATCCGGCGGTTACGGCGGCCGAGGTCACGGCCCCCGACCTGGTCGTGGTACCCGGCCTCGATGACGAGCTTGCCACGTCCTTCGACGAGAACCGCGGCTGGTCGCCGTGGCTGCGGACCTGGCATACCGCCGGGTCGAGGATCGCCGGTTCCTGCACCGGCGCCTTCCTGATCGCCGACGCGGGACTGCTCGACGGCAGGCCGGCGACCACCCACTGGATGTTCGCCGACGAGCTGCGGCGCCGCTATCCGGCGGTGAACGTGATCGCCGACCGGATGATCGTGGACACCGGCGACGTGATCACATCAGGCGGGGCGACCGCGTTCTTGAACCTGGTCCTGTACCTCGTCGACCGCTTCGCCGGTCACGATCGCGCCAACCTGGCTGCCAAGCTTCTGCTCGTCGACGGCCACCGGCCCAGCCAGCGCCCGTATATCGCGTTCGGGCCGGAGCGCTCGCACGGCGACATGATCGTCCACCAGATCCAGCAGCACATCGACCTCCATCTCGACGAGCCGCTCCGTGTTGCCGAGCTCGTGTCCCGGTTCGGGCTGAGCGAGCGGACGCTGACTCGCCGGTTCGCGGCCGCCACCGGCCGCGGGCCTCTGGCCTACCTCCAGCATGCCCGCATCCAGCACGCCAAGCGCCTGCTCGAGACGGCGAGCGACCCGATCGACCAGATCCGCCGCCGGGTCGGCTACAACGACCCGGCGGCGTTCCGCCGCGTTTTCAAGGACGCGACCGGCCTGTCACCCAGTGGCTACCGCGACGCCTACGGGCTGCGCAACGGCCTGGGCGGCTGAATCCGGCGCGGGTCAGTTACTGGTAAGAGATCATGGACAGCCGGGGAGTGCGCTCGATTGTCTGCCGCGGGCCGAGCATGGGATGGTCCTTGACGTAGAAGTCCTTCCAGCCGAAGAACACGCCCGCCGGGGCCGCCCTGACCACGGCTTCCCAGGTCTGCTGCTTGTTCGCCGGCGTGCCCTGCCCGTCCATGTGGATGAGGATCGCCAGGTCTTCGTGCCGGGTATCGAGTCGCTGCTCGTTGCCGATCATCGAGAGCCTGAACTGGTGCAGCACCAGCAGCTTCTGTGGCAGCCGGTAGCGCGCGGTCAGGCCGGCCAGCCACCTGATGACGCGGTTGACCTCGGTGATGCTCACGCCGCCGATCTGATGCAGCGGCAGCTGCCCGGGCTGCAGCTTCCACTCCGGGTC
>Ga0070699_100003256_pt1 | contig 14364 bp, 13 predicted proteins | sample KBSK1503metaG_FD_65473 | JGI IMG/M metagenome (GOLD analysis project Ga0070699, IMG submission 65473) | Corn, switchgrass and miscanthus rhizosphere microbial communities from Kellogg Biological Station, Michigan, USA - KBS K1-50-3 metaG | ecosystem: Host-associated > Plants > Roots >...
GCACTTTGACCTCGGTGGCCCTCCAATACGGTGTGCCGCTCGAAAGTTTGGTAAAAAAGTTTGCTTACCAGCGCTTCGAACCGAGCGGGTTTACAAAAAATCCCGACATTCGCAATGCGACGAGCATTACCGACTACGTTTTCCGGTGGCTTGGTTGCCAGTTCATCAAAGGATACCAAGAAGCAACTTCACCGAGCCGAGCGCAGGCAGAGCTGCCTTTAAAAGAGATACCGGAAATGGAAAAGAAGGCGCTTAATCGTCCTGTGTCCGACCTTGAGCGGACGGGTGAGAAGGAGTTGATTGACGTCATCAGCAAGCATTCTCCGAACGATGGTGCACCGCATATTACCACGAACGGGAGCAGCCATGCCGAGCGCGTGAAGGAAGCCCTCGGTAACATGTTCATGGACATAATGTGTTCGGTCTGCGGAAGCCACAAGGTTATCCGGGCGGGTGCATGCGGTGTTTGCACCGAGTGCGGAACAAGCCAGGGCTGCAGCTGACAAAGAAAGCTCCAAACTCCAACATCCAAATAGGTCCAGCAGCATATGGCGCGGCGTTTTGGTGATTTGATGATTGCTGTTTCTCTGGAGGTTGGATGTTGGGATTTGGTGCTTTCTTAATCTCTCACGAGCAGTAGACACATTCCCGGTCTTCGCTACAGTTCGTCAGCCGCCCACTCGGGCGGATTCACGTTCCCTAATGACTGAGACTGAAGCGCAACGACAAAAAGAGATTCAACAGGCGGAGGAGCTGCTCTTTGCCGGTCCACAGGCGGTCGGTTTCGCCAAAGGTCTTTTTCTCGGTCATTTTGTCTCGGATTGGGTGATGCCTTACCCGCGCATTCCCGCGGCACAGCAGATCGAAGCGGACAAATCACTCGCTGAGGTTCGGCAGTTTCTGGATGAGAAGCTCGACCCCAGCGCGATCGATCGACAAGCCGATATTCCTCGCGAAGTGATCGACGGTCTCGGTCGATTCGGTGTGCTTGGAATGACTGCGCCCAAAGAATTTGGCGGCCGCGGTTTTTCGCAGATGGCAAACTGCAAGATTTTGGAAGAGATCGGCCGGCGGTGCGCATCGACTTCGGTTTTTGTTAATGCGCATCACTCGATCGGGATTCGTGCGCTGTTGTTATTCGGCAGCCACGCGCAGAAACAGACATGGCTTCCGCGGTTGGTAACGGGGGAGCAATTGGCAGCTTTCGCTTTGACCGAAGAGCAGGCGGGTTCAGATGCCGCCAACGTGCAGATGCAGGCACGTCCAAGCGAGGATGGCTCGCACTATATTTTGAACGGGGAGAAACGGTACATTACCAATGCCGCGATCGCGCAGGTGTTGACTGTAATGGCCCGGACACCGGTGCCCGGTTCAAACAAAACTGCCATCAGCGCATTTCTGGTCACACCTGATATGCCCGGCTTTACGATTCTGGAACCACGCATGCCGAAACTGGGGATCCGCGGGACCGCCACTGGCCGTTTTGCGATGCGCGATGTCCGCGTCCCAAAGGAGAATATTCTTGGGCCTCTCGGCAAGGGTTTGCGCGTCGCACTGACGGTGCTCGATTTTGGCCGCACCACGTTTGGGGCTTGTTGCACTGGGGCGGCAAAGACCTGTTTGCAACTGGCTATTCGGCATGCGAACACCCGCCGACAATTCAACAAAACGCTGGGTGAGTTCGATCTTGTCAGAAAGAAGATCGCGCGAATCGCAGCGGATGCGTATGCCATGGAGGCGATGACGACGGTCACGGCCTCGCTGATCGATCGCGGGCTCGAGGATTACATGATCGAGACGGCCATGCTCAAAGTGTTTACGACTGAACTTCTTTGGGAAGCGATCAATGATACTTTTCAGATTTACGGGGGTTCGGCCTACTTCACGGATCTTCCGCTGGAGCGAATGCTGCGAGACGCGCGCATTAATCAGATCGGCGAAGGCAGTAACGAGGTGCTCACCTCGTTTATTGGTCTGGTCGGAATGCGTGGTCCGGGAATGGAGTTTAAGGAAATTTACGACACGATGTTGAAGCCTTTGGGTGGCCGAATCGGTAAAGCCTGGACCGCTGGAATGAACCGTTTGGGTGCGGCCATTCGGATTCCCGATGTCCCGGTGCAAAGCGACGAGTTGCGCTCGTTTGCCAGCCAGCTCGGTCGCATCATCTGGCGATTCAATTTGGCAGTCAACCGCGCGCTGATCGCATACCGGGAACCGATTCTGGACATGCAACTTGTGCAAGAGCGGATCGCAGACGCAGCCACGGAACTCTTTGCCTCAAGTTGCGTCCTCAGTCGATGGGACGCCGAAGTGCAAGCATCCCGCCGCAACGGATCCACGCCCTCGGAACACAGCGCGGCCGAGCTTTTCCTCCGGCAGTCATTCCGCCGGGCCCGACGGCTTCTCGGTGACCTGAATGACAACGAAGACAGAGCGGTGTTAGGAACAGCCAATTCCGTTCTGAGCCGCGCCGGCAACGACGACTGAGACCCGCCCAGTTAAGAGCACGTTGGCGGGGGCACACTGGCCTAATTCTAGCTGCCAGACGACGCGTGCTCCTGACTCAGCTGGCACCTGGAGGTGTCGACTTACGCGGTAAACGTCTCCTCATTTTTATCGTTGCCTACAACGCGGAAAGCACCATCGAGAAAGTGCTGACGCGGATTCCGAAATCACTGCACTCTGATCAAGTCGAAGTGCTGATCATCGACGACTCATCGCAGGATGAGACATTCCGTAACGGCCTGCGTTATCAACAACGCCAATCCGATTTTCGAACCACCGTCCTGCGCACCCCGGTAAATCAAGGTTACGGCGGCAATCAAAAACTTGGCTACCGCTATGCGATAGATCACGGTTTCGACATCGTCGCGCTGATTCATGGCGACGGGCAATACGCTCCGGAAGAATTGCCGGCGTTGCTGGAGCCGCTTTTGCACAGCGAAGCGGACGCAGTTTTCGGCTCGCGCATGCTGGACAAGCAAGCGGCACTCCGCGGAGGGATGCCGGCTTATAAATGGATCGGCAACCAAATCTTAACTCGGTTTCAAAACGCGATCTTAAAAACACAGCTCTCGGAATTTCACAGTGGTTACCGGCTCTATTCGACCGCCGCGCTGGCGCAAATCCCGTTCGAAAAGAACACGAACGACTTCCACTTCGATACCGAGATCATCATTCAGCTTGTCCTCAAAAAATTCCGGATTTCTGAATTGCCGATTCCAACGTTTTACGGAGACGAAATTTGCCACGTCAATGGTTTGCGCTATGCCTGGAATGTTGTTCGATCGACCATCAAAGCGCGCCTTTGCGGGATTCAGCTTTTTTACGACCGCCGGTTCGATTTCGATGCGCACCCGGGCGCGCACAGCGACAAGCTGGCCTTTGCCTCTTCGCAAACCTTCGCCATCAAAGCATGCATTCCGGGCCGGTATATCCTGCAACTTGGAATTGGCCACGGCAACGTGGCGGCCGAATTGGAAAAGAGACTTTGCCATGTTACGGCGATAGATTTTGCCGCCAGCGAAGTCTCGGAGCAGCGGACGGTTTCTCCATTTGCCTCGAAGCCGACCGTGCCCGCCAATATATCGCGCTACCATCAAATCTTGCTGATGGATTTGATCGAGCATGTGCACGATCCGGAGAATTTTATGGACGAGCTGCGGCGCAAAGCCATGGGACGACGTCCGGACGTCATTATCACAGCTGCCAACGTGGCCTTTTTTGTCACTCGAATCATGCTTGCGCTTGGTCAATTCAATTACAGCCGGAAAGGTATTCTCGGCATCGGGCATCGGCGCTTGTTCACGTTCAAGTCCTTGCGAAATTTGCTCGAACAATCTGGCTACGAAGTGCTGCAAGAACGAGGAGCGCCTGTGCCTTTCCCTCTTGCCTTGGGTCAAAATCGTTGGAGCCAGATCCTGCTGGGGATCAATCAGCTTCTCCTGTTAATTTCGAGACGGCTGTTCGCTTATCAGATCTGCATTTGGGCACGGCCGCTTCCGGATGCGCGGCATTTGCTCAAAGAGACAATCTGCAGCAGCTCGGCACTTCGCGCGCAAATCCTCGACCGCGTGGCGTAAATTCGCGCTTTCGCTCCTATGGCGCACCCGGATGGAGATGTGCAAGGGCATCGGGAACTGGAGAAATTGACTGTAATATTAAACACAGCTCGGTCGCCACCTTAGCGGCACTGCGACCGCTGCTGCGCCAAAGCTCGAGCGCCTCCTGCTTATACTCCTTCGTATAGCTCGCCTTGCCGCGAGCTGGCTTCCTCAACTGTGTCTTCATGTGGGCTCCTTAGGGTTTTTGATCCCCAGCCCACTGTCCGTCAAATCAGGGCAACCCTAATTTGACCCTATTTCTTCAATCGACCCCATTTCCTCAATCCGCGTTCCGGCGATTGAAGCGCAGGTTTCAAGCGGTTGAACGTCCAACGAGGAACCACTGGCTGCCAGCGGAAAAGTTGCCGGCTCAGTCGAGCGCATATGACCGGGAGCGAGAACAGCCGAAATCATCAGTGTAGCGAGCGGTGCGACATGCATGAACAGCCGGCTAACGGAGAGCGCGACGTGGTCGTGATAATCTGGCCAACTGCTAAAAATGTAAGCACCGCCATAGACGCCGATGGGAGCGGCGATCGTCGCGATCAGCATAACGGCACGGATCCCGCGAAACCGATACAAGAAAAATCCGCCCGCTAACGCAGCGGCTGGCCAGAACAAGCTCCAGATTTCTATGTGAGTGAATTCCGAAAACAACATCGACATGATCGGACCGAGGCGATGAATGTTCGCGCTCAGAACGGCAAGACTGACCGGCATGAAGTCCGATGAGGAAACGGCATGCATTTGCGAGAGATAAAAATGCCACCCAGCGATCACGAACAGACCGGGCAGAAGCGCGAGAAGATAGGCCGGTGACTTTTTTCTGCGCCAAATAACAAGAACACCGCAGAGCGCACCAATCAGCCATAGGATCGCGCCCTCGCGTTTTATCCAGGGCAGCATTGCCAGAGCAACCGCATAAATTGCGAATGCGCCATCATTGCGGCCATCATCATGCTTTGGGCACGCGCACAACAGATTGCCCATGGCCGCGAGATAGAACACGCTTAAGGGAAAATCGGCGTAGCCAACCACTGCGCTCCCCGTCTCCGTGGAAATCTGCGGAATGAAGAAATATAAGCTTGAAGCAAGCAGACCGGGCCAAGTTTTGCCCGTTAAGCGGCTACTGGTTGAAACAAGTAAAGCAATGCCGGCGGCATAGAAGAGCGGGAAGATCGTCTTTGCCCAAAACTGGTTTGTATCGCCCAGCCAAAAGTATAGCCAGAGCTCGGTATAGGGAATCGCCAGCGGATATTCCGGATGACTGGCGGCGCGGCCCGCGTCGTGAAGATAAGTCGCCGGCAGTACACCTGCGTTTGCATAGGCATAGCGGGCTTTGATCTCCCAATTCAAAAGGCCGTCGCCTCCGAGGGTGTGGACGCAAGAGAAGTAAAAAATGAAGGCGATTTCGAACGCGATAACTATTCCGAGGAAAAGCTCAATCGGTCGCAGTTTTCTCAACATTTGAAACCGACCTGCCGAACGACCGCGTACCTTCATAGTAAGTAGACCGAGCGCGACGCAGACCGTTGCGACGAGTCCCGGCAGGAGCGGAACTTGCGCAAAGAATCCGAAAGTCCAAATGAGGACGGAAACGAGACCGATCCCAAAGATCCAGGAGAGCGCGAGTTGTGCGGCGATATTCAGGCGCGTTCGTGGCGGCAAAAGCAAAAGGAAAACGGATCCGGCCCCGAGAATTGTTGCAATCGCTCCGAGAAGCGCGAGAAAGTTCACTTTGTTCCCCGAGTCGGAACGATCTCTAATGAATCGCCGAACCGTTCACCCCGCCGCCAGGATGAGGGCGGTTGAACACGACAAAAAGCAACTGCCGCAATCGACTCTGGCTTAGCGGAACCAGGAGTCCCGCCATTTCGTAGATTGACAATCCGCACCGGATGCGGCCAGGCCAGATATGCGACCAGCATCCCAAGAAACGCGCTCCGCTGATCGTCATCGCGCACAACGATCAGGATTTCATTTGAAGACGGCAGAGAGCCGAAGAACGCGATGAGCCGTTCGGAACCGTTGTTCACGCCGGTAGCGAAGCTCAGGAAGCTGTCGCTGGAGTGAAATGGGCCGGCGAATTGGATCGAACTTCGCGCGGCACTGCGAAAAATTGCTGGCGCACCCAGCGCGAGAAACGAGACGATCGCGACAACCCACATGAAAGGACAGACGCTAGCGCGCAGCCAATGGTGCCAGTGCATCCTACGAAATCTTTATCGCCGGGCGCAAGTGGGCGCCATCCAGCGGGCGCTCGCTTAAGCAAAGCGTCGCCGCGCGTGCCTGGCGCAGAGACGGGAAGAAATTATATTTAATGATCGCATACGAAGCGCGAACGCCGTCCTTCCAAGTAATCTTCTTCCCTTCTGCGTAGGTGCGTCCGTCATAAGAGATGCCGACCTCGTAAATCCGGCAACCTGCTTTTGCCACCTTGGCGGTAATCTCCGCTTCAAATCCGAATCGGTCCTCGCGCAGCTCGAGTTTTTCGATGACCGATCTGCGCAAAGCTTTGTAACACGTCTCCATGTCCGTGAGATTCAAATTGGTGCACATATTGGAAAGGAGCGTCAGTAGTTTGTTGCCGACCATGTGCCAAAAATAGACCACGCGATGGGGCCGGCTGCCGATGAAACGAGACCCGAACACCACATCGGCTTTGCCCAAGAGAATCGGCTCCAACAACGCGGGATAGTCGTTCGGGCTGTATTCGAGGTCCGCGTCCTGCACAAGAATGATGTCGCCAGTGGCAGCGGCAAAGCCCGAACGCAGCGCAGCGCCCTTGCCGCGATTCATCCGGTGATAAATCACCTTGTCGATCTTTGCTTCGATCTTTTCCCTGAGCAGGGCAACAGTTCCGTCGGTGGAAGCATCGTCCACAACGATGATCTCCAACTCCGGCACTCGCGCGCATCGCACCGCAGCCACGATTTCCTCGATCGTGTTCTTTTCATTGTAACAGGAGATGACGACGGAGATCTTCATGAGGTTTGAATCTCCATTTTGAGCAAGAAATCGGCCAGTTTTCGCTGTAGAACTGGCCCGTCATAGGCGGCCCAACCACAGTGTAAATTCACCAAATATTTGAGTCATCTCAGCGTGTCTAATGTCCGAAATTCTGGCCGGGACCATTCAACCTTCACTGGGATGAAAGTCGGGTGAGACCTGCCAGCAAAATAGGCAGCAACTGCTAGCGATGCGCAGACTTAGGTCGGAGTCCGTCCAGCATCTTTGCAAACCGCGCCTCGCGGCGGACGGCGTCCCAGAAAGTAAATAGGGGTCGTGTCTATAGGGGTCGTTGACCTCGGTCTCCGATGCGGCGCAGGGGAGCAATGCCACGGAAACATCGCTGGATTGGCAATCCGTTGCTGACGTTTCTGGGCCGTTTGTTTTTCAAGAGTCAGGCGAATGATTTCCACTGCGGATTGCGCGCAGTGAGCAAGGAACCTTTTCTGAAAATGATCGCCTAGTTCGGGAAGCAGCGTTAGCCAAATAACTGGAGTTAAATTCCTGTCTCGGTCGCCGATTCCAAAGCGCCCGGAAGTTGCGGTATAGGTTTGGCGATGAAACCGGCTGGGACGGCATAAAAAATGGTTCAAAGAGGGACGGGATCTCTCCGTTCGACCATGGATTTACCGTCTTTGACCATCCTGATTCCGTGCTTGAACGAGGAACGTGGGGTTGCCTCCGTGATCAGAGAGTATGCGGCTGCTTTCCCCGCGGCCAACATCCTGGTGGTGGATAACGGATCTGAAGATGGGACCGCCGCGGTCGCTCGGCTGGCGGGCGCTACCGTCATGACGGAGCGGCGACGTGGCAAAGCGCGCGCCGTCGCAACTGCGCTTTCGGCCATCGACACCGATTTGGTTTTGATGGTGGACGGCGACGGTAGCTATCCGGCCGAAGGCGCTAGGCTAATGCTCGAGGCATACCTACTGGAACCGGTCGATATGATCACCGGGATTCGCAGCGCCCAGGATGCGACGCCAGCCTTTCGCCCGATGCATCAATGGGGAATGTCCGTTTTTGCGGCTGTTCTTAATTTCGTGTTTCGTTTTAAGCCGCTCGATTTGTTTTCCGGCCTTCGGCTTTTTTCCCGGCGCTTCTACCAGCATGTTCCCGTGTTGTCGCGCGGCTTCGAACTGGAGATCGAATTAACCATCCAGGCGATCGATAAAAGCTTCGCCATGGCGGAGATTCCGGTACCCTTTCGCAGTCGCGCCCACGGCTCTGCATCGAAGCTCAAGACGGGGCGCGACGGATTGCGCATCTTGCGGTTGCTGGTTGTTCTCTTCCGCGATTACCGACCGCTTGCATTCTTTGGAACCATCGGGGCGATCATCGCGGCGACCGGTTTGGCGGCTGGTTCGGTGCCGATCGTGGAATATTTGCACACCGGTTTGGTCAACCGTCTACCGCTGGCAGTACTGGCGGCGAGTTTGATGACGTTGTCGATCTTGATTGGACTGGTGGGCGTTTTGCTGGAAGCCAATCTGCGCTACCATCGCGAAGCCTATCACATTCAACTGCGAAAGTTTCGCGCGCCGATTCAAAAGCCATCGCGATCGTATCCGCGCGTGCTCGCGAGCTGAAGCACGCGCGATGGCGACGTTCCACATCCTGACCCAGTATATCTGGCCGGACGCGGCGCCGACCGGCCTTTACGCGGAGCATCTCGCGACGCGTTTGCATGAACAAGGTTGCGACGTTCGCCTGGTTGGCGGCAAAGGAGACTATCGAACGTTGGGGCGCGAGAAGCCACCGGTTCCAATTCTCCAACTCGAGCATTATCACGGGCGTCGCGGGGATCTGGCTCAAACGTTTATCGAATACGCGTCGGTCAAACGCGCTTTCCAGCGCTACATCGAAGATGTCGTTAGGAACGGCGACGTGGTTGTGGTTACGAGTGCGCCACCGAACACGGTCCAATTGGCGACCGCGATTAAGCGACGCGGCGCGCGCGCGATTTATTGGCTGCAAGATTACTATCCGGAGCTGGTTCGCGGGATTCACGAATATCCGCGCCTCTTACGGTCCGCTTTCAGTCGTTATTGGGACGGGCAACTTTTGCGATGGGATCGCGTGGTCAAGATCGGCGCAAATCTCGGCGGGTCTGTGTCGAATGCTGTCGTCATTCGCAATTGGCCGACATTTACATTCGGACAAGTAGGATCGAGTGAACCTGGGACCGCGCTTTACTCGGGCAATCTTGGTTATGGTCACGATGTCGATCTTCTCGTCGCCGCGTGTGAGGAGCTGCGCGGCGCTGGTTATCAGATTACGATGCGGGCGGACGGTCGCGGCGTTGCGCGTCTCCCGGCCTGGCTGCGAGTGCAGCCTTTGCATGCGGATCCCGATAAATTGAAACAGGACTTGTTACGTCACGAAGTGCATCTAATCGCAGCTCACTCACAAATCCGTCGGGCCATTTTCCCATCAAAAATCTGGAACAGCATCGCGGCAGGCCGGCGTTTGATCTGCACCGGATTCGCCGGCGAAATGGCGACTGAGCTCGAAGCGGCCAAACGGGCACCGTTCGACTCCCATCTTGATCAATGGACGGATTTGATTTTGAGCGCAGCAGATTCCTTTGCAACTCGATCCGAGATATTGCAGTCACTCGAGTCGGCAGCGAATCTGCGGCCGGCGGCGATCGCATGAGACGACGTTCGGCAACTGGCCAGGGATACGAAAGCGGTTGACACTGGCGGATGGTTAACGGGCTTAGCACGCCGGTCGCCTTTATCATTTTCAATCGCTCCGAGCGGACGGCGGAAGTTTTTGGCGCGATTCGCGCGGCGCGGCCAGCGCAACTATTCGTAATTGCTGACGGTCCGCGGCCGGACGTCGAATCCGATGCCACGAAATGTGCCGCCACGCGGGCGATCATTGAAAGAGTGGATTGGCCGTGTCAGATCTTTCGCCGATACGCCGACAAAAATATTGGTCTGCGCCGAAACGTGTCCGAGGGACTCGATTGGGTCTTCAATCAAACGGAACGCGCGATCATCCTGGAGGATGATTGCTTGCCCGACCCCAGTTTCTTCCCGTTCTGTGAAGAATTGCTCGAACGTTACGCCGAAGATCGACATGTCGCCGCGATCAGCGGAACCAATCTCGATCCGGCCCGCAACGTTCCACCCGGGGACGATAGTTATTACTTCTCTCGCTTCTGCCACATTTGGGGTTGGGCTACGTGGCGGCGCGCCTGGCAACTTTGCGATCATGAAATGAAAGACTGGCCTGCTTTGCGCCGAACGGACTTGCTCGAGCGGATAACCGCGAGTGCGAGAGCCCAAAATTTTTGGCGTCAACATTTCGACGATAGCCACGCCAGGAAGCGGGACGGTCTGAACACGTGGGACGTTGCCTGGCTCTTTGCCTGTTGGCGCAACGATCTCGTTTCGATTGTCCCGCGGGACAACCTGGTCGCCAACATTGGATTTGGAATCGATGCTGCGCACACGAAATCATCCACGCGGGCGGCGCGGTTGCCGACAACGTCGATGCAATTTCCGTTAGGCCATCCGAAGGAAGAAAATGTGAACACGACCGCCGATCGGCACATTCAGGAAAACTTTTTCGAGGGAATCACGCCGGGACAACGCTTATTTTGGACGCTGCGTCTGCCCCTGCCGATTTGGGCGGTCCGCAGAACGCAAGGATGGCTTAGAACAATCTTCAACCGGCGCTGATATGAACACGATGCTTTACAAGCTTGGCATCGCGCTTCTGCGACTCGGCGATGCTATTCCATTTCTGGCCCGCCCGCTCGACGCTTTTTGTCGAGTGTGGCAACGGCATCGAAAGCTGCGTTCGCATCTCCGCGCGCTGAACTTCGACGGCGTGATCGATGGCGGCGCTAACATCGGAGAGTTTGCTGATGTCGTCCGCGCGGCGCTGCCGCGCGCTGATTTAATTTGCGTCGAACCGCATCCGGCTTCCGCCGCCATTTTGCGAAAGAATGGCTACAAAGTGGTAGAGGCTGCGCTTTGGAAAGAACCAACTCGACTCCGTTTGCGTCAACCGACGGCAAGCTCGACATCATGCACTGTCCTCGGCGGCGGCGCCGCCGCGCCGAACGACGGTGTGCTCGGTTGGGATGTGGAGGCGATGCGTCTCGACAGCCTGCCCATTTCCGGGTCCCATCTTCTCGTTAAACTCGATCTTCAGGGCGCCGAGCCGGAAGCGCTCGAAGGAATGGGCGCGCTTTGGGAACGTTGCGCCGCAATTCTGCTGGAGGTCTCGATCGGCCCAGAAGGAACGTACCAGCCGATCCGGGCGCTGCTTTCTCAGCGCGGCTTCCGGGAATATTCGACTACGAACGAACTCGAGGCCGATGGCCGCGTCATCGAAGCGGACAAACTTTGGATCCGCCCCTAACGAAACGCTGGCAGCGCCGCCAGGTAATCGATCACATCCCGCGCGGAAATTTTCCGCATGCACCAATGGGCTGGGCGCGCACACTGCCATTGCACGCACGGATGTAGCGGACAGCTGCTGTCATGGAAAATTTTCAATCCATCCCGTGATGCAAACGCATCGGGGCTCGCTGGACCGAAAAGAACTGCTCCGGGCTTTGTGAACGCGTTGGCGATGTGGGCCGCACCGGCGTCGTTTGTGATGACAGCAGCGCCGGTCGCGATGAGACGAATTAGATCCGAAACCGAAAGACGGTCGAGATAATCGACGACGTTGGAACGCGATCGGATCTCGCGCAGAGTTTTATGTTCCTCGGCGACGATTTCGTCCTCGAATCCGGTCAAAGCAAAGCGCAGGTTCGCAAAATGGTCGACCAGAGCGAGAAAATTTTCGAGCGGCCAGTTTTTCCATCGACAGGCAGTGGTCAGAGAAAGGACGACGGTTCCTTCGGCGCCGGGCATCGGATCGCCGCGCAGTCGATCGTAAATCGTCCGATCCAAAGCGCAGCCGAGGTAATGGGCAATTCGCTCGAGATTGTCGTATTCATTTTCCAGAAAGCGATGAGGCAGCGGATGGTCGATCATGCTGCGACCACCGCGGGTCGTGCGTGCGGCCAGCGCATGGGCGCCGGTGCATTTGATCGCGAGAGCGCTGAGTGCATTGCCGGTGAGATCGATCCAAAGGGCAGCCGGCACTCGTCGCAGCGAGCGAATACGATGAAGCAAGTCGGCTGGCCGATGTCTGTCGGGAGTTTTAAAAAGATCGACAAGTGAATCGTCGAAAGAAATCACGTCCCAATCACACGCCTGGCCAATCGCCACCAATTGCGGACGTAACGCAACGCGGACCGAAATTTCGCGCCCGCGACATTCATTCACAATCCCGGCGATCAAGGGCAGGTGAATGAACAAATCTCCCAGGCCGGCGATGGATGAGACGACGCACGGTGCGCTCCATTTGAATTGCCGCGGTTGCTTGAACGGATTGACCAGATCGACAGCACGCATCACGAGCGCACTGCGCAACGAACGAGTGTCGTAGCCCAGAACAGTCTTCGGATTGCGTGTCGATGCGATCGAGCTCATCGTGCTGGCACCCGCCGCCAATACCACGTGCTGGCGCCGTGAATATCATTTGAAATTTGCATCCAGTCTCCGGGAACGAGTTCGGACGGCGCCCCCGGATGATGCCATTCGAGCACGAGATGCCGAACGTTTTCGGGCAAACCGCCTTCAAGAACTTCCAATTCTCCACCTTCGATATCCATCTTCACCAACGCCGGCCGATCACAGAGCGAGTCGAAACTGATTACCGGAACTGTTTGACCCTGCGCCTTGGCGGAAAAATCGACATGGTGGGTTACGGAGTTCCGTCCGGCAACGAGCCGGGCTGTTCCGCTCGAACGACCAACGGCGGCTCGGTGAATTTCGAGTGCGCCGGCAAAAGGTTGCCCACGAAGGAAAGCGACGTTGGCTGCATCGGGCTCGAGCGCAACGATGGGCGGATTGCATCCCATCTTCCGGCAAAGCGTCTGAATCAAAAACGAAAACGCGCCGACATTCGCTCCAAGATCGACAATCAATTCCACTTTGGGCAATGCGCGTACCAGTTCGACAACCGGATAATCCGCGAAAACATTGGCGAAGGTGTAGAGATCGCCTTGACCCAGCCGCGCGTAGAAGCCGTCAAAGCGCGCAATTTTTTCTGCCGCCACGCGGCTAAGGACCGGGGAAAAGCAGTAGGTCGCCCACGGACGCAGCCAACCACTTTCGTAAACGCGAAATCCGGCGAGCGCCCGAAACACTCTGCGCGAATGATCGATTAATATCTGGCCGCGTCCGATGCCAATCGGTGATTGATTCGGCAGCGCGTTATTTTCCTCGTTCAGGTTGGAAAGGATGGCGTCTGATGTCATGGGTCACCAGATTCCTCGAGGCGACGGCTTGGTTACGCCTCCTGAAGTGCATGGGCGAGTTGCTGATATTTTTTGTTGCCATCGACGTGACGTTGGTAGTTCTCGTCGATCTTTGCGTTTTCGTAAGCTTTGAGCGCTCCGCTGCGCCGCAGTGTTGCCAGAGGTGTCCCTTCAATTTCGGCGGTACCGGATTCCTGAACGCTGTCGAACGGCAGTGAAGCGATGTACTTTTTGGTCTCCTGCCTCTGCCCGGGCGTCTCGCCCGGCAGGCCATAAGTGAACGTGCCATGGACCGTCATGCCGATCTCCTTGAGATGGCGCACGACGTCGGCTGCGTAATTTAGATCGAGATGTTTGTTCACGATCTTATCGACGACGAACTGGTTGCCGCTCTCAAATCCGAGCTTCACGCCAAAGCAGCCGCTCTCCTTCATCTCGTTCCAAACTTCCATTTTGATTGTGTCGGCGCGGCACATGGCCGACCACGGTACCTTTAGATCGCGCATCATCGCGCACATTTCGAGGGTGTGCTTGCCGCCGAGATTGAAAGTGTCGTCGTCGAAGTAGATGCTGCGAATGGTCGCTTCCCGCAGGCATTTCTGGAGAAACGGTTGGAGATATTCGCGCTTGTAATGGCGAACACTGCGCGGCGAGGTTCCATCTGGATCGTTTCCGGTCATGGTCGCCGGCCAGACACAGAAAATGCACTTGTACGGGCAACCGCGGCTCGACCAGATTTGAAGGTGGGGAAATCTTTGCCCTCTCGGGTTGCTGTCGAAATAGCGCCAGTTTAGTTTCGCATCGAACCAGGGATGCGGCGCCTCGTTCATTTCCTTCGCAGTCAGAAGATCGTGCCGAATGACGCCGGACTCTCCGTTAACGACCCGCACAGAGCCTTTTTCGTACTCACCCTGGATACAA
>Ga0070699_100003257_pt1 | contig 14364 bp, 6 predicted proteins | sample KBSK1503metaG_FD_65473 | JGI IMG/M metagenome (GOLD analysis project Ga0070699, IMG submission 65473) | Corn, switchgrass and miscanthus rhizosphere microbial communities from Kellogg Biological Station, Michigan, USA - KBS K1-50-3 metaG | ecosystem: Host-associated > Plants > Roots >...
GCGGCTTCGACGTCGTCGTCACGCCGTGGAAGGACGAGCTGACAGCGAAGGCGAAGCCGACGCTAATGATCCTGCTCACCACCACCATCTTCGTGCTGGTGATCGCGTGCGCCAACGTGGGGAACCTCACGCTGACGCGGCTCGTCCAGCGCGAGCGCGAGATGGCTATCCGGTCGTCGCTCGGCGCGCCGGCAAAGATGATCCGGCGGCAGCTGCTGGCGGAGAATCTCGTGCTGTCGATATTCGGCGGCGCGCTCGGCCTCGCGCTCGCCGCCTCGGGGCTGAAGCTGCTGGTGAAGTACGCCGAGCGCTTCACGATCCGTACGGGCGAGATCGCGCTCGATACGCGCGTGCTCGCGTTCACGCTGATCATTTCCACGGCGCTGGCGCTGCTCTTTGCGTGGGCGCCGCGCCTCACGTTCGTGGCCGATCCGGTGCAGGCGATGTCGGGGGGCGGACGCACGGCCGGCAGCCGCGGACGACGGCGGGCGCAGCGCGCGCTGGTGGTCAGTCAGCTTGCGGCGTCGTTCATGCTGCTCATCGGCGCGGGCCTGCTGGTGCGCACGCTCATGAGCCTGAACTCCGTCGATCCCGGGTTCGACCTCGGCAACGTCCTCAGCCTGCAGTCGCCGAACTTCGCGCAGCTTCCGCCCGATCGTCTCAAGCAGTTCAGCAACGAAGTGATCGAGCGCGTCAAGGCGGAGCCGTCAGTGAAGAACGCTTCGATGGCGTCGGCCGCTCCGCTCGCGGGATCGTTCGCGCAGCAGCGCGAGTTTAAGATCGATGGCGCCGACGCGGACGCCGTCGCGTCGGGACCCAAGACGGTCACGCGCGTCGTGACCCCGGGCTACTTCGAGACGGTCGGCACGCCGCTCAAGGCCGGGCGGTCGTTCCTGCCGACCGACACGCCGCAGTCGCCAAGGGTCATCATCCTCAGCGAGTCGATGGCGAAGTACTACTTCAAGACGGACAGCGCGATCGGCCGGCGCATCAGCTGGAAGACCGTCAACGGCATCACCGGCGCCGTGTCGTGGACGCAGCCGGCGGAAATCGTCGGCATCGCGGCCGACGCGCGCGCGGACGGCATCGACCAGGCGCCGATGCACACGATGTATCAGCCGGACACGCAGGGCTTCACGTCCACGCTGCTCGTGCGCACGGCCGGACCGACCGATCGGCTGGCGCCGCGCCTCATCGAAACGATTCGCGCGCTCGACCCGAACCGGCCGATCGATCACGTGCAGACGCTCGAGGAGATCCGCGACGAGACGATCGCGCCGCAGCGGCTTAACGCGACGCTCATCGGACTGTTCGCGCTGCTCGCGCTCGTCATCGCCACGGTCGGCGTTGCCGGCGTGCTGGCGTTCCAGGTGAGCCAGCGGACCAACGAGCTCGGCATCCGCCTCGCTCTCGGCGCCGGGCGTCACGCGATCCTGCGCATGATCCTCTGCGAGGGTGCGTGGATGGCGCTCGCCGGTCTCGTCGCCGGCGGCCTGCTGGCGGTCCCGCTGTCGTCGCTGCTCAACGGCCTGCTGTTCGGCGTCGAGCCGATCGATCTGCCGACGATCGGCAGCGCCGCGGTGCTGCTGCTCGTCGTCGCGCTCGTGGCGGCGTGGATCCCGGCAAAGAGAGCGACGGACGTGGATCCGATGATCGCGCTCCGCAGCGAGTAGCTTTCAGCTCGCCCTGTCCCTCAACGCGGCTCGGATCGTCAGCGAGCTCGAACGGCGCTGAAGTGCGCGGGGCGTGGCGACGCGGCGATTGCCCCGACGACGGTTTACGCACCTTTCACCGTGTCGTCATGGCGCCGGTTGTAGGGTCGCGAATCAGCGACTCAGTTGTCATCACTGGAAATTTCACGCGAGCCGAGGGCCGAAAGAATCGCAGACGGCATTGTGAGCTACTGACCAGGTGATCGTTCCGCGGGCTCAACCCTTCGATCCATGTTACGAAAGCGAGGGCTCAGCCGTGAACAATTCGTGAACAATTGGCTCCCGAACACCGGGTAACAGCATGGTCCGACGTGCGGCTAAACCACTGAAGAACCAACAAGATGCTATACCCGCGTTAAGCTACGAACCAGGAGGTCGCAGGTTCGAGTCCTGCTGGGCCCGCCAACAAATCCTTCAAGGTTATCAGTTGCACGAATCGAGATCGGGAGGTGACAGCCCGATCTCTTGCCGGGGGTGCATCAGGGGTGCGACAAGCGCCCTCGATATTGCTCCGCGCGGCTGTTGCTCCGCGGAGTAACGCGACGCCTCGTGGGAACGAGAGACACTGCGAGCGCTGTCCTCCTCGTCGGCGTTTCCGGATCGTGATCGCCTTGGCGACGCTATGACGTAGATGCGAGCGGTGTCTCTCGTGACACGAACGTTCGTGCGACGTTCTAGTAAATCAACTTGACCGACAGCTGCATCTGACGCGCCGCCTGAGCGCTGGTAATCGTGCCGTACGCGCCGTTGCCCAACTGACCGTTCGGATTGTTGAAATTCGTTCGGTTCAAGAGGTTGAACGCCTGAGCCGTGAACTGGAACTGGGTTCCAGCGGTCAGACGGAAGTTCTTCGACACCGACAAATCAAACTTCACGGCCTTCGGTCCGCGCATGCCGTTGCGCTCGAACGTGCCGTACGTGCCGACAGCCTGGCGAACGAACGCCGCCGTGTTGAAGTACTTCGCAGTCGTCCGCTCCGATGCGGGCAGATTCGGATCCGCTCCGGCCACCAGGTTGGCGCGATCCGGCGTCGTATTCGGCGCTCCCGTTCCCGCCACATCAGTCGAGTTGGTAATCGAGAAGGGCAGGCCCGATTGCGCCTGCGCGACGAGGTTGATCTGCCAACCCTTGGCCAGCGCACTCGCGACGCCGGTTGCCTCGCGCGCAAACGGGAGCTGGTAGTTGGCCGTCGCCGTGATCCGATGGCGAATGTCGATACTTGAATCGCCCCAGAGAAATTCCCCGAGGCCTGCGTCCACCGGGTGATAGTCGAACTGATCCTCGGCATGGGCCAGCGTGTAGTTGACGCTGGAACCCCAGCCGCTCGCGAATCGCCGTTCCACTGTGACTTGCATCGCGTTGTAGCGCGTGTGGGCCCAGTTGCCGTACACGTACAAGTTCGTCATGTTCGGCTGGGTGGCGACGAACGGCCGGCGGCTTGCCACTGTTGCCGGGTTGCCCGGTGCAGGCGCATTGAGATCAGGCGATTGATTGGGGAAGAACTGTTTTTCGCCGCGCTGCCCGACGTAGCTCACTGCGCCGACGAGTCCGAGGGGAAGTTCCCGCTGGAGGTTGAGATTGAACTGATGCACGTAGGGCACTTCGAAGTTCGACATACCGACCGCGTTGATGGTCCCGATGGGATTTGCCGGATCGGACGGGACGACCGGCGGCAGGCCAGTGGCAAACGTAGACGTTGGTATCGTCACGGCTGCCACGCTGCTGTAGAGGCTGACGAAGGGAGGATTGCGATACGCTCCAGGCGTACCCATGAAGGGTGGCACGTAGCTGACGCCGTATCCGCCGCGCAGAACCGTACGGTCGGTCACCGTCCAAGCCAACCCAACACGAGGCGCGAGGTTCATCGGGTCGCGCTCGACGCCCGCCGTCGCTCCAACACCGTCCTGGGCGGCGACGATCATCTTCCTGCCCGTGACGTCGAAATTCGCGAGGTAGTTGTTCGCCTCGGTGGCCGGGCTGTAGTAATCGTAGCGAACGCCGGCGTTGATCGTCAGGTTCTGCGTGATGCGCCAATCATCCTGGGCGAACGCGCCCACCTCGGTGAAGAGATAGATCGGGTTCACTACCTGGATGGTGCGCGAGACGACGTTGGGATATCCGAGCAGCAAGGAGGCGATCGTGTGTCCGGTGCCGGCACCCGGGGCAAGCGGGTTGTCCTGCGTCAGCGCCGCGTTGAACGTGAACTGCCCGCGCGGCGACGCACTCTGCGACATCGCGATGTCACGCTTGCGGAACTCGCCGCCGAACTTGAAGCTATGGTTCCCGCGCAGGTGCGACACGCTGCCGCCGACCTGGTAGACGTCGTTCTTGTCGAACTCGGGTACGAATCCGCCCTCTCCGATGGCTTGGAAGCCGTTGGGTTGGATCGCGGCCAAGCCGGACGAGCGCAGCTTCAAATCGCCCTCGGCGGTGACGTTCGAGTTCCTGATGCCGAGCTGTTCCGACATGGTCGTGCCGTAATTGCCCGGAAGGCTTGCGATGTCGTAACGGCTCCATCCGCCGCGAAGCTCGGCGATCGAGTTCGAGCTCAATACGCGCGTGACGTTGACCTGCAAGCCATGCGTGCGCTGATCGCTCGTCGAGAACGGCGCGGCGGGAAACGCGCTGGGCAGATAAACGTAGTTCTTCGTGAAGGAATAGCGGACAAACGCGGTGCTCTTGTCCGAAATCCGCAGATCGACCTTGCCGTCGGCGGTGTCTTGATCGAGGGTGCGGTTGCCGCTCGAGACGAAGTTGTTGGCCAGTCCGCCGCGGTTCGGCAGCGGATAGAGCGCCAGCGCCGAAAGCGCAGTGGCGTCGAACCGGCTACTGGGGATTTGGCCGTTCACGAATTCGGTTCGCGTGCACGCGTTCCCCACGCACGCCGTGGTCAGCGGGTCGTAGACCCGAGCAATGCCGGCGAAATTACCGGCGCGCATCGCTGCGGTCGGGACCGTGGTGATGAATGTCTGCCCCTGCGTGATCCGAAGCGCCTCGTAGTCGCCGAAGAAGAACATCTGATTGCGCCGAATCGGGCCGCCCATGCTGCCGCCAGCCTGCGCCTGGCGGTAAGGCAGCTTCGTCGGAGCAAAGTAATCCTTCGAGTCGAGCGCTTGATTTCGAATGAAATCGTACAGGCTGCCGTGGTACTCGTTGGTTCCCGACTTCGTGATCAGGTTGATGGCGCCGCCGGCCGTCCGGCCCACTTCAGGCGAGTACAGGTTGGTCTGCACGCGCATTTCGCGGACGGCTTCGACGGATGGCTTCACGATCACGGTTCCGATGAACCGCTCGTTGTTGTCCATGCCGTCGATCATGAAGTTGTTGGCCCAGGCGTACTGACCGTTCACCTGCACCTGCGACGTCAGACGACGGTCGTCGGGTGTGGTGCCCGTTGAGAACCCGACCGTCGAATCCGCCGCGCCCGGCGCAAGCTGCGCTAGCGTGATGAAATTGCGGCCGTTGAGCGGCAGATCCTGCACGGCGCGTTCGTCGACCAGCGACGCGAGCGTCGTCGACTGACGTTGGATGATCGGTGACTCGGCCGCCACTTCCACCGTTTCCTCTGCGACCCCGACTTCCAACTTAGGATCGATCGTCACCCGGTCTGCCGCGGCCAACGTAATCTCCGCCACAGTCCATGTCTTGAATCCGGCGAGCTCGGCTTTGATCGTGTAGCGACCGGGTGGCAGCAGCGTGAACTGGTAGCTGCCGGCGGCTTGCGTGACCGTCGTCCGCTCGTCGTTCGTGGCGAGATTCTTGACTGTGACTGTGGCACCCGGCACGACCGCGCCGGAGCTATCTGTGACGACGCCGACGATGTCGGCGGTTCGACCCTGAGCCGATGCGAACGGCACGGCAATCCAAAGAAGGGTCACGGCGAGTAGCGTGCACGATGCCTTCACACGAACCGGTACGTCCATTGAGCCTCCTCGTGCGGAAGTCCCTTTTATGGGAGGGCTAGCCCGCGATCAATCGCGAGCCGCTCAAGTTCCGCTCCTCTTTCGCTCTCCCGCTAACCATCTGTCACGTAAAGGTTTTGGATTGACCGGTTGTGTTGCGGGTGCTAGGCTTGGCCCGCTCTTTCCCTTCCTGGTCCCATGCATGTCGTCGTCCACGGGCAACGGCGTTTCGGGGCGTTCGACGTCGATTTGACCGCCGGCGAGCTCCGCAAGCACGGCCGGCGGATTCGCCTGCAAGAGAAGCCCTTTCGCGTTCTGGTCGCGCTGCTCGCGTGTCCGGGCGAGACCGTGACGCGGCGGGAGCTGTGCGATCGCTTGTGGCCCGCCGATACGTTCGTCGATTTCGACGGCGGTCTGAACAACGCCGTGAACCGGCTTCGATTCGCCCTCGGCGATTCGGCGAACGCCCCGCGATTCATCGAGACGGTCGGCCGGCGAGGATACCGGTTCATCGGCGAAGTGATTGACGTCGCGAGTACCCCGACAACAGAGGCATCGCTCGTCCAGACCGATTTGTCTCAGGAGGATCCCAGGCAGGCGCGCCGTGAACCGTCGAGCTTTGTTGAGGCACTCGCTCGACTCCGGTGGCCGCTCACCGGCTGGTCCAAGACGCAGGTCGCCGTCGCCGGCTGCGGCTTCTTAATCGTGGCGCTGGGATTCGCGGTCCGATCACGCGGCACACTGTGGCTTCCCTCGCAAAGTGCAACCCTCTCGCTGAACGCCGCGAGCGGAATCCATGGGATCGCCGTCCTCCCGTTGACGAATCTGTCGGGCGATACGAGTCAGGATTACCTTGCGTACTCCGTCACTGATGCGCTGACAACGGAACTGGCGAGGCTTGCGCCGCTAAAAGTCATTTCGCAGACATCGGCGATGTCCTACCGTTCAGGCGCCGTGCCGCCCTTGCATCAGGTCGCACAAGAGCTCGGGGTCGACGCCATCGTCGAAGGATCGATCAACCGGGAAGGCGAGCGCATTCACGTCAACGTCCGAATCGCAGACATCCCGTCCCATCGATATGTCTGGGCGGAACGCTTCGATGGGTCGACCACCGATCTGGTTACGCTGCACGCAGGCGTCGTGCGCGGGGTGCTCGATGAGGTTCACCGTCGGATGCTTCCCGCGCCTCGCATCGGCCGCATCCGGCCGTCGACTGACAACCGAGAGGCGTACGAGCTGTATGTGAAGGGGTCGTTCCTGATGCAGCAGGGTGGCTCGCTGTCGCAGGCTGTGGACTACTTCACTCAGGCGCTGGCGCTCGATCGCGACATTGCTCCGGCGTACGCAGAAATCGCCCTGGCCCGATTCCGTCAGGAAATCAGCAGCCAGAACGGCCGGTTGAACTACGAGACCGAAGTGAAACAGGCTGTCGACCGTGCGCTCGCCTTGAATCCGGACCTTGCGGAAGCGCAAGCGGCCCTCGGCTTCACGCGCCGCCACTACGAGTGGGACTGGGCGGGCGCGGAGCAAGCATTCAAACGCGCCACCCAGCTCAACGCGAACGTCGTACTCGCGCACACGGAGTACGAGTTTCTGCTTCTCGGGTTGGCCAGATTCGACGAAGCGATCGTCGAAGGGCAGAAAGCCACGGCGCTCGACCCTCGAAGCGCGATTTCGTGGATGAACGAAGGTCGTGGTTTGCAGGCAGCGCGGCGCTATCCAGAAGCCGAGGACCGTTACCAGCGTGCGCTGGCGCTGAAGCCCGATCTCCGAGGTGCGCTCCAGAGTCTCACGGGTTTGTATGTCGCGCAGCGGCGACTCGTCGAGGCGCGGCGAACGCTCAGACGATTGGAGGCGATTGCAGCCGGGCGCTCGGCGCGTTGGCTCGATGCGTCTCTCGCCGTTGCCTCGGCTCAGCCCGCGGCGGCGCGGCGCGCGCTGCGCGAGTTGGGAGCGCCTTCGTCGCCGTCGGAGGTCCGAGCCGCTGCCGGCCTCCTTTCCGCACTCGGGGAGCGTGATCAGGCGTTCGCCATGCTCGAACGCGCGACGAGCGAGCGGTCGATAGAACCGATCAATCTCTTGGGTCCGGAACTTGATCGGATGCGTTCTGATCCCCGGTTCGCAGAGGTCCTGAAACGGATGCGGCTGCCCGATGAGACGGTCGATGTCTTCGTCAGACTGCCGGAGATTCTCTCCAACCGGCAGGTTCGCCAAACCCAGTGATCGACAGGCCCGGTCGGTTTCAGAGGCGGCCAATCATCTCCAGTCCAACGACTTGGCTAGAGAGCGAGATGAGATTTCCACGGGAGCGCGCGGCGATTGGATCGTGCGCCTGTCCGGCGCATACTCGCGGTGCACCGAAGGAGATTCACATGAAGAATATGCGGGACGAGGGCACGACGCGGCGGGAGTGGTTGAAGAACGCTGCCGCGCTAGCGGGCGGAGCCACAGCGACCAGTTGCGTGTCGCTCGACAGTGCCGTTGCGCCGGCCGAGCCGCTCCCATCGGCTGGCGCCGTGTCCGCGTCTGGATCGAAGTCGATCGTCGAGACGACGGCGGGGAAAGTCAGAGGCTATATGCGCAACGGTATCTACGCCTTCAAGGGGATGCCGTATGCCGGAACCACGGCCGGCGCGCAGCGCTTCATGGCCCCCGCACCGCTGAAGCCGTGGGCTGGCGTGCGCAGCTCGCTCGCGCTCGGTCCCTCGAGCCCGCAACCCTACAACTGCACTTTGCAGGGACGCCGCGGAGGCTGGAACAACGACGAAGACGCGTTCATGTTCGATTGGGACGATGGCCGGCCGTCGGAAGATTGTCTGCGCATCAACGTCTGGACGCCGGGCCTGAACGACAATCGTCGCCGCCCGGTGCTCGTGTGGATTCATGGAGGCGGATACTCGTCGGGATCGAGCAACGAGCTGCGCATGTACGACGGCGAGAGCCTGAGTCGGCGTGGCGACGTCGTGGTCGTCAGCCTGAATCATCGACTCGGTGTGCTCGGTTACCTGAATCTCGTCGAGTACGGCGGCGACAAATGGGCCAATGCCGCCAACGCGGGCCAGCTCGATCTCGTGGCCGCTCTTGCCTGGGTGCGCGACAACATCGCCGCGTTCGGCGGCGATCCGCGCAGCGTCCTGATCTTCGGGCAGTCGGGAGGCGGCGGGAAAGTCGGCACGCTAATGGGAATGCCGTCCGCGAAAGGACTCTTTCAGCGCGCGGCGATTCAGAGTGGTTCGAATGTGCGGCGAGCGGCACAGGATCGGTCGCCGGAGCTCGCCGCAGCCGTTCTGAAGGAGCTTGGACTCGGTCGCTCCACAATCGACAAACTGCAGGAACTGCCGTACGCGCAGATCGTCGAGGCCGGTCTGATGGCGCAGCGAAAACTGAATCCGGTCGCTGCCGCGCCGGGAACCGGCGGCGGTGTGAACTGGGGACCTGTCGTCGACGGAAGGGTCCTGCCCGAGCATCCGTGGGATCCCACGGCCTCGCCGGTGTCGGCCGACGTGCCTCTGCTGGTCGGCACGGTGCTCAATGAATTCGCCAACAGCGTTCAGGGGGGAGATCCCTCGCTCGACGAGATGCCCATCGAGGAAGTTAGAACGCGGCTGATCGCACAGCGAGGCGACAAGGCGAATCAGATCCTCGAGCTGTTCCGGCACAAGCACCCGAAGGCTACGCCCTACGAGCTCTTCTCCCGCATCAGCGCCACGACGCAGCGTCAGAACGCCGTCACGCAAGCTGAGCGCAAGGCCGCACAACACGGAGCGCCGGCGTACCTCTATTGGTTCCAGTGGCAGACGCCGATTCTCGATGGACGTCCACGCGCATTTCATTGCGCGGAGCTGCCCTTCGTGTTCTACAACACCGATCGCTCGGCGACGATGACCGGAGGCGGGGACGATGCCCGCGAGCTAGCCGGAAGAATCTCCGATGCGTGGATCGCCTTCGCGCGGTCGGGCAACCCGAGCCACAAAGGTCTCCCGAAGTGGCCGGCGTTCACCGCCGAGCAATGTCCGACGATGATTTTCGACAACACGTGCGTAGTGGAGAACGGACCCGACGTCGACGAGCGAAGAACGCTGACGGTCTGAAAGGCTGCAGTCAAGAGGAGGCGCGGTTCGATGTGCGCGAAGCTGGTGCGGCTCGCCGGTACGGGATTGACGTCGCTAGCGCTGACGTTCACGGCGCTGTCGGCGCAGACACTTCCGGCAAGAACGCTCGGCATCTACGTCATCGATGTCGAAGGCGGCCAGGCGACGTTGTTCGTCTCGCCGTCCCGCGAATCGCTTCTGGTCAATACGGGGTTTCCGGGCGATCGCGACGCCGGCCGGATCTTCGACGTGATGAAGGAGGCCGGCGTCCAGCAACTCGACCATCTACTGATGACGCATTACCACGTCGATCACGTGGGCAACGTCCAGAATCTCGCCGGAGGTATCCCGATCAAACATTTCTACGACCACGGTGCGACCGCCGAGCCCGATCGTGAGCAGGTACCTGGACTTCAGAAGGCGTACACGGAGCTCTCTGCAAAGATCCCGCGCACGAGTCTGAAGGCGGAGGACAAGATTCCATTCGTGGGCGTCGACTGGCGCATCGTCATATCGGCGATGAACCGATCACGACTCCGTTGGCCGGCGCGCCCGGAGCGGGAAAGCCGAACCCCAGCTGCGCCGGCTTTGAACCGAAGAACACCACGCAGGATCCCGACAACGGTTACTCGGTCGGCAGCGTCATCTTCTACGGCAGGTTCCGCACGATCGACCTGGGTGACCTGTATTGGGATCGTGAGTTCGACCTGATGTGTCCGACGAATCGCGTGGGCACGGTTGGCTTGTACATCGTGTCCCATCACGGTTCGAACCTGTCCGGATCGGCTGCGCTGGTCCATGCGCTTCAGCCGCGCGTCGCGGTGATGGACAACGGCGGGCGAAAAAGCGGCTCCGCGTCGACGTTTGCGGTGCTCGAATCGTCGCCGGGCCTCGAGGATCTCTGGCAGCTGCATTGGTCCGCGAGCGCCGGTACCGAACACAACGCCCCGGACGCGTTCATCGCGAATGTCGAAGATGCTGCGACGCTCGCGTCTATTCTGACAGCACCGCCTTCGGACCGTCCTCCCGCAACGGCACCCGCCAGCCAGGCGCGTGGCGGCTCAGGCGGCGGCCGCGGAAATCTCAACTCGGGCCACACGCCGGCTTACTGGATCAAAGTGTCGGCAGAGTAGGACGGCACGTTTACGGTGACTAACACTCGGAACGGTTTTAGTAAGACCTACAAACCGAGAAGCTAGCAGGTGACGTATGCTGCGACGTGTGTTCGCGCTGCTCCTGGCGATAACGGCGCCCGTGATGGCGCAACGACAACCAGCATCGCAGAGTCCCGCGCGTGGTGGGGCGCCCGCCGGTGTGCAGCCCTGCGGAGGACGCAGCGACAAGCCGCAGGTGCCGTGCGCTGAGGACGTCGCGAAGATGATGGAAGTGCTCCCCGCCAAAGCGCCGGCGGCGGCAAGACAGTCGCGCAAAGTGTTGGTCTACGGCCGCGCGAGTGGATATCAGCATTCGTCGATCCCGCTGGCCGCGAGAACGATCGAAGAGATGGGCAGGAAGGCCGGAGCCTGGACAACCGACGTTTCCTACGATGCCGCCGCGATGTCGGCCGACAACCTCAAACAGTACGACGCCGTCTTTCTGGCGAGCACCACGGGGACGTTTCTCGACGATCCCGCCAATCAACAAGTCACTGCCGCGTACCGGAAGGCGCTCGTCGACTTCGTGCGCGGCGGCAAAGGCCTGGCCGGCATTCATGCTGCCGCGGATTCGTATCACGGCGGAGGACAGGGTCGTGGAGCGGCCGCAGGCGCAGGCCGCGCACCTGTTCCGGCGTGCAGCGCGCCGTCAGGCAACGGCGGCGGCGCTCCGCTTTGGCCCGATTTCAACAAGATGATCGGCGGCTACTTCAAATTCCACTGGGTGTATCCGACGCCAATTACCGTCAAAATCGACGACCCGAAGAATCCGATCAACGCGGCGTTCAAAGGCCGCTCGTTCAACACCATCGACGAGGTCTACACCTTCAACCAGGACTCGTGGTCGCGTGAGAATCTGCATGTGCTCACCAGCATCGACTATTCGTTGATGACGGACTGTCAGAAAGGCCTCGAAGCCAGTCCTCGTACGGATCACGATTTCGGCCTGAGCTGGATTCGACGCGAAGGAAAGGGACGAGTCTTCTACGAAGCGCTGGGTCACAACGAAACGATCTACTATGACAATCCGGCGATGCTCGAACACATTCTCGCCGGAATGCAGTATGTGCTCGGCGATCTGCCGGCGGATGACAGTTCCGGCATGAAGCCGTTGAGGAAGACGGTTCACTGAGTACCGAGCGCTAACATGTTGGCGCTCGACGGTGGTTCGCTCGAGCCAGCAATCCGACCCTCCGTTTGTAACGGTCATTGTTACTTTTGGCGTCCAAGAAGGTTCCAAGTGCAACGATGAGCCTCTGAATTCGAGTGCATGGCCGTGAAAACGGCGGCACCCTCGAACGCGTGCCCGTCGGAGCGTCGATTGATCCAACCTCTTTGGTCGCAATGATATGCGCATTGAATGGCCATGCGTCCTAGTGACAGCCCCATCTGTCACGCCGGAGGCCGCGGGTTCGAGTCCCGTCGACCCCGCCAACTTATCCTTCAGTGAAGCAAGGAGTTCCCGAGTTCGAATCCCTGCCTCCCAGCCAAGCTCTTCCGCCAGACGCACACTGCTGCAGAACGCAATCTGGAAGTCAATGCGGTTTGGGGCCATCACTTCGCGGGGCTAAGGATCTCGAGAGCTGTGCCCGGGAGACCGCTTCGTCCTGGGCGTGCTCCGTCAGCCGGGCTGACGCGCGATCAGCTCGCCACGATCGAGCGCCGAATCTGGGACGAGGCTGAGGAACGAAACTGAGGGTGAGGGACGCAGTCGGAAGGTGAAGCCCGGTGGACCAGGATGGGATGACGAACGTCAATCCCATTAATAGTATCGCTCACACCAACCCACTCTTCAAGACTGTTAGTTCGCCCGCAGGACGGCTAACATCGCCGGCCCATGTCGACAACCACGAACCGCGAAACGGCGCCCCGCGATCGGGGCTCGGTGGACCATCGACTCGCGCGTCTCCTGGACACGCCATTCCTCGCGCGGGTCGTCCCGCACCTCGCGCCGGAGACGCTGCATCAGCTCATTCAGTACCGCGGACTCGAGGCGTGCGGCGAGCTCGTCACGTCTGCGACGCCCGCGCAGCTCACCTCCCTGCTCGACCTCGATCTGTGGCGCCGCGCGCGGCCGGGACGCGACGAACAGTTCGATGTCGATCGCTTCGGCGAATGGCTCGAAGTGTTGGTGGACACCGGAGACTCGGTGGCAGCAAGCACCGTCGCCGCTCTCGACAAGCAGCTGGTGATCGTCGGGCTCTCCCGTTACCTACGTGTATTCGACCCGGGCACCTTCGAACCGACAGAATCGAGTGATGACGAGCCGATGGATCGCAACGAGATGATGAACAGCGAGACGCGCGGTGACGTGCTCGAGTGTGAAGTGGGCGGCTATCTGGTGCGGGCGCGGAGAACCGATGCGTGGGATGCGATCGTCACGCTCCTCGTCACGCTCGATATCGAGCAGAACCACCACTTTCACGCGGTGATGCAGGGATGCCGCCGCCTGTCCCACTCCAGGCCGGAGATCGACGGCCTCGACGATCTGCTGATGGCACCGGAGCAGCACCTCCACGACGTCGTGACCGAACGAGAGCGACGGCGATCGCGGCACGGCTACGCGACACCGGCCGACGCGCGCGCCTTCCTTCAGATGGCGCGGCAGCCACGCCACACACCACACACGTCAAATGCGTCGCGTCGGTGCCGACGGCCCCGATCGCGATCAACCCCATCGCCACGGCCCACTTTCGCGCGGCCGACGAAGAAGCGGACTCCACACCAGAGGGCACGTCTGCAGGTGCGCCTGAACGTGCGCCACACCACGACGCGACAGACGTCTCCGCGCGCGGCGACGACGACATGCCCACGTCGATCGACGCGGTCATCGAACTGCTGGCCGAGGCTGGCGTGATACTGGAGCGGCCGCGGGCGCTGCTCAAAGCCGCAGACGAGGACCCTCGAGCCGCGAGACTCCCGCTCCTGAAGCGGCTGATGGAGTTCGTGCTGCACCACGACGAGACCGCGTACCTGACGCGCAGTCGGGAGCTTGGGTTCCTCGCGAATACGCTGCTCGCGGGATCCTCCGTTCAGTCGCGGCCGTTCACGCTCCAGGAAGCGTCCGATGCGGCTGCGTGCATCTGCAACCTGGGTCTCGAATGCTGGCCCGCGGCCTGGCCGGGCGCGACCGCGCCGGGTGCGTCGTCGCCACGAGAACTCGACACGGCCGTGCCTCCCAACGCGTTCCTCGTGGATCACGACCTCGTGACGGCGTTCGAAGTGGGTTGGTCGGTGCTGTACCGGGACGTGAGCCTGTTCGTGGCGGATCAGCTCATGTCGACGTTGGCCGATCTTCATCGTGTCGACGCCGACACTCGCAGCGGACTCCGCGCGCTCCGGCGCACGCTCGTGAAGCAGCGCGAGGCCGGCACACCGTGGCTCGCGCGCGACGCCGCCGACGTGCTCGCGACGCTCGACATGACCGCCTGGATCAGCGTGCTCGGATTACTGGACGAATGTCCCATCCTGCCCGCGGCGCTGACAGCCGTTCTCGAACGCCGCA
>Ga0070699_100003258_pt1 | contig 14362 bp, 12 predicted proteins | sample KBSK1503metaG_FD_65473 | JGI IMG/M metagenome (GOLD analysis project Ga0070699, IMG submission 65473) | Corn, switchgrass and miscanthus rhizosphere microbial communities from Kellogg Biological Station, Michigan, USA - KBS K1-50-3 metaG | ecosystem: Host-associated > Plants > Roots >...
CTAGGCCATACTTGTAGGCTACTACCTGTCTATTTTGGTTCAACTCCTCGGCCTAAAGCCCCAGTTCTCTGGACCTGCAGCAGCAGGGGTCTTCCCTATACAACCTAAGTTATGCCATATTGTTCGCCACAATAAGTCTATTATTTCCTCTGTACGCCGGTTAAGAAAAATCCGAACACCTTTATTGCCGAGTTGGCTTGTTTTTGCAAGTTGAAATCAGAGTCGTATATCTCATCTGAGGGGGCTGGACTATGAACGCAATCGCTGATGTCCATTTTCTACAACAACCACAATCTAGTCAGCTCGAACCGCGTTTCGACGAGGAGTATGGCGTCTACTGGGCGCTGATGAATCCTCGTTTCGGCTCGTTCAATCCGCAGTTCCTAGGTGAAGTCCGCAATTTTATTGATGGCATTGTGAAGACGCATGGAGTCATGCGGCATAAAGGCGGAGACCACACAATTCGATATGTTGTACTAGCTTCAAAAATGCCAGGCGTTTTTAGTCTCGGAGGTGACCTATCGTTGTTCAGGAGTGCAATAACACGAAAGGACCGAGAGGAGCTTCTGCGTTACGGGAATCTTTGCATTAGTGATTTGTTGCCGTGGCACCGCAACTTCGATTTGCCGTTGACGACTATCTCCCTAGTTCAGGGAACAGCGTTTGGCGGCGGCTTCGAGGGTGCACTAGCTAGCTCTGTCGTTGTCGCTGAGGAATCGGCGCGGATGGGATTTCCAGAGATTCTCTTTAACCTGTTTCCGGGAATGGGCGCGTACAGTTTCCTTTCGCGGAAAGTCGGACGACGTATAACTGAGGAATTGATTACAAGCGGCGACACCTACACAGCCCGGCAACTGTTCGACATGGGCGTCGTGGATGTGCTAACTCCGGACGGTACAGGCGAAGCGGCAGTTTATAGCTACGTTCGCAAGCATGCGAAGAATGGAAATGGTCGTCGCGGCGTACAGCAGGTGCGCACGGATCTCGACCCCATAACGCATGACGAATTGGCGCGCATTGTCAAAGTCTGGGTCGACACTGCAATGAAACTCGAAGAACGCGACCTCAAGATGATGGAACGTCTGGTACGTGCGCAACAGCGCAATGCCGGCGACGCCATCGCGGACGGCCCAGCCACGCCTTTGGCGCCTGTGACTCGGTTAGAAGCGGTAGGAGGAGGGGACTAAACCTGGGGGTAGTCGGCGCGCCGCACGTTCGGTAGGCAGTTGGCTACTGTCTTCGCCATTACGATGCCGACGATTCCGACTTACGCCTGGACTCGAGATGCTCTTCTAACGCGGCATAAGTACGCGTCGCAGTTCTGACGAGCTCATCCGCCCATTGCGACGCTTTCAAGCGCAGCGTCTCGTGCGGCGCTTTTTCCAGCCGAACTGAAAACTGGGTGAGTTGACTGGCCCCGACGCTTCCAGCGCCGCCCTTAAGGGCATGCGCGGAATCCTTGGCGCTCTCATACCTTCGATGTGCGAGCGCATCGCAGATCTCGGCGACGAGCCGTTCACTGTCAGAGTGGAAGCCTCGAATCAATCGCTCCACAAAAGTCGGGTCTGTCGATATCCGCGCAAGATCCGAGATTACAGTTTGATCAAGCACTGGAATATCCACGACCGCTAGAGCTGGTCGCTCTTCCGTACGAACTGGCGGACCAACTAAGGTTTCCGCTTCGACGGCCAGATGACGCTCGATCGCGTCGAGCAGTGCCGAAGGTCGCACCGGTTTCGGAATGAACTCGGCGGCTCCAGCGGCCTGGCACTGGGCGATTGCTTCCGTAGTGACGTTCGCCGATAGCATTAACACCGGGATGGGTTTTGACGCCGTAAACTGATAGAGCTTCAAGGCCTCAAGGCCGCTCACCCCGGGCATTGACATATCGAACAGTGCTAGATGAAAGCCACCACTTTCGAGGGCATCAAGCGCCTCTTCGCCATTTTTGACAATTGTCGCGATATGGCCGCCGCTTTCGAGTATCAATCGAGTGACGCGTTGATTCGTTGGATTGTCTTCGGCGACCAAGATACGGGCACCACGCATCTTGTGAACAGAAGCCTCATGGCCTCCCGGACGTGTACCGCTCGACGACAATTTAACGCTTGCCGCGAGCTCTTCAACAAGGTCGATTCCTTGTGGCACGCTATGCGGCAGGGGTATTTCCAACCAAAAAACCGACCCTTGGCCGAGCTGACTCTCAAGTCCAATTTTGCCGCCCATTAACCCAACGAGTTGGCGAGCAATGGTAGTCCCGAGGCCGGTCCCTCCGTATACGCGCGTAATAGAATCATCTGCCTGCGCAAACGGCTCGAATATTTCCGCCTGTTTGGATGGATCGATGCCGATACCGGTGTCGCGAACTTCGATGCGCACCATCGACACCGCGTTAACCGTGTCAACGACTCTTGCATCGAGAGAGATTTCTCCACGCTCCGTAAACTTGATGGCGTTTGAAAGGAGATTCAGGAGTATCTGGCGCAGATGATGAGAATCGCCTATGAACCAACGAGCTGCGTCTTCTGCAACATTGGTATTAACTTGAAGTTTCTTGTATCGAGCCTGAGGCAGAATGACCTTGACGGTCTCCGTTATGAATCTACCAAAGTCGAAAGGCCGCGTTTCGATGTTCACGCGCCCTGCCTGAAGCTTCGCCATGTCAAGGACGTCTTCGATTTGGGCAAGCGCAAGTTGAGCAGATGTGCCGAGCGTCTGAACGATCTCACGCTGCGACTCGTTCATGCTGGTCTCGCGCAACAAGTCCGCCATTGCGATGACGCCGTTTAGCGGCGTCCGCATTTCATGACTTACATTCGCAAGAAATCTGTCCTTGGATGCGTTTGCTTCGTCTGCACGAACCTTCTCTTCCCTCAACCGCTGAGACAACATCCCGACATATAGCGGCAAGATCAGCAGGGCTACGAACATCCCTACGCCGATCAGTATGTGTTGCGACCAAAAATCAGAAAAATAAAGAACGAGAGCGAAGCCAACAAGCGCAATACCGTGGGATATCCGAAGGTAGAGCCGGCCATAGCGATAACTGTTGCCAAACGCCACGAACATATAAATGCCGACGACCAGTGCGCCGCTTTCTCCCATCAGAAGCATGAAGTAGGTAGTTCCGGCATTGTCTGCAATGATTCCTAGAATGCGCCGCAGGGGAGACTTTTGCGGAACGGCGAGGATCCATATGGTGATTGCCACTGCGAACGTAACGAAGCCCGCGAGGAACCACACCATGTGAGACAAATCCGTACTGGGATTGGGCAGGCTGACCAGACGCCACATTAGGGCGACGAGGACGGCGGTACCGATAGCCAACCGCAGGCCGGCTTGTTCGAGCTCGAGCCGCGGCGCGAGCGCGATCGTCTCCGCCCACCCAGCCCGGGTCGTCCAGCGCCTCATGTCTGGTCTCAATGAGAGCTTCAAGTACTTGGTCCGAATAAAATCGCTATTGCTTGTCGTTAAAGGGTTATTTTACGCCCAGGCGATCGCGCATCGACAAATGCCTCTAGGTGAAGCAATTTTCGTGCCGTAGCGTACAACGACGAGTACCCCTCTAGGGCGTTTCCGGGGTGCAATTCGCGCAGTCAAAATCCGTCGACATTCTGACCAAGTGCGGCAGGTCATCGACGCGCCGAGAAAAGCAGCTTGCGTCTTAAATTGTCCGCGAGCGTCTTCAAAAAAGCGGCTGCAGCCATCCCGTTCATTAAACGGTGATCGAAGGTCATGACGACACGTGCGATGTCGGATTGGCCGGACGGCGCCCCAAGGAAAAGTATTGACGACGCCGGTGCCATAAGCGTTGGAGTAGCATCGATAACGTCAAATCCACCGAGATGCGTCAAAATGATTTGCGTGTCGTCGGTCGCCTGATCTCCAACCCGAATAGCGGTTCGCATTTGTTGAGTGCAGGCGCGGACGAATTCCGATAGCGTCATACGATCAGCGCCGCGTATCACGGCCGTGATAAGTCCGTCATTCGGCCGCGCAAGCGCAAGTCCGAGATTCACGTGATCATATTCTCGGATTGCGTCATCACCACCCATTACTGATCGAAGTTTTGGGTGTGCTTGAGCAGACTTTGCGACTGCGTGTCCGAACATTTGGAAAGGCGATGGCCTCGGACCATTAGATTGTGCCCGCGTGCGAGCAAATTCCTTCCATGGTAGCTCTATCGCAATCGTGCCAGGTATTGTCGTAGACGCGCTGCGGCGCAATCGATAAATAAACGTGCGATGCTCTGGCGTTACCTTTCGCTCAACATAGTTAGTCTGCGGCGGTTGAATAGCGCTCAGTTTCGTCAGATAAGCATCTATATCGGACGGCAGGAGTTTGTCAGTGACGGAAACAATTTCTTCCAGAGTATGGTCTTCGATCCCTTTCTCCTTGGCATAGGCGCGGGTTCTTGGCGGGATCAGTCTCGAGCTCGCAATCGCTTGGGTTTTGTCGCTGCCTTCATTGGAATCGACCGCCAAAATGACGATTGGGGCTCCTATTGGCACGACATCATCCACGTTCACGAGCCAACGGTGCAGACGTCCGCTATGAGGTGACTCCATTTCGACGGTCGTCTTGTCGGTCTCGATGACATATAAGGGATCTCCACGATGGATCAGATCACCGGGTTTGGGCAATACCTGGACGATACGCACTTCCCTGAGGCCTTCACCAAGTTGGGGTACGCGGATCTCAAGCATTCGCGGCAATCCTATCCTAGGACATCGATCACGGCCGCTTTGACCTTGGCCAAATCGGGCAATGTCGCATACTCGAGAGCGGGGTGAAACGCGACATGTTCGTCCGGTCGCGCGACGAGTAGTGGCGGCGATAGGAATCGGTTGAATTGATCCTGCGAGCCAACAACATGGGCGACAATTGCTTGGCCGAAGCTACTTGTACGTGCGTCCTCACTAATTACAACTAAACGTCCCGTCCTAGTTATCGAGGATTCGATCATTTCCCAGTCACACGGCACAAGGCTAATTGGATCGACAATTTCTACTGAACATTCGGTGATCAGGTCCTCAGCGGCCTGGCGGGCAAGCTCAACGCAGTTGCCCCACGCAACAACTGTAACGTCGCTGCCAGCCCGTACAATACGTCCTCGACCAAAACCAACGGCCCGTGCTTTTGCGGCTTGATGTCGTACCCGCATGATGTGCTTGGGTATTAGCAACAACGTTGGATCATCTTCGTGTAGCGCTGTCCAAAGAATGCCTGCTAGGTCCTCAGGGGTGCTGGGCACTGCAACACGCAGACCAGGGATATGTGTCCAGAAGGCCTCATTCGATTGGCTGTGCCACGGCCCGCCGGCTGGTAGATATGCGCCGCAAGGAGCGTAAAACACCGCCGGGCACGTCCAGTCGCCATTCGACCGCCACCGCAAGGTGGCAACCTGATTTATGAGTTGATTGAGCGCTGGGATGGCGAAGTCAATAAATTGCAATTCGAAAATGGGCCGATAACCTGTCACAGCTAGCCCAACGGCAGTGCCGACGATTGTCGCTTCAGCCAAAGGCGAATTGATGACCCGACCAGGATGACGCGTCGAAAGGCCTTTCGTAAATCCAAAGACACCGCCTTTCGGATCTTCGATATCCTCCCCAAACAAGATAGTCGTGGGCAAACGCTCCAAGGCCTCTCGCAGGCATAGATTGAGAGCGCCAACCATCGTGGATCCAGTCTGTCCAAGCGCGAATGGCAGAGCGTGCCCGTTTGTGTTACACGGTCCTAGCACGCTCTTCTCGGTAGAAGTTAAACCGGGACCAGGCTCGTTTTCCGCTTCCAGGTATGCGTCATCAACGATAACTCCAACTTCCTGCCGCATAGTCTGAACTTCGGCATCTGTAATTTCTCCCCGCGAGACGACCAATTGAGCATAGACCTCAACTGGATCTCGCGATTGAAGATCCGCGATCTCGCTCGTAGAACGATAAGTCCGGTGATCGTCAGAATGAGTATGCGACGCAAGTCGGTCTAACTCCATCCACAAAATCATTGGTCCGTCACCACGGCGCGCTCGCGCTATGGCGTCGCAACTTGCCGCGTGGACAGACTCGACTAAGCGTCCGTCCACCCTTTGGTATATCGTTTTTGCGAACAGATCAAGTCGAAAAGGTAATTGCCGCGCTGTAGAAGTACTGATGCCAAAGCCGTTGTCTTCTATAACAAAAACGATCGGCAGAGATTCTTGGATAGCGAAAGTAATAGCCTCAAAAAATTCACCTTGTCGCGTAGCCGCGTCACCAATCGTGCACAGCACAACGTTGGAGTTCCCGGCCATTTTGAAAGCCCACGCCGCGCCTACCGCCGGTAGGCACTGGGCCCCAGTGGGGCCGATGGGGGGGAAAATTCCGAGTCGCCGATAGGACCCGTGAAGCGGCATTACTCTGCCAGCCGACGATGAAAGTCCTGTGGCGAACTGGTCCCGCGCCATTTCGAGCGGACTAACGCCCCGCGCCTGCATCAATGCGCGGTCACGGTAATACAGAAAAAGGAGATCTTCGGGAGAAAGTGATTCGGCGATTACGCCCAGGGCTTCGTGTCCCAGGCAAGGAATGTGAAACCAACCTTTACCTTGCCGTAATAGCCGTTCTTCTCGTAGGTCGCTCGCACGCGTGAGTAAGAGGTTGCGTAGGCGTCGCCGGCTCTCCACGTTGCGGATTATCCAGCTATAACGAAAGGAAAAGGATACCCTAGAACCAGAAAAGCTGCGAGATTACCCCTCTTAGCGATGAAAGAGGCGTTTATCTCTGACTGCAGACAGCTGTGCGCGATTGATCGGCCGCGACTTAAACCCCAAGCAGCGCCATCGCAGGCGACTCAGGATGTTCTCTCCCGCGTTTGCCTTTGATACTCAGTTGTCAGCGAATTCGCGCTGAATCTCTCGCATCCTATCGCCAGCACTCATAAACGCATCCACGCATCGTGGATCGAAGTGTTTCCCCTTCTGGGCGTCCAGATACTCGAAGCTCTCGTCGACTGTCCAGGCGTGCTTGTACGGCCTCTCGCTGACCAGCGCATCGAAGACGTCGGCTACTGCGACGATGCGGGCGACGATCGGTATGTCTTCCCCGTGCAGGCCGTTCGGATAGCCTGAGCCGTCATATTTTTCGTGATGCCCCAGCGCGATGATTGCGCCCATGCTCAGGTATTTCGACGGGCTGCCCTTCAAAATGTCGTAGCCGATGCGCGGATGATTCTTCATCGAAGTCATCTCCGCGTCGGACAACGGACCTTTCTTCAGCAGGATGGCGTCGGCGATGCCGATCTTGCCGATGTCGTGCATCGGCGCGGCAATTTCCAGCACGTGCACCGTCTCGGGCGCCAGACCGAGCTGCAATCCGATCAGCGCGGAGTACTTGGCCATGCGGGTCAGATGATTGCTGGTCGTCTGGTCGCGGAACTCACCGGCCTTTGCGAGCTTGGCCAGCGTTTCCAGCTCTCGCTCATGGATCTCCGCGATCGACTTGTCGACCTGGTATTGGAGAACACGCGCCTGGTCGGACAAAACGATCTTGTGCCGCCGGAGGTCGAGCAGGTTCGAACAGCGTGCCCGCGTCTCATGCTCATCGAGCGGCTTGATCAGGAAGTCGGTCGCGCCGGCTTCGAGCGCCTCGTAGCGCACGCGCCGGTCGTCGACGACGGTAATGACGACGATTGGGACGTCTACGCAATGCGGGAGGGCGCGGATCTGCCGGACCAGCTGCACCCCGTCGAATTCGGGCAGCTTGTAATCGGTCAGCACCATGTCGACGCGGTTGTTGCGCGCGAACTCGAGTGCCCGGCCCGGCGTGTCGAAAAGTTCGAGGTTGAGCTTGCCGTCGATCTGGCGAACGATTTCCGCGAGCAGCAGCCGGCTGCTGAACAGGTCGTCGATGATCATGACGGTGTTCCGCTGCGCACGCGCCATCGCCAGCTCGGATACGACCGGGCTTTTGTGGTTCGGGCGTTGTTGCGCTGAGGTCATCGTTTGGTGCTTATTTTGATTATCGATTTAAAGCCTGAAAGCAAATGTTGTGCCGCTTGGACAGTTTGTTCATAACAGCTCATTGGTTGAGCGTGCGCTGAATTGCGCCGCTTGGCAATTGCCGACGGAAGGGACTGGGACAGCGCGGTGGGGCGTCGAGGCCCGCTGCGGTTGTCCAGCCCGGGGAAAATGGTCGGGGCGAAGTGATTCGAACACTCGACCCCCTGCACCCCATGCAGGTGCGCTACCAGGCTGCGCTACGCCCCGACGGATAATCATTAAATTCAGCAAATTATATCGCCTTCATCCCGCAGGGGCTAAAAGCTGCCGGATTTCCTCAATGACCTGACGTATTTGGGCAGACGATAGCGCCGCATTCGGGCGGGTTCCCCGATGCCGGCCACCGTCATCGTTTGCTGCGGGCTCCTCGCGCACCGCGTCGGATTCGAGCCGGTGGCGCGCGCCGTTGATGGTGAATCCCTGCTCGTAGAGCAAGTCGCGGATGCGGCGGATCAGCAGTACCTCGTGGTGCTGGTAGTAGCGGCGGTTGCCGCGGCGCTTTACCGGCTTGAGCTGCGTGAACTCCTGCTCCCAATAACGCAGCACATGCGGCTTGACCGCGCAAAGGTCGCTTACCTCGCCTATGGTGAAGTAGCGCTTGGCGGGTATCGCCGGAAGGTCGGACTTAGTCTGCCTGGGCTCGGCCATGGTTCGCGGCTTCGACCATTGCCTTCAGTTTTTGACTGGCGTGGAACGTGACGACCCGGCGAGCGGTGATTGGAATTTCCTCGCCGGTCTTCGGATTGCGCCCCGGGCGCTGCGGCTTTTCGCGAAGCTGGAAATTCCCGAAACCGGACAATTTGACGCTGTCGCCCGATTCCAGCGCGATTCGGATTTCCTCGAAAAAGCGCTCGACCATGTCCTTGGCCTCGCGCTTGTTGAGGCCCAGCTGTTCGAAGAGCAAGTCAGCGAGTTCGGCTTTGGTCAGCGTCATCGGATTCCCTACTGGCGTAACGTCGCCTTGAATCGATTTTGGAGTTCCCGCAGCAAATCGGCCACGGTGGCGTCGATTTCGGCGTCCGTCAAAGTACGTGCAGTATCTTGCATAAGCACAAGAATTGCAAGGCTTTTCTTCCCTGGCCCGACGCCAGGGCCACGGTAGACGTCAAACAAGGCCACGCGCTCGACATGGGGCGGGCGCACCGCCTGCAGCGCGTCCAGCAGCGATTGCGCCGGTATACCTTCGTCGACCACCACGGCCAAATCCCGCCGCACCATCGGAAAGCGGGGCACCGGACGCGCCGCCGGCAGCCCGGTCCGCTCGATCGCCTCCTGGTCGATTTCGAAGACGACCGGCGCCTTGGCCAACTCGTAGGCGCGAACCACCCGTGGGTGCAGTTCCCCGATCCACCCGGCCGCTTTGCCGGATACGAGGACGCGCGCCGACCGGCCCGGATGCAGCGCCGGGTGGCTTTCCGCCTGCGTAGTCACCGCCAGTGGGGCCGCCAGCGCTTCGAGATCGCCTTTGACATCGAAAAAATCGACATCGCGCAGGCCGCCATCCCAATGCTCGGGCAGCGCCGATCCAAACGCCAGGGCACCGATGCGGAGCGACTGGTTGTAGCGCTCGCCGTCTCGCACGAAGCAGCGGCCCGCTTCGAACACGCGCACGCGCTCCAGTTTGCGATTGACGTTCGTGCGCAGGACGTCGAGCAGGCCTCCCAGCAGCGTGGTGCGCATGACGTCGAGGTTGCTCGCGATCGGGTTGAGCACCCTGATCGGCGCCGAATCGGCGTCCAGCAGGCGCTCGGTATCGGAGCTGACGAAGCTGAACGTGATGATCTCGTGGTAGTCACGATCGACCAGGCGGTTCCGCAGTCCCGTTGCAGAGCGAACGCTCTCCGCCGCCGGCAGCATCGCCTGCGTATGCCTGACCGGTCGCGTCGGGATATTGTCGTAGCCGTACAGGCGCGCCACCTCCTCGATGAAGTCTTCTTCGATCGCCAGATCGAAGCGATACGACGGCGGCGTGACGATGAAGTCGGAGCCTTCGCGCTTCGCGGCGAGGCCCAGGCGCGCGAAGATCGCAGCTATCGTCTCGGGTGCGATCGCGACGCCGAGGATGCGTGTGACGCGCGCGCTGCGCACTCGCACCGGATCGCGCCGCGGCAGCGCGCCGCAAACGTCGGTCAGTGGGCCGGCGCGGCCCCCGCAGACGGCGATGATCAATTGCGTCGCACGTTCGACCGCCGTCGGGCCTATGGCGAAATCAACGCCGCGCTCAAAGCGAAACCCGGCATCGGTGGCGAAACCGAGCCGGCGCGCCTTGCCCTGGATCACCGCCGGATTCCAGAATGCGCCCTCGAGAAAGACCGTCTTCGTGCCGCTGCCGATGCCGCTATGCTCCCCGCCCATGATGCCGGCGAGGCCGAGCGGCTTGGTCTCGTCAGCGACCAGCAGCAGGTCGGGGTCGAGATCGAGCGCCTGCCCGTTGAGCAGCGTCAGCTGCTCGCCGGGCCGGGCAAAGCGAACGACGACATCGCCATCGAGCACCGCGTCATCGTAGGCATGGAGCGGTTGTCCGAGCTCGAGCATCACGTAGTTGGTGACGTCGACGATGGCCGAGATGGAGCGGATGCCGCTGCGCTCGATGCGCTGCCTGATCCATGCCGGCGTCGGAGCGGTGGCATCGATGCCCTCGATGACGCGGCCGCAAAAACGCGGGCACGCCAATGGATCCTCGATGCGGATGCCGCGCCGTCCGGTGCCGCGGGCGGACGTCGCCTCGAGCGGCGGCTGCGCCAGCGATACCCCGGTGATCGCCGCGACTTCGCGCGCCAGGCCGAGGATCGACAGGCAGTCGGCACGATTCGGCGTCAGCTTGACCTCGAGCACGGCATCGTCGAGGTCGAGGACACGGCGCAGGTCGGCGCCGATCGGCGTATCCGGATCGAGCAGCAACAACCCAGACGCATCGTCGGACAGTCCCAATTCGCTGGCCGAGCAGAGCATCCCCTGCGATTCGACGCCGCGCATCGCTGCCTGGCGTATCGTGCGACCGCCCGGCAGCACGGCGCCGACGCGCGCCAAGGGCGCAACGACACCCGGCGCGACATTCGGCGCGCCGCAAACGACCGACACCGGCGCGTCCTGTCCGACGTCGACACTGCAGACGGTCAGGCGGTCGGCGTTCGGATGGCGCTCGACCGACCGGACCTTGCCGACCACGACGGCGGAAAATGGCGGCGCGACCGGCACACGGCCTTCGACTTCGATCCCGGCCATCGTCAATGCATCGGCGAGCGCGTCGCCGCCGATCGGCGGGTCGGCCAGCGTGCGCAGCCAGTGTTCGGAGAATTTCATGGCGTGACCGGAAGGCAGTCGCGGTGTCGTGTGCTAGGCGAACTGGCGCAGGAAGCGCAGATCGTTTTCATAGAACAAGCGCAGGTCGTCGACGCCGTAGCGGAGCATCGCCAGCCGGTCGGGGCCCATGCCGAAGGCGAAGCCCTGGTAGCGCTCCGGGTCGATGCCGACTGCGCGCAACACGTTCGGATGCACCTGTCCGGCGCCGGAGATCTCCAGCCAGCCGTCGCCGTAGCTCATGTCGATCTCCGCCGACGGCTCGGTGAATGGGAAGAACGAGGGCCGGAAGCGGACCTTCAGATCGTCGCGCTCGAAAAAGCGGCGCAGGAACTCGGTGAATACACCTTTGAGGTCGGCGAACGACACCTGCTCGTCGATCCACAGGCCCTCGACCTGGTGAAACATCGGAGAATGCGTCGCATCGCTGTCGATGCGGTAGACGCGCCCCGGAGCGATGATCTTGATCGGGGGCCGGTGCGTTTCCATGTAACGCACCTGGATCGGCGAGGTGTGCGTGCGCAGCACCATTCCGCCGTCGACGTAGAACGTGTCGTGCATCGAGCGAGCCGGGTGATCCTCCGGCGTATTGAGCGCGGTGAAGTTGTGGAAATCGTCCTCGATCTCGGGCCCGTCGGCGACGGTGAAACCCAGTGAATGGAACAGCGTCTCGATGCGCTGCATCGTGCGCGTGATCGGATGCAGCGTTCCGGTCCCGATGCCGCGTCCCGGCAGCGAGACGTCGAGCACCTCGCCGGCCAGCTGCTGCGCAAGCCTCGTATCGGCGAGCTCCTCGCGGCGCCGCGCCAGCGCCTGTTCGAGCGTGGTCTTCGCGTCGTTGATCCGTGCGCCGGCGGCGGGACGATCGCCAGCGCTGAGTTTGCCCAGCGCCTTCAGCTGCTCGGTCAGGCGCCCGGACTTGCCGAGAAACCGGGCCTTGGCGTTCTCGAGCGCGGCCGCGTCGTGACAGGACGCGAACTCGGCTAGCGCAGCGGCAACGATGGTCTCGAGCGGGTCCATGGCACGGAAACAAAAAAAGGGAGGCGGTGGCGCCTCCCTCGTGGATTGCCGGTTCTCAGGCCAGAGAGGCTTTGGCCTGCTCCGCGATCTTGCTAAACGCCGTCTTGTCGTGCACGGCGAGATCCGCCAGCACCTTCCGGTCGATGTCGATCGATGCCTTTTTCAGACCGTTCATGAACACGCTGTAGCTCATCCCCAGCTCGCGGACCGCGGCATTGATCCGGGCGATCCACAACGCGCGGAATTCGCGCTTTTTCGCCCGGCGATCGCGATACTGATATTGCCCCGCCTTCATCACCGCTTCCTTCGCGATGCGATAGACGTTGCTGCGGCGGCCGCGATATCCCTTCGAAAGCGTCAGTACTTTCTTGTGCCGCGCCTTGGCGGTCACCCCACGTTTGACTCTGGGCATCGTGGGCTCCCGTTACGCGTACGGCAGCATGGCGCGCACCGAGTCCGCATTGGTGCTGTGGACCGAGGTCGAACCGCGGAGCTGCCGCTTGTTCTTGGTCGATTTCTTGGTGAGGATGTGGCGCTTGAACGCCTGCGAGCGCTTGATGCTGCCGCTTCCGCGCACGCGGAAACGCTTTTTCGCGCCGCTCTTGGTCTTCATCTTCGGCATGACTGTTCCTATTTGCTGCCCACGGCGGTGCTCTCCGGAGGAGAGGCTTTTTGGCTCGCGCCTTTACCGGCTTCGGGCTTGTTCGGGTGATGCTTGGTTACCGCAACTTTCTTCGGGGCCAGCAGCATCACCATTTGCCTGCCCTCGAGTCTGGGAAACTGCTCGACTACGCTGTGCGGCTCCAGATCGCCGCGAATCCGTTCCAGCAGGCGAATACCGAACTCCTGATGCGCCATTTCGCGCCCCCGGAACCGCAGGGTCACCTTGGCCTTGTCGCCTTCGCCCAGGAAGCGGATCAGATTCCTGAGCTTGATCTTGTAATCGCCTTCATCGGTACCCGGACGGAATTTCACTTCCTTGACCTGGATCTGCTTCAGCTTCAGCTTCGCTTCGTGCTGGCGCTTGGCCTCGCGATACTTGAACTTGCCGAAATCCATGATGCGGGCGACCGGCGGTTCGGCCAGTGGCGCGATTTCCACCAGATCGAGCTCCGCAGCTTCCGCCCGCGCGATCGCATCCGCGATCGGAACGATACCGAGTTGTTCACCTTCTGCACCGACCAAGCGGACCTCCGGGCAATTGATTTCGCCGTTGACCCGCTGTGCTTTGTCCTGGGCTATGTGTTGCTCCTTAAAAAGAAAAAAATCGGCCGTCCCACCCGCGCGCTTGGCTAAAGTCCCGCTGCCTTTAGCAACGGGACGCCATCTCGGTTTCGAGACGGCGCATCAGGGACTCCAGAGGCATCGCCCCCAGGTCCTCGCCAGCGCGGGTTCGCACGGCCACCTGTTCAGTCTGCATTTCCTTGTCGCCCAGGATAATCTGGTACGGCAACTTTTGCAGGCTATGTTCGCGAATTTTATAGGTTATTTTCTCGTTACGCAAATCGGCCATCGCCCTGTAGCCGGCGGCCTTCAGGGCCGCGACGACCTTCGGGGCGTACGCCGCCTGGCGGTCGGTAATCGTCAGCACGACCAGCTGGACCGGCGCGAGCCACAAGGGCAGGGCGCCGCCATGGTGCTCGATCAGGATTCCGATGAACCGCTCCAGCGACCCGACGATCGCCCGATGCAGCATGACCGGCACCTTGCGGGTGTTGTCCTCGGCCACATACTCGGCGTCCAGCCGCGCCGGCATCGAAAAATCGACCTGCATCGTGCCGCATTGCCAGGAGCGGCCCAGCGAGTCCTTCAGATGGTATTCGACTTTCGGTCCGTAGAAGGCGCCTTCGCCGGGCAGCTCGGTCCACTCGACCTCGCACGCGCCCAAGGCGCGCCGCAGCGCGTTCTCGGCACGATCCCAGGTGTCGTCGGTCCCGAGTCGCTGGTCGGGCCGCAGCGCCAGCTTGATCGTCACCTGGTCGAAGCCGAAATCCCGATACACAG
>Ga0070699_100003259_pt1 | contig 14359 bp, 7 predicted proteins | sample KBSK1503metaG_FD_65473 | JGI IMG/M metagenome (GOLD analysis project Ga0070699, IMG submission 65473) | Corn, switchgrass and miscanthus rhizosphere microbial communities from Kellogg Biological Station, Michigan, USA - KBS K1-50-3 metaG | ecosystem: Host-associated > Plants > Roots >...
CTGTCGCATCGCGTTCGTAGCCGATCACGAAGGCCGCACAGGTGCATGCAAGAACAGGCGTGACGATCCAAATCCCGGCCGCATTGCGCACGGCGATGGCGACACCGGCGGCGATCAGTACTGCAGCGACATAAATCGGATCGTCCATGATGGCGTAGGGGCCCGTTCGAACGCGTCTGCAAGGAGGATAGGGACTCATCGGCCAGCCGCCGCCGTCGATGCGCAACGCGGTGATTGCCGCAACCATCAATGCGACACCGACCGAAGCGAGGATCACTCCGAATTCGCGATTCCCGATCATCGGCAGATGCAGAAGAGTGTTGAGCCGCTGCGCCCACAGCCACAGCGCCAGCGGCAACACGACCGCGAAGAGTGCGCCGTAGGCAATCTTGCCGATTCTCATGCGAACTTCACCAATTCATGGATGGACCATCCGGAGTCAACCGTCGCGCCATTGCGCTTCAGCTCCCCCCGGCTGCACCACTTCTGTTCGCGAGCGCCGGCGATTCGCTTCGGCAGGAAATGCAAAAACGACAACGTCTTGCCGAGGTTCGCATCGCGTAGGCTTCGATCGTCGCTCAGGTCGAGGGTGGCGCCGTCGAATGTGATCGCACGATCGCCCACCACCGCGTCGCGATCCAGGACGCCATTGTTGAGAATCAGCGTCAGCGGATTCGAGCCTCGCCAATTGATCCAGACCACCGAGGAGTGGTGGCCGCCGAATCTGCCCCATCGCAGCTCGTCGATCGGCAATTTCCATGGCGCCACCGTCATCTCCAGCGCCTCGGCGTATCCAAGGCCGCGCATCTCCGACGCGTCGCGGTGAATGACGACGCCGGCGCGCGGCATCTCGCACGTCCACTGCAATCCTTCGTGAAGAGCCTGTTGAAAACGGCCGGCGGATCGGCGCATGGTGAGCGTTAGGCCGAGACCTTGCCAGCGGAGATCATCGCCGTCGATGCGAGGCGCCGGCGCGCGAGTCATGCCACTGCGCTGCACAATGCGGCCCTTTCGCGATTCCAGAACGCTCGCGTAAGTCATCCATCCGAGCCGCGCCCAATAGACGATGCAGACATTCCCTGCATCATCGACGCAGTCGAGGTACCACTTGGTCAACGAGAATTTGTTCAGATGGGAAAAGTTTACGCCACTACGCCGCGTGTGGTCTCAGGGACATCGCTGAACGGGAGCGGCTGCTGGGCCACCAGCGGAAGAGTGACCGTGAAGGTGGCCCCTTTGCCGATGCCGTCGCTCTCGGCCGAGATCTCGCCGTTGTGAAGATCGACGATGTGGCGCGCGATCGCCAGTCCCAATCCGAGGCCGCTGCGCTTGCTGGAGGCATCGGCTTGCCGCAGACGTTCGAACACGTGCGGCAGAAATGTCGGATCGATTCCCTCGCCCTCATCGCGGATTCGGATGCGAACATGCCCATCGGCCTGCTGCAGTTGGAGATCGACGTGTTTTCCCGCTGGGGTGAACTTGATGGCGTTCGAGAGAATGTTGCCGATGACCTGCTGCAGCCGCACCGCGTCCGCTTCCACCAAGTCGTCGAGCGACTCGATTTCGGACGTCAGCCGCACGCCGCGCTCGGCGGCATCGGGGCGAGCGTTCCTGACCGCCGCTTCGACGATGTGCGAGAGATGCGTCGGCCGCAGATCGACGTGGAACTTGCCGAGGACGATGCGCGAGACATCCAGCATGTCGTCGATCAGCCGCTTCTGCAGCTTCGCGCTCCCCTCGATCATCTGCAGCGCTTCCACCAGCTCCTCGTCGGTGTAATCGCCGGCGCGCAGGAACTGCACCCATCCTAGGATGGAGGTCATCGGCGTGCGGAGCTCGTGCGACAGTGTCGCCAGAAAATTGTCCTTGGCGCGATTTTGCGCTTCCGCCTCCCGATATCGCCGTTCATTCTCCGCGGCCAGTGCGGCCGCGCGCTTTTCGGTGACATCGCGAAACGTGATGACCAGTCCGATCATCTTCCCGGCTTCGTCCTGGATCGGCGAGACGCGGAACTCCACCGGAAAGCTTGTCCCATCGTTGCGGAAGAACGTGTCCTGCACTTCGTCGCGCACGCGATCGCCGTGCAGCGCACCATAAAAGGAGCAGTGGCGAATATCACAGGTGACCACGCCCGGCGCCGACGGATGGAGCACCGAGTGAATGTCGCGTCCGGTCACGTCTTCGGGATATCGTCCGATCATCAGCGCCGCGGCAGGATTGACGAATGTCGACGTGCCGGTGAGATCGACGCCGAAGATCCCTTCCGCGGCAGCCTTGAGAATCAGCTCGTTCTGCCGGCTCAGCCGTCCCAGTTGCTGCGCCTGACGTTTGATCGCTTCGCGCTGACGGAACAATTCCACGAAGACGCTGACCTTCGCGCGCAACACTTCCGGATGAAACGGTTTGAAGATGTAGTCGACCGCGCCGAGCTCGTAGCCGCGGAACACGTTCGTCTCGTTGCGGCTCAGCGCGGTCAGGAAAATGATCGGCGTGTGATGCGACTTGTCGCGCTCGCGGACGAGGCTCGCGGTTTCGAATCCGTCCAGGTCGGGCATCTGCACGTCGAGGAGAATGACTGCGAATTCCTCGTCCAGCAGCGCGCGGAGAGCCTCGCGGCCCGATCCGGCTTTGACCATGTTCAGGCCCAGGTCGCCGAGGATCGACTCGAGCGCCAGCAGGTTTGCGGGCTGATCATCGACCAGGAGAATATTGATCTGCTCGTTCATTGTGTTGGCACAAGCCCACATCGCTCCGCGAGAAATGCCGAGATATCTTCAAGACGCAAAATTTGATCCACGGCCCCGGCTGCAATCACCGCGAGCGGCATTTCCGGCGCCTCGGCTGTTTCGGGGTCTTGTGCGATGACACTTCCGCCGCGCTGCTTGATGCGCCGCGCGCCGGCCGACCCATCTTCATTCGCACCGGTGAGCACGATGCCAATGAGGCTCTTGCCGTACGCGTCGGCCGCCGATTCGAACAACACGTCCACCGAAGGCCGCGAGTGACGGACGGGATCATCGACCGAGAGATCGAATTCGCCCTTCTGAACAAGCAGGTGGTAATCGGCCGGCGCGAGATAAACAGTTCCCGCTTCGATCCATTGTTTGTCTTCGACGTCCACAACGTTCATGTGCGTCGACCGGCGCAAAAACTCCGGCAACGCTTCATTGGAATTGCGATGGCGATGCTGTGCGACGGCAATCGGAATACAGAAGTCCGTCGGCAGCCCACTGAGAATTTTCTCCAGCGCGTGCATGCCGCCGAGCGAGCAGCCGATGACGATCAGCTCAGGCGTCAGGCCTCTGGCGTCAGGGGTCAGGTCCGCTCGCCCGGGTTTGTCTGATGCCTGACGCCCGACGCCTGTCACCTGATTCTCCGGTACAGCTTCTCCTCGGCATCGATGACTTCGTAGTTGTCGGCGACGGTCGTGTACTTGATCGTTTCTTTTTTTCCCAGACCGAGGATGCCGAAGTTTTCGAGACTGTCGAGAAAAAGCTTCTGCACGCGCTCCTGCAGCGGACCGTTGAAATAGATCAGGACGTTGCGGCAGAAGACGACGTTGAAGTGATTGAAGGATGCGTCGGTCACGAGATTGTGCTGCGCGAAGACAACGTTCTCGCGCAGCGCCGGCCGGAAAATCGCGTAGTCGTACTTGGCGCTGTAATACTCCGAAAATGTTCCGGTGCCGCCGGCTGCGATGTAGTTGCTGGTGTTCTCCTTCATGCTGCTGATCGGAAAGATGCCTTCCTTCGCGCGCTGCAGCACCGCCTCATTGATATCGGTGGCGTAGATGCGGCATCGATCGTAAAGACCTTCCTCGCACAGCAGCATGGCCATCGAGTAGACCTCTTCGCCAGTCGAACATCCGGCGTGCCAGATGCGCACGAATGGATACGTCCGCAGAAGCGGCACGACTTTCTCCCGAAATGCGAGATAGAAAGTCGGATCCCGAAACATCGCGGTGGTATTGATCGACAGATCGAGCAGCAGCCGCTCCATGCACGCCGGATCGTGCAGCACTTTCTCGAGCAGTCCCGACACGGTGCTGAGACCTTCGGCATAAATCCGCTTCCAGATGCGGCGCTTCAGCGAAGGCTGCGCGTAGTCGCGAAAATCGAATCCGTAGTGCTGATAGATCCCCTCCGTCAGCAGATGGATCTCGATGGATTCGAGCTCCAGCTTCTGCTGCTCGTCGAGTTGCGCTTCGATGACGCCGGACATGATGACCTATCGGTACAGCCACACTCGCAACAACGACACCAACTGCTGCGCGTCGATCGGCTTGGTGATGTAGTCGCTCGCTCCAGCCTCCATGCATTTCTCGCGATCGCCTTTCATGGCCTTGGCGGTCAGCGCGATCATCGGAAGACTCTTGAACTGATCCATCAGGCGGATGCGGCGCATCGCTTCGTATCCGTCCATCTCCGGCATCATCACGTCCATCAGCACCACGTCCACGTCCGGATGCTTCTGCAGCACGTCGATGCCTTCCGCGCCGCTTTCGGCGTAGAGAACCTGCATCTTGTGCCGCTCTAGCAGGCTGGTCAGCGCGTAGATGTTGCGCACGTCGTCGTCGACGACCAACGCGCGCTTGCCGGCCAGCACCGGATCGGATTCGTGCAGTTGCTCGAGGATCTGCCGCTTGTGCTCGGGGAGGTTGGCCTCCACGCGATGCAGGAACAGGGCGGTCTCGTCGAGCAGCCGGTCGGGCGATCGCACATCCTTGACGATGATGGCATCCGCGATGCGGTTCAGCTCCGTCTCTTCGCGTTTGGTCAGCTCACGGCCGGTGTAGACCACCACCGGGATGTCGTCGATCTTCAGCTCGTTCTTCATGCGGTTGATGAATTCGAAGCCGCTCATGTCGGGAAGGCCGAGGTCGAGGACCATGCAGTCGAAGCGACGCTCTCGCAGAATCGACAGCCCTTCCGCGCCATTGCTGGCCGCGGTGATCTCGACGTCGCCCTCGCCGCCGATCAGCTCCACGATGGCTTTCCGCTGCTCGTCGTTGTCCTCGATCACCAGCAGCGTCTTGTTAGGCCGCTCGACGAATCCCTTGATCTTCGCGAACGCTTCGTCCAGCCCCTCCTTGGTCACCGGCTTCTGCAGCGTCGCGAAGGCGCCGAGCTTGAGTCCGCGCGCCATCGCATCGTCGGCGGAAATGATGTGCACCGGAATGTGCCGTGTCGCCTTGTCGTGTTTCAGCCGGTCGAGCACCGTCCACCCTTCCATGTCGGGCAGCGCGATGTCGAGAGTGATCGCGTCCGGTTGATATCGTTTTGATATCGCGATTGCCGATTCGCCCCGGGTGGCCACGATTCCTCGGAAGCCTTTGTCGCGCGCCATCTCGAGCATGATGCGCGCGAAGTTGAGATCGTCCTCCACGATCAGCACCACGCGGTCGCCGTGCTTGATCTTGTCGCGATCGTCGGGAATCTGCTCCTCGACGATGACCACTTGCTCTTCTTCAACCTGGCTCCCCTCACCCGGTCCCGCTCCGCGGGACCACCCTCTCCCCGCGGGAGAGGGCTCTCGCGGCGCTGTGCTCCCTCTCCCACCGGGAGAGGGCTGGGGTGAGGGGCTGTCCTCCACCACCTCCGGGCGCGGCTGATCGAGCGTCCGCGACGGTGGCGGCAGGATGTAGCTCTGCGGCAGATACAGCGTGAACGTCGAGCCGACGCCGTGCTGGCTCGCGACTCTGATCTCGCCGCCTAACAGACGCGCCAGCTCGCGGCTGATCGACAGTCCCAGGCCCGTGCCACCGAATTTGCGGGTCGTCGACTGATCCGCCTGCTGGAAGGCCTCGAAGATGATCTTCTGCTTTTCGTCCGGAATGCCGATGCCGGTATCGGTGACCGCAAACGCGATGACGCTCGACGCGCGATCGAGCGTCTCGTGGCCCGGCGTCCATCCGCCCGTGACGCGCTCCATGCGCAGCGTGACGCCGCCATTGTCGGTGAACTTGAACGCGTTGCCGAGGAGATTCTTCAGCACCTGCTGCAAACGTGTGGCGTCGGTGTGAATCACCGGCGGGAGATTCGGCGCCAGCTCGATGTTGAAGTCCAGCCGCTTGTCCTGCGCGACCTGCCGGAAGGTGCGATCGATGGTTTCGCCGAGATCGCGGAATGGCAGATCGCCGAGGCTGACGGTCATCATGCCGGACTCGATCTTGGACAGATCGAGAATGTCATTAATTAATGTGAGTAAATCTTGTCCGGACGAGTGGATGGTCTTCGCGAAATCGACCTGCTTGTCCGTGAGATTCTGATCGGGATTGTCGGCCAGCAGCTTCGCCAGGATCAGCAGCGAGTTGAGCGGCGTGCGCAGCTCGTGCGACATGTTCGCCAGGAACTCGCTCTTGTACTTCGACGTCAACGCGAGCTGGCGGGCTTTCTCCTCGAGCTGTCGCCGGCCGGTCTCCACTTCGCGGTTCTTCTGTTCCACTTCCTCGTTCTGCGCGGTGAGCAGTTGCGCTTTTTCCTCCAGCTCTTCGTTCGACTGCTGCAATTCTTCCTGCTGCGTCTTGAGCATTTCCTCCGACGCCTGCAGCGACTTGGCCTGCTGCTCGAGCCGCTTGTTGGTCTCGGTCAGCTCCTCCTGCTGCGTCTGCAGCTCTTCCGCGAGCGACTGCGACTGCACCAGCAGCTCTTCGGTGCGCATGTTGGCCTGGATGGTGTTGAGCACCACGCCGATCGATTCGGTGAGCTGATCGAGCAGGGACTGATAGGTTTCCGTGAAGCGCGTGAATGACGCCAGCTCCATCACGGCGTAAACCTGGCCTTCGAAGATGATCGGCAGCACGATGATGTTGAGCGGCTTGGCTTCGCCGAGGCCGGAGCTGATCTGGACGTAGTCGTCGGGAACGTTCGTCAGCAGAATGCGCTGCTTCTCGAATGCCGCCTGGCCGACCAGCCCCTCGCCCACGCGGAATTCCTTCGCAAGATTTTTCCGCTCCTTGTAGGCGTAGGTGGCGGCCAGACTGAGCGTCGGCTCCTCTTTGCCGCCGTTCATGATGTAGAAAACGCCGTGCGCCGCGCCGACCACCGGCGCCAGCTCGCTGAGAATCATCTGCGACACGGTGCTGAGGCTCTTCTGCCCCTGCATCATCCGCGTGAACTTCGCGAGGTTGGTCTTGAGCCAATCCTGCTCGTTGTTGCGCAGCGTGGTCTCGCGCAGCGAACGGATCATCTCGTTGATGTTGTCCTTGAGCGATGCGACTTCGCCCTCCGCCTGCACGGCGATCGATCGCGTGAGATCGCCCTTCGCGACCGCGGTGGCCACTTCCGCGATCGCGCGCACCTGAGTGGTGAGGTTCGCGGCCAGCTGGTTGACGTTGTCGGTCAGATCGCGCCAGGTGCCCGAGGCTCCGGGAACGTTCGCGCGTCCGCCGAGTTTGCCTTCCACTCCCACTTCGCGCGCGACAGTCGTGACTTGATCGGCGAAGGTCGCCAGTGTGTCGATCATGTTGTTGATCGTGTTCGCGAGCTCGGCGATCTCACCGCGCGATTCGACGGTCAGCTTCTGCTTCAAGATTCCGTTGGCAACCGCCGTGACGACCTTCGCGATGCCGCGCACCTGATTGGTCAGGTTCGTGGCCATCATGTTGACGTTGTCGGTGAGGTCCTTCCACGTGCCGCCGACGCCTTTGACCTGCGCCTGCCCGCCCAGCTTTCCTTCCGTGCCGACTTCGCGCGCCACGCGCGTGACTTCCGACGCGAACGAGTTGAGCTGATCGACCATGGTGTTGATGGTGTCCTTCAGCTCGAGAATTTCTCCTTTCACTTCGACGGTGATCTTCTTCGACAGATCGCCGTTCGCAACTGCGGTGGTCACCAGCGCGATGTTGCGTACCTGATTGGTGAGATTCGAGGCCATGGAGTTGACGTTGTCGGTGAGGTCCTTCCATGTGCCGGCCACACCGCGCACCTGCGCCTGGCCGCCGAGCTTCCCTTCCGTGCCGACCTCGCGCGCTACGCGCGTGACCTCGGCCGCGAATGAATTGAGCTGATCGACCATCGAGTTGATGGTGTTCTTCAGCTCCAGGATTTCGCCGCGAACATCGACAGTGATCTTCTTCGACAGATCGCCGTTCGCGACCGCGGTGGTCACTTCCGCGATGTTGCGCACTTGATTGGTGAGATTCGACGCCATCGAGTTCACGGAATCGGTGAGGTCCTTCCACGTGCCGGCGATCCCCTGCACCGCCGCCTGTCCGCCCAGCTTCCCTTCCGTGCCGACCTCGCGCGCCACGCGCGTGACCTCGGCCGCGAACGAGTTGAGCTGATCGACCATGGTGTTGATGGTGCTCTTCAGATCGAGGATCTCCCCCTTGACGTCGACCGTGATTTTTTTCGACAGATCACCATTCGCGACCGCCGTCGTCACTTCCGCGATGTTGCGCACTTGCGATGTGAGGTTCGCGGCCATGTAGTTGACCGAATCGGTGAGGTCCTTCCACGTGCCGCTGACGCCGCGCACCTGGGCCTGTCCGCCGAGCTTCCCTTCGCTGCCGACTTCGCGCGCCACGCGCGTGACCTCGGCCGCGAACGAGTTGAGCTGATCGACCATCGAGTTGATGGTCATCTTCAGCTCGAGGATCTCTCCCTTGACGTCGACCGTGATCTTCTTGGATAGATCTCCATTCGCGACCGCCGTGGTGACCTCCGCAATGTTGCGCACTTGCGAAGTGAGGTTGGCGGCCATGTAGTTGACCGAGTCGGTCAGATCCTTCCAGGTGCCGCTGACGCCTTTGACGTCGGCCTGCCCGCCGAGCTTCCCTTCCGTCCCGACTTCACGCGCCACGCGCGTGACCTCGGCCGCGAACGACCGGAGCTGATCCACCATCGTGTTGATGGTGTTCTTCAGCTCCAGAATCTCCCCCTTCACTTCCACCGTGATCTTCTTCGAGAGATCTCCGGTCGCGACGGCCGTCGTGACCTCCGCGATGTTGCGCACCTGATTGGTCAGATTCAAGGCCATGTAGTTGACCGAGTCGGTCAAGTCCTTCCACGTGCCGGCGACGCCCTGCACCGCCGCCTGCCCGCCGAGTTGCCCCTCGGTTCCGACTTCGCGAGCCACGCGCGTGACCTCAGAAGCGAACGCGCCGAGCTGATCCACCATCGTGTTGATGGTGTTCTTCAGCTCCAGAATCTCCCCCTTCACTTCCACCGTGATCTTCTTCGACAGATCGCCCTTCGCGACCGCCGTGGTGACCTCGGCGATGTTGCGCACCTGCCCGGTCAGATTCGAGGCCATGTAGTTGACCGAATCGGTGAGGTCCTTCCATGTTCCGCTGACGCCGCGGACCTCCGCCTGCCCGCCGAGCTGTCCTTCCGTTCCTACCTCGCGCGCAACGCGCGTGACCTCGGCCGCGAACGAGTTGAGCTGATCCACCATCGTGTTGATGGTGTTCTTCAACTCCAGGATTTCGCCGCGCACGTCCACAGTGATCTTCTTGGAGAGATCGCCCATCGCGACCGCGGTGGTGACCTCCGCGATGTTGCGCACCTGTCCGGTCAGATTGGACGCCATAGCGTTGACCGAATCGGTGAGGTCCTTCCACGTGCCGGCCACGCCCTGCACGTCGGCCTGCCCGCCGAGGCGGCCTTCGGTACCCACTTCGCGGGCGACGCGCGTGACTTCCGAAGCGAACGCGCTGAGCTGATCGACCATGGTATTGATGGTGTCTTTCAGCTCCAGAATTTCTCCCTTCACTTCGACGGTGATCTTCTTCGACAGATCGCCGTTCGCCACCGCGGTGGTCACGTCGGCGATGTTGCGCACCTGCGCCGTGAGGTTCGAGGCCATCGAGTTGACGCTGTCGGTGAGGTCCTTCCAAGTCCCGGCCACGCCCGTCACTTCTGCCTGCCCGCCGAGTTTTCCTTCCGTGCCGACCTCGCGAGCAACGCGTGTGACTTCGGCCGCGAACGAGTTGAGCTGATCGACCATGGTGTTGATGGTGTTCTTCAGCTCGAGAATCTCGCCGCGCACTTCCACCGTGATCTTCTTCGACAGGTCGCCCATCGCGACCGCGGTGGTGACCTCAGCGATGTTGCGCACCTGATTGGTGAGATTCGACGCCATGGCGTTGACGGAATCGGTCAAATCCTTCCAGGTGCCGGCGACACCCTGCACGTCAGCCTGTCCACCGAGGCGGCCCTCGCTGCCGACTTCGCGAGCGACGCGCGTGACTTCCGACGCGAACGACCGGAGCTGGTCGACCATCGTGTTGATGGTGTTCTTCAGCTCCCGGATCTCGCCCTGAGCTTCAGCGGTGATCTTCTTCGACAAATCTCCATTCGCCACCGCCGTGGTGACTTCGGCGATGTTGCGGACTTGTCCGGTCAGATTGGCGGCCATCGAGTTGACCGATTCGGTGAGGTCCTTCCACGTGCCGGCGACGCCTTTGACATCCGCCTGCCCGCCGAGCTTTCCTTCCGTGCCGACTTCGCGCGCCACACGCGTGACCTCCGAGGCGAAGGAGCGGAGCTGATCGACCATGGTGTTGATGGTCTCCTTCAGCTCCAGGATCTCGCCGCGCGCGTCGACGGTGATCTGCTTGGAGAGGTCGCCGTTCGCCACCGCGGTGGTGACCTGCGCGATGTTGCGCACCTGATTGGTGAGGTTCGAAGCCATGTAGTTGACTGACTCGGTGAGGTCCTTCCACGTGCCGGCAGCTCCCCGTACGTCGGCCTGCCCGCCGAGCTTTCCTTCGGTGCCGACTTCGCGCGCCACGCGCGTGACTTCCGAGGCGAAGGAGCGGAGCTGATCGACCATGGTGTTGATGGTGTTCTTCAGCTCGAGGATTTCGCCGCGAACTTCCACAGTGATCTTCTTCGACAGATCGCCGTTCGCGACCGACGTCGTGACCTCGGCGATGTTGCGGACTTGCGATGTCAGGTTGGCGGCCATGGAGTTGACCGAGTCGGTGAGATCTTTCCAGGTGCCGGAGACGCCTTTCACGTCAGCCTGACCGCCGAGTTTTCCTTCAGTGCCGACTTCGCGCGCAACGCGCGTGACTTCGCTGGCGAAGGACGCGAGCTGGGCGACCATCGTGTTGACAGTCTTGGCGGTGCGCAGGAATTCGCCTTTCAGCGGGCGGCCGTCGAATTCAGTGTTCATGGTGCGGGAGAGGTCGCCCTTTGCGACGGCGCCGATGACGCGGGAGATTTCGTTGGTGGGCTGGACGAGGTCGGAGACGAGGGAGTTGAGGGCTTCGGGGATTACGGACCAGGAGCCGGCTGCGGTGGGAACGAGGGCACGCTGGTTGAGCTTGCCTTCTTTGCCGACGACGGTGGAGATGCGCGCGACTTCGTTGGTCGTGCGCTCGTTCATCTCGACGATTTCATTGATGAGGTCGGCGATTTTTCCGGTGGTGCCGGTAAATTCGACGGGCATGCGCGCGGAGAAGTCCCCTTTTTTGACGGCTGTCAACGTGCGCAGGAGGAGACGTTCGAAGTCAGGCGGTGTGACTTCGGTGGCTTTGTCAACGCCGATGCCGGTGGTCATGGGTGATTGCTCCCCTTTCCGAGGTTATGTGTAGCGGCGCCGGATGTGGATGTCCTGTAATTGCACGAACTTCGGCTGCGGAAGGCAGCGCGTTCCCATCAGTTCTGGTTGGGGTCGGTATGCAACGGGGGGGCCAGAGAGAAGCGATCGAGGAGCGGACGTAAACTCTGCGCGTGACCGAAGGTCCCGAGATCGAGACCGAGAAGCTTCACGAGGCGATCCAGGAGGAGATGGAGCGCGAAGGAGGAACGCTTCTCAAGATCATTGCGGTGACGACGGCGATCTTCGCGGCCATCGCAGCAGTGGCGGCATTGCTCGCGGGGGGAACCGCGAACCAAGCTCTGATCCTCGAGACACAAGCGACCCGACTGCAAGCAGAAGCGTCCGATCAGTGGGCTTACTACCAGGCCAAAGGCATCAAGGCGGCCGTGCAGGAGAGCGCGCGCACGTCGTGGCTGGCAATTGGGAAAGCGGCGCCTGCGCAATACGGCGAGGCGGAAAAGCGATACGCGAAAGAACAGGCCGAGATCGCGAAGGTGGCAAAAGAGAAAGAACATCAACGCGATGAGAAGGCGACCGAGGCGGCGCACCTTCTTCACAAGCATCACGGATATGCGAACAGCGTCGCGCTATTTCAGGTCGCCATCGCACTCGGCGCCGTCGCGGCACTGAGCCGCAACCGCTGGATTTGGTTTTCCTCGCTCATCCTCGGACTCGCCGGCGCGGCGCTTTTCTTCATCACGCTGCTTTTGCGCTGACGATTGGCGGCTGAAGCAATGCGTCAATGCGCTCCTTGCGCAGCCGACTGCTTGGACTTCTTTTGCCGCGCGTCGATGAATGCCAGCGCGAGATGACCGGTCGTGGCATCGCGATCGCTGATCTCCTTGGCCTGCTCCAGCGCTTTAGCTTCGCTTCCGCCTAACCAGGCGGGGGCCATCATGTAGTACTGCACGAGGGCGAAGCGGGCGTCGATGTAATTCGGATCGAGCTGCACGGCGCGCTCGAATTCGTCGCGCGTGTGACGCGCCAGCGAGAACCGCTGGAAAACATTCGCTTTCTTCGCCAGCTCCCCGTATGCCACTCCGAGTTGGTAGTGCGCTTCGGCGTTTTGCGGCGATTGCGCGACTGCCGACTCGAGAAGACGGACGGCTGCCTGAAGATCGTTCTTGTCGAGCGCGGCGCGGCCCTGCTCCACCAGGTTCGTCTGCGCGCCGACGGGCAGTGCGATTAACAGAGCCACGACCGCCAGCGGTTTGATCATAAGAGAGAGAGCCTTCGCGCGTCCGCCAGACCTTTTGATTCGTGCGGCCGCGCTCGCTTCCTGCTTATCGTTCGAGCAAACAGTTGAGGCAACGTCAGCAGATGCGCGCGTCCGTCGGTGAAGAAACTGTCACCGCCAGCGTTGCGGCCGCGCCGCGGGCCGGTCACCGGCACGAACGCCAGATCGCGCGCGCCGACGCTGCGAAGCTCGGCTGCGATCATCTCCCGCTCGCGATCGACATCCGGATCGATCTTGTGCGTGATCAGGTATGGCTTGAACACCAGCTCGATTCCGGCGTCGTAGCTGCAGGTCGCGACCCATAGCACTTGACCATCGGCAGCCAGAGGCGCGCGCCAGATCCGGATGTGATGGCGATGACGGATCGATCCCGACGGTGTGCCGGGCATCTCGAACGTGAAGTCCTGCGGCTGCGCCTGGTAGTACGCAGGCGTCGCGGGCCCGTGCGGATCGGGCGCATCTTCGATCACGGCCATCAATTCGCGAGTGAGGCCCGATACCGACGGCGTGTCGGCGAGCGACCAGCCCGCGCGCTCGAATGCCACCTCGAGTTGCTGCGGCGATCCGACGAACATGAACGCCACCGGTTCCATCGGCCCTCCGATCAAATCCTCGGACGTCTTCCCGATCTGCGGCGGAAAACTTCTCAGCGCCGCTGCGGGGATCGATCCGATGATTGGCAGCGGAGCGGGACGCGTCTCGGGAAGCTCGCGCATGAAGGCGTAGAAGCCACCAAAGATCACCGCCGCGATCGCGAACGCCGTCATCGCCTTCGGAAACCAGGGAGCCTCGTCCGGCTTGCTTTCCAGAATGCGGTGTTCGATCGGTGGGTATTTGAAGAGCGTGATGAGGATCGCGAGCAGCGCCAATCCGAGGGTGAGGCTCGCGATGGTGTCGTAAGGCCAGTGCACGCCGAGGTAGACGCGCGAGATTGGAGTGAGCGCGATCTCGAGGATGAGCGGGACCGCGAGGAGTATGCGCCAGTTGAGGCGATTTTCGTCGCGGAGAAGTAGGTAGACGAGAAAACCGTAGACCACTGTCGCGTCGAGCGTGTGTCCGGAGGGAAAGCTCGGCCCGAGGTGAAGACGGATGGCATCGGGCGGCCGCGGGCGGTGCACAGTGTACTTGAGCGCCGTGGAGAACAATCCCTGAAGCGCGTAGGTGGCGACGACTGCAATCGCTTCGCGGCGCCGGTGGCCGATCCAGAAGATCGTCGCCAGCGTGATGACTAGCGGCAGCACGAAGGCGCTCGACGCCAGGCGCGAGACTGCAGAGTAGCGCTGGTGGAGAGTTTCCGAGCGGAACAGCCGCAGCGTGTTGTGCATCCTCAAATCCGCCTCCGCGAGCGTCGCGTCGCGGAGAACGCCGCGGAGAATATGGATGAAAAGGAACGCGGACACGATCACGACGATTGCGCCGATCGCGAGCCGCAGCTCGGATCGGACTTTCAGTCTTCGCAGCCAGTGATGTCCACGATGAGGCATTGTCCAGAAGAGGAAGAAGGCCGCGGCGGCGATTAGCAGCAGAACGAATTCCGTCAGAAGAAATCGCGCCGCGTGCCAGGTCATGCCG
>Ga0070699_100003260_pt1 | contig 14358 bp, 6 predicted proteins | sample KBSK1503metaG_FD_65473 | JGI IMG/M metagenome (GOLD analysis project Ga0070699, IMG submission 65473) | Corn, switchgrass and miscanthus rhizosphere microbial communities from Kellogg Biological Station, Michigan, USA - KBS K1-50-3 metaG | ecosystem: Host-associated > Plants > Roots >...
AGCAAATGCCTGGAACGCGATTCTAATCTGCGTTACAAGTCTTCCAGGGAATTGCTGGCTGACCTGGAGGGTTGGCAAGGTAAAGCCGCCGCAGCCACGCTGCACTTTCCGGACGTGCGGCGGTGGGCCCCGACTGCCTGGCCGTGGATTGGAATGGCGCTAGCGATCCTCGTTCTAGCGTTCGTGGGCATCCGCTACCGCGACAAGCTGTTCGCGAAAACGACCCAGCAAGTGGTGGTCAAGCCAGAAGTTTCGTTGGCAATTTTGCCCTTCCGTAATGCGTCCGGCGACACCTCGCTGAACTGGATGGGTGGGACGGTGGCGGAGGTGCTGCGGACGGACATGGGCGAGTCCGCCTCCTTACGTACGGTTCCCTCCGATCGCGTCAATCAGATACTCCACGATCTGCGCGTCGAGCCGGAAGCAAGTCTCGATCCCGACACCCTGCGCCGGGTTGCGGAATTCACCAGCGCTGACCGCCTGCTCTGGGGGCAATACACGAAGCTTGGGGGCCAAATCCGTATTGATGCCACCCTGCAGGATTTGAAGCGGCAACGCAATTTTCCGCTGAAAGCGGAGGCCTCCAATGAAAAGGAATTGCCGAACGCCCTGCAGCAGTTAGCGGAATCCGTCGAAAAGAGCTTGGCCTTGCCGCCCGAGACGATCAAGGATATTCAGGCCAAGTCGCTCAAGCCGTCATCCCAGTCAGTCCAGGCTTTGCGCTTCTACGGCGCGGCCTTGCAACTTAGCCGGCAAGGCAAAAATCTCGATGCCGTCAAACAGTTCGAAGCCGCCACTAAAGAAGATCCGAATTTCGCCCTGGCTTACTCGAAGGTGGCCGCCACCTACGCCGCGTTGGGATACGGCGACAAGGCGCAAGAAGCGTCTCGAAAAGCTGTAGACCTCAGCGAGAAAGCTTCGTCTCAAGAGAAGTATCTTATCCAGGCTGAGGACGCTCGAGTAGCCAGAGACTATCCTAAAGCCATTGCCTCGTATGAGAATCTCGCCAAAATTTCGCCGGACGACTCCGATGTGCAATATGCTCTAGGGCGTCTTTATGAAGACACCGGGACCTTGGACAAGGCCCGCGTTAACTATGACAAGTTGTTAGCGCTCGATCCTAAGAATTCCGACGTGTTGCTGCGTTTGGGCTGGGTCGAAATCAAGGGCAACAACCTTCGGGGTAGCCTTGACTATTTGAATCGTGCCTTGACGATCGCTGTCCAACTCGGAAATGAGGAAGAAAAAGCTTTGAGTTTGGATGCAATCGGCAGCGCCTACCAGCACATGGGTAAGTTGGATGAAGCGCTTCGAAATTATGAGCAAGCGCTCGACCTCAAGCGTCGCCTGGGCGATAAGGCGGGGACCGCAGAGACGCTCAATCGGATCGCCGAAGCTCACCAGTACGCAGGTAGGTTGGAGCAGGCGCTCAAAAACTTTCAGGAAGCCCTCCGGCTGCATCGCGCCGTCGGGGATAAGGTCGGCCTCGCAGGAGACCTATTAGACCTCGGAAATTTGTATGAGAACCTGGGGAAATATGATCAGGCCTTGAGTCTCACCAAGGAGGCTCTGCCCGTACTGCGGGAGGTTGGTGATCGCCAAAATGAGGCGGTCTGCTTGAACAATATCGGATGGTATTACCTCGACGAAGCCGATTACGAGAACGCCATGACCTACTTTCAGCAGGCGCTCGACCTGCGCCAGAAAGTGGGGTCTCCCGCGGATGTGGCCGACTCACTCTACAACATCGGAGACACCTACGCCCGTACCGGGCAATATAGCAAGGGGCTGGATCACTTTCTTAAGGCTCTGGATTTATGGCGCAAGGCTGGCGACAAGCGCGGCATCGCCTTCGCCTCTTACGGCTTGGGCAAGATTTTCGAGTACCAGGGTCGCTATGGGGCGGCGCTAACTTCTGAGGGCGACGCATTCAACAGTTGGCGGGACGTTGGTGAAAGTGGCTTCTGGTTACCCGAAATTCAGGGTGCTTACGGTAATGCGCTGATTTTGATTGGCCGGGGCGAAGAAGCCGGGAAAAATCTGGATGAAGCCCTGGCTCGGGCACGCGAACTCAAAAATAATCCACTCATCGCGCGTATCCTGAATTTCCAGGGTGATCGCATGTTCTATCGCGGTGACTACAAGGCCGCCAAGTCCTGGTTCGAGCAGGCCTCTCAGGTGGCCGCCCACACTACTGACCGAGAGCAGATTTTACTTTCCAAATTCAATCTGGCGAAAACTGCCGCCAAGGAAGAACGCTCGCAGGAAGCTATCAAGTCGTTCACCGCGATTGTCGAGCAGGCAGACAAGGCCGGTCTGAAACACCTTTCGGTCGAGTCCTCCGTCTATTTGGCTGAGGCGCACATCGCGAGCAAAGATTATTCACGAGCTCGCGAGGTGGTGGAACCCGCCTTGCGCAGCAGTGACCAACTGGGCTTCCCGGTTTTGCTGGCGAAAACGCACTATTTGTTGGCGCAAGCGCTTCGACTCGGTGGCAAGCCGGAAGATGCTGCCCGCCACTACACGGATGCGCGGCAAGTTCTAGATGGTATCCGTAAAGAGGCGAACAGCGACACAGTTCTGAAACGCAGCGATCTAGCCAGCGTGTACCAGGAAACTATTCGCTGGTCGCAGGCTCCCAAGACGTGAGCACTCAACAAACAAAGTGATTGAAAAAAGCCAGGCCTTTGCGGCCTGGCTTTTTCTTGTGCTTGGTTCCGGACTACTGCGTGTATGTAAAACCGTCCACCAGTGTGCCGTTCAGGCCTGCCAGCGGATTGGTTACGGTTACGTTAACCTGCCTGGGGCAGGGGCCGATATTTAACAAGGAGCATGACGGCATTGTCAACGTGATCTGCGTGGAACTAAGCACCGTTGCAGACACCGTCACGCCTTGAAACTGCACGGTTGCATTCGAGGCGAAATCTGCTCCAGTGATGGTGATAACGGGCGGTGTCTGGCTCGATACCGAGCCAGAGCTCGGCGACACCAGGTTGACAACAGGGTTAGCTGAACACTTCGGACTGACAAAGAAGCTTACGCAGAACGGGCTCAACTGAGGCTGCGTAGTACATCCCGTGAAGTAGCGGGTCGTGTTCGGGATCGGCGGAGGAGGAACGCTCCAACCGAATACCCACTGGTTCTTTACGGAGTCGAAGGTATAGTTTTCCGACCCGTTAGTAGCGGAGAAGGTGCAGGTGTTCGTGCGCCCGCATTCAAGAGGCGACGCGAACGTCACATTGGGAAAGGTCTGGTCGATCAAAAGGAAGGGCGGGGGACTCAAATTCCCCAACGCAGCACCCGCCAGGCTAGGATCGGCACACCTAAACTTGAATTGTATGTTGCTATTGTTTTGGAAGCATTTGGGGACAGGGCTTCCGTAGGTACACTGTCCGCCGCTAGTGCTGCCATTGGACAGGGGTTGGGGAGTGACCTGGTGCAGTGAGTGTACGCTGATCCTGCTGTCGCTCGGATCGAAATTTCCGAACAACGTGGTCGTATCGTACTTCATGTCGGTGAATATGTGCGTGTTGGTGTCTATGGTTGGAGGGGCTGGCGAGGTTGTGACAGGAGCACCAAAGACGGTTGACACAAAATCGCCAGCCGTATTATTCAAGGCGACGTCAAACTTCCACACAATGCAATCGTTACGATCGACTGTGTTAGGGCCGGACAGAGTCGTCGGCTGGCATGGCACGCCGCCATCGGTACTGGTGTCCGACGGCAAGCCCGCCACATCAGAATTGTTGTCTACCAGGGACGCCCATAGCGTTAGGGGATACTGGACCTGTTGAGCCGAGGTGTTGTAGATGGTTGTTATCAGCTTGTTTTGCAGAAAAAAGACTTCCGCGTTGGAAGTCGGCTCAGGACTGGTAGGAGCACCGTACAGCTTTGCCAGCACCGGCTGGGCTGCTCCCCTCGCTCCGTAGATGGCAATACTCTGAACGCCATTGACGGAGCTGATCTGGCCCGAGTTGCATGAAGGAAGAGTTGCCGTGGGAGGAATCGCCTGAGTCGGACAGGTCTGGCTAGCATCGAATGGAGTTGGGGCGCCGGTTGCGAAATCGAAGCTGTAGAACTTAGACGAAGCTTTATCGCCGACCCAGAAATTAGCCACAGTTGCCGACGGTATTGAGCCGCTGGTGGAGCAGCCGCTGGTGCAATCCGCAATGAATGGGTCGAGAGCTAACGCTTGTAGCGTGCTCACGCTTTGCGAAAGTGTGTATCGCACCTGAATTTTCCCGTTAAGATCAAGCAGGAGGGCACACGTATTCCCCGTATCTCCTCCTAATGCGACAGTAGTGGAGTTGCCGGTACAAATATCGGTGACTTGTTCGACTCCCGCATCCGGGTCAGTAGTATCGCCGGTATCGATGTCCTGGGTGCCGGTGGCCACTACGAGTATTCCGCCATTGGGGTAAATCGGACAGCTGTTCATGACGCCAGGGTCGCTCTTGCAGTTGGGTACAGATTTCGGTGGCATGGCACGGATACCAGAGAGTTTGACGAACGGGCCAAAATCAGCAAACACGGCGCAAGCACCCGAAGACAATGGGGTCGTGACCGTCTGGATAATGCCACCGGGCCCCGAGGTGAAGTACGCGGTCGGGCTGGCGGCGGGGAAGAGGTCGAGACTGTTTATTTGATTCCCCGGGCAATTGGCGGCTCCCAATGCGGGCAAACCAAGATCACTCCACTGTAGCCCATCGGTTGTAGTGGCCACGCCCGGGTTTAGGCCATCAACGAAGTTCGGCGGGTTTGGACCTGGTCCTGAGATGCCTGCGCCGCCCGCCAATACCTGCTGCACGTGCTGACCCGCATCGCCAACGACGCTGCCAACAGCATACGAATGACTCGGCAGCCATGGCCCTTGATCGACCCATAGAATGACATTATCGGGTGTTTGCGTGCTAGTGCCGGTATGGGTGAATGTCGGTGGGGCGCTGCCCGCCGTTCCGGCGGCACTTGCCTGCTGCACGTGCATGCCGCTGTCCAGGAAAGCATCGGTTACGTTGTAGCGGTGGTTAGGCTGATACGCCGCGAGGCCCCGATCAACCCATATTATCCCGGCACATGCCAGCAGGGTCCCGTTGTCGCATGTCATCCCACCTGGGGCTGTGCCATCGTTCCAGGTTGGCGCCGTGCCACCCGAGGTTCCGGCGTTGGTCGCCTGTTGGACGTGTGGAGGCATGTTCGTGTCTCTAACGAATTGGGGCTGCCCCGCGCCGCCGTACATCGTGCCTGCGGCCCACACTGCTGCGGCTCCTTGATCCGTCCAGATCAGTCCATCCGTAGTCACTCCACCACCGAACGGAGTATCGCTGAACTGTGGCGGACCGGTAGGACCCGTAGTCCCGCTCGTGTTGCCTGGGAGGAATGTCGCTTTCTGCAGGTGCGGGGGATTGAAGGTGTCAACGATATAGATGCTGAGCGGGGTTGGTGGGTTGACTACCGGAAGGGGATAGGTTGTACTCGCCTGCCACACCGATTTCCCCTGATCTGTCCATATGACCGCGTTGTCGCGAGTCGTGCCCCCGGCATCGTTCCATAATGGATGGGTACTTGCCGAGGTGCCGGGCGTGAGGACCTGTTGCACGTGCCCATTTACGTCGAGAATCTTCATGATATTCGGGCTTGGACCGGTTTGACAGGTCGGGGTACCCGGAAAGCACGTCATCGCTAACCATGCGGGTGTAGTCACGGTCGGGACGGTAAACGAACCCAGACTTCCGCCGTTCGGGTCAAGCTCGACGATGGTTGCCGGGTTCGCCGGTGGATTGTTGGCGTTGCCCACGAACATGTCACCGTGCTGGTCCAGGGCAATAGCGCGCACGTTGAAATTACCGCTGCCACCGTTAAAAACCGTGACGGGAGTGTGAGAAATGGGAAGGAGCGGTGGCGCGAGCGGCTGTGTTTGTAACGGATTTACACTTGCGATGGTGTACTCCACGATTTTCGAAGCGGCAGGATTATGTGTATTGGGATCAATCGTGGCGTCCGTGGCAAGCATATGCAGAGTGTTGTTGATCGCCGCACCATTCGTCGCACCCGCGCCAGTAAGACCATCGGAAATCTGATCCAGGAGCTGGGGTGTAGGCACACCATTAACGTTGACAATTCTCAGGACATTGCACATTCCATCGCCAAAGCAAACGATAATATCGCCCACTTGCCAAGACACGCCGCCCTTGTATTGCGCCCACGCGCTGCCTACGAACCCCACGGCCGAGAAAATGCCCAGGAAAAGCATTGCCGCAATGCGGATCCTTGCTAGTATGCTGCTCTGCGTAAGTATGCGGCTCTGCATAAAAACTCTCCTTTAAGTTCAATTGCTCTCGCCGAGGGCGCAAGAATTTGCAGCCTTGTCACAATGCCTCGCGCAACTTGCTGTTTGGGCTTGAAACGAAAAATTAAGACCAGAAACTGGAGCCTGAGAACCGCATTCTCAATAGGACTCCTGCGTCCTGAGGGGAACAGGACGGCCGCATCTTATGCGGTGTGCGGACAATAGTCAACTGTTATCTGAGGGCGGAAAGGTCAATCTGCTGGGATTGAGGGAGACTGCGATTGAATGCGCAAATTCTTGCTGCTTGACATCCCTGGGTTAGAAAAAAGGCCCCCTTGACGCCACCCGATGAAACATCCGGGAGTGCACCAAAGCCCTGGCATCCGCTTTTATCGCGAACGATTTGCCGGAATCGGGGTCCCCGGGGGTGCGCCCATTCTTAAGAACACTTGCAAATCTGGTGAAAATTTAACCTATAATGTGCCGCGCCTGACTTTCACTTGCGGGAGCTGATATGGCCCGGGGCGGGCAACCCTCCAACGCAGCACAGTACTCAATTGCGATCATCTCCGACGAAGAGTCCACTTTCCCGGAGATCTGCCGCTTCCTCGCTCAAACGTTCGGCACGATTCTGGCCACGAACGAAGAGCAGATTCAGGCTGTGGTGAACGCCCCGCAACTGGATGGCATCGTCCTCGACCTGGACAGCATCGGTGACGGTAGCAACGATGGTATTGAGGTGTTGCGGGAACTGCGGCAAATCCGTGAAGACCTGATTCTGGTGGCGATCACTCGCTCCACCGATCGCAGGGTGACATTGAAGGCCAGCCAGGCAGGAGCCGATGAATGCTTTTTGGTTCCGCTGGACTTGCAGGAATTACAGGTGGTGCTGTCTCGGGCGATTGAGAAGCGCAGTCTGCAACTCGAAGGACGCCGCCTGCGGGAGCAGGTGGAAAACAGGTCCGCCTTCTGTGGGATTGTTGGGTGCAGCGCAGCTATGCAGAGGGTGTACAAGGCGATCCAGGCGGTCGCCGACAGCAATGCCACGGTTCTGGTGCGGGGGGAGAGCGGCACGGGCAAGGAACTGGTGGCACAGGCCATCGCGCAGAGCGGCGACCGCAAGGATAAGCCTTTTATCTGTGTGAATTGCTCCGCGATTCCGGAGAGTCTGATGGAGTCCGAGTTGTTCGGATACGAGAAAGGCGCGTTCACGGGGGCCGAAACGGCCAAAGCCGGCCTCGTCGAGTTGGCCCACACGGGAACGCTATTCCTTGACGAGATCGCCACTCTCGACCAAAACTTGCAGACCAAACTGTTGCGTGTGCTGCAAGAACACGCCACCCAGCGACTGGGTGGAAGATCGGTGAAGAAGATCGACTTCCGGCTCATTGCGGCCACTAATGATGATCTCGAGGACATGGTTAACCAGGGCCGCTTCCGAGAGGATCTCTTCTATCGCATCAACGTTGTCCCGATCGTGCTTCCGCCGCTGCGCGAACGTGACGGGGACCTGCCCTTGCTCCTGGACCACTTCCTTCGCGTGTACTGTGCTGCGAATAAGAAGCCTCTTAAGCGGTTGCAGCCTGAGGTGATCGGGATACTGGAGGATTATCCCTGGCCCGGAAACGTGCGGGAACTGGAAAACATCGTGCAGCGCATGGTGGTGATGAACGACTCTCCATTCATTGCCGCCCATCACCTGCCGCAACAACTTCTGTATTCGAGCACGGCCAGCCAGGAAGCGATCCTCATTCCGGAGGAAGGGGTGGACTTCGATGCCGAAATGGAGCGGATTGAGATTGCGTACCTGAATGCGGCCCTGCGACGAACGGGAGGAAAGAAATCGGCAGCGGCAGAGCTTCTTCGCCTGGACCCGCAACGCTTGAAGTATTTGTGCCGCACCTTGAAAATCGAGTCGGACGCCGCCACGGGCAGACGCAAGAAAGGTTAATAAATAACCCATGGATGGTTAATTTTTAACCACTGGGCATCCTTTCACCATCGCGAGCCTTAGCGCATCGATTGCCCAGTTTCTGTATCTTGCTGATTTTGAAGGTGAGGCTTGGTTGGCATGCCATCCCGGAGTTTGGAGATTCCCGTGCTATCGACCAGTTTGCAACGAAGCCGAAAAAAATCTGGCTTACGAGGAGCGTAAATGTCGATTCAGAAAAAGTCCCTGCTCAGCAGTTTGAATGCCACCAAGAAGGCGATCGTGGCCAGTTCAACCACCCCGGCGCCAGTAAACCCGAGCGTTAATGCTCCGATTTCTGCCCGCATCAGGCCTCGCGTGAATGCCCGCGTGAATGCCCGCGTGACGGCAAGAGTAACAGCCAGAATCGCCGCAAAGGTAACCGCTCGGAAGAAGATCTAGTTTTTAGTTGGGCGAAAGTTCTAAATTCAATGAGGAGGGGGCCAACCGGAAAAGTTGGCCCTTTGTTGCTGCTTGGAAGAGTCGGGCATCCGCTTGGATCCCGTCCGATTTACCAGATACGCCGGGCGACAAGATCCCTAATGAATCTCAAGCCCAGACTCGCTATACTTCTGCGCCCAACCCGAATCTTCGCGATCCCCGTCATGCCGGGATGTAGGTCCGCCGCTGCGTCCAGCCAAGTCTCAGCCGTGTAGAAACGAGGCGGGTTGATGCCTGCTAGCTGCTCTTTTAGGTCCAATGATGGATCAAGCGGGGTCCAGTCGACGGAGATAGAACGGATCAGCACCGTGACCGGCAACAGCCGCGATTGGGCTCGCAGCCGCACGGGTGCTCCGACACGAATATCGTGCATGGCAAACTCGGGTATGTAAATCCGCGCCCGCAATGCCGAGTCGTTGATCAACTCGACGACGGGTGCTCCCTCGTCGAAATAGGCACCCTTGAGGTCACGCAAGCGGGGAGTAGCGACAATTCCGGCAATCGGACTGACCAGGTGGAGTGCGGCGGCTTCCTCGGTCAGGCTACGATCCGCTTCGAGCAGACGCAGTCTCTCCTGTTCGGCTGTTCCGAAATCGCCGTAGCGCATCTGAGTCTGAGTAGCCCGGGCTGAGGCTACTCGGAGGTCTGCGCGGACCCTCGCTAGACTGGACTCCAGATCAAGATTTTCGAGATTGACCAGAGGCTGGCCAGCGAGAACTCGCTGTCCCTCGTCCACGAATACTTGCAAAACCTTTCCCCTGACGGAAGCGCGCACGAGGGCCTGCCGTGCCGGCTCCAGAACGAAGGAGCCGTCCTCGAAATCTGGCCAGATCGGGAGCAGCAGCAACAATAGTGTTGTTGCTCCAAGACCTGCGATGCGCGAGGGTTTCAGCCAACTTGAGACCCGCTCTTTCTTGTCCAGGTAATAGAGCTTGGCAAACCGTCCCAGGCTGTGAATTCGCTCGCGAAATACCCAATATCCCATCAACCCGGCGGGCGCAAAGGCCCAGGCTGGCGAATACGAGTGCAGGACGTTGTAGGTGAATCCCATCAGGAACGTCAAGAGAACATAGCCGTAGATTGCCGAGAGGACGGCATAGACGAGGTAAAAAGGGCGTCGTCGTGACGGCACGTACTCCACTTCCGCGGGCATGCCAAATAAATGTTGGCGCGTCCAGCCGGAAAGGTATGCGGACGTGCGCTCCTTGAAATCGGGCTCTCCGATCAGCTCGCAGAAAATGTAGTAGCCATCGAGTTTGATGAGCGGATTCAAGTTCAGCAGCGACACCCCAATGCCGGTGACCATCATGGCCTTGTAGGCCAGGTTGTGCACAACCATGCCAGGAGCCGTCGCCCACCAGACTGCTGTGCCCAGAAAGCAAACGATCAGATCGCCCCAGATCCCGGCGATCACGGTGGCGATGCGCTCCCACTTGCCACCATAAATCCAGATTTGGGTAACGTCGCAAAAGAAGCTGGGCGCGAAATACATCAGTGAGAATCCCATCTTCTCCACATTTCCGCCAAAATGTTTGCAGGTGAGGCCATGAAATGATTCGTGCAAGAACGCCATGGCACCGAACAGAACCCAGAATTCGAGCAGATCGCGCCCCGACTTTGTTGTAAAGTTGTAGAACTCGAAGCTGTCATGCCAGATCTCCCCGAACCGGCCTGCCCACATCCACGCCATAACGGCAAACATCGCCAGGGCCAGCAACGTGAACCACCAGGTGTAGATCCAGCGTAGCCGGGGGTAGATCCGCGCAATGAACTGGTCTGCGTGAGGCCACTCGGCAATGGTGATATCAGAAAAATCAACGACCTTGGAGCGCCTGCGCTTCAGCCGTTGGCCGCGCAGTTTCTGCTGCAGGGTGATGTTCCTTTCGAGAGGACTCTTGTAGAACAGATCGGTGTTCGCCTGGATGAACGAGGCAAATTCACGGACGGCATCTTCCGAATAAAGTATCCCCGTCTGGTTCGACACCTGGACGGAAATCTCGGCATAAGATCTCTCACCGTCGAACAATTGAAGAAGCACCCACTGCGGAGGCTCCAGCCGGATGAAGTTATCAGCCCCGGGCAGTTTCGCTAAGACCGTCGGCTGTCTCTTTTCGATCTGCTGCTTCGCGATCACCCGCGGATCTAACTTGGGGACCGAGCGTTTGATCACTCGCTCCGGCAGTTCTGGCAAAGCCACATTCAGGGCGTTGGCGATGTTCATGGGTGTGCCGGAAGGTGCACGTCCGCCTGCATGCCGGGCCGCAGGTCGGTGGCCGCACCGGTCAACTCCGCCAGCACCTCGATCGTGCCACTGGCAGGGTCCACGACTGGACTCATCTGGATCACTCGTGCTGTATGTTCAAGCGCCGGATTACCGTCCGCGACGGTGATTGCCACCCGCTGCCCAACCTTGAGCTGATTCACAAATCGGGAGGGCAGGGTGAACCGGACGCGCAAGGGGCCGGTGGCACTGACCCAGATCAGGCGTTCGTCCCGAGCCACGGTTTGACCGACGCGAATATATCGGCGGGCAACAATCCCATCGAAAGGCGCTGTGATCCGTGTTTTCTCCAGTTCCAACTCCAGGGATCGCTGGCTGTCGCGCGCATTGATGAGAAGCTGTTCGACGCGTTTGACGTCCCACTGGTCAGCCTCGGCCTTGAACTGCGCGTGCTCAAATTGTTCCTCAGTGATGAGTTTGGCATCCCACATCTTGCGGGCGCGTCGCAGGTCTGCCTCGAGAACGTTGGCTTCCGCCTTCCAATTATTGAGATCCGCTTCGGTACTGGCAGTCTTAGCGCGGGCTCCTTCCAGGTCGGCCAAGACTTGGCGGTCATCCAGTTTGGCGAGGAGTCGTCCTTTGCGCACGCGTGTGCCGGGTTCGACGAAAATCTCCGTGACCACGCCTCCTCGTTGGGCGGCCACGTCAACCTGATTCTCGACAACGATCGGACCTGAAGCCGTGTAGTGATTGTCCGCGGGGGCTGCCGGAGACGCTGTGGGCGCCGTTTGAGTTGGAGGCGCGGCAGCCGCTATGGTCGGATTCGGGGCATGGCTGCACGACGTGCTGACCAGTACAGTTAGAAGAAGCAAAGCGGGCACGTGCATCATTGTTCTCAAAGTTCACCACCCAAACCAGCCCCAGAGTTTCGACCAGAACCACATGACGGGCTGGCGAAAGAAGACTTTTCCCGCCGGATGCCAGCCGGTCGATACTTTGCCGCGGCCCTGCATTCCTGCACGCAGCGTGCTTCCAGGATTCGACACCGCGATTCGTGCATAAAAGATGCTCGTGTCTCGCTCGAGTCGTCCCAGCGGACTTATTACCACGACTTCTCCCTGGAAAGTGCGTGACGGGAAGCTATCGAGTTTGACCCGTGCTTTCTGCCCAGCGGCCACCAGACCGATGTCGCTCTGGTCAATCGTCAAATCCACCAGGGCCTGCGAGTTGTCGACTATATCCGCAAAGGTTTCGCCGACCTTCAGCTTGCGGCCAACCAGGTTCTCCAGATGGGGAGTGGCGACCACGCCCTCAATGGGCGAGTGCACAAGAGTTCTGTCCAGGCGTTCTTCGGCCCGAGCCACCTCTGCGGTCCAGTAGTCGGCTTGTGCCTGCTGAATGCCAGCTTCGGTACCGTCATTCGCCGCCAGAGCGCGATTCATCAGGGTGATCGCTGTCTCTCGCTTCGCCCTTGCGGCCGCCAGAGCGGAGCGGTAGTCCCAATCTTCAAGGGCTCCCATTACTGCTCCCTTGCGAACTCTGTCTCCTTCCTTCACCGTGACCAATTTCACAACCCCTTCGACTTCAGCCCCAACACGGGCAGCGCGCCCGGGCGCAACTGTGGCTGGGCCATCGACGCGCAGGGGCAGGGGAAAGAGCACGAGAAACAAAACGGCGGCACAGGCGGAAGCCATCACCGTAGCACGGCGATGCTTCTCGAGCGCGAGGAATTTCCGCTTCCTTTGAATCAGCGGCTGCAGCACGCCGATAAAGGGAACCTCTTTATATAGGGAGGCGTTCCGCAGCGCTACAGTGGCTTGGCTTGCCAGCACCTTGATCATTTCCAGGTGGGCCACCGATAGGAAGTTTGGGTCGCTGCTTTCGAAAGAAAGCACCCCCACCCGGCCTTCTTCATCGGCCAGCGGGACGGCATGAAACGCGCGCATGCCGCTCTGCGAAAAATAATGTTGAAATTTTGCTCGGGTCTCTTCGCGCTCGGCTGAGATCTCCTCGCCATGCTGGCTAATGAGTGCGGGTTCCTGGAGCAGAGACGCCCATTGCAAGATCTGGCTCAGCGCCGCGACCTGCGGGTCCTGAGGGTTGAACTCTGTTACTCCTGAGACCGCCCGTAACTGGATGCGGCCTCGCTGCTCGAGTGCAATGGCAGCCCGCTCATAGGGAATCACAGTCGCAGGACCATTGACCACGGCCTGCAACACTCGATCCAGATCGAGGGTCGAGGTGATCTCGTGGCTGACCGTGACCAACGTTTCGAGGATCTCAACTTTGCGTTCTGCCGCGAGCAAGCTCGCGTTGTGCAATGCAATGGACGCCGACTCAGCAAGCCGGCTGAGAGTAAATAAGTCGTCCTCGTCGAAAGGTGTTCCATCCAGTTTGTTTGCCGCCTCGATCACACCCACCAGCGACTCCTGGTCCATGATCGGAGCGGCGACTAGCGACACCACACTACCCTCCTCAATGCCCTGATTCCGCCGGAGCAGTCGCTCGTCGTCTGACTTCTCGATCAGGATCGGCTCCCCGTTGTCGGACACATCCCCGGGGACGCCTTCGCCCGGCTTCTGCAACGCTCCCTCTCGGACGGTGAGATCGCTGCCGGCCTGGTGCATCAGGCGCAGACTTTCGTCGGGTTCCAGCAGCCAGAGGTTGACTGCCTCGCTGTCCAGCATCTCGCGTACCTTGGACCCGATGATCGGCAGCAACTGATGCATTTCCAGCGTCGAACTGAAGACCTTCTCGATGTCGTAGAGTTGCGTAAGCCGGGTGATCGACACCAGAGTGTTGTGGTGCTCCTCCTGATAGATCTGAGCGCCGTACAAAGCTCCACTGGCCACTTCCGCGACCGCGCCCAGGGCGTTCACCTGCGCGTCGTTCAGCTTGTTTTCGAAACTGAGGATCTCAATTGCTCCGATCAGCTCCTCGCGCTGGATCAATGGGAGATAGGTCAGCGAGTGTAGCGTCCGGCGGACGTTGACGTGGGCATATTCTTCCCGGCTCAGGGCGTTGCCCTCAAACAGCAGAGGCTTCAGCTCGCGCGCCAGAGTTCCAAGCGTGCCGGTCTGAAGAGGAATCGCGGCCTCTGGCACGGCGTCCTCGCCCGCGGTTGCGACCACGGTCCACGCATCGCCATCCGCAAGAGGCGTAGTGGTATAGACATTCACGGCGCTTCCGGGCAGCGCCTCCGCTATGGTCTGGGCTGTGATTCGGGCGCGAGGGAAGACCTCTTGCTCCTCTAGCAATCGAGCCGACAACGCAGCAATATTGAGCGTCAGCCTCGAGATCTGGATTGGCATGAAGCGGCCTTAAAGCCTATGATTTCGAGCCGCGGGGGACGTTTGCAATTTGCAAATTCGCGGAGCTTCTTCTAAGTTGGAACGGCACTGTAGCAGACGATCCCGCCAGTGTCAACTTGCGCTGCGACAA
>Ga0070699_100003261_pt1 | contig 14358 bp, 13 predicted proteins | sample KBSK1503metaG_FD_65473 | JGI IMG/M metagenome (GOLD analysis project Ga0070699, IMG submission 65473) | Corn, switchgrass and miscanthus rhizosphere microbial communities from Kellogg Biological Station, Michigan, USA - KBS K1-50-3 metaG | ecosystem: Host-associated > Plants > Roots >...
TCAGGCCAGGGAGCATTCAAACCCGTTCCTCCACACCTCGCGGAGCCGAGCGACCGAGAGGTTGATCAGGGATTCGCCTCCGACGCGTACCGACAGGCGCGCCCCACCGACCGTGCCGATCCAGGCCCAGGGAATCGCCGATTCCGCCATCAGCGCCTCGAACTGCCGCAGGCACCCGGCCGAGACCGTCACGACGATCCGCGAGGGCCCCTCTCCAAAGAGGGTCAGCTCCGCCCGGCCGCCCCGCGGAACACTCACGTCGGCCCCGATCGGCTGCGGTCCGCTGACGGCCGCCTCCGCGAGCGCCACCGCCAAGCCGCCCTCGGCGCAGTCGTGCGCGCTCGCCACGAGCCCCGCCTCGATCGCCGCCCGACAGGCCGCCTGCACCCGTCGCTCGACCTCGAGGTCCAGCGGCGCCAGGCGCCCGGCCCGGCGGCGATGCAGGCTCCAGAGATACTCGCTGCCCCCCAGGCTCACCGTGTCCGGCCCGAGGATCGCGACCCGCTGCCCCTCCGACTTGAACCACTGGGTAGTGCGGAGCTCCGCGTCCTCCAGCAGCCCCGCCACGCCGACGATGGGCGTGGGCAGGATCGCCTGCCCCGACGTCTCATTGTAGAAGGAAACGTTGCCGCCCACTACCGGTATGTCGAGCGCGCGGCAGGCCTCGGCGATTCCCTCGACGGCCTCGGCGAACTGCCAGAGGATCTCGGGCCGCTCCGGGGAGCCGAAGTTCAGGCAATCGGTCGCCGCCAGGGGCCGGGCGCCGGCGCAAGTGACGTTCCGGGCCGCCTCGCAGAGCGCCATCGCACCGCCCGTCCGCGGGTCGAGGGAAACCTGGCGGCCGTTGCCGTCGGTCGCCACCGCGACGGCCCGCGGCGTGCCCTTGATCCTGAGCACGGCGGCGTCGGAGCCCGGCAGCACGAGCGTGTTGAGGCCGACCTGCTGATCGTACTGCCGGTAGGCCCACTCCTTGGTGGCGATCGCGGGCGAGCCGAGCAGCGCCAGCAGCACTCCCTCGGGGTCCGCGGGCGGTGCCAGCGAGAGCGGATCGAAACGCGCGAGCTCCGCCAGCTCGGCGGGCGGGGCCGTCGGCTTCTCGTACACGGGCGCCGCCGCCAGCGCCTCGACCGGCACGCGCGCCACCACCTCGCCGTGCATCCGCACGCAGAGCTCGGGCTCGGCAGTGACGCGGCCGATCTCGACCGCGTCCAACTCCCACCGGGCGAAGACCCGCCGTACCTCTTCCTCTCGCCCCCGCTGCGCCACCAGGAGCATCCGCTCCTGCGATTCCGAAAGGAGGATCTCGTACGGCGTCATCCCCGTCTCGCGCTGGGGCACCAGGGAGAGCTCGACGTCCATCCCGGTCCCGCTTCGGGCCGGCATCTCCGACGTGCAACAGGCGAGACCCGCCGCGCCCATGTCCTGGATCCCCACGATCGCGCCCGTCTCCATCGCCTCCAGGCACGCCTCGAGCAGGAGCTTCTCGGTGAAGGGATCGCCGACCTGGACCGTGGGTCGCCGCTCCTCCGCCGCCTCGTCGAACGTCGCCGAGGCCATGGACGCGCCGTGGATACCGTCGCGCCCCGTCTTGTTGCCCACGTAGAAGACGGGGTTGCCGACGCCCTCGGCGCGAGCGCGGCGGATCCGATCACCCCGGACGAGCCCGACGCACATGACGTTGACAAGCGGGTTCCGCGCGTAGGAGGGATCGAAGGCGATCTCGCCGCCGACGGTCGGACACCCGAAGCAGTTGCCGTACCAGCTGATGCCGGACACGACCCCGTTGATCAGGGACCTCGTCCTCGGATCGGCCGGCTCGCCGAAGCGCAGCGAGTCGAGCAGGGCGATGGGGCGGGCGCCCATCGTGAAGATGTCGCGGAGAATCCCGCCGACGCCGGTGGCGGCGCCCTGGAACGGCTCGATGAACGACGGATGATTGTGGCTTTCGATCTTGAACACGAGGGCCCAGCCGTCGCCGATGTCGACCGCCCCCGCGTTCTCGCCGGGCCCCTGCAGGACGCGCGGCCCCGCCGTCGGCAGCCGGGAGAGGAAGATCCGCGAATGCTTGTAGGCGCAGTGCTCGGACCAGAGGGCCGAGAAGAGACCGAGCTCGGGATAAGAGGGTTCGCGGTGGAGGCGCCGGATGATGCGATCGTACTCCTCGGCCGTCAGACCCTGGGCCAGGGCCAGCTCCAGCGTGACCTTGGGCTCAGCCCCCGTCGCCCGTCTCCTGGTCCATCGGTCGTTGCACGGGAACGGCGACGCTCAACGCTTGAGGAAGCTACCGTCCTCTACGAGACTGCCAAGGAGAGAGTGGAAGATCATCAGCCCGTCGGTGCCGCCCATCGCGGTCTCGGCCGCGCGCTCCGGGTGGGGCATCAGCCCGAAGACCGTACCCTCCGCGTCGACGATGCCGGCGATGTTCTCGACGGAGCCGTTCGGGTTGGCGGCTCGCGTCACCGCCCCCTCCTCGGTGCAGTAGCGGAGGACGACCTGGTTCCGCTTCTTCAGCGTTTCGAGCACGTGCGGATCCGCGTGATACTTGCCCTCGCCGTGCGAGATCGGCATCCGCAGGACCTGGCCCGGCCGGATGCCGCGGGTGAACGAGGTGTCGGTGTTCTCGACGAGGAGGGAAGTCGACTGACAGCGGTACTGGAGGCATTCGTTGCGCATCAAGGCACCCGGGAGGAGTCCCGCCTCGCAAAGGATCTGAAACCCGTTACACGATCCGAGTACGAACCCGCCGCGGGAGATGAACTCGGCGAGGGCTTCGACCACCGGGGACCGGCCGGCGATCGCGCCCGCGCGCAGGTAGTCGCCGTAGGAGAAGCCGCCGGGAAGGATGATGCAGTCGAATTCGGTCAGATTGCGGTCGCGGTGCCAGACGTATTTGACCGGCTGCTGGAGCACTTCGCCGATGACGTAATGGAAATCGCAGTCACTCCACGTGCCCGGGAACACCACCACGCCGAATCTCATGGGGCGACCAGTCTCCTCTCGGCCGTCGGATTCACGCCACGCGCCGCGCGCCCATATCTTAAACGCGGGCGGCGCATCATGGCAAGGGGCACTCGATGCTGAAGTCCTCGGTAATGGGGTTGGCGAGGAGCTTCCGGCACATTTCCTCGACGCGCGCGGTCGCCACCCGCGGGTCCGCCGCCGCGATGTCGAGCTCGATCACCTTGCCGACCCGCAGATCGGTGAGCTCGGCATAGCCCAGGCCCTCGAGCGCCCGCTTGACCGCGCTCCCCTGGACGTCCAGGATTCCGCGCTTGAGACGGATCAGCACGCGCGCCTTCACCGCCCACGGCCCCCGGCGCCGACGACGCGCCGGTACACCTCCTGGTACGCCTCCTCGACTCCACCCAGGTCGCGCCGGAAGCGGTCCTTGTCGAGGCGCTCCCCGCTCTGGGCGTCCCAGAGCCGGCAGGTGTCCGGGGAGATCTCGTCGCCGAGCCAGAGCCGCCGGCCCGCTCGGCCGAACTCGAGCTTGAAGTCGACGAGCAAGAGCTTCCGCCGGGCGAGGTAGGGACGCACCACGGTGTTCACCCGGAGGGCCGTCCGCCGGATCCACCGGAGCTCCCTCGGGGTCGCCAGCCGCAGAAGCCGCACGTGGTCGTCGTTGATCATCGGATCGCCGAGCTCGTCCGACTTGTAGTAGAGCTCGACCACCGGCACCGCCACCGGGACACCTTCCTCGACCCCGGTCCGCTTGGCGAGACTGCCCGCGATCACGTTGCGCACGATCACCTCGATCCGGATGATGTCGAGGCGCCGGCAGAGCATCTCCCGCTCCGAGAGCGTCGCCACGTAGTGGGTGGGCACGCCCCGGCTCCGGAGCACCTCGAACAGGCAGGCCGACATCCGATTGTTGACGACTCCCTTGCCGACGATGGTCCCGCGCTTCTGAGCGTTGAAGGCGGTCGCGTCGTCCTTGAAGAACTGGACGATCAGGTCCGGCCTATCCGTCGCATAGACGATCTTGGCCTTGCCCTCGTAGAGCTTCCCGCGGATCTCGACGGTCACTCTCCCCTCCGTGTCCTACGGGACGAGCCCGAGCCGCTTGTAGACGGCGTCGATGTTGCGCAGGTACCACCCGGCGTCGAAGCACTGTCCGAGCTCCACCGGGCTCAGGGCGGCGGTCACCTCCGGGTCGGCGGCGAGGATCTCCTGGAACGATCGCCGCTCGCGCCAGGCCCGCATGGCGTTCCGCTGCACGATCTCGTACGCCCGCTGACGGGGGAGGCCGCGCTCGGTCAGCGCGAGGAGCACGCGCTGCGAGAAGATCAGGCCGTGACTCCGGTCGATGTTCTCTCGCATCCGGGCCGGATACACGAGGAGGCCGGACAGGATCCGGATCATCTGATGCAGCATGTAGTCGACGAGGATGCTCGAGTCCGGCAGGATCACCCGCTCCACCGAGGAGTGGCTGATGTCGCGCTCGTGCCAGAGCGCGACGTCCTCCAGCGCCGCCAGCGCGTTCGCCCGCACGATGCGAGCCAAGCCGCACACCTGCTCCGCGGCGACCGGATTGCGCTTGTGCGGCATCGCGCTCGAACCCTTCTGACCCTCCTCGAACGGCTCCTCCACCTCGAGGATCTCCGTGCGCTGGAGGTTCCGGATCTCGAGCGCGGTCTTCTCGAGCGAGGTCGCCAGGAGCGCCAGCGCGGTCATGAACTCGGCGTGCCGGTCGCGCTGAACGACCTGGGTGGAGACCGGCTCCGGCGCGAGCCCGAGCTCGCGGCAGACCTCTTCTTCCACGTCGGGATCGACGTGCGCAAATGTCCCCACGGCGCCCGAGATCTTCCCCACTCGCACGGCCTCCTTGGCCCGCCGCAGCCGGTCGAGGTTCCGACCCGCCTCGGCATACCAGAGGGCCGCCTTGAGACCAAACGTCATCGGCTCGGCGTGGACGCCGTGGGTGCGGCCGACCATCAGCGTGTCCTTGTGGGCGAGGGCGAGCGACCGCAGCGTCTCCCGGAGACGCTCGAGGCCCTCCCGCAGCAGGTCGGCGGCACGCTGGAGCTGGAGCGCGAGCGCGGTGTCGACGACGTCGGACGACGTCAGGCCGAGGTGGATGAAGCGGGAGTCGGCGCCGACGACCTCCTCGAGGTGGGTGAGGAAGGCGACCACGTCGTGGCGGGTGGTGGCCTCGAGCTCGTCGATCCGCCCCGCGTCGATCCGGGCCGCCCGGCGGATGCGTTCGACGGCGTCACTCGGGATCCTGCCCCGCCGCGCGTACACCTCGCAGACGGCCAGCTCCACCCGGAGCCAGGCGGCGTACTTGGCGTCCTGGCTCCAGACGGCCCCCATCTCGTCGCGGGTATAGCGGGGGATCATGCGGCCGCCCTCAAAATACCCGCGGCCGACGATGGGGACAAGTCAGATCTGCACGCCTAGTAGTGGCGGACGAGCTCGCGCGGCAGATTCCGCCGCCCGAGCGGACCGAGCGTCACCAGCGTGAGGCGCTCCTCGTCCAGGAGGTCTCCGATGAGCGTCTGCAGATCCTCCACCCGCACGCTGTCGATGGCCGACAGCATCGCGTCGATCGTGAAGAAGGACCCGAAGTGCATTTCCTGCTTCGCGAGGCGGTTCATCCGGCTCGACGTCGACTCGAGCGAGAGCATCAGGCTCCCCCTGAGGTGGTCCTTGGCGTGCGTGAGCTCCTGCGGGGTGATGCCGTCCTTCTTGAGCGCGCGCAGCTCCTTGAGCACGACCTTCACCATCTTCGCGAAATTCGGGGGGTCGGTCGCCGCGTAGATGTAGAGCAGGCCCGCATCCCGGTAGGCTTGCGTCCCCGAAAAGATCGAGTAGACGAGCCCCTGGCGCTCGCGCACCTCCTGGAACAGGCGGGAGGACATGCTGCCGCCGATGATGTCGTTGAGCAGGTAGAGGGCGTACCGTGCCGGCGCCGCGTGATCGAGGCCGGGAAAGCCGGCGATCAGGTGCACCTGCTCCAGCGACTTGGTCACGATGTGGATACCCGCGTGCGTGGCCGGCCGAGCGTCCTCGCGGCGGGCGGCCGGTCGGTCGAAGCCGTCGAAGCAGCGGGCGAAGAGGTCGACGACCCGATCGTGCGTCACGTTGCCGGCGACCGCGACCGTGATGCGGGCGGGCACGTACTCCTCCTGGAAATGGCGGCGCACCGTCTCGGCGCCGTAGCCGCTGACGGCGGTCCCGGTGCCGAGAATCGGTCGCGCGAGCGGGTGCCCATTCCACATGCGCCCGGCGAACAGCTCGTGCACCAAGTCGTCCGGGGTATCCTCCACCATCTTGATCTCCTGGAGGACGACCGACTTCTCGCGCTCGAGCTCGACGGGGTCGAAGCGTGGGTTGCGGAGGATGTCGGCCAGGAGCTCGACGGCCAGCGGCAGGTGCTCGTCGAGCACCTGGACGTAGAAGCACGTGTGCTCCTTGGTCGTGAACGCGTCCATCTGGCCGCCCACCGAGTCCATGACACGGGCGATCTCCTGGGCGCTGCGGGTGGCGGTGCCCTTGAAGACCAGGTGCTCGATCAGGTGGGAGATGCCGCCGCGCTCGGGCGCCTCGTTGCGGGAGCCGGTGTCTACCCAGATGCCGACGGCGACCGAACGGACCTCCGTCATCCGCTCGGTGACGACGCGGATCCCATCGGTCAGCACGCTCTTTCGGTAGTCTTCCATCTCGTGTCCCGGCGCGTCCGACAGGTTCGGCCGGGTCCGGCGGCGGCGCCGACGGTGCCCCTCGGCCCGGGGGCTCGCCCCTACTCCCGCGGCGGGTTGGCCGCGGTCGGGCTCTTCAGCTTCTCCTTGTCCGCCAGCGCCGGTTGCTCGCGCAGCGCCATCTTCCGGCTCAACCGGATCTTGCCGTTGGGGTCGATCTCGATGACCTTGACGAGGACCTCGTCGCCCTCGCTCAGCACGTCCTGCACGGCGCGGATGCGGCTCTCGGCGATCTGGGAGATGTGGAGCAGCCCCTCGGTGTTGGGAATCACCTCGACGAACGCGCCGAACTCGACGATTTTCTTGACCTTGCCCACGTAGATGCGATCGATCTCCACCTCGCGGCAGATGTCCTGGATGATGCTGAGCGCCCGCTGCACCGAGTTGTTGTCGGGCGAGAAGATCGTCACCCGCCCGTCGTCCTCGACGTCGATCTTGGTGCCGGTCTCTTCCTGGATCCCCCGGATCACCTTGCCGCCGGGGCCGATGATCTCGCGGATCTTCTCGGTGCGGATCTTGATGGTCACGAAGCGGGGCGCGTAGGGGCTCAGCTCCGTGCGTGGCTTCTCGATCGTCTCGCGCATCTTGGCCAGGACGGCGAGCCGGGCCTCGCGCGCGTTGGCGAGCGCGGCGCGCATGATGTCGACCGAGACGCCGGCGATCTTGATGTCCATCTGGAGGGCGGTGACGCCCTTCTCCGTCCCGGCAACCTTGAAGTCCATGTCGCCGTAGTGGTCCTCGGTCCCCATGATGTCGGTGAGGATGCCGACGCGGTCCCCCTCCTTGATGAGCCCCATCGCGATGCCGGCCACCGGCGCCTTGATGGGCACGCCCGCGTCCATGAGGGCGAGCGACGCGCCGCAGACGGTCGCCATCGACGACGAGCCGTTGGACTCCAGGATGTCGGACACGATCCGGATCGTGTACGGGAACTCCTCCTTCGGCGGCACGAGCGGGAGCATCGCCCGCTCGGCCAGCGCGCCGTGGCCGATCTCCCGCCGCCCCGGTGAGCCAAAGCGCCGCACCTCGCCCACCGAGAACGAGGGGAAGTTGTAGTGGAGCATGAACGAGCGATACGACTCGCCTTCGAGCGCCTCGATCTTCTGCTCGTCGTTCTTGGTGCCGAGCGTGACCGACACGAGCGCCTGCGTCTCACCGCGGGTGAACAGGGCGGAACCGTGAGCGCGCGGGAGGTAGCCGACCTCCGTCGAGATCGGGCGGATCTCGCCCACCTTGCGCCCGTCGACGCGGATGCCCTGCTCGACGACCAGGCGTCGTACGAGGGATTTCTCGACGCGCTCGAATGCCTCGCGGACCTTGGGCGTCTGGGCCTCGTCGGCCCCGAGCGCCTGGGCGACCGTCTCGAACGCCCGGGTGATGGCTTCGGCACGGGCCTGCTTCTCGTGGGTGCCCAGCGCCGCGACGATCCGCGGCGTCGCGATCTCGCGGACGCGCGCCTCGAGCACGGGATCGCGCCCGGCGTCCGGATCGAACGGCCAGCGCGGCCTGCCCGCCTCCGCGACGAGCTGCTTCTGGAGCCGGGCCAATCGCCGGCACTGCTCGTGCCCGAACGCGATCGCCTCGAGCATCGTCTCCTCGGCCACCTCCTTGGCCGCGGACTCGACCATGAGGACGGCCTCCTCACTGGCGGCGATGACGAGATCGAGGCTCGAGAGCGACCGCTCCGAATGCGTCGGGTCGACAATGAGCTTGCCGCCGACGAGGCCGATGCGGACGGCGCCGACCGGCCCGTGGAAGGGAACCCCCGACAGGCAGAGCGCGGCCGAGGTGCCGTTCATCGCAAGCACATCCGGGTCGTTCTCCTGGTCGGCGGAGACCGCCAGGCAGACCACTTGCACCTCGTTCGCGAATCCCTTCGGGAACAGCGGCCGGATGGGGCGGTCGATCAGGCGGCAGGTGAGCACCTCCTTTTCGACCGGTCGGCCCTCGCGCTTGAAGTACCCCCCGGGGATCCGGCCTCCTGCGTACGCGCGCTCGCGGTACTCGACGGTCAAGGGGAAGAAGTCCTGGTCCTCCTTGGGGGTCTTGGACGCGACGCACGTCGCGAGCACGAAGGTGCCGCCGTGGCGAACGACGACGGCGCCGTCAGCCTGCCTGGCCACCTTTCCGGTTTCGAGAGAGAACGGGTGGCCGTTGACGTCGGTGCTCACAGTATGGGTCATACGAGTGTTCTTCCTCCTGCGTCGGGCACGTTCGGGCGGGGTGCGCGGCTCGGCGGAGCAGCGGCCGCCGTCACCGACGGATACCGAGTTTTTCTGTGACGGCGCGATACCGCTCGGGGTCCTTCTTGCGCAGGTATTCGATCAACCCGCGCCGCTTGCCGATCAGCATGAGAAGACCTCGGCGGGAGTGGTGGTCCTTCGTGTGGGTCTTGAAATGCTCCGTGAGACCGTTGATCCGCTCTGTCAGGAGGGCGATCTGAACTTCCGGCGAGCCCGTGTCCCCCTCGTGCGTCCGAAACTGCTCGATCAGGCTTTTCTTCCAATCGACGGCCAGAGGCATTCGATCTCCTCCCGGGACGGCCCATCGTCCCAATCGCCACGCCCCGAGCAGAGACGCTCTGCCCACCGAGCGGGTTCCGATGTCTTGTCGCCTGTTAAATTGCGGATTTACGCTACCACGGCGGCCGACTGAAGTAAAGGTTCGCTCAGAGAATCCCGGCGGCGGTCTCCACGTCGGAGCGGATCTGCTTGACCAGCGCATCGACGTCCGGAAACTTCCGCTCCCCCCGAATCCGCTCGACGAGCGAGACCCTGATTGATCGTTCGTACAGATCGCCCGAGAAATCAATCAGATAGGCCTCGATCCAGTATTGGTCTTCGCCGAACGTCGGCCGGTACCCGACGTTCACCACGCACTTGTGCGCGCTCCCAGGATCGGGGCTCGACCTACCGCCCGCCTCCTCGCGGCCGCCGGCGATCTCGGCGTAGCCGGCGTAGACGCCGGCCGCCAGCAGGAGGGGCCGATCCGGCCGGATGTTGGCGGTGGGAAAGCCGAGCTGGCGTCCGCGGCCGGCGCCGCGGACGACGACTCCGTGAAGCGAGAGCGGCCGACCGAGCAGACGCCGGACGGCCGCGACGTCGCCCGACCGCAGCGCCTCGCGGATCGCCGACGACGACACCGGCGTGCCGCCGACGGCGAGGGGAGGGATGACGTGGGCGACGAACCCACGCTGGGCCGCCAGAGTCTGGAGGAGCCTGGCGTCACCGCGCGCGCCGCGGCCGAAGGTGTGGTTGTAGCCGACCACGATCTCGCGCGCCTTCAGCGTCCCGAGGAGCACGTCCTCGACGAACGCCTCGGGTTCGACGCGCGAGAACTCGAGCGTGAACGGAATGACGACCGTCGCGTCGATTCCACGCCCGGCGATCAGCTCGAGGCGCTCTCCGAGCGTGGTGATCGGCTCGGGGGCCTGCCCGGGCCGGAGCACCTGGAGCGGATGGGGGTCGAAGGTGCACGCGACGGCGCTGGCGCCGAGCGACTGGGCCCGCCCCGTGGCGAGGTCGAGGATCCTCTGGTGAGCCAGGTGGATCCCGTCGAAGATCCCGAGGGCGACGACGCTCGGCGGCGCGTCAGGCGGGTAGGACTGAAGTCCCCGGATGATCCGCATGAAGTATCCGCTCGGGCTTGACCCGTCCCCCCGGCAGCATACGTCCGATCCCGAGGAACCTTCGTCCGCCCCCGTACACTCGCACCAAGCCCTCGGAAGCCTGCGCGCCGGCCTGCACGCTCCTCCCGTTGAGCCACGGATCGGTCGAGTCCCCGTCCAGGACGACCGGGGGCAGGGCCGCCACGGCGGTGTCCGACGCCCTCAAGGCCGGCCAGAGCGTCATCGCCACCCCTTCCCGCACAAGGGGCCAGGGCACAGCATCCTCGATCCGGAAGGGACCGACCCGCGTCCGGACCAGGCGCTCGACGGCACCTCCCACGCCGAGGGCGCGGCCAAGGTCGGCGGCGAGCGCCCGGACATAGGTCCCCTTGCCGCACACGATCCGGAGCGTCACGCTCGGCACCGCGAGCGCCTCGACCGTGATCGAGCTCACGACCACCTCCCGCGCCGCCCGCTCCACGGTGACTCCCGCCCGCGCCAGCTCGTAGAGGCGCCGCCCCTCATAGTGAACCGCGGAGTACATCGGCGGCACCTGCGCAATGACGCCGGTGAGCGGCGCGCAGGCGCGCTCGATGTCGTCTCGCGAGAGCGCCGGCACCGGGGCCTCCGCGAGGACCGTGCCCGTCAGGTCCTGGGTGTCGGTGGTGACGCCGAGGCGGATCACCGCGAGGTACTCCTTGTCGAGGTCCATCAGGTATGGAGAGAGCTTCGTCGCCTCCCCGATCAGGACCGGCAGCACCCCCGTCGCGGCCGGGTCGAGCGTCCCCCCGTGACCGATCTTCGGCGCCGGCAGGATCCGCCTGAGCCTCGACACGACCTGGAACGAGGTGACGCCCGGTCCCTTGTCGACGACGAGGACGCCCGAGCGTCCCGGCTTCATCGGGGCAGCGCCTGCTGGATGGCGGCCAGCACCTCGTCGGTCGCGACCGCGAGGGTGCCACGCAGGACGCACCCGGCGGCATTGGCGTGGCCGCCGCCGCCGAACCGGGCGGCGATCCTGCCGACGTCGACCTCCCCCTTGGCGCGGAGGCTCACCTTGACGGGCCCTTGTCCGAGTTCGCGGAGGAGTACGGAGACCTTCACGGTCCCGATCGAGCGCGGATAGTTCACGAGGTCTTCGGCCTCGACGAAGGACTCTCGGACGAACCCCGCGGGCAGCGCGAGCCAGGCGATGCGCCCATCCTCGCTCACCCGGATCTGCGCGAGGACGCGACCGAGCTGCTCGAGGTCGTCCGGGGTTCGGCGCTCGTAGAGCTGGCCCGAGACAAACGCGGGCTCCGCCCCCGCCGCCACCAGATCCGCCGCGATGCGGAACGTGGCGGGCGTCACGTTCGAGTACCGGAACGAACCCGTGTCCATGTGGATCGCGGTGAAGAGATTGGTGGCGACGCCCGGCTTGACCGGCAGCCCGAGCGCGACGATCAGGGCGTAGACCATCTCGCCCGTGGCCGCCGCGGTGGGATCCACCCAGTTCACGGCGCCGTACCGCCGGTTGTCCGGATGGTGATCGACGTTGACGATGACCCCGGCCGCCCGCCGGACGTCGTCGATCAGTCCCTCGGTCCGGTCCGGGTCGGGGCAGTCGGTGAGGACCGCGACGTCGAACGCGCCCTCGACGCGCGGGAGCCGCCGGTAGCGCTCCGCCCCGGGAAGAAAGGCGAGCGACTCCGGGACCGGGTGGGGTCCGCCGTACGCGACCGCCCATCCCGCGTCCTCGAGCGCCATCCCGAGGGCCAGGAGCGTGCCGAGCACGTCGCCGTCGGGGTGGACGTGTCCGAGCATCAGCGCCCGTCCGGGCGGGCGCCTGAACGCCGCCAGCACCCCCGCGGGAACGCGCGGATCAGTCATGCTTGAGCTGACGCAGGAGGGCCTGGATGTGCGCCGCGTGCTCCATCGACCGGTCGGCGCGGAACTCGAGCGTCGGCGTCACGCGCAGGTCGAGGTGGCCGCGGAGCCAGCTCCGGATGAACCCCTTGGCGCTGGCGAGCGCGGCGAGCGACGCCGCCCACTGCTCCTCGCTCCCCAGGACCGAGACGAAGATCTTGGCCAGCCGCAAGTCGCTCGTCGTCTCGACCTCGGTGACGGTCACGAACCCGAGGCGCGGGTCCTTGAGCTCCCGCTGGAGCAGGAGCGAGACCTCCTCCTTGATGAGCTGATTGACCCTGTCGAGCCGCTTGCCCTGCATCACCGCATCTCCACCGATCGATCGATCACGTAGCCTTCGAGGTTCGCCTCCACGAAGTCCATCACCTTGTCGACCACCTCGTTGGCATGCCGGGAATCGTGCGAGACGCATGCGACCGCGAGGGTGGCGCGCTGCCAGGAGTCGTGATGGTCCACCTCGGCGATCGAGACCGCGAAACGGCCCCGCACCTTGTCCTTCAAGCCTTTGAGGATGTGGCGCTTGCCCTTCAGCGAGCCCACATCCGGGAGGTGGAGCTCGAGAATGCCGAGCCCCACGCGCGCCGCCGACACGGCCCTATCCGGCCAGGTGCCGGCCGGTGGCGCCGGATCGGGGAGGGGACGGCGACGCGACCTGCGTCATCGGCGCGCTACAGGGTCCGGGCGACTTCCTCGGTGGTGTAGGCCTCGACGATGTCACCCACCTGCACGCCACTGACGCCTTCGACCGAGAGTCCGCATTCGAGGCCGGCCAGTACCTCGCGGACATCGTCCTTGAACCGCTTCAGCGAGGACAGCGTGCCCTCGCCGAGCACCGTCCCGTCGCGGCGGACCCGCGCCCGGGCGCCGCGGACGATCTTGCCTTCCTGGACGTAGCTTCCGAGAATCGTCCCGACTTTCGAGATCGCGAAGATCTGCCGCACCTGAGCGCGGCCGAGCAATGCCTCTCGGATCTCCGGCGCCAGCATGCCGGAGAGTGCGGCCTTCAGGTCGTTGAGGGCCTCGTAGATGACGTTGTAGTTCCGCACGTCAACGCCATCGGCCTGGGCCTGGCTGGCGGCCTTGGGCTCCGCCTTGACGTTGAAACCGAGCACGATCGCGTTGGAGGCCGAGGCGAGCATGACGTCGCTCTCGGTGATGGCGCCGACCGAGGCGTGGATGACCTTCAGCTTGACCTCGTCGGTCGACAGGCGCTCGAGGGCTTCGGTGAGAGCCTCCACCGAGCCCTGGACGTCCGCCTTCAGGACCAGCCGCAGTTCCTTGACCTCGCCGGCTTCGATCCGCGCGTGCAGGTCCTGGAGGGTGACCCGGGTCGTCGCGCGGCCCCGTGTCCGCTCACGGTCGGCGCGCATGGTCGCGATCTGGCGGGCCTTGCGCTCGTCGGCGACGGTGACAAGCGTGTCTCCCGCCGACGGCACCCCTGACAGGCCGAGGACCTCCACGGGATCGGACGGCCCCGCGGCCCTGACCTTCTTGCCGGAGGCGTCCAGCAGCGCGCGGACGCGGCCCGAGTGGGCGCCGACGACCACCGCGTCGCCCTCCCTGAGGGTTCCGCTCTGGATCAGCGCGGTCGCGATCGCCCCTCGGCCTCGGTCGAGGCGGCTCTCGACGATGACGCCCTTGGCGGCGCGGCTCGGGTTCGCTTTGAGCTCGAGCACCTCGGCCTGGAGCGCCGTCATCTCGAGCAGCTGGTCGATGCCGGCGGTGGTCTTGGCGGAGGTGCCGATGAAGATCGTCTGGCCGCCCCACTCCTCGGGCACGAGGCCGTGGTTCGATAGCTCGCGCTTGACCCGCTCGAGGTCCGCCTCGGGCTTGTCGATCTTGTTCACGGCGACGATGATCGGCACGTTCGCCGCCCGCGCATGATTGATCGCCTCGATCGTCTGCGGCTTCACCCCATCGTCGGCGGCGACGACCAGGATGACGATGTCGGTGGCTTGCGCGCCGCGGGCCCGCATCGCCGTGAACGCCTCGTGACCCGGGGTGTCGAGAAAGGTGACCTTGCCGTGGCGCGTCGTCACCTGATAGGCGCCGATGTGCTGAGTGATGCCGCCGAACTCCTTCTCCGTGACCTTGGTCTTCCGGATCGCGTCGAGCAGTGAGGTCTTGCCGTGATCGACGTGGCCC
>Ga0070699_100003262_pt1 | contig 14357 bp, 12 predicted proteins | sample KBSK1503metaG_FD_65473 | JGI IMG/M metagenome (GOLD analysis project Ga0070699, IMG submission 65473) | Corn, switchgrass and miscanthus rhizosphere microbial communities from Kellogg Biological Station, Michigan, USA - KBS K1-50-3 metaG | ecosystem: Host-associated > Plants > Roots >...
TATGAGTTCGGAAGGCTTTGCTCAGATGACAAGCCCTGCCCCTGAAGATGTATTCGGCGTTTGGCACGAAACGTTGTTGCGCGTGCGTTATGCCGAAACTGACAAGATGGGCATAGTTTATTATGCCAACTATCTCGTCTGGTTCGAAATCGGGCGGACCGACTACTGCCGAGCGCGTGGATTTTCCTACAGAGATATGGAGGAAAATGAAGATGCTTTCCTCGTCGTGGCCGAAGCATATTGTCGCTACAAAGCTGCGGCTTACTACGACGACGAACTAATCGTTCGTACACACATTACGGAACTGCGTAAACGATCTCTTAGATTTGGATACGAAATTGTGCGCGCTTCGAATGGACAAGTTGTTGCTGAAGGTGAAACGGGACACGTCGTCACTGATTCAAATGGCCGCGTTCGTTCTTTTCCTGAAGGATACGCGCAAAGATTGCTCGCTCCTCCTTTGATCAAATCTCATCCCGGCGCAATCGTGCCGAGTGAGACTGCACCAGAATAAATCTCGTCGGGCATATTTGCCCTGCTCTTCTTTTCTCGCCACAACTGATCGCTTCACGGTGTTTCAGATCCAGAGCCCCCAATTTCTTTGTAACTTTTTTCGACTTCGTTCGTTTTAACTTCAAGGCCGGTGCCAAACACCGGATACACTCAAAAGCCTCGCTGCTACTTGCGATAGCAACGAGGCTTGGATGACAACACAAGTTCGATCGCCTCGCAGCGCTCAAAGTTGCATCATCGACACCCGCATCTTAGCGCACCCGGTGGACGAGCTTCAACCAAGGAGGGTCTACCATGCGTCGTTGTGCGCTCCTGTTCGCATTTGTCTCCCTCGGTCTCCCAATAACCGCGTTCGCACAAACACGAACCCCGGACGCTGCTGTCAACCATTTCAACAACGCCAGCAAGAAAATCGACGGCGGTGATCTCGACGGCGCAATCGAAGACCTTACCAGGGCGATTCGCCTCAGCTCTCATCTCGAGGGCGTCAACGCTTCGAGTCGCAGCCTTGCAAATTCCTTTACCGACTCTTCGAGTGAAGAGATCAAGGTCATCGATCCCTTCACGGCCAACGCTTACAACAATCGTGGCCTCGTGCGTTACAAGAAGAACGACTTCACCGGCGCCATCGAAGATTTCGAGGAGGCATTGCGCATCAGACCCGGATTACCAAGCGCCTATCTGAATCGCGCCGCCGCGTTCCGAGCCCTGGGCAAACTCGAGGCTGCTGCAAAAGATCTTGATCGTGCAATCGCCCTCAAAAAAGATTTCTACGAGGCTTTCAGTAACCGTGGCAGTCTGCGGCTTGATAGCGGTGATGCGAATGGCGCGATTGTCGACCTGAATCGATCGATTGAGATCAACGACCGCATTCCCGAATCTTTTTATCAACGTGGTTACGCGTACGTCGCGGTTAAGAACTACGATGCGGCCCTCGCTGACTTCAACCGCGCCGTCTACCTGGATCACAACATGGCCTGGGCTTATCAGGGCCGTGGAACCGTGTTGATGATGAAGGGCGAGATGCCGAAAGCCATCGAGGATTTCACCCACGCGCTCGAACTCGATCCGCAGCTTGCCTGGGCCTATTTCAATCGCGGACTCTCACGCGTGTACATGGGCAAGGAAAGCGAAGCGCAAAAAGATTTTGGTGACTGCCTGAGACTGCGACCGGATCTGAAAGGTAAGCTTGCGGCACATATCGATCTGGCGCGAGAGTTACGTCAGCAGCACAAACCGTTGCAATAAAAAGTCGGCCACAAAAAGGCACAGAAGGCACATAACGGTTTTAGTGAACGTCTCACGCTCAATAAATTCCCTTTGTGCCTTTTGTGCTTTTTTGTGGCTACTGATTGTGGCTGAGATTGAGTCGCTGGATGTCGCGGGCACGGCCGGTAGCTTCGTCGATATCCATCACCGCCGCACAAATTCTCACTTCGCCACTGGAGTGTTCGGCACGTCTTGCAGTCACTGAAGTAAAGCGCGCGATGACGTCAGACTTGTTCATGCCGATCACGCCTGCGTAACTTCCAGTCATACCGAGATCCGTTAGATAAGCAGTGCCGCCGGGCAGGATTCTTTCATCCGCCGTTTGCACGTGAGTGTGCGTGCCGCACACTGCCGACACCCGGCCATCGAGATGCCAACCCATTGCGACTTTCTCCGACGTCGCTTCGGCATGTACGTCAACTATGCGCACGGTGGTTTCCGCCGGCAACGAGTCGAGCACATTGTTGATGATCCGAAACGGATCATCCGAAGGCGGCATGAATACTCGGCCCATCACGTTCATCACCGCCACGTGCGCGCCGTTAACTTGTCCGACCCAGTAACCGCTGCCGGGAGTGTTGGGTGGATAGTTTGCCGGACGAATAAGGCGCGGTTGTTTGCGGATGTAGTCGATTGCTTCTTTCTTGTCGAAGATGTGATTGCCGGACGTCATCACGTCGATGCCGGAACCAAACAGTTGTTCGCAAAGCGATGGTGTCACGGAAAAACCACCGGCAAGGTTCTCGGCATTCATGATGGCGAGATCGATCTGGTGCTGTTCGCGGAGATCCTGGATGCGTTCAAGCACGGCTATACGGCCGGGCTTGGCGACAACATCTCCGATCATGAGGACTTTCATAAAATGAATATGGGAAGCTGGAAATGGAAAACCGCGAACCCTGGATCGTCAATCGTGAAAACTAGTGCCTCACGATTTGCGATTCACGACTCGCGGTCTGGCAGGAGGGAGATCCGCATTTGCCGTTCCGAAGCCGTAATTGAACCTGCATAGACAGGTGGGTGACCTCTTAATGTCGCAGCCTCTGGCAGTTCTTAACGATGAAGAAATGCACTGGCAAGCGACCTCGGTCTCCCTAATCAACGGCGTTGGCTCAATCATCGTAACTCGGTGACGAACACCGCAGAACGTTTCCCTCCGCCGCCACGAATAGTACCAGATCTAGCCACAAAAAGGCACATAAGACACAAAAAAGATTTCTGTCTAATGGGTATTTGTTTTTGTGACTTATGTGCCTGTTTTGTGGCTAAAACTTTTGTGGCTAACCTAAGGTGAGTTTGCCGGCGCCGCCCTGCTCGCTTTCGAGACTGCTGCGAACCTTCAACAGTCGATCGAGCATCTCGGCACACTCGGCGCTGCGGGCGGCAAGTTGCGAGTCAGCCTGTTCGTGCATGTTCTTGAGGCGGTGAAGTTCGTCGGCGATGTGGAGCGCGGCGAGGATTGCAACTTTCAACGAGTCGACCGTGAGCGTGCCCGAAGAGATCTCGCGCATGCGGCTGTCGACGAATTCCGCAAGCTGAATAATGTACTCGGTGTCACCATCAGACCGGATGTTGTAGGTCTGGTTATAAATCTCAACCCGAATGGTGGGACTACCGGTACTGCCTTCCATACTGCTTTTATTAATCATGCGACCGATGCCGGAACTCATCGGAGTTCCTCAGCCATTTCGGGATCGAGAGCAGCGACTGCATCAAGCATGGCCTCGACCTTCATGCGGATGGTTTCACGTTCGGCGAGCAGCTTCTCGACTTGATTCTCGAGTCGCTCTTTTTCATTAAGCACGTTGCCCATGTCGCGGTGAATGAGGGCAAGTTCTTTTTCGAGATTCTCTTTTTCCTGGCGCAGCGTTTTGGTGAGCTCGATGGTGCGATAGATCTTATCTTCCAAATGAGAAAACTTTTCCAAGCCTGACAGACCTACCATCTTTTGTCTCCCAACGTCTGAGCTGAAAATCGCGAGCCGATTATCCGTCTTCACGCCGATGAGCGCAAGACTCATTTTGCAATCATGCGAGATTTATTTTCCCATCGCTGCCTTAGCGTTGCTCGGCGGCGAAGGTATCGAGCAGTCGTGCAGTCAAACGCGAGTGATACGCTTCTACTTCTTCATCGCGCAAGGTGCGTTCGTCAGAACGATACTCGAGCCTGAGAGTCACGGATCGTTTCGCCGGCGGAATGTTACCACCTTCAAACGTGCCGACGAGCTTCACGTCGCGACAATCATCGACCTGTTCATTGTGTACAGAGGCGACAATCTCATCGAGCGCCACGTTACGGTTAACCAGCAACGAGATATCGCGTGTGACTGCCGGATAGCGAGGCAGTGGTGAGTACTGGATCAACTTCGCCGGACCATTCAGCAACGCGCCGAGGTCCAACTCCAGCACGTAAACAGGTTGGCGAAACTTGTATGACGTGCCGACATTCTCGGCCAAACGCCCCATCGTGCCGATGGCGGTGCCGTCGCCGGATTTGATCAGGGCAGACTGCCCCACGCGCAGGTGGCGCGTGGAAGTCTGCGCAAAACTTAAAGGACTGAGATTCATCCAGTCGACTGCCCCTTCGAGCGCGCCTTTCAGATCGAAGAAGTCGACCTCACGTTCAGCCTGAGCGCGATTTTCTTCAAGCGCCCCGCCGGTCGCTACGAGTGCGAGGGCCAGCGTTTCCTGCGGCAACTCTCCCGGCTTCGAAAGCGAGAAAATCCGCCCGATTTCAAACAATCGCACGTCACGAATACCGTGATTAAGGTTGTGACGGACAGCGCTCAACAGGCCCGGCAACAGCGTGGAACGCATCCACGCCGCATCTTCGATGATCGGATTTGCGAGTTGCGGCTGATCGTTCTCACGGCCTGCCAGGGATGGAATGAGCTCGAAGCGCGTGTCTTGTTGAATGAAACTGAAGTTGATCGCTTCGTCGAAACCGAACGCGTTCAGTGCGCGCCGCAACGAACGTTGCTGCATCTCGGCGGGTTGGTATTCGCCGGAAGCGTTTGACGGCGGAAGTTCGGAGCCGATCTTGTCGTAACCTGTGTGTCGCGCGACCTCCTCGACCAGATCTTCTTCCTGTTCGACGTCGATGCGCCATGAAGGAACTCGGAAACTGTTTTCCCCGACCGGCTCGAAACCGAGTCCGCCGAGAATGCGCCGTATCTCATCCGGCTCAACTATCAATGAAGTCAGTGCGGGCACACGTTCAGGCTGAAGCTTGACAACTCGTTCGCTCAGCGGCTGCGGATAGACATCGAGCGCATCCTCGGTTGCAACACCTCCGGCAAGCTCGCAGATGAGCTCCACGCAGCGCTGCTGCGCGCGCAACACACCGTCGCAGTCTGCGCCACGCTCAAATCTTCGCGACGCTTCCGTATCCATTCCCAGTTGCCGCGCGGTTTGTCTAACAGAGTGCGGATTGAAGTAGGCGCTCTCGATCAGGACGTCCGTGGTTTGGGCCGAGATCTCGGAATCTTCGCCGCCCATGATGCCGGCCAGCGCAACCGGCTTCACAGCGTCTGCGATCACGAGCATGTCGGTAGTTAAGGTCCGCTCGACACCATCGAGTGTCTTCAGCTTTTCGCCGGGAGCGGCGCGACGAACGACAATTCGATGTCCGCCGAGTTTTTCAAGGTCGAACGCGTGCAGCGGTTGGCCCAGCTCGTGCAGGACGTAGTTAGTGATGTCGGCGACGTTGTTGATCGGACGCTGGCCAATCGTCTCGAGCCGTTTCGCGAGCCAGTCCGGCGATGGACCAATCTTCACGCCGCGCACCAGTCGAGCGGCATACCTCGGACAGAGATCCGGATCCTTGATCTCGACTGAAGTGAGACTCGCTGTCGAACCTTCACCCTTTAGCGGATAACTTTTCGGCGAGCGCAAAGGTTTTGACTCGATTACCGACACTTCACGGGCGATGCCGATATGAGACAAGCAATCCGGCCGGTTCGACGGAACCTCAACATCCAGCACCGAATCCGAAGCATGAGTCTCTACCGCGTCAATCGCGAGCCCAACCATCGTCAGCCGCTCGCGCAGTTCCGCTGGACTGAGCTCCAGTTCCAGAAAATCCTTAAGCCACTCGCAACTAATGAACATTAATCTGTTTTACCCGTGTAATCTTTATTCGAATTGGCCTAAAAATCGCACGTCATTCTCGAAAAGCAAGCGGATGTCGTCGAGCTCGTAAAGCAGCGCACACATCCGATCGATTCCCAGTCCGAACGCGAATCCCGAATACACCTGCGGATCGACGCCTACCGCGCGCAACACATTTGGATGGACCATCCCGGACCCACCCAGCTCGATCCAGCCGGAGTTTTTGCAGATACGACAACCACTGCCCTTGCATTTGAAGCAACTGAAATCAAACTCGGCGCTCGGCTCCGTGAACGGGAAATACGACGGTCGAAAACGCGTGACCGTGTCCGGCCCAAACAAGCGACGCAGAAACTCCGCCACCGTGCCCTTCAGGTGCGCCATCGTGATCCCGCGATCGACACACAAACCTTCGACCTGGAAGAACATCGGATTGTGCGTCGGATCGGGAGTGTCGCGCCGGAACACGCGACCGGGCGCAATCATGCGCACGGGAACGCCGCGACGCTGCATTGCGTGAATCTGGACCGTTGAAGTTTGCGAACGCAGCGCAAAGCCTTCAGTGGTGTAGAACGTGTCTTGCCAGCCGCGCGCCGGATGGTTTTCCGGGATGTTGAGCGAATCGAAGTTGTAGAAGTCGGTTTCGATCTCGCGACCATCTTCAATCGCATAGCCGAGCGCGACAAAAATATCTTCGAGCCGTTCGCGCAGGAGCGTAATCGGATGCCGGTGGCCGAAACGCGGGCGACGTCCCGGCAAAGTAACGTCGATACTCTCGCGCGCGGTGCGCTCGTTCTGAATGTAGTCGTTGAGACTTTGCTCGGCCTGGTCCAAAGATTGAACCAGCTCACCCTCGGCGGCCTGAACCAGCTGACCAAAGGCCGCACGTTGCTCGGGAGCAACGCGCCCGATCAGCTTCTTGGTGGCTGCGAGTGCGCTCTTTTTCCCGAGATGCCGCGTGCGTAACTCGCCGAGGGCGCGCTCCTCGGCCACGGCAGCTTCGAGATCGCCGGCAGTAAAGCGGGCAAAGCGCTCGAACTCTTGCTCGAACGCTTTGCGGGCTGCTGCTACTTGCTGTTCCGGTGAAAGTTCCGTTTGGCTATCGGTCATTTAACTGGTCTAGTTTTTCCTTACCGCCACCCATTTGCCTTGCAACTGTCCGGCGTAATCAAACTCGCCCGAGAGTTTCCCATCGATCACGACAGCGCTCATCGAGATGACGCCGTTCTGCCCTTCGAGTTGAAACACCAGCTTGCCGTCCTTCCAGGAACCATCCTTGACGACTGATTCACCAAGTTGCGAGCTGCTGTTTCCGGTAACTGACTCGCCCTCGACTTTGATGGTTAACAGGAACGGAAACCCCTGCCCCTGGGCATCGGCAAGGCCGTCCCACTGGCCATTTAGATTGAACGCTGCCGGCGCGGCGGGAGCGGCAGGAGTAGCCGGAGCCGCAGCAACGACCGGTTTCACTTTCGTAAGTTCGAGTGGAAACTTCTGCCCTCCATCACTGACTTCGCCGACCAGCTTATCGCCGTCAACTTTGGCGACGTACTTGTGGTCTTTGTCAAAGCTGAGCGTAAGCATGCCGTTCTCGTACTTCGCTTCCGTGATTGGGACAATTTTCGGACCGTGATGAGCCTGTCCGGTTATTTTTCCGCCTTCGGATTTCAGCTCGATCGAGACTTTTCCCTCGGGCACATTCGGCACCTTCACGGTTCCCTCATAAGTGCCCGACAAATCGGGAGCCTGCGCAAAGGCAACGAGGCTAGCGAACAGGAACGTGACGGTCAGCAGGCCGAGGCGGGTTCGCAATTTGCTCATGGTGTTCTTCACTGTTATTTCCTTTCCGAAAACTTACGCCGCTTTGTTGCGCTGTTCGTTCTCGAGCGCACTTTTGGCCTGGGCCGCGACTTCAGCAAACGATTCCGGTTGATTCACCGCGAGATCGGCGAGCACTTTGCGATCGAGCTCGATAGCGGCGAGCTTGAGACCGTGCATGAGCTGCGAATAGTTCAAGCCGTTCAAACGCGCAGCCGCGCCGATGCGAACGATCCACAAGCTGCGGAAATCACGCTTTTTCAACTTGCGTCCGGTGTAAGCGAAATTCAACCCGCGCTCCACCGACTCTTTCGCCGAACGATACAGCTTCGACTTGGTGCCACGATAACCTTTGGCCAGTTTTAATATCTTCTTACGTCTCTCAAGACGCTTATTGCCACGTTTTGCTCTGGGCATATGATTCCTCCCTTTTTATTAGCTCCATCCGCAGATTACACAGATAGATTCCTATTAATCTCGACCGTAAGGCAACATCGACATCACGCGATCGTGATCCGACTTGGAGACGAGCACATCGATATCCAGATGGCGTTTCCGCTTATTGGTCTTCTTCGTCAATATGTGCCGCGCATGCGAATGGCCACGTTTGATCTTGCCCGTGGCGGTCAGTCGCACTCGCTTGGCCGCACCTTTGTGTGTCTTAAGTTTTGGCATGAATTGATCCCCTCTTCTTCTCTACTGATTCACCGGCGGCGCCTCGGGCTTCGCGCCACCGCCGGTCTTATGTCTCTTCGGACCAAGGATGATGAACATCTGGTTCCCTTCCATCCTGGGTCGTGCTTCAACTTCACCGACGTCCGCCAGATCGTGTTCCAGTCTTTCCAGAATCCGCGCACCGAGCTCACGGTGAGTCATCTCGCGGCCGCGGAACCAGATCGTGGCTTTCACCTTATCGCCTTCCTGCAGCCACTCACGGGCATGCTTCATGCGATAGTTGTAGTCGTGATCGTCGGTTGCCGGTCGAAACTTCACTTCCTTGACCGTGATCGTTACCTGCTTCTTCTTCGCTTCGTTTGCCTTCTTCTTCGCTTCGTACTGGTATTTTCCGAAGTCGATAATGCGACAAACAGGAGGATCGGCGTTGGGCGCAACCTCGACGAGGTCCAAACCTTTCTCACGGGCGGCGCGCACGGCATCGCGCACGTCCATCACGCCCAGTTGTTCTCCTTCATCCCCAATCACGCGCACCTCCGGCACGCGAATTCTTTCGTTAATCCGAACCGGCGGCACGCGCCGGTTGTCAGGACGCTGACCGCGACCTCGAAAGCCTGTAGCTATTGCTGCACCTCCTAGATTTTGAGCCCTCAAAAATAGGCCCTATCGGACCTATATTCCTAAGGCTAGTTATTAGTCAACGCGCGGGTTTTAACCAACCGCTGCGCCATCTCCTTGAACTCCGCGATCGACATCACCCCGATGTCGCCCCGTGCGCGTTCTCGGACTGCCACCGTCTTCTGCTCCATCTCACGATCTCCGAGCACGAGCATAAACGGCACTTTCTGTAACTGAGCATCGCGAATCTTGGCGCCAATCTTCTCGCTGCGCAGATTCGCTTCCACGCGGAAACCAGCCACGCGCAGCTCGCGCGCCAACTCGTCCGCATATTCATTAACTCGATCCGTGATCGGCAGCACCGCCACCTGCACCGGCGCCAGCCACATCGGGAACGCTCCAGCGTAGTGTTCGATTAACACGCCGAAGAAACGCTCCATCGATCCGAACAAGGCACGGTGAATCATGATCGGCTGGTGCGGTTTGTTGTCTTCGCCGATGTACTCGAGCTGAAAACGCTGCGGCAAATTGAAATCAAACTGCACCGTCGTCAACTGCCACGTGCGACCGATTGCATCCTGAACGCGAATGTCAATTTTGGGACCGTAGAATACTGCTTCACCTTCGATTCGCTGGTACGGAATCCCGCGGCTATTCAAAGCGTCGACCAGAGCAGCCTCGGCACGTTCCCAATCTTCATCCGAGCCGAAGTAAAGACTGCGATCCTCGCCTCTCACCGATAGCTCGACTTTGATGTCCTTAAAACCAAAAACCTCGTAGACGTTGAAGGCAAAGTCGATACAACCGACTATCTCGGCGCGTACCGTTTCTCGCGTGCAGAAAATATGTGCGTCGTCTTGCGTGAATCCACGTACGCGCGTCAATCCGTGGAGCGTGCCGGAAAGTTCCGCCCGGTAACAGGCACCAAACTCCGCATAACGCAGCGGCAGATCACGATACGAACGCTGCGCAGATTTGTAGATCCCGATGTGAAAGGGGCAGTTCATCGGTTTGATGCGAAACTCCTGCTCCTCAAACTCCATCGGCGAAAACATCGAATCGGCGTAGTTCTCTTCGTGCCCGCTCGTGAACCACAGCTCGCGTTTCGCAATGTGTGGCGTAAAGACCAATCCATAACCACGAAGCAACAACTCTTCGCGCAGGTAGTCTTCCATTTCCTTGCGAATCGCACCGCCTTTGGGGTGCCATAACACCAGTCCCTGGCCGTATTCTTCCTGAATCGAGAACAGATCGAGCTCGCGACCAAGCCGTCGATGATCTCGTTTCTCTGCCTCTTCACGTTGCTTCAACCAGGCGTCGAGTTCTTCCTGCGTGAAGAACGCCGTGCCGTAGATGCGCTGCATCTGCGGTTGCGACGCGTCGCCTTTCCAATAAGCGCCGGCGAGTGAAAGCAGTTTGAAAGCACGCAGCTTGTTCGTGTTAGGAACGTGTGGACCAAGACAGAAGTCGATGAACGGCGAGCCGTCGATGTAATAGACGCTCACCTTCTCGCCCGCCTTTTCGTCGATCAGCTCACACTTCAACGGCTCTTCGCGTTCGCCAAAAACCCGCAAGGCTTCGTCTTTCGAGATTTCTTCGCGACGATACCCGAGATTTTTGCTGGCGATCTGCTTCATCCGTTTTTCGATGACCGGCAGATCGGCTTCCGTCAACGGCCGTGGTGCGATGACGTCGTAGAAATATCCGTAACGCGGATCGTCGAGCAGCGCTGGTCCAATGCCGAGCTTGGTTCCGGGAAACAGATCGAGCACTGCCGCGGCGAGCAAATGTGCGGTTGAGTGACGCAAAACTTCGAGCCCATCGCGCGTTTGCGGCACGATCGGCTCAATCTGGAGTGACTCGCCATTGCTCGTATGCAAGGCTTCGAGCGGCGCGGTAAGGTCCACCTCGCGTCCACCGATCTTAGCCGCCAAAGCCTGTTTGGCCAGGTCGCGGTCGAGTTTCTTGAGAGCCTCAGCGACCGTTGCCGAATCAGGCATAGGCACCGGTTCGCCGTTTTTCAGTTGTACGTTGATCTCGCTCATTTCACATTACCCCCAGAGTGCGCCAGAAGAACTTGTGCCGCCCGGCAAGCGCACGCGGGGACTACAACCCGAGTCCCGAGGCCGAAGACTATTCCCTACGATTTACGATTCACTTAAATTGTTACTTCAGTCGATCGGATTCGATAGGAGCGCCTTCGCCGCGCGCCCGCGTGGTGCGGGTCGGCAATTACAAGGTAAAGAATCGAGTAGTTGTTCGATTCATGCGAAGGTCTTCCGGAGCTGCCTATCAAAAATTAGAAATTACCCAAGTAACGAACGCGAATTCTAGCAAAGGCGTTATTATAGGGCAAGTTCTGCATCTCAGGGGATCACCATGAAGCGTTCGATCCATGCCTGCCTGGTAATTCTAGTGCTGGCGCCGCTCGGCCTGGCGCAATCCATTAAGCCGGAACAGAACGACGCTCGCGATCTATGGCTCGCCCGTGCCCAAAACCTTACCAGCGATCTACTTAAGGACGGCGCCGACCTCAGCAACAACCAGCGAGCCGTGCTCTGGGGGAAACTCGCGCGGCACTGGTGGCGCGAGGATCCAAAGCGCGCCAGGACCTGGTTCACTAATGCGATCGAAGTCATCGAGCAGGTCCCTAACAAAGAACCTGCTGAGGAACGTCGGGGAAGAATAGAGACCGCCCAGGTGCTCCTGACGTTCGTCACTCCCCTCGATCAGACACTCACGAAGCGCTTGCTAACCCTCTTGAACCCAGACAAATCCGCGGAACACGAGCCTGATGGCACCGCCTTCGCTTTAATCAGTGCGGCGACTACGATCCTTGACGAAGATCCAGAACGTGCGGCTGAGTTAGGTGCACTGGCCTTGCGCACCGGGAAACCGACGAACCTCGATCCCCTGCTTTACGGACTACGAGCTCAGAATCCGAAACTGGCTGACAGTTTGTTTATTCAGGCGTTGGCACTCGTGAAACAGGATCAAGGGGGGATGTTTACCAACATCCTCACCTACATCGCATTTCCCGTACAGCGGGGACGCTTCGCCGGCCTGCCCGTACCGCCTGACTCGTTGCGGATTGAGTTATTGGAGATCCTCATGGCGCATATAAACAGCGGTGCCGCGGAGGGAGAAACGAACTGCGGCGCAGTGGCCTGGCTGGCGCCGCTCTACGGCGAATTTGAACGTCTTCTTCCGCAGCAATGGCCGGTCTTGCGGCAGGCAGTAAACACCTGCCAGTCAGTCTCTCCACAACTCCAACAGCGGATCAGAGATAATTCGAATAATCAACGGCTCAATACGGTCGAGTCGCTTCTAAACGCGGCGGCAGATGCAAAGGAGCTCGAGGTTCGCACGGATTACAAGTATCGCGCCGCTGCTTTGGCTAAAGACCATAAAAACTACGAGCTCGCACTCAAGATCCTGAACGACCTCGCTACAGACGAGCGCCAGCTGATGGCTGAGTCATGGGATTCGTGCCAGTGGGACTGGGCCGCCGATGGTGCGATCGAGCACTATAAACACAATCGCTTTCGGGAAATGAACTTGTTGCTGGATGGAGTGCCGTCAGATTTACAACCGCTCGCCAAAGTCGCTTTCGTTTATCGATTACAAGACGGTAACTTTTCCGAACCAGCTCCGCTCATACAGATTCTCGACGATGCGATCAAGGGACTGCGGCGATCGAATATTCCGACAGAACTGAAGTCCGAGTGGTATCTCGCCATACTGCACTCGACAATCAAGTATTTGCCTGCCGAAGCCAACGGCGTTCTGAAAGATGGTATTGCCGCACTCAACAAGCTTAAAGAGGGACAGCCGCTCGACACTACCGAGGTTTACAGTCTTCTCGGATCACAGTTGCTCGAAATGGACGAGTTCGTTGTCAAAGACGCACTCGCTTCCGTGATGTCAATGCAGACCCGCACACACTTGCGCCTCTCGTTACTCGCCGCCACGCTTCAACGTCTCAAAAGCACTTCGCGAAATTAATTTAGCCACGGATTGGACGGATGCGATAGGATGACCCGGCTCATTTAAAACCTGCCTTTACAGGAGACATCGTATGCGCTCTGGATCACGCGCTCTAGTTGTCGCCGTCTTACTCTGCTGTTTTTCGCTGCAAATTCCCGCCCAAACTTCTATCCGCATTAACGGAACGAAAGAACGTGTCAGCGAAATGCGCAGCGCCATCGAACGCTACACCCTCGATCGCGGCAGTCTTACGCGCTCGTATCCGGTGGCTGTTTCACGTACTCGCCGCGAGCGCTTCAAAAAGTTCTACAGCGACTGGCTCGCGTCGTTGCAGAGTCTCGACTTCGACTCGATGAGCGAAGACGGCAAAATCGATTACCTGCTGTTCAAGAACCATCTCGAATACGAACTGCGACAACTGGACATCCAGGCGCGCCAGCTCAGCGAGATCGAACCGCTCGTCCCGTTTGCCGACACAATTATCACGCTCGAAGAAGCGCGACGTCGGATGGAACCGATCGATTCCGCCAAAGTCGCAACGACCTTGAACGACCTGCGCAAACAGGTTGACGAACGGCGCCGCGCGCTGGAGCTGAGCCTGCGCGGAGAACAGCGTGCCGAGATCAAGAAGACCGTCGCCAATCGAGCCGCCGGCGCCATCAACAGCCTGCGCGGCAACCTGCGCAACTGGTACACGTTCTACAACGGCTACGATCCGCTGTTTACCTGGTGGAATGAAGAACCTTACAAGTCGCTCGATCAGGCAATGACCTCCTACGCGAGTTTCATTACTGAACGCATCGTCGGCATTCGTGCGGAAGGAAGCGGCAGCGGTCAGACGCCGGCTGGTCCGAATCGCGGTCCAGGTGGCGGTGGTGGACAAGGCGGCGGGCAAACCTTTCAGCGACCTGGTAGCGCCAATGCTCGTCCGGGCGATTCGAGCGACATCGTCGGCGATCCGATCGGTCGCGAAGCACTCCTGAGCGAACTGCGCTCGGAAATGATCCCGTACACGCCGGAAGAGATCATCGCCATTGGCGAGAAAGAGATGGCGTGGTGTGAAAACGAGATGAAGAAGGCGTCACGCGACCTCGGCTACGGCGACGACTGGAAAAAAGCGCTTGAACACGTCAAGAACCTGTACGTCGAACCCGGCAAACAACCGGAGATGATTCGCGAACTCGCGCTCGAGGCGATCAAGTTTGTCGAAGATCACGACCTTGTAACCGTTCCCGAGCTCGCGAAAGAGACGTGGCGCATGGAGATGATGACGCCGGAACGACAACTCGTCAGCCCGTTTTTTCTCGGCGGCGAAACCATTCTCGTCTCGTTTCCCACCAACTCGATGGCCCACGAGCAGAAGATGAT
>Ga0070699_100003265_pt1 | contig 14348 bp, 12 predicted proteins | sample KBSK1503metaG_FD_65473 | JGI IMG/M metagenome (GOLD analysis project Ga0070699, IMG submission 65473) | Corn, switchgrass and miscanthus rhizosphere microbial communities from Kellogg Biological Station, Michigan, USA - KBS K1-50-3 metaG | ecosystem: Host-associated > Plants > Roots >...
TTCATCCGATAGACTTGTGGGTAAATCCCAAATCCCAAATCCCAAGCTCCAAATCCCAACTGCAAAAGTTGGGACTTGGGATTTGGCTTTTGGGGTTTGGGATTTTTCTGGGTGAGTATAACGTGGCGCAGGCGTTCGATTCCGTGCTCATCGTGTCGTTCGGCGGGCCGCAGGGGCGCGACGACATCCGTCCGTTCCTCGCGAACGTGCTGCGCGGCCGCCGCGTCACCCCCGAGCGCGTCGACGAGGTCGCGCACCACTACGAGCTGTTCGACGGCGTGTCGCCGATCACCGAGCTGACGCGCCGCCAAGCGGAAGGCCTGCGCGTGCGGCTCGTGGCGGCGGGGCGCGAGCTGCCGGTGTACGTCGGGATGCGCAACTGGCATCCGCTGCTGCCCGACACGCTGAAGCAGATGCACGCCGACGGCAGGCGCCGCGCCGTCGGCTTCATTGCCGCCGCGCACCACTCCTATTCGAGCTGCCAGCAGTACCGCGAAAACGTCGCCGCGGCGCAGGCGACGCTGCGCGCGGGCGGCGGCCGCCTCGACGTGACGTTCGTCGAGAGCTGGTTCGACCATCCGCTCTTCATCACGGCGAACGCCTTCCACGTGCGCGAGGCGCTCAGCCGCCTGCCCGAGGAGGTTCGTGGCGGCGCGCGGCTCGTGTTCACCGCGCACAGCATCCCGAAGGAGATGGCCGACGCATCGCAGTACGAGCACCAGCTGTGGGTCTCGTGCTCGGCGATCGCGGAGCAGGTGGGGCTGAAATGGGCCCTGGCCTACCAGAGCCGCAGCGGGCGGCCGCACGACCCGTGGCTCGAGCCGGACGTCTGCGACTACTTGCGCCGCGAGCACGAGCACGGCCTTGCGGCCGCCATCATCTGTCCCGTCGGCTTCGTCTGCGATCACGTCGAGGTGCTTTACGATCTCGACCGCGAAGCCGCCGACGTCTGCAGGTCGCTTGGGCTGCCGATGGTGCGCTCCGAGGCGGTCAACGACGACCCGCTCTTCGTCGACATGATGGCGGACGTCGTCCTGAGGACAGTCCGTCGATACGAGAGCGGGCGGCCGCTCCCGATCGCGGCCGCTACTCGTCCACCGCGATAGGCCGCCACCTTCGGTTTTCGAGCACGAACCTCGTTTCCGACGCTTCGAAGCCCTCGACCGGCGGGTAATTCGGATCTCCTGGGTAGAAGAGGAGCGTCCGCTCGCCGTGCTTCTCGAAGCGCGGCTGCACGCGCGGAATCGGTTTTCCGCGCGCCCACGCGAACAGCGCGTCGATCGAATCGAACTTCGCCAGCATGCTGAGCGTCGTCCACGTCGGCGGCGGCAGCGAGATCTGGCCGGCGCGGCACCGCTCGATCGCGGCGAGCGGCGCCAGCCACTCGCTGTGGCTCGTTTCGCCCTCGTCGTGGACCGGCGTCTGCCCTTCGGGCGCGCGAGCGAGGAAGAAGCGCGTGTCGAAGCGCCGCGTCTCGATCTCGGGCGTGACCCAGTGCGCGAAGTACGCGAGCTCGTCGAGCGCGAGGCGGAGGTGTTCGCGCCGGATGATGTCGGCGAAGGCGGTCGTGCCGGCGAGCAGATCGCGCCGGTAGTCGTCGAGCCGTCCGGGCGGCATCGCCGTCAGCGGACGCGCCAGCAGCACGCCCGCTTCCTCGAACAGCTCGCGAAGCGCGGCGACGTGATGCGCGACGGCGACCTCGGGCGCGACGTCCGGCATGCGCGCCGCGGCCGCCGCCATTCCATCGCTCGACGCAGCGATATTGGCGATCTGATCGGCCGCGTCCACACGGCCGCCGGGAAACACGTGCGCGCCGCCCATGAACGCGATGCTGTCGCTGCGGCGGACCAGGAACACGTCAAAGGGACGAGCCGCCCGGACCAGGACGACGGTAGACGCAGGACGAGCCTCGGCGATGGTCATCTCCGTCCTTTATATCGTGACCGGACCGCGCGATGAGATGGGGGCGCCGCAGCGAGTCGAGGTAAAAGAAACCGGGTCGGATTTTTGGGGGATGCAGGAAAATTAAACGGGTTTCTTATGGCTCGTCCGCTCTCGCTCGCCCTTTTCATCGTCGGTCTCGCGCTTCCCGCATTCGCCCAGGCGCCTGTTGCGTACCGACTGAGCTTTCCCGAACCCGAGCACCGCTGGATGCAGGTCGAGCTCGCGCTGGGCGACCTGCCCGCGGCGCCCCTCGAGCTTCACATGAGCCGCGCCTCTCCCGGCCGCTACGCGATTCACGAGTTCGCCAAGAACGTGTTCGACGTGCACGTCACGGACGCGGCTGGCGCCGCGCTGCGCGTGACGCACACGACGCCGCATCAATGGGTGATTGCCGACCACCCGGCGGGCGTTCGCGTCAGCTATCGCGTCTTCGGCGACCGCACCGACGGCACGTACCTCTCGGTCGATCCGGCGCACGCGCACATCAACATGCCCGCCGCGCTGATGTGGGCGCGCGGCCTCGAGGAGCGCCCGGTGACGGTCCGCTTCGAACCGCCCACGGGCACCGCGTGGCGCGTGTCGACGCAACTGTTTCCCGGCGCCGACGCGCAGACGTTCACGGCTCCCAACCTGCAGTACCTGATGGACAGCCCCTCGGAGCTCAGCGCGCACGCGCTGCGCACGTTCACCGTGCGCGACGGCGCACGCGAGCCGACGTTCCGCCTGGCCGTTCATCACGACGGTGACGAGGGCGAGCTGGACGGCTTCGCCCGCGACGTCGAGAAAATCGTTCGCGAGGAGCGCGGCGTCTACGGCGAGTTTGCGCCGTACGACGGCGGCACCTACACCTTCATCGCGGACTACCTGCCGTGGAACAACGGCGACGGGATGGAGCACCGCAACAGCACCATCATCACGTCGTCCTCGTCCATCAGGGGGAATCGGGCCGGACTGCTGAGCACCGTCGCCCACGAGTTCTTTCACTCGTGGAACGTCGAGCGCATCAGGCCGAAGTCGCTCGAGCCGTTCAATTTCGACGAGGCGAACATGTCCGGCGAGCTCTGGCTCGCCGAAGGCTTCACCAATTACTATGGACCGCTCGCGTTGCAGCGCGCCGGGCTCACGCGGCTCGCGGAATTCGCGGCGACGCTCGCGTCGGCCGTCAACACCGTCACCTTCAGCCCGGGCCGCCAGGTCCGTACGGCGGAGGAGATGAGCCAGATGGCGCCGTTTGTCGATGCGGCCTCCGCCATCGATCGAACCGACTTCGAGAACACGTTCATCTCGTACTACACGTGGGGCGAATCGATTGCCCTCGGTCTCGACCTGACGCTGCGCGAGCGCACCGGCAGCAGGGTGACGCTGGACGATTTCATGCGCGCGATGTGGCAGCGCTTCGGCAAGCCCGGCGGCCGCGCGCCGGGATACGTCGATCGGCCCTACACGGTGGCCGACGCGAAAGCCGTGCTCGGCGAGGTCTCGGGCGATGCCGCGTTCGCCGACGACTTCTTCGCGCGCTACATCCAGGGACACGACGTCGTGAACTACGCGAAGCTGCTCGCCGACGCGGGGCTCGTGCTGAGGCCGCGCACCCCCCAATACGGCTTCGCGGGCGAGCTTCACCTGCAGGATGGGCCCACAGGCGTTCGCATCGCGTCGGCGGTTCCGGCCGGAACGCCTGCGTATCAAGCGGGCCTCGACCGTGACGACGTGCTGACGCAGATCGGCGGCACGTCGATCGCGCGCGCGGACGAGGTTGACGCGGCCATTCGCGGTGCGCGGCCCGGAACGCCGCTGACGGTCACCTACCTCCATCGCGGCCGGGGACAGCCGATCTCCGCCACAATTCGCGTCATTGCGGACCCCCGCCTGGAAATCGTGCCCGCCGAGCAGGCGGGTCAGACGCTCACCGACGCGCAGCGGCGCTTCCGCGACGCATGGTTGAGGTCGCAGGCAGGGAACACGTTTTGAACATGTCAATGGGGTGAATTTCTCGACGCTCTTCAGGGCCTACGACACGATGATGGCGTTGCGCGACGCCGCCCGTAAATTCGCGGGAACCGCGCCCCCGGCGCCGCCTCCGGAAACGTCGTTGACGCAAACCGCCGCCGCGCAGGGTCTGGCCGGCCAGATCGAGACGCGCCTGACCAATGTCGTCGTCGCGGCGCTGAAGGAAGCCTTCGATCGCGATCACGCGCGGCTCGAGCTCGAGCGCGCGCAGGTCGAGGAGGAGCGCCGGCGCGCGGAGGAAGCGCTTCGGCTCGAGCTGCGTCGTCAGGCGATCGATCGCGAGCTGGCGCGCCTGCGTCTGATCGCGGGCGCGGCGCTGATCGGCTGGATCGCCTCGCTCGCGGTCCTCTTCATCCATCCATCCGGCGTCCCCTCGCGAATCGTCCTCGGCCTCGGCTGGCTGCTGCTGCTCGGCGCGCTCGGCGCCGCGTTCACCGCGCAGGGCCGCATCAACGCCGACAGGACGGGAAGCGGAGACGCCGGTGCGTTGCCGCTGTGGCTGATGATCGCGGGGCTCGCCGCGACGGCCGTCAGCCTTCTTGTGTAGGCCGGGTCCCGCGGAGCGAGCGAAGCCACGCCACGCGGACCCGGCGACCAGACGGAGGGATCAACCATGAGAAACGTGCTGGCTGGCGCGGCTGCGGGCGTCGCCGCAACCGTGCCGATGACGATTGTGATGGAGACGCTGCACGACCGGCTGCGCGGTGAAGTCCAGCGGCCGCTGCCGCCGCGTGAAATCGCGGAGGCCATCGCCGTGAAGTTCGGCGTGCACGGCGACCTCTCCGAGCGCGAGATGCAGAACCTGACGCTCGCGCTTCACGTCGGCTACTCGGCGTTCACCGGAGCGGTCTTTGCGACCATCGCCCCGCGCCGGACTGCGAGGGGCGCGGTGGCCGGCGCGCTGTTCGGCCTCGGCGTCTGGGCGACGAGCTATCTCGGGTGGCTTCCGGTGTGGGGCGTCCGACAGCCGATCACCTACGATCCTGTCGCGCGAACCGGGCTGATGATCGCCGCTCACGCCGCGTGGGGCGCCGCCGCGGGTCTGATCCTCGCCGCCGCCGCCTCGCGGCCCTAGGAAGGCCCCGCCGGCGGGAACAGAACGCCCGCCGCGAGCTTGCCCTCGGGATCGAGCGCGCGCTTGACCGCGCGCATCTGCTCGACGCCTTCGTCGCCGTACAGATCCCGCAGGAACATCTGCTTCAGCGGATTGCGCCCGACGCCGTGTTCGGCGACGGGCGCGCCGCCGAGCTCGATGACGCCGCGCGCCATCTCGTGCAGCGCGTCCCGTCCCTTTTCGACGTCCTCGAGCGATCGCGGAATCAGGTTCGGGTGCAGGTTCCCGTCCGAGATGTGCCCCCAGATGGCGTAGTCGAGCCGGCGGCGCTCGAACGCGACGCGATAGAGCGCGAGCGCCCGATCGTTCGAGCGGACGGGAACGATGAAGTCGCCCGCGGTCTTCTGGATGCCTGGATCGACGCGTGCCTTTGCTTCCCCGACGCGCGCGTTGACCGCCGCGGGAACGGCCTCGCGAAGCTCGAACAGACGCGCCGCCGTCCGTTCGTCGTCGGGGAGCGCGATCACGGGATCGCCGGCGACGCGGTTCTCCTGCAGGATCTCGTCGAGGCGCGCGAGCGCCGGGTCGAGGCCGCCCTCTGTTTCGATCTGCACCAGCAACAGCGTGGCTGCAGGAGAGGGACGCGATACGCCCGCCCGCGTGTACACGCCGTCGTCGAGCAGCTGCAGCGAGCGCGAATCCATGTATTCGATGGCGGCCACGTCGAGGCCGCTTCCGGCGAGGCCGGCGCTCACCGCGACCGCCTGCCCCTCCGATTCGCACGCCACGAGCACGACGCAGCGCAACGGGCGGCGCGTGATGCGAATCACAGCCTCGGCAATCACGCCCAATGTGCCCTCTGAACCGATGAACAGATCGAGCAGGTCGAGGTTGCGGGCGGCGAAGTAGCCGGCGGAGAGCTTCGGCAGGTGCGTCGGCACGGAGTAGGCCGGCGCCGGGACCTTCACGAGGCCGCGGCCGATCGTCTCGATCTCGAACAAGCCGTTGTCGGATGCGTGCACCTCGCCGCGCGCCAGGTCGAGAATCGATCCGTCGGCGAGGACGACGGTGATGGCGCTGACCCACTGGCGCGTGACGCCGTACTTGAACGTGGCGGGGCCGGCCGCGTTGGTCGCAATCGTGCCGCCGATGAATGCGCCGTCGAAGGTCGGCGCGGGCGGATAGTAGAGTCCCCGCGCGGCGAGAAAGCGCTGAAGCTCGGCGAGCGGAACGCCGGCGCCGACGCGGATCGTTCGATCATCCGGTTCGTCGATGTGCGACAGCCGACGCGTGCTGAGGACGAGATCACCGCGCGGCGTCGCGCCTCCTGTCAGAGACGACTGCGCGCCGACGGGAAGCACATGCGTCGCGGACGCCACAACCGCCGCCACCTCGTCAACGGTCGCCGGGAAGACAACTCCTTCGGCGCTGCCGCCGGGCACGTGCGCCGCGTCGCTGAGAAACGACCGGACGACGTCGGGGTCGTGCTCGATCGGTGGAATCGCGATGTGGTGTGGAGTCCGCGCAATCGCGCGGTGCGGCGGCCGGGACAACAGGGTGGAATCTCCTGCCGCGGCGGATTATACCGGCCGCGGCAGGATCTCCGGACTCAGCGCTTCCTGGCGCTCTTGCGAGCGGCGGACTGTTTCGCCGCCGATTTCTTTCGCGCGCTCCCGCGCGACGTCGTGGTCCCGCTCGTGGCTTTCACGCTGCGCTTCGCTGCCACGCCCGTGCGGCGGGCCTTTCCATTCGGCTTCGTTCCCTGGAGACGTCCGGTCGCGATGTCAAGCTGCCGCTGCAGCGAGCCAATCATGCGGCCGAGCGATTCCGCCGAACGGAGCAGCAGCGACTCGTCATCGCGGGACCGGTCGCGTCCGGGATATGCGGCGATTGTTTTCCTCGCCATTCAAACTCCCTTCGCGGGCCGGATGCCCTTACCCCCGAGATTGAGCAAGGCTTGCGCCAGCCTGTTTCGCTGTCGGATCGCACCAGCGCGTTTTTCACGGAAGTCGCTGAAAGCGTTGAGGAAGAAAACCGACGTCAACATGAACCGTCGCGGTGCCGCCTGAGCGCGGCGCGGCACACACGTGTGAAGCGGGCTTCCTCAGGTAGCTCGCTCTGCCTCATCTTTCAGCGCGACACCGAGACGTTCGGCCATCCGGTACAACGTGCGGCGATCGATGCCGAGCGCCTCCGCGGCGCGGGAGCGGTTGCCGCCCACCGCTTCGAGCACGTGAACGAGATAGCGGCGTTCGAGCTCGTCGAGCGTCGGAAGGTCCTGGAACATCCGTTCCTCGAACGACGGCGCCGCGAGGACCGCGTCCGGCATGTCGGGCAGCTCGATGCGCCCGCGGCTGAAGACGACGAGACGCTCGATGGTGTTTTCGAGCTCGCGCACGTTGCCAGGCCAGCGGTACGACGTGAGCGCGACGACCGCTTCCGGCGAGATGGACACGGGCCGGCCCGTCCGGCCCGACGCGTTGCGCACGAACTGCTCGATGAGCAGCGGGATGTCCTCGCGCCGGTCGCGCAGGGCCGGGATCTTGATGACGATGACGCTGAGGCGGTAGTACAGGTCCTGGCGGAAGCGCTGGTCGGCGACGGATCGATCGAGGTCGACGTTGGTCGCGGCCACCACGCGCGCGTCGGTGTGCATCGCGCGGTTGCCGCCGACCGGACGGATTTCGCCGTCCTGCAGCACGCGCAGCAGCTTGACCTGCATCGCGGGGGCCATGTCGCCGATTTCATCGAGAAACACGGTGCCGCCGTGCGCCTGCTCGAAGACGCCCTTGCGGTCGGCCACCGCGCCGGTGAAAGCGCCGCGCACGTGGCCGAACAGCTCCGATTCGAGGAGCGTCTCCGTGATGGCGCCGCAGTTGACGGCGACGAACGGCCGCGCGGCGCGCGAGCCGTGGGTGTGAATCGCCCGCGCGACGAGCTCCTTGCCGGTGCCGCTCTCGCCCTGGATGAGCACCGGCGCGACCGAGTCGGCGGCGTATGCGATCTGCTTGTAGACGGCCAGCATACCGGCCGTTCTCCCGATGATCCCTTCCGGCGGCGCCTCGCGGCGCCCTTCCGGCTCGGCCGCCTTCGGGTCGCGCGCGAGCGCGCGCGCCACGGTCGCGCGCACCTCCGCGATGTTGAACGGCTTGCTGATGTAGTCGAAGGCGCCGGCGCGCACGGCCTGCACCGCGGTTTCGAGCGTGCCGAAGCCGCTGATCAACACGACTTCGCCCGCGGGGTTCGCCTCCTTGAACGCCTTCAGGACGTCGAGCCCCGACTCCGGCCCATTCAGGTTGATGTCCGAAATCACCAGGTTGAATTGATCCTTGTGCGCCAGCTCCATCGCCTTCTCGGCGGTCTGGCACTGGTGGAGCTCCCGTCCCGGCGCCGCGACCAGCTCGGCGATGAGCCGGCAGGTCTCGACGTCGTCGTCGACGATCAGGATGCGAGCGGGGGGCGGCGATGCGGTCATGACACCTCTACGGGCGATTCGGCGGCGGGCAGCTCGATCGTGAACGTCGTCCCGCGCCCCGGCGACGTCGAGACCGCGATCGTGCCGCCGAGCGACGTCACGAGGTCGCGCGTGATGCTCAACCCGAGGCCTGTCCCGCGTCCGGCCGGCTTCGTGGTGACCCACGGCTCGAAGAGGCGCGGGAGCACCGCGGCGTCGATGCCGCCGCCGGTGTCGCGGACCTCGATTTTCACGCGGCCGCCTGTGTTGCCGGCGGCGAGCGTGAGCGTGCCTCCGCTCGGCATCGCGTCGAGCGCGTTGGTCACCAGGTTGAGCAGCGCGAGCTCGAGCTGCGACTCGTCCGCGGCGACGCTGCCAAGCGGCCGGTGCAGGTCGAGATCGAGCGTCACGCCGCTGCTCGCGAGACGGCCGCGCATCGCATCGCCGATGCGCGAGATGACCGAGTCGATCCGCACCGGCGTCCGGTCGCCGTGAGGCCGCGCGCGTTCGAGCAGGCCGCGCACCGTCGCGACGACGCGATCGATCTGCTCCTCGACAATCCGGAGGCGCCGCCGGATGGCGGGGTCCGAGATCTCGTGCTGCAGCAGCTGCACGTGGCCGGATACGAGGTTGAGCGGCGTGCCGATCTGGTGCGCCACGTTGGCCATCGTCTGTCCCACGGCCGCGAGCTGCTGCGCGCGCGTCGCGGTTTCGCGCAGCCGCGACACGCTCTCGTACGACCGGACAAGCTCTTCGTTGCGGACGCGCAATTCTCCCGTGGCCTCCGCGACCCGTTGGCTCAGCGAGCGATGCAGGTCGTCGAGCTCCGCCAGCATCGCGTTGAGGCCGTCGGCGACGTCCTGCAGCTCGTTGTCCTGCGTCACGCGCGCGCGCGCGCCGAGGTCGCCGCCGCGGGCGCGCCGCATCACGCGATGAATCTCGTTGAGCGGCCGGAGCATCAGGCGCCTCGCGAGCAGGTTGATCAGGACGGCGATGGCGAGGACTGCAAATACGGCCCCGCCCAACGCAATCAGACCGGCTGTCCGCTGCAATTGCCTGACCGCTCCGAGCGAGACGGCCACCGCGACCGCGCCCGTCACCGCGCGGTTCTCCGGCCGGACCGGCACCGCGACGAACAGCGTGTCCGGCGTCGGCTGCGTGACCACCGTCTCGCCGCGCGCGATGACGTTCTGCACCAGGGTCGGCGGCGCGGGCGCTACAACGGACGTGCTGACGACGGTCTCGGGGCGTCCGTCGACCGCGCGGAACACGGTGATCGATCGGAGGTCGGGTGCGGCGTTCATGAACGATCGCAGCACCGGCACGAGCGTTTCGCCGGCGAGGGCGTCCTGCCGCAGCTCGATGTCATCGGCCACCGCGAAGGCGGTGATCTCCGCCGTTTCGCGCAGGTCCTTGTCGAGCTGTCGCTGCGCGATGAGCGTGCCGACGAACGTGATGAGCGTGATGACGGCCGCGACCGACAGCGTCACGTACATCGTCAGCCGCGTGCCGAGCGCGAGGCGGCGTGGCGATCGTGTCACGGTGGGGCGATCCTGCGCGGCAGGGCCGGAACCGGTCTCCGGGCTGACCTGCATGAAAGTCACAGTAGCAGAACCAGTTAGCCGTTTACAGGCTGTTGAGCAGGGAGTGGCATTGCCTTTGTGCTCTGCACGGACGAATGCCAAATCCGGCGACGCCAGCTGCCGGTTCATGAGGGGAAGGCAGGAGGAAGTATGTTGCGCACGTTTCGATTGACCGCCGTTGCTGCAGTGGCCGCCTTTGCGCTGTCGATGCCGGTGTTTGCCGCGCAGGCCAAGCCGGCGGGCAAGTCGGCGAAGGCCGCGAAGACCATGACGGTCAGCGGCACGCTGCAGAAGGTTGAAGGTCAGGATCTGACGATCCAGACCGCGAAGGGGAGCGAGGAAGTGATGTTCGGCAACGACGTGAAGATCCGCCGCGGAGGCAAGGCGCTGACGACCAGCGATCTGAGCACCGCGACCGGCTCACGCATCACGGTTCGCTACAAGGAAGACAACGGCCACAAGATGGCCCAGAGTGTGACCCTGGCTGCGGCGAAGGCCGCGCCGAAGCAGGTGGCGTCCGCCAAGCCGGCCGCCGCTGCGACGAAGGGCACGAAGAAGTAGTCGACCGCCACGTCGGCTACTGCACCACAACGTCTCAGTCGATCCTCCATTTGGCGGGGTACCCGCACCAGGTACCCCGCTTTTTTTGTGTCTGCAGGCCGGGGTCCGGGATCCGGGATCCGATCGGGATCAGGGCCCACTCACCAGTCAGCGAGGCGCGCCCACCTGCCCGTCGCGCCCTCGTAGCTCGCCTTCGGGTTCGCGCCGCGGCGTAAGCGGACGAGCACGTAGACCAGGTACACGCTCCAGCCGGCGAACATCACGAGCATCAGCCAGTGGACGATGACGAGGATCTGGTCGATGCTCGTCGCGTGCGCGGAGGCCCCGACGGGGAGGCCGTGTTGACCGATCCGAAGATCGCCGACACGATGAGCAGGAACATGCCGCCCGGCGCGTTCAGCTCGCCGAGCCGTATTTTCGGAACAAACCCGCGTGAATTTTATAGAATCGCGGGATGGCCGCAAAGTGGTGGGTCGCCCTGTTTCTCATTCTTATGACGCATGCAGCCGCCGCGGACGCGCAGACCGCGCCCGAGCCGATCAAGTACACCCTAAGCTTCCCCGCCCCACAGACACACTACGTCGAGGTGACCGCCGCGGTTCCGACCGGACGACGGGCGGATGTCGAGTTGATGATGGCGGTCTGGACGCCCGGCTCGTACCTCGTGCGCGAGTACGCGCGGAACGTCGAGTCCGTCACCGCGTCGGGCCCGGACGGCCGCGCGCTCGACGTGGACAAGTCGAAGAAGAATCACTGGCGCATCGCGACGGGCGGCGCGCCGGCCATCACGGTGAAGTACCGCATCTACTGCCGCGAGATGTCGGTCCGCACCAACTGGGTCGAAAGCGACTTCGCGCTGCTGAACGGCGCCCCGACCTTCATCACGCTCGCCGACCTGGCGCCGCGGCCGCACGAGGTCGTGATCAACCCGGCGTCGGGGTGGAAGCGATCGATCACGGCGCTTCCGGCGATGCCCGGCGGCGAGCACCGCTACCGCGCGCCCGATTACGACACGCTCGTCGACTCTCCGATTGTCGTCGGCAACCCGGCCGTCTACGACTTCGAGGTTGACGGGAAGAAGCACTCGCTCGTGAACGTCGGCGAGGGCGGCGTCTTCGACGGCGCCCGCGCCGCGAAAGACCTCGAAGCCATCGTCAAGGAAGACCGCCGCCTCTGGGGAATGCTCCCGTACGATCGGTACGTCTTCTTCAACATGATCACCGAGTCGGGCGGCGGCCTCGAGCACAAGAACTCGACGGTGCTGATGACCAACCGCTGGTCCACGCGGACCCGGCGCGCCTATCTCGCCTGGCTGCAGCTGGCGAGCCACGAATATTTCCACGCGTGGAACATCAAGCGCCTGCGGCCGGCCGAGCTCGGTCCCTTCGATTACGAGAACGAGAACACCACGCGCAGCCTCTGGATTGCGGAGGGCTTCACGGACTACTACGCGGACCTGCAGGTCCAGCGCGCCGGGCTGCAGACGCGCGACGAGTACCTGGAGGACCTGTCGAACACCATCGAGCTCCTGCAGACGACGCCGGGCCGCCTGGTGCAGTCGGCGGAGATGGCCTCCTTCGACGCGTGGATCAAGTACTACCGGCCCGACGAGAACACCAACAACACGTCGATCAGCTATTACACGAAGGGGACGGTCATCGCGTTCCTGCTCGACGCGAAGATTCGCAAGGCGACGGGCGGCGCCAAGTCGCTGGACGAGGTCATGCGCCTGGCGTATCAGCGGTTCTCGGGCCCGAAGGGATACACGCCGGAGCAGTTCCGCGCGGTGGCCGAGGAGGTGGCGGGAACGAGCCTCAAGGCGTTCTGGGAATCGGCGGTGGAAGGCACGTCCGAGCTCGACTACTCCGAGGCGCTCGCGACGTACGGTCTCCGGTTCAAGACGGCCGCGCCATCGTCCGCCGACCGTACGCCGAAGCCGTGGCTCGGCATCACGACGCGCACCGACAACGGCCGCCTCCTCATCAGCCAGGCGCAACGCGACTCTCCGGCCGACATCGCGGGCCTCAACGTGGACGACGAAATTCTCGCGATTGACGACTTTCGTGTCCGGGCCGATCGGCTGGAGAACCGACTCGAGCAGTACAAGAGCGGTGACAAGGTGACGTTCCTGGTCGCGCGCCGGGAGCAGCTCGTGCGAATTCCCGTGACCTTCGGGAGCGAGCCCGCCAAGGCGTGGCGGCTGGACGTGTCGCCCGCCGCGACCGAGGCGCTGCGCCGCATGCTGGATGGATGGCTGAAGGGGTGAGCCGGAAGTAATGCCGTTCGACCCCGAATACGTCTCGCGCGTCCTGCGCGAGAACTTCGAGGACGCCAAAGCCCTGTTCCTGTCGCCGCTGATGGCGATTCATTACGCTCACCTGGTGATGCTGCGGCGCCAGCAGATCATCAGCGCTGCCGACGCGCGCGCGCTCCGCGACGCGCTCGACTCCATCTCGCTGCCGGACGTCAAGGCCACGCCGTTCGATCACGCGTGCGAGGACCTGTTCTTCTTCATCGAGCGCCTGCTCCTCCGGGCCTGCGGCGAAGACGTCGCGGGACGGCTCCGCGTCGCGCGCAGCCGCAACGACATCGACATGACGATGTACCGGATGCGGCAGCGGGAATTCGTCGCCTCGCTCGCGGCCGCGGCACTCGACCTGCGCGAGGCGCTCGTCGACGTCGCGGCGCGCAACCGTGAGACGGTTTTCGCGGCCCACACGCATACACAGCCGGCGCAGCCAACGACGATCGCCCACTACCTGCTGGCCATCGTCGAACAGCTCGAGCGCGATCACGTGCGGCTGCAGGCCGCCTACGCCTCGACGAACAAGAGCCCGCTCGGCGCCTGCGCGATCACGGGAACGGGGTTCGCCATCGATCGTCAGCTGACCAGCGACCTGCTCGGCTTCGACGAGCCGACGGGCAACACCTACGGCAGCATTGCGACCGTCGATTACCTGCTCGAGAGCGTGTCGGCCGCGCAGGTGCTGCTCGCCGGCCTCGGCCGCGTCGTGCAGGACCTGCTGCTCTGGTGCACGCGCGAGTTCGGCTACCTGCGCCTGGCCGACGGCCTCGTGCAGGGCAGCAGCATCATGCCGCAGAAGCGCAACCCCGTCGCGCTCGAGCACGCGCGCTCGATCACCAGCAAGGCGCTCGGCCAGGCCGCCGCGATCGTCACCACCGTTCACAACACCCCGTTCGGCGACATCGTCGATACGGAGGACGATCTGCAGCCGCTCGTCGCCTCGATGTTCCGCGACGCGCAGCGCGCGGTCGCCCTGGTGGCCGCGTCGATTCGCGGTGCGGAGTTCGACGTCGAACGGCTGCGGGCCCACGCCGAGGAAGGCGGCACGACGTCGACGGAGCTTGCGGATCGGCTCGTGCGCGACCACGACGTTCCGTTCAGCAAGGCGCACGCGCTCGTGGCGGCGTACTTGTCCGGCGACGTGAAGGACGCCCTTCAGAAATACACGCCGGAGGAGCTTGCGACCATCACCAGCGCGCGCCATTTCGTCGAAGTCCGCCGCGCGCCAGGCGGGCCGGCGCCGTCGGAGACGGCTCGCGCGCTCGCCGCGTCGCGCGAGCGGCTCGACCGCGATCGCGCGTGGCTGAACGCCGCGAGGAAGAGGCTCGACGAGGCCGACACGCAGCGGCGTCAGCTCGCTCAGGAGCTCTGAACCGGCTGCGTCTGCCGCTGGCGGAGCCAGAACAGGATCGTCCCCACGATCGCGACGAGCAGCGC
>Ga0070699_100003266_pt1 | contig 14347 bp, 10 predicted proteins | sample KBSK1503metaG_FD_65473 | JGI IMG/M metagenome (GOLD analysis project Ga0070699, IMG submission 65473) | Corn, switchgrass and miscanthus rhizosphere microbial communities from Kellogg Biological Station, Michigan, USA - KBS K1-50-3 metaG | ecosystem: Host-associated > Plants > Roots >...
CGGTCCGGGGATGGTGCCGTCGCTGCCGATCTGGAATCCGTTGCTGGCCGCCCATTCCCGGACTTCTGATGTGCTGGCCTGCCACCGCGAGCCGGTGATCTCGGCGCGCGGCTCGCGCGCCCGGGCGATCTTGATGGCCTCGGTGACGAGGTCACTGGCGCGGCGTGTCCGTTTCATGGCCAGCTCGGCGAACAGGGCGCTGGAGATCTGGTCTACGGTCTGGCCGGGCCGCCGGCGTTCCAGCTCGCGCACGGCCTCGGCGAGCTCTTCCAGGCTGAAGGCGCGGACCGGGTTGTCGAACAGGCCGAGCTGGCGGCCGGATGAGCGGGGCGGCATACGGTTACGGTAACTGGCGGCGATCCCGGCATGGCGCCGGATCGCGGCGGTTATGCGGCGCCCGGGACCCTGCGTGTCATCTCGGGCACCCACGGCGTTCCGCCGGCGGCGCGGGTGAGGGCGTCGAGCCCTCCGATACGGTGCTTGGCGGCGGTGGACAGGTAGGAGCGGATGGCGCAGAAGCTCTGGGCGCCGGTGATGGACCGCATGCAGCCGGAGACCTTGATGCGCAGCTTGCTCATGCGGATCTCGCGTTCGGCGGCGTTGTTGTCAAACGGGACGCGGGGGTCGGTGGTGAACCGGAGGTAGTCGTCCTGGCGCTGGCGGAGCCGGCGGGCCAGGGCGTGGTGCTTGCGCATCAGCGGCCCGGCGCGGGCGCCGGTCTGCCGTTCGCCGATCAGGACCGCGGACCGGTACTTGTGCCGGGCGGCTTTCAGGCACGCGGCATCGACGCTGGTCAGGGTGCCGTCGCGGGTCAGCGCGGCATCGACGGCTCGTTTCATGTCCCGGAGCGCGTCAGCGGCCTGAGCGGCCCAGCACCACTGGCCTTGCGGGGCGCTGTCGATGACGGCCTGCAGTTCCCGCAGCGCATGCGCGTTGCACAGGCCGTGCCCGGCCGGCCCGGAGTAGGTGTCATACGGCGCCCACGCGTCGTGGACGGCGATCCCGGCGAAAGACGGCAGCACGCCGGCGGCGTCCATCGCCTCCCGGCCCCGCCTGGCGTGCACGGTGATCAGGGCATACTTGCCGGCCGAGGCCGAGTGGACCCAGGCCAGCTTCCCGGCGACCCGGAACCCGGTCTCATCGAAATGCGCCACGTCAGCGGCAGCGACCGCCGCGCGGATTGCCTCCAGCGGCCTGCCCAGCGCCGAGGCGATCCGGGTCACCATGGCCGCCACCGCGCCAGGGGAGACCGCGACCCCGAACAGCTCGGCCATCGCCTGGCAGTTGCGGTCACGGGACAGGAACTGCCCGTGCCACAGGTACGCGCACGCCCCGCCGATCCGCGACCCGTACTGCACCGGCGCGGTCACCCCCGCCGGCCCGGTCCCGGCGGTGACCGTCCCGCACGAGCAGCGGCGGGACACGATCCGGTGCTCGGTGACAGCGCCCGGATCTGCTCCGGCAGGTCGGTCACCTGCCGCCGCTCGGCCCTGGTCACCGGCGCGCCGGCAAGGCCCGTGCCGCAGCCGCCGCACGCGCCCGGCTCATGCACGACCACCTCATCGGGATCACCGGTCATCGCCAGGGTCGCGCCGGGCTGCCCCTTCGGCCGTCCCGGCTTGCGCCCGGACCTGCCCCGCAGCGACCTGGGCGCCGGCTTGGCCAGGCCCTCCGACGAGGGAGGCTTCGAGGAGTTCCGCGGGTTCTGGCCCAGCCGCGCCCGCAGCTCCGCGACTCCGCCGACAGCGCGGTCACCTGCGCGCGCAGCGCGTCCAGCTGCGCCTGATGCGAGGTCCGCAGCACCGCAATCTCGGTGTCCTTCGCCTCGACTACCGCGCGCAGCCGGGCATTGGCCGCGCAGCGCAGCCACCGCATCCGGGGCAGGCGGGACATCGGGCACAAGCCACTACAGACCACAGCCGGCCCTCCGTAGTCAACACAACACGCTGGGCCAGCTCTCAGAAGATCTTCAACGCCCGGCGGCGCCACCTATCCAGTTACAGACAGCACTGGCTCGGTGACATCCGTACCGCGCTGGCTGCTGGCGCAACTGGATGCGATGGACTACTCGCGGCAGAATCGGACGTTGACCCCCAGTGCGGCGATGCATAAATATACAGGTGCGGCGCCGGCCGATGTCGGCAGCGAGCGCTATCGCGGTGCCACCGTCGTCTCGGATCTCGGCGGCGACCTCGTCGAGGTCACGCTGAGTGCGAGGGAGCAGTCCCACCCGTACGCCCCCGGCGCCCAAGGCCGATCGCGATCGCCCGGCCGATACCGCGGCCGGCTCCCGTGACGAGAGCCGTTCGCCCGTCGAGCGTGGTGGTCATTACGTGCCTCCCGGGGTTGTCGGCGTCGTGGATCATTGATGTGGCGCCGTTAGCAGAGCTTTTCCTAGCGCACAGACAAAACCGCGGCACCGAGGACCAGCGCATCCTCGCCGACGGCGCCGTAGGCGTCGCGCCCGAACTTGCCAGCCGCCCAAGTACGCCAGAGCAATCCGCCGTACACGCCTACAAGCGAGCCACCAATCGACACTCCAGCGCCCAACGGGGTCGCTGCCGCGACCGGGCGGCTAGCATGGCACCGCCGCCGGCGGCAAGGACGAATCGGGATGAGCTGGACTGGGACCAGCCGGCTCTTAGTCCTGTTCAGCTGATCGCCCACCGCCTCGCCGGCAACGAGCAGTGCCGATATGCCGCGGGTAAGTGGCGCCCGGAGCCACGCCGGGTCTGACGGGGTGGCCGACCAGGACAGTGCGGCTGGTGCCGCCGAAACCCGTGAACCCGTAGCCGCGCCGAACGCGGCAATCCGCAACACGCCGGTCACCATCATTGGATCACCTTGAACGCGTGCCGGTTCCGGTCGGGTCCATCGCTTGGAGGATCTGCCCCGGCTCGGTCCGGCTGGTGTAGTGGGGATGAACGTCGATCCAGCGGATGGTGCCCTCGGCGTCGACGATCACAACGGTCGGCATCGGAGTCGTGTCGGTGCCATCCGCGTTATGTTCGCCGATAATCAAGCCGAGGCTGGCCTGGGCTTTCCGAGCGTCGTCGGTCGGCCCGGTGAGGATTCCCAGTTGCCCGGCGATTTTGTTGCCCGGGTCGGAGAGCACCTCGAGGGTCAGCTGGTGCTTCTCCTGCATGGCGAGGGAGCCATCAGGCGTCTGCGGGCTGATCGCGACCAACGCAACCCCCCGGGCGGTGAGCTCGGGCACCAGGGTCTGCTGGTAGGTGCGCAGCGTCAGGTTGCAATACGGGCACCACTGACCGCGGTAGAAGACCACGACTGCGGGCTTGCCGCCACGGACCTTCGTCAGGGTGGTCGGGTTGGCGTCTACGTCGAGCAGGTCACCGTCGGGCATCAGCGCCCCGGCCTTGAGGACGCTGTCGGGGACGCCCCTGGCGTTGAGCTCGGCCCTCTCCGATTCCAGGGCGGCCAGCACGTGGGCGGGGAGATGATCGGCCGACTCGCGCAGGACACGGGTGACCTGATCGGCGATCGTGGTGTCGGTGGTGTTCATGAGACTCCAGTCGTTCGTTGAGGAGGACGGGTAGGAGCAGCGGCTCGTCTGGAGGGTGAACCGTGTCGTGCGTGACATCTCTCACCTTCGCGGGGGACATCGCTCACTCTAGCACTAATCATCAGTCAAGCAACTATCATCTTTGATATAGTCATGATCAATGTCTCACGGATGTGTATCCGCGTCCGCCGCGGCAGACAGCGCCCGCGAGACAGGTGCCACGCGGAGAGCCGTCAAGCCACGCCGAAGTTCCCCCCGGTGATCGGCGCGGGTGGCCGTTTACCTGGCTCTTCGGGTTGCGCCGGGCGGGCTGTTGACTACACGCCCCCGAGGCGGTGGCTGACACCGAGCAGGTCGAGGGTTTGGCGCTGGAACGGGGCGGGGTGGTGACGAGCCGGAAGCCGGGCAGGGCGGGGGCGATGGTGTGAGGCAGCTGGTGGTCAGGTCGGCCAGCAGGCTGCCGAAGCTGCGCACCGGGAGAGCGACCGGGGTGTGTTTGCTGGCTGCTTTGGCCAGCGCTCGCAGGGGCGGGCTGCGAGGGCGACCGGGCTGGGGCAGGCGGAGCTCCAAGCTGTGCTTCTGGCGAAGATCGTCAGCTCTCGACTGACTGTCTGTGCCACGCTAACTGTCACCGGCGAAGGTGCTACGATTCGAACGCGATGAGTGTCGAAGACCGATCAAAACTCGCTGGCTCGATGGTGCTGCTGCCACGGCTCGCCAAGCACATCATGCGGCGCAGCACCGAGGAACTCGTCGGCATGCCGTTCCGCTTGTTCATCGCGCTGAGCTACCTGCACGACCACGACGGCGTCCGCCAGCAGCAGCTAGCGGACGCGCTATGCATGGACGCCGGCAACATCGTCCTGCTACTCAACGAGCTAGAAGATCTCGGCTACATCTCCCGCATTCGCGACCCCGCCGACCGAAGGCGCCACAAGGTCGCGATCACCAACGCCGGGCGCGAGGCCGTCGAACGCGCCAAGCACAATCAAGAACAAATCGAGGACGACATCCTCCAAGCCCTCGACGCCGACGAGCGAGACACGCTGTGGCGACTCCTCACCCGCGCTGTGCGCCGCGTCGACGATGACGAGCCGACCACATGATCTCAACGGAGAAGAACCCGCGCGCAACGATTATCGTGGCGATCGAGCCGAAAGACACCTCACAGTCCGGGGATGCGCGGCACGCGGTGGCTTCGGAGCGTCATCCATCCGCCAGCCGTGGGGCGCCCTGAACAGCATGATCTGTGCGCCGCCGCGGCCGAGGTCGACACAGGCGTTATCGGCTCCTATTTCGGCGGTCTGGAGCATTTCTCACGTGGCTTGCCGGGCTCCGGTCCTCCTCGTTTGTGGCATAGCGTGATCTGACGGCTTAGATTGGGTTTCCGCTTAACCGCTGGGCCCGGAACTGGCCCAGCCTTCCCGATTCCAGCCCGGCCGGGAGGTGCTCGTCTTGCGCGGCGGAGGCCGCTCCTGGGGGAGCGGGTTAGCCTGGCATGGTCGAACGCGCGGTGATCCAGCGTGTGTCGGTGTATGCCTCGATGTTCGCCGCCGCGCCGCCGAAGCGTGCTGAGTTGCCGGAGTGGCGCATCCCGCCGAATGGCGCGTTCGCTTCGTCGTAGACGGTCTGGTCGTTGATGTGCGCGGTACCGGTGGGGATGCGCAGGGCCATCTGTAGCCCGGTGCCGATGTCGGCAGTCATGATGCTCAGGTCGAGCCCGTACTCGCTGTCTGAGGCCAGATCGACGGCTTCGCCGGGCGTGGCGAACGGGATGACCGGGGCGACGGGGCCGAAGACCTCGTTGTCGTATGCGGGTGTGCCGGGACCGGCGCCGGACAGGACCGTGGGGCGGTAAAAGAGGCCGTCGTAGGTGCCGCCGGTGCGCAGCGTGGCGCCTGCCGTGACGCTGCTGGTGACCAGGAAGTGGATCTGGTCTCGCTGGCGTTCGTCGATGATCGGGCCCAGATCGACGTCGTCGGTGGCGGGGTTGCCGACGGTGAGGCCGTCGGCCGTGGCGGCCAGCTTGTCCACGTACTCGTGGTAGACCGACTCGTGCACCAGATGCCGGCCGATGACCATGCAGCCCTGGCCCGCGTTGAAGAAACTGCCGCGGGCCGCGGCGGCCACGGTGCGGTCAAGGTCCGCGTCGCCCATCACGATCAGCGCGTTGTTGCCGCCGAGTTCCAGCTGGACGCGGGTGAAGTGCCGCCCGCCGAGCTCGCCGACCGACTGTCCCGCCTTCGTCGATCCGGTGAAGGAGACCGCCTGCACGTTCGCGTCGGTGACCAGCGCGGAACCGATGTCCCCGCCGCCGGGAAGGACATGCAGCACGCCGGCGGGCAGCCCGGCCTCCTCGAAGACCCGGGCGAAGACGACCCCGCCGGAGACCGCCGTACGCAGGTCGGGCTTGAGGATCACCGCGTTGCCGAGCGCCAGTGCCGGCGCGACCGAGCGGATCGCGAGCTTGACGGGCGCGTTGAACGGCGCGATCACGCCGACCACGCCGACCGGGACGCGGCGGCTCATGCTCAGCAGAAAGCCTTTGTCACTCGGCAGCACTTCCCCCAGGGCGTGCGAGGGGAGGGCGGAGGCCTCCAGGCACTCGCTGACGGCATCGCTTACCTCGCGCGCCGTCTTGGCGTGGGTGCCGCCGGATTCGCGGATCAGCCAGCCCTGGATGTCGTCGCCGTGCTTCGCCCACAGCTCCGCGGCGCGGCGCATGACAGCTGCCCGTTCGCTGGGGAGCGCCGCGGCCCAGGTCACCTGGGCCGCGCGTGCCCGCAGCGCCGAGCGCTCCAGATCGCTGGAGGCAGCGAACCCGACGGTGCCGAGCTTGTTACCGGTGGCGGGCTCGACGACGGGCCGTTCGCCGCCATCGGCCGCACGCCAGGTGCCGTCAAAGATCTTGCCCTGCCACCGCTGTTCGTCAAGGAATGTCATATCTGCTCCTGTGTTGGTTGATTGCGTCATCGGACTCGCCGGGTAGCGGGCGATCATTGCGGGCGCGGCGTCGGCGAGCGCTCGGGTAGCCGCCGCCCCGCGGGAGAGCGTGACTGTTTAAGCCGATGCGTCGCGATGACGATGAAGAGGCCGGACATTGTGGCTCCTTAGTCAAGCCGATGATCAGATCACCTTGAAGTAGCCGTCATCGTCCATGATGTGCCGGGGCCAGTCGGATCCCCGTGAAATGAGCTTTCTGATTTTCTCGATGAACGCCGGGTCTTGGTTGTCACCCCGGTAAACGGTCATGTCTTGAGCCAGCCAGGCAGGAAGGGCAGCGAAGCGATGCACCGTTTGTGTCTGCAGGTACCACGTCATGTGGACCACCGCGCCGCTCTCCTCATACCAGGCCGTCGTCTCGACCCCCGGGGCTACCCGCTGGTAGTAGAAGCGCTGGACGGCATGTCGTCCGGCGTGCGGCCCCTCTTTGAGGCTGTATTCGACGCTGTCGGGTCCGACAATGGCAGGTTCGAAGACCCAGCCGCTGGCGAAGTGCCAGCTCAGCTGCGCACCCAGGATGCTAGTGAGCATGTTGATCAAATCCTTTCTGAGGTGCGGCAAACACAATTGAGTTGCTGGCTCGGGGAATGCTGGCATTTGAGAAATGTCTCTCCGAGCCGCCAAGCGACCATAAGCTGATGTCCAATCGATTAGGACCCGATGAGTCAGCTGCCCGCATCGTCGTCCACGCCCGGCCCCCGGGCCGCCTCCTAGAGGCGCTAATGGTCAGGCGCGGTGACAACATGCCAGCCCGTCTGCTCACCTTTCCCAGGCCTGCCCTGGCGGGGAGTATCCGGCACCCCCGCTCAGGAGCCCGATCTGTCGGCCAGGCTCACATGGTGATCACGGTTTTTCCTTCGGCATGACGGTGCCTGCTCACTAGAGCAGGGACTTCATCCAGGCTGACCGGGGTTATCGGCGGGGGCACGATGGTCCCGGCCACGACCGCAGCGGCCAGCCGGTCCAGCAGCGAGACCGTCATGGGGAGCTGGAAATTTACGCCGGTGACACCCGCCCGCGCGAGCGTCTCACGGTCGGCGACATACCGGGTCGTGATCGCGGTTCCGCCGCGCCGCACGTGCCGGGCCAGGACGGCGAACTGCTGGCCGCCGCTGGCCAGGTCGACTAGCACGTCGATGCCATCCGGGTGCGCGCGGGCGACAGCATCGGGCAGCGGCGTGGCTGCGCGGTCGATCGTCTCGGCGGCGCCGTATCTTCTCATGCGGCCCGCCTCGGCCGCCGGAGCGCCGGCGTCGACGTGCGCGCCCGCCTGGGCGACAAGCTGTGTCAGGAACGACCCGACGCCGCCAGAGGCGCCGACGATGAGCGCGGTCTTGCCATGCAGCGGCGCCAGCGACTCGGCGATCGCCATCGCGGTGCCGCCCGCTGTAGGCAGCGCGGCGGCAGTGACCGGGTCCAGGCCAGCGGGCACATGTGCCAGCGGCGCATCCGCGCTGACCGCCACGTACTCGGCGTATGTCCCCGCCGATCCTAGCGGGGCGATCAGCAGCTGGCCGAAGACCAGATCGCCGGGCTCGAACCCGGCCACGCCGGGCCCGTCTTCCTCGACGATGCCGGCTAGATCGGCCCCGAGCACCATCGGGAACGTTGCTGGAATCCGATCCTTCCACCCGCCGTTCGCGATCTCCATATCCATCGGGTTCAGCCCGGCGGCCTGGACCGCGATGAGCACCTGGCCGGGCCCGGGGCGCGGCCTGGGCAGCTCCGTGACGGCTGGGGCGGCACCATACTCGCCGACAGTGATCGCGCGCATGATTACCTCCTCGCTTGCTTCTGGCCGCTGAGGGCCAAGACGCTGGACAAATCAACCGCAGTGGCGGCCAGCGGTCGCGGTGTGGTGCGGTCGGGCCAGGCGCGGGAACACGCTGCGTGGCCTCGACAACTCGAGCCAACGCTGAAGGAAGATGCCTCGTGAGCACAATCACAACGGCGGGCGGCACCCACAACGGCGGGCGGCACCGAGATCTGCCGATGGAAGATGTGGTCAAAGGTCAGAGATCAATGGTGCCAGGCCTCCCGGGTTAGGTTGCTGTAGGTGCCGACGATTCTTGCCTGCTCGATGATGTGGTCGTCGATGCACTCCAGCAGCTCAGCTCTGCTGAGGCCGAGCGGAAGGTCAAGGTTTTCGTCGAGGGCATACAGCTTGAAGTAGTAGAAATGGTCGCCGTGACCGGGCGGTGGGGCAGGCGGCACGTACTGGTGGCCGCCCCCGCCGTTCAAGCCCTGCACGAAGCCATCGCCGCCGCCCTCGGCAATACCGGTGGTGCTGGCGGGAATTCCATAGAGCACCCAGTGGGTGAAGCCGTAGGTCAGGGGCGCGTCCGGATCATGGACGACAAAGGCATAAGAATTTGTGCCTCCGGGAGGATCCGACCACGCCAGTGGCGGCGAGGTCGGCTTCTCGCCGACTGCGTGACGGTCCGGAATTCGTTCCCCATGGCTGAACGAGGGACTCGAAATCCTCAGCTTTCCGAGATGAATCTTCATTGACTCCGTTCCCTTTCTTGCGGAACCGGCCCGTAAGTCGGCAGCCTTCCGTCTTATCGTCATGCATAATTTCTACCTCGGCGTCCGGCGTCACGGTCGGCCTCACCGCCGGGCTCGGCCCTGTCCGCGCAGCTCAGCTGTGCGCCGAGGATGCTAGTGAGCACGTTGGTGGCCTACGGGTGATCGCTGAAGGGTCCCAGGTCGCCGGCGTCGACCCGGAGTGAGTCCAGCATCGCCGCGGCGTTCAGGAAGGTGTAGACATCCGCGGCGGCCAGCACTCCGGTGTACTTGGCGGTGACCGGGCCGGCGGCTTGGGTGGATACGGCGTCAAGGTAGGCCTTGAAGATCGCCCAGGCGTTCGGCGAGTGCTGCTGGAAGAACGGCGTGGGGTCGACGGAGGCGATCGCGACCCGGGTGCTGGCCTGCAGGTCGGCGATGTACTGGATCTGGGTGCGGCCGTCGGCGCGGGTGCCGAGGCGGCCCAGGTGACCGCCGACCAGTGTGGTCCACGGGTAGCTCATCGCCACCTGCTGGGCGGAGATCCAGCTGGGGATGTCCTGGGCGATGGCCAGGCTCTTGAACGGAACCCAGCCGGGGAACAGGATGTCGACGACCATCAGGGTCTGGTGCGCGGGGGCGTGGATGAAGATGTTGTCGGGTGTGACGTTCGGGCCGTGGTAGGCCAGTTCGAGCAGCTCACCGCCGACCTCCAGAACGTACCGGTCCTCGAAGGTCACCGTTGGCGGCGGCCGGTTCGGGTCGGCGTCGCGCAGCAGCAGGCGGAGGTTCTCGGCCTGCCCGATGCGGATCACGTCGGCGCCGAACAGGGACGAGGCGCCGATGTGATCAGCGTGCGAATGCGAGTACACCAGGTGGGTGACCGTGCTGGGCATCCCGTTCGCGCTGGTGACGGAATCGATCGCGCGCAGCAGGTTGTGGCCGATGGTGGGCGGTGCGTCGACGAGTACCACGCCGTCGCGGGTGGTCAGGAACATGGCCTGATAGAACGAGTCGGTCACCCAGTAGAGGGTGTCGGTGATGGGCCCGACGAAGTAGCCGTCGGCGTTAAGAGCGGGCCCAAGCGCCGATGGCGGTACCGGGGCGGAGCCCGGTGGGGGACATCCGGGGGCGGCGCTGGCGCTGGCCGGCGCTGCGGCCCCGAGGACAGCGAACGCGGCTGGCCCCGCGACGGCCGCCGCCGCGCCGGTCAGGAAGGCGCGCCGGTTCGCCGCCGCGCTGGTGTCAGATCTTGCAGTCATGGTTTACTCCAGGCTGTTGTCGCTGAGCGATCACCGGCATGCCCGAGATCTCCCTCGGCCACGATGTGCGGCGCCCGGCGCGCGATCGCGTCCTGCTGGGCGGACGCGTCCGACACGCGCGCTGCGCTGGCTCCCGCCATTTCGCCTCCCGTTCCCTCACGCACCTGGCCCTACCTAAGACGTGGTAGCGACGGCTGCGCGCGCTTCGTCGAGGTCAAGGACCCGCCCGTTCAGCCCGCCGTTTTGGTGCAGGTCGCCGCCGGGGATCTCAAGGCGGGCCGTGTCCTGGGCGCCGCCGGCCTTGACCGGCTCGAACCCGGCAGCAGTGATCAGACGTTCGGCTGCCGCCCCGGCAGCCTCGTCGTCGGTCGCATAAAACAGCACGGCGCGCCGGGGAGTGCGATAAGCCTCGGCGGCGAGCGAGGGAGCGGCGAGCGTCCCGAACGCCTTCACGTAGCGAGCGCCAGCAGGCAGCAGCCCAGCGACGACGGAACCGGCGGAGGTTCCCTCGGGAAGCGTTCGGACCGGCTTGCCGTCCTGGCCGAAGCCGATGGGACTAGACGGATCGACGATGATCTTGCCGTCGAGAAGGTCGGCGATCGCCGGAACCAGCTCCCTATCCTGGTCCAGCCAGATCGCGAGCACCACGACGTCGTCGGCGCCGGCGATCGCGTCGCGGGCCGGCGCGGCGGTGGCCAGGTCGCCCAGCTCGTCCGCCAGTGCCTCCGCCTGCGACTCATCCCGGGCAGCGAGGACGACGTGCTCACCGCCTCGCACCAGATCTCGCGCGAGCCCGCTTCCGATCTTCCCCACGCCGATGATCGCTGTAGTCATGGCTTACCCCCCCAGGCGGCTGTGGCTGAGCCCGGGCCGGGCCGCCGGGCGCGGAGCGCGCGGTCCGTTATCGCGGCAATGCGGCTCGTCATCGATCTCGTCGGCTTCCTTTCCTCAGTGGAGGCGTAATGGTGATGGGAAGGCACGGCAAGCTGGGCCCGGACCTGCTCAGAACTGGGTACGGAGCGAACTGGCCACGGATTGTGAATCACTGGACCCCAATGCGCGACCTTCCGTCGAAGGCACTGGAACCACAGGATTCCCCCTCAGCCGCCTGCGGGCATGACACGAACAAGTCATTCGTAAACTGACCGCGCTCGGCTCTCCGGAGGGCCGACACTCGTGCGGTCACTATGCGCTCGCCAGGCGCTGTCGTGGATGACTGACTAAAGGCTTCGCCGGCCGACGGCAGGGCTCGAACGCGTCGGGTTAGCACAAGGGTGTGCAGATGGCTTCGAGGCCAACGGCACATGAAACTGACGGTTCTGTCGGTGCCCGGGATAGGGACGCGGGAGCGGCTGCGCATCGGCTGGTGACAGTAGGGGCCGAGCGGCTTAGAGTCGCCGTATCAGGCAGCTTGCACGTTCTGTGGTGACACGAACCTCGTTGCGGGGGCGCGACGGGGAACTCGCCGTGATCGGCGAGCGGCTGGCCGGCGCGCGGCGGGGCTGCGGTGCGGTCCTGTTCGTGCAGGGCCGGGCGGGTTTCGGCAAGACGCGGCTGCTGGCCGAGGCTGCGGCGATGGCCAGCCAGGCCGGGGTCCGGGCAGGCTTCGGCGCCGTGCAGGCAAGTGACCAGGTGGTGCCGATGGCCGGCCTGCTCGCCGCGTTGTTCGACGGCCGCGAGCCGCTGGTCGATCCGGCCGCGCGGCGCGGGCTGCATTTTCTGCCCGAGCAGCGCTACTGGCTGCTGGAGGAACTGGAGGCCCTGCTCGAACAGGCGGCGCTGGCATCCCCGGTCCTTGTCTGCATCGACGACATGCACTGGGCCGACGGAGGCAGCCTGACCGCGCTGCGGACACTGCCGCCGCGGCTGGCCCACCTGCCGATCATGTGGCTGGTGTCCTTCCGCGAGGGCCAGGCCCGGGCCGAGCTGCGGGCGGCGATCGAGAGCCTGGACGAGATCGGAGCGCAGACCCTGCTGCTCGGCCCGCTCGACGGCAATGCGGTCGGGCAGGTCGCCGGCGACCTGCTTGGGGCGGCGCCCGACCTGGGCCTGCTGGAGCTGGCCGGGCGCGCGCACGGCATCCCGTTCCTGCTGGTGGAGCTGCTGCGCGGCCTGCAGGAAGAGGCGCTGGTGCGGACCGGCTCCGGGCACGCCACCCTGGTCGAGGCACGGCTGCCCGCCCGCATCACCGACAGCATGCGCGATCGGCTCTTCCGGCTGTCCGAGCCCGCGCGGCAGGCCGCGGTCGTGGCGTCCGTGCTGGGGCGGCGGTTCTCCTTCGGGCACCTGTCGGCGATGCTGAACCAGCCGCCGTCGGCGCTCCTGGAGCGGGTGGACGAGCTGCTGCGCGCCGACCTGCTGACCGAGGACGACGGACTGCTGGCCTACCGGCACGACCTGATCGGCGAGGCGGTGCGGGACACTCTGCCGCGCACCGCGCTACGCGCCCTGCAGCGGCAGGCCGTCGACGCGCTGCTGGCGTCCGGCTCCCCGCCGGTGGAGGTCGCCGCTCAGCTGGCGGCCAGCGCCGAGCCCGGCGACCAGGTGGCCGTGCGCACGCTGCACGAGGCCGCGCGCGCCCTCGGCTCCTCCGATCCGGGCGCCGCGGCGGACCTGACCCGGCGCGCGCTCGAGCTAGCCGGGCCGGAGAACCCGCTGCGCGGTCCGCTAGCGGCCGAGACCGCGCTGCTGCTCCACGCCGCCGGGCGCGTCGAGGAGGGCAAGTCCTTCGCCGACCATGCCCTGGGCGAGGCACTCTCGGCGGAGCAGGAGGCGGAGGTCCGGCTCAGCATTGCCTGGATGATCGCGGTCTCGGCTGATGTGCGCGCCGAGACCAGTCGGCGCGCACTCGCGCTGCCAGGCCTGCCCGGGGATCTGCGGGCCCGGCACCTGGCCCGGCTCGTGCACAACCTGGTGTCGGCCGGCTGGCCGCAAGATGGCCGGAAGCTGCTGGGAAGGGCACGTCACGCCGTGCGCTCCGCGCGTGACCCCGATGCCACCTTCACCCTCGCTGTCTCCGAGGCGCTGCTGGACTACACGCGCGGCAGCTTCGGTCCCGGCCTGGAGAGGATCGAGGCGGTCGGCCGGCGGTCCGGGCTGAACGAGCCGGTACGCGAGCTGCTGGCATCCCGGTTGCGGACCGAGCTGCTGTCCGCTCTCGACCGCTATGACGAGGCACTCCGCCTGTCTACCGACGGCCTAGTCGCGGGGCAGCGAGACCATCACGGATGGGCTGTGCGGGAATGGGAGGGCGGGCGTGGCTGCCGGCTCCTGCAGGTCGGCCGGCTTGCCGAGGCAGCCGCGGCGCTGGACAAGGTTGTCGCCGCCATGCAGAAGGCGACGCCGGCCAGCAGCCTCGATGTCCAGGCCGCCGTGGCGTCCGGGCGCGTGGCGATGCACACCGGCAACGAGCCGCAGATCCGCAAATGCGCCGCCATCGCCCGGGCGCTGCTTGAGACGGGCGCGCGGCGGGGACAATGCTCTGGCGCGTGGCTTCTCGCTCTGATGGCCCTGTGGGAAGGTGACGCCGCGGCGGCACGGGCTGAGCTGTGCGCGCTGGGCGAGGCTGAGCGTCTCACCATCGTGCCGCTGAATCCTATGGATGTCACCGATGAGGTGGCGCTGGCCCGGATCGCGATGGCGGCCGGCGACGGCGAGCTCGCGGCCTCCGCGGTGGCGACTGCCCGGGAGCGTCTTCGGCTGAATCCGGCCGTCGCCTCGATCGCAGGCACCGCTGCGCACGCAGAGGGCCTGGTAACCGGCGACGCCGATCACCTCGCCCTCGCGGTCAAGTGCTTCGAAGAAGGACCGCGGCCGCTCGCCCTGGCCTCGGCGCTCGAGGACGCCGGGAAGGTACTGGCCGGGCGCGGAGACCGGGAGGAAGGCGTCGCCTTGCTCGGCCAGGCGCTTGAGCTGTATTTCCGGGCGGGTGCGTCCTGGGACGCGGCCCGCATCCGGCAGCGGCTTCGCGCCCTCGGCGTCCGCCGCCGCCTCGCCGGGATGGTCCCGCCGCGAAACGGCTGGTCAGGGCTGACCGACTGCGAGCTCGAAGTCG
>Ga0070699_100003267_pt1 | contig 14346 bp, 16 predicted proteins | sample KBSK1503metaG_FD_65473 | JGI IMG/M metagenome (GOLD analysis project Ga0070699, IMG submission 65473) | Corn, switchgrass and miscanthus rhizosphere microbial communities from Kellogg Biological Station, Michigan, USA - KBS K1-50-3 metaG | ecosystem: Host-associated > Plants > Roots >...
TGGCGAGGTCAGTTCAAGTCCACTTAAAGAGCGGAGCTTGTCCAAACCCTTCGCTGTCAATTTCCATCGTTGCGGCGTCTCGTGAGACGACAGTTCCACAAACTTGGTGTAGGACCTCAGGCTCGAAGCAACGTTTGTTGGGAGATTCTTACGAACGTGAAGTTTTAGCAAGTCGGTAATCTGTTGAACTGTCACCGGAGAAGTGTTTGCTCCGAGATAGTAGAGAGCAGCCAGGATGACATATTGATCACTGCGCTGTTGAGGCTTTACCGCACTAAGAATTGCTGAGAATTCAAGCATTGAATAACTATTTCTCCTCCATAATGCTCCTGGTTCTCTGCTCTAGATGCTATGTTTCTGGTGAGCCAGGTACATTGCTTCTGGAAACGGAAACTTGAGGCCCGCCAACTTACTTAAGATTCGTAAGGTGAAGAAGGTCGTCTGTTAGAACACGAAGACCTGGTATTACCTTGTCTACATCGTCTTGCTTCGCTAAATACCGGCGATTGTGGGCTGAACGGTCACCTAAACTCTTAATTACGGGCAATACCTTCTTAGTCTCCCGGGACAAGCTCCATGCTGTATCGGCAATTATCATAGACACCAAGTCGCGAAGCATAAGAAAATCGCCCTGCCGATCCTTGATTTCGCCCGCTCTGCCGTGGGCCTCGTAGATCTCAATTATTAGAATCTCAGCAAATTTCCTAATCATGACTGCACACGCATCAAACCATTGATGTTCGTAGCATCCGTTTGCCTGCTGAATCACTGTCTGCAAATAACCACGAGTGCCTTCAACAACGGAATGCGGCAAGACAAGCTCCGTCTTAGGCGTTGGATTACATGCATTGTCAGCAAACTTGGTCTCATACTCGTCCCGAACATGCGCAACCAAGTAATAGCCTTGACTGTCCTTTAAGGCCTTCTTCGGCTTTCTCATCGTCATGCTAGCGAGAAAAGGATATATCTTTGAAGGGCGTTCTAAGTGGAGCGCATCGTAACAACTTTTAATATCGGAAGAATTAAGGCGCTCGATTTGGCGCTGAGAATGAAGGAACCACGCAAAAAATGTAATCTTCTCTGCGTGGTTCCATTCTTTGAACTCAGCGATTTCTCTTACAAGCGTGCGCAACTCCAAGTGATCAATTCTCCTTAGCAGCGGTTTGTGAAGAACGCTTTCGATCAACCTCATTAATACCAACAATACTGATCTCCCAACTCCCTTGACTACCCTTCTCAAAGTAACTATGAAGTCGCTTCATATCGGTGAAAGGCTGAAGAATATTGTCTGGCGCCTGCCACTTCATGAGCTGGTAGCAGGTATAGATGTGACTAGCATTGATCTCATCCGTTGGTTTGCGGTAATGCCGTTTAAACCATGCAGCAATGACTAAGTATTTATTGAATTGACTACTAGTGTCGTGCTGACTGAAAAACTCAGCCATCGGAATTTCAGCGTCGTTTGGATCGAAACCTTTAAGTAGTTCCGGCACCTTCCCGGCCTTCTTTTCACGCTTAGGTTTTGGAGAACGGCTCGACGATACGGAAACCGTTTCAATGTCAGAGTTAGACGTTTGTTCTGGTACTACTTCATATAAGTCCATCTGATCGTCATTGGTTCCGTTACCTGATGTAGGGAGGGCCTTACTCACAGGAACGGCAATAAGAGTCTTCTCAGGAGCAGGTGGTCTGATCCCCTGATGCAACACTGTTCCTACTTGACGAAGCGCCTCTTGCAACGTGCTTTGGTCACCTTCAATGTTGACAAAAACAAACTGAAATTTTCCGTCTTTACTTTCTTTTGCCATACTAACTTTTCTCAACTTCCTCGCCGCGACATGGCCGGCGCTGTCATAAAACAAGAGGCCGTCCTTCGGAACTCAATTCCGTGACGACCTGCATTGCTGATAAAGCCAATTCCTGCGTCTTACGCTAAACGGGTTTCGTGCCTCACTGCTTCAATGTCATAAAAACTCGCGTTCGCCCTTACGCCGGGAGGATGTGCAATAAATCGCCCGCATTGTTAGAAAACGAGCATAGCTTACCCCCTCCTAGCACAAAAACGCAAGACTGCAACAGTTTTATCTGATACAAGATATTGTGAAGTCATGAAACAAAGTAGACATTTATCGTAGCTCCACGAAACACAGTCTCATAGATAATACTCGCGCGGAGGCCCCAATTTCAGCACGAAATCTACTCATTGGCAAAGGGTATCCATCTCCATTTGTTTTACATAGTGGCTAATTTAAGTTCATGGAGCAGCCGGTGGGGGAACCGGTGCAGTGAAATGATCAATGCGTTGTGTTGCCCGTTAATAACTCGCCTTCAAATACTGCAATCTGCGAGTCGACCATGCCGTGGAGATTCAACTCACCGCAACGAGTAAAGGCAAGGTGCTTCGCCGTGTTTGCGAGGGCTTTTGGGTGGCTTGAGTTTTCGAGGGTTGCGAGCAGGACGAGCAGCGCTGCTGAAGGCTCGTCGCCGGCGCGGCAGATTAGCTCGGTCAATGCTGCGATCTTTTCTTCGCTTGAAGCAACGAAGAAGTTGTCGATAATGCTTTCGCCTGCATCGACGCAGCGTACGAGGTCGGGAAGCCACGGGTCGTTTATTTCCAAACCATAACGAATGATGACTCGGGTTTGGGCGTCGATCGATTTGTCGTTAAGGATTGATTGAGCGCGTCGTTTAAGAGCGTCGCTGATGTGAGGTGTTTCTTCGCGCAGTCGTGCGCTGTTAAGATTAGACATGATCTTCATCCTTTCGATAGAAGGTTGACGGTCAAGGGTCGATTTTGTGTTCGCGCACAAGTCGGCCCGCTTCTTTTGGTGGAGTGCAAGCACAGTAGCGCTGCGATTTTCGCCTGTCAATCAGCTTACGCATGATCGACATCGATTATCACCTTTCCTCGCGCGTGCCTTTGTTCCAGACAACGAACAGCATCGGGACTTCACTCAAGCTGTAACGCCTCTCACATAAAAAACACCGAGCTTGCACTGAGAAAACCAAAACCTACTTCTCTCAGAATTCCTTCATCGCGTTTCATAAAGAATTCACACCAGTCTCAAGACTTCCCTGCTCCACTCGCTGTATCTTCCGCACCTCGAAACCCCGCGGATTACGCCGCGTCCAAAATTCCACCTAGATTCTGAAGGAGACTGATGATGTTCCAGATTAAGTTCAAGAATTCGTTAATTACGTTGTTCGGCCTCGCCGCATTCGCACTCTTCACCGCCCCGGCTTATAGCCAGGACAAGGTCATCGTAACCAACTCAACCTCCGAGCCCGTGCCGACAGTGGCACAAGGGACTACTAAGGTCACCGGAACAATTCTGGTTGGCAATACGGCAGCTGCTCCCGCCCTGGTCCGCGACGTAAACGCTGCATCGGCAACGCATCTCGGTCGGAAGGCGAGCGAGATGGTCAGCCTTAGCGGTAATTTCACTGCCACAGGCGAGATCTTTTTCATGAGAACACTTCCTGACGGCACCGGCACATCATTCACTATTCCGGCGGGCAAAGTGTTCATCATAACGGACGTCAACTGGCAGATTGAGGCGGGGAACCCCGGCACTGTTGCGCGGTTGTTACTCAGGATCGAGAATCTTGCAAACCCGAGCTTTATCCGTGATGTCCACAAATCGGTACTAACGCTCAATAGCGCTGGAGTGAATGGAGTGAATGAGCGTTTGGGAGCCGGTATTGTTGTTTCGTCGGCGGCGAAAATTACTGCCCAGATCACTACTCCGTCGGGAGCCTTAGGCGGTCTTTACCTTATCGGTTACCTCGCGCCGGAAGAATAGAAGCTCGCGACGTTTGACGGATGGGGCCAGCATCGAAACGTGCTGGCCTCTGCGTTTTAGACAACATGGCTCCAGACCTATCCGCGATCGACATCGATTATCACCTTTCCGCGCGCGTGCCCTTGTTCCAGATAACGAACAGCCTCGGGAACTTCACTCAAACTGTAACGCCTGTCGATAACTGGCGTTAATCTGCCCTCCGCAATGAGTACTCCAATCGCGTCGAGATCCTTCTGATTCAGTTTCGCCAGCAAGCTGACAGACTTCTGGCTAACGAAGCGCCACTTTACCAGCTCTGGGATCAGACGCATCAAGAGCTTACCCATGGACCCGCCAAGGCCGATCATGCCTGCCCCGATGTAGATGCCCCTGGGAGTCAACGCGCGCCGGTGCTCTGCGAACGAATGGTTCGCCACGAGATCAAAGATCACGTCGTAATGTTTCCCGTTGCTCGTGAAATCTTCTCGCGTGTAATCGATGACAATGTCTGCGCCGATGGACCGGACCATTTCCACATTCCTCGAACTGCAAACGCCGGTAACCTCAGCGCCGAACGTCTTTGCGATCTGTACAGCAAACGTGCCCACACCTCCGGCGGCGCCATTGATCAAAACCTTCTGGCCCGGCTGAAGCTGTGCTTTGTCGCGAAATCCCTGCAACGCGGTGAGTGCGGCCACAGGCACAGAAGCGGCTTGCTCGAACGACACCTTACTCGGCTTGGTTGCGAATGCTGACTCGCGTGCGCACGCATACTCGGCAAACGCGCCATTGCATGCTCCGAACACATCGTCGCCAACCTTGAACTGCGTAACGTTCTTGCCGACGGCTTCAACCTGACCGGCGACATCACGTCCCGGCCTGAGGGTCTTCACTTTGGTGACCCTGGCCATTATGGGACGAAGAAAAGGGTGTTTCGAGAAGTGGTAATCAAGCGGATTGACTGAAGCTGCGCGAACTTTGAGTAACACTTCGTTGTCCGCAGGAAGGGGCTTTTCAATCTCTTCCAGCTTGAGCACACCGCTTGGGCCGTAGACGATTGCTTGCATCAGTGTGGTGGTACGCAGGCAACGAAGGGGAAGTTTCTGAGAGTCGTGGGTTTAGAATTTTAGCCAGGGCCAGTGGAACTGACCTGGAACAATCGCAGCGCCGCGATTCTCGCGTGTCAACGGAATTTGTGGCGCAGGTTACATTCGGCGCGAAATTCAGTATGGATATTGACAGACGAAAACTTGTATGCAGAATGAAGTCATGAAGAAATTGAAAACCTCAAAAGAAATCAAAGTCGAGCGCCCTCGCCGCGCCATAATTTCGCGGGAGGAAGCGCTAAAGCGAATGAAAGAGTTTCCAAAGCGAAAGGAGCAGTTCCTTGCCACTGCTCGAGCGAACAAGAGTTGAAGTCTATCTGCCTGACCTTCCGTCATCAGAATATCAAAACCTACTGCGCTCTTTTGAAGAGGAGTTCACATACGCCTTTGGCGGAGCCAGCATCGTAAGAGGTTTGGAAGGCAGTTATCTGTCGGCGTCAGGTGAGCGGATTCCGGATCGCATTAACCTTCTCTATTCTGACGCACCGTTGGCTCTGTCAACGGACTTCTCAAGTGTAGCGGCATATGTCCGTGAGTTAAGACGTGCCGCAATGGAAGGATTGTTGGAAGAGACAGTACTGATTTCAGTTGAGCAGGTTTATCATGAAATCTAGCTAAGCCACAGAAACACTGATAAATACCGATCGGATCGCGATACGGTTGGTCCTAGTGCATCTTGAACGGACCGCCATGCGGTTCGGGGACTAGATCGGGACGGCTCGAGTCCTGAATTATCTCGTGCATCTCTAACACGTTCGACTGTGAAAACGCGTCCTTCGGAAGCGTGCCTGATTGCGCGTGTCCCTTCACAAACGCATCGGAGCGCACCCAGTTAAGGAAGTCCTGGCGGCTGGTCCAGATCGTAAAAACCACGTATGGATCACCTTCGTTGACCGGGCGCAGAACCTGGTTCGAAACAAAACCCGGCATCTGGTCCACCAGCCCGGCGCGTTCACGAAACCGCTGCTCGAAGGCTTCGGCGTATTCCGGCTTTACATAGATGCGATTGGCAACAGTTATCATGAACAACCTCAGTCTTCCGGCGCAGGCTTTGAGCGTAATCGTTTGATTTGCGACCGGCGAGCTTTCTCCTCCAGAGTGCGATTTTTTACGCTGCGCGGAACCCCCGTAGGCACGCGTTTTGGAGGACGATAATTCAACTTTGCGACCTTGCTGCGAAGTCGCTCGAGACACAGCGCCTTGTTTCGATGTTGACTTCGTTCCTGCTGTGAGCTGACGACAATACCCGAAGGCACGTGCCTCAAGCGAACCGCGCTTTCCGTCTTGTTGACGTGCTGTCCTCCCGGTCCACTGGAACGGAAAGTGTCGACCTCGCACTCGCGCAGCAAGTCTTCGTCCAGTTCAGGCAGAACAATCATCTCGAGTCGCACGCCGCCGCGAGTCAGGGAAGTTTTGCTGCAAGCACGTCGACCTTTTCAATCACGGGCGGTTGCGCGAGCAGGTCCGAAGCGTTCGCCATCAAGGCTGCGGCGACTCTGCCGGTGAGATGCGCCTGTCGCCCCGATTCACTCGGGAATGCGTCAAAGATTCCGAAGGTCGATTGGCCCATGCGGATCGCGAACCATGCGGTCGTGTCCGGTTCTTCCTGAACCAACGCCAGTCCGCTATTCAAAAACGCTTCCACTTCAGCCTCTTTACCAGGCTTTGCTTCCAATCGAACGAGCAACGCTACCTTAACCATGATCAATTCCTCCCTAACAAGATCTAGCCATGATTCTACATCTGATCGGGAATTTCGGCCTCGACGAGTTGCGTCAGCAATCGCAGCGATTCCTGCCAGCCAAGGTAGCATGCTTCAGCCGGAATCACCGACGGCACTCCCTCTTGCACGATGTTCAACTCGGTCCCGCAAAAAACTCGCCTTAACGTGATCGTCGTTTGCATTTCTCCAGGCAGATTCGGATCGTCGAACCGGTCGGTGTAGCGGATGCGCTCGTTCGGCGTCAGCTCAAGATACTCGCCACCAAACGAATGGCTGCTGCCGGTGCTGAAGTTGGTGAACGACATTTTATAAGTGCCGCCCACCTTCGCCTCGAGATGATGAACCGTGCCCGTGAATCCATTCGGCGGCAGCCATTTGCACATTGCCGCCGGATCAAGAAATGCTTTATAGACTCGCTCGGGCGGCGCCTTGAGCACGCGATGAAGCTTGATAGTATTTGCCATAATTTTCCTGCTTAAGATTAACCTCCGGCGATCGCGCCGATGATGAAAAACGGTTCCGCTCCCGAAGCGATTGCTTCAGGCAGCGGAGCTTCCGCAGACTCGTGCGTCACGTCTTCGCCGCAAGCGAAGAATCGCAGCAACGGCCGGCGCTCTCCGCCGACGTGATCGCGAATGGTCCCACGCAGCATCGGATAACGCGCTTCGAGAGCATCAAGGATCGAATGTCGTGTCACTGGACCATCAACCTCGAGCTGAACATCTCCCGTGACGCCCGCAAGCGAACGCAAATGTGCCGGCAGAACTACGACGATCATGTCAGCGTTTGGACCTCCACTGAAAGCACCGGCGGCAGATCACGAACAATCGGCGCCCACGTGTCTCCCCCATCAGGAGATGCATACACTTGCCCGCCCGTGGTGCCGAAGTAGACGCCACACGAATCAAGCGAATCTACCGCCATCGCATCGCGCAGCACGTTGACGTAACAATTGCTTTGCGGCAAGCCGTTAGTGAGCGCTTCCCACTCGTTGCCGCCAGTGCGACTGCGATACACACGCAACTTGCCATCGGGCGGATAGTGTTCGCTGTCGCTCTTGATCGGCACTACGTAGATCGTCTCCGGCTCGTGCGCGTGAACGTCGATCACAAATCCGAAGTCAGTCGGCAGGTTCCCACTGACTTCGGTCCACAAATCGCCGGCGTTGTCGCTGCGCAACACGTCCCAGTGTTTCTGCATGAACAGCACGTTCGACTTCGAAGGATGCTTCGCGATGTGATGAACGCAGTGGCCCACCTCGGCAGTCGGGTCCGGAATGTATTGTGAGCGCAATCCCTGATTGATCGGTTTCCACGTCACGCCCGCGTCGTCACTGCGAAACGCACCGGCAGCGGAGATAGCAACATAGATCCGGTCGCGATTCGCCTTGTCCAGGATGATCGTGTGCAGGCACATGCCGCCGGCGCCCGGTTGCCACTGAGATCCAGTGCCGTGACCGCGCAGTCCGGGAAGTTCCTGCCAGGTCTCCCCGCCGTTGGTCGAGCGAAACAGCGCCGCGTCTTCGATGCCCGCATAGACTGTGTTGGGGTCGTCGATTGAAGGTTCAAGATGCCAGACGCGTTTGAACTCCCACGGCTTCGGCGTGCCGTCATAAAACTGATGCGTCGTGAGCGGTTTGCCGGTTTCTTCCGAAGCGTCGTAAACAAACTTATTGCTCTCGCCTTTCGGCATGCCATCGGGCGTAGTCGTCGGTTCGCCGGCGGGCGTTCCCGGTTGAAACCATCTCTTGCCGCCGTCGTCCGAGCGTTGAATAATCTGTCCAAACCAGCCGCTGGTCTGCGACGCGTAAATGCGGTTCGGATCGGCGTCCGAACCCTTCACGTGGTAAATCTCCCAGCCGGCGAAGTGTGGACCACTAACATCCCAATTCTCACGCTTCCCGTCTGAAGTCAGAATAAAAGCGCCCTTACGGGTGCCTACGAGTACTCGTACATTGCTCATCTTTTCGTTCCTTCTTTATGACGTGATCGCAGATTCGACTCCTTTTAACATAAGTCGACCGGCGAGTTGTGAAATCGACAATTGCGGGAAAAAACTTTTACCACGGATCGAAATTCTTCGGAACTTTTTCCTCTCCCATACGTCTTAACTGACTGAAATTCGATTCTGGTCAACAGTCAAATCCCGCCAAATGGCCGCAATTGCACCGAAAGTAGCTGTAAAAGAGGCGATCCTGGATGCCACTGACCGTCTGCTGGCGCGGTTTGGCTATCGGAAAATGACGGTCGATGACATTGCCGCGGAAGCCGGAATCGGCAAGGGCACCATTTATCTACACTTCACCAGCAAGGAAGAAGTCGTGCTCTCGCATATCGATCGGATTGTCGAGCGCCTGAATAACCGCCTGAGAGAAATCGCCAAGTCGGAGACGGCGGCTGCCGATCGACTGCGATCCATGTTGCTCACGCGCGTGTTGTTTCGCTTCGACAGCATCCAGCACTACACCCAGAGTCTGAACGATCTGCTCGCTGTCTTGCGCCCGCGCTTGCTCGCGCGACGCGCACAGTACTTCGAAAGCGAGGCACAGATCTTTGCCGAAGTGCTGACGGCTGGACGCGCCTCCGGCGAGCTTGATTTTGACAACGAGCACGCGACCGCACACGCGCTCTTGCAGGCGACGAATGGGCTGTTGCCTTACAGCTTGAGCACAACCGAATTAGGCGAACGTGAAGAAGTCGCGCAACGAACTACCGACGTCGCCAACTTGATGGTGCGCGGTCTGCTCAATCGCGAATAGATTCAGTTTTTAAAAAGGAGAACACAACTCATGCTTAGAACCACGGCCTCCAAGGTCATCTTCCGTCTGGCGGTCTTTTGTTTACTCGCAACCTCCGTGGTTGCGATCGGCTATGCGCAACCCGAACAACCGGATCTCACCATCGACGCCGCCACGCGCACACAGGTGATCGATGGAATTCTCAAACGGCTCAACGACTCCTACGTGTTCCCCGACGTCGCGAAGAAGATGGAACAGTCGATTCGCGAACGCGTAGCCAAAAAGGAATACGATCAGGTTACCAGCGCGAAACAGTTTGCGACGACCCTGACAAACGATCTGCAAGCCGTCAGTCACGACAAGCATCTTCGCGTGCGCTATTCGAATGAAGCGATTCCCGAGCGTGGGCCGCGACGCGAACCGACTGCGGAAGAACGGGAACAACGGAAGCGCAACCTGACCTGGCTCAATCACGGCTTCGGTAAGGTGGAACGTCTGCCCGGCAACATCGGTTATCTCGAGTTCTTCAATTTTGCGGACGAAGAGCTCGGCGCTGACACAGTTGCAGCAGCGATGAATTTCGTCAACGGCACTGACGCGTTGATCATCGACATGCGAAAGAATGGCGGCGGCAACCCGGCAATGGTCGCACTCGTTTGTTCTTACTTGTTTGGTCCAGAGCCGGTCCATCTCAACGATCTCTACTGGCGCGAAGGTAACCAGACCGAAGAGTTCTGGACCAAGAAAGAGGTGGCGGGCAAACGTTACCTGAACAAAGACGTGTATGTACTTACCAGTAAGCGGACGTTCTCCGGCGCGGAAGAATTCAGTTACAACCTGAAGAACCTCAAGCGGGCGACGATCATCGGTGAGACGACCGGCGGCGGCGCGCATCCCGGCGGCGGTTTCCGCATCAACGAACACTTTGGAATGTTCGTACCAACCGGGCGCGCGATCAGTCCGATCACGAAGACGAATTGGGAAGGCACGGGCGTGACACCGGACGTCAGCGTACCCGCGGATCAAGCGCTCGTCGTCGCCCGTCTGATGGCGCTCAAGAAGTCGTTAACGACGGCGCCGAATCCGGATTTCAAAGCGGATATTGAAGAAGAAATTCAGAAACTGGAGAAAGAACTGGCGGCGTTGAAGTCGAAGAGTTAATTTAGCCGCAGATTACACGGATGAAGGACGGATTTTCGGGAAACAATGACTCAGCACATCGGAATCGTGGCGTGCTCGGCGGAGGGGGCGGCGCTCTGCTATCGGACGATCTGTCTCGAAGCGCTGCCCATCATGGGTGAGCACAATCATCCGCAGATCACGATGCACTCGATTCCGATGGCTGAGTATATGCCGCATCTGGAGCGTGACGATTGGGCTGCGGTCGCGGAGCTTATGCTGTTGTCCGCCGAGAAGGTCGCGCGGACGGGAGCAGACTTCGCTATCTGTCCGGACAATACCTGCCATCAGGCGTTCAAGTACCTGCTCCCAAAATCTCCGATCCCGTGGCTTCACATTGCCGAGGTGGTGACTGACGAAGCGCAACGTCTCGGGTTCCAACGTCTTGGTGTGTTAGGTACAAAGTATTTAATGGAGTCGCCAGTCTACCCGGACGCAGCGGCGCGTCACGGGATCGAGTGCGTCATTCCGGAAGTGCCGGATCGCGAGAAGATAAACACGATTATCTTTAAAGAATTGGTCAACGCGATTTTCACGGAGGAGTCGCGCCTGTACTTCAACAATGTGATGGAACAGTTGAAGCAGCGCGGCTGCGACGCGGCTGTGCTTGGCTGCACGGAGATTCCACTGCTCGTCCGCCCCGACGATACGCCGCTGCCTACGCTCGACTCGACCCGCCTGCTCGCGAAGGGCGCATTGCTCAGAGCCTTAGCGAATTCAACCTGACCAACATTCCACTCAAATCTCGCTGCTTAGTGGTTTGTCTCTTTCAACGTGAGTGCGCACGCGACTGCAGACGAGTTGCCATGCCGAGGCGGCGCGGTTGAACTGCATGCGTTTGATGCCGTGAGCCAGTCCGAGAAGCTGTAACGCACGAATGCCCATCCAGTTCAAATCGATCTCGTACCAACGTAACCCGTGACGTGCGGACGTCGGATGTGCGTGATGATTGTTGTGCCAACCCTCGCCGAACGTCAACAGCGCTACCCACCAACTGTTGCGCGAATCGTCACCGGTCTCGAACCTCGTTTTTCCCCACAGGTGAGTCGCCGAGTTGACCAGCCACGTCGAGTGCAACGCTAGTATCAGCCGGAGGAAAACTCCCCACAGCAACACGCCCCAGCCGCCAAAAATAAAAAGCGCAACTCCGACCACCAGCAGCGGAACGTAGTAAAAGGTATTCAGCCAACGATAGAAACGGTCTTTCAGTAAGTCGGGCGCATAGCGCGCAAGCGTGGCCTCGCTGTGATTCTGAGCTGTGCCCCACAATATCCAACCGATGTGCGCCCACCAGCCACCATCGCGCGGCGTGTGCGGATCGCCGGCCCGATCTGCATGCGCATGGTGTATGCGATGCGTTACTACCCACTGAATCGGCCCGCCCTCGAGCGCCATTGTGGCGCACAGTGCCAGAAAATATTCAACCGCTTTCGGAACTCTATAACCGCGATGGGTCAGCAACCGGTGGTATCCCATGCCGATGCCGAGACTGCCTCCCACCCAGTAAAGTACAAGCGCGGTAATCACAGCCGTCCAACTCCAAAAAAATAGAGCCGCGACCGCAGCTACGTGTGCAACAATGAGGAAAATCCCATTCGCCCAATTGACGCCGAGCGTTTCTCTCGCTGATTGGACTTGATTACGTACTTCTGATTTCATTCAGCAATCCTTTTGAAAAATCTCAGCCTCTATCTAACCATAAAAACACAGCGAAAAAGCCGTCTGCGCTCAGAAATTACAAAACTGCGACACTGAAGTTTTTCTGTTAGCGAATCACGTGCTGCCGTTACAATGTGCCACCATGAAACGTCTGATCACTTCCCTGCTCTTTCTTACGCTTTCGTCGCTGACAATAAGCGCACAAAACTGGCCTTCGTTTCGCGGGCCGAACGCGTCGGGTGTGGCAGAAGGCACAAATCCGCCGACCACGTGGGACATGGAAAAGTCGCAGAACCTGCTCTGGAAAACCGACATTCCCGGCCTCTCACACGCCAGCCCGATCGTGTGGGGCAATAACATCTTCGTGATCACCGCCGTCAGCAGCGATTCGAAAACGGGTTTCGAAGCGAAGAATCGCGGCATCGACCTCGCGAACGACGACGCTCCGCACACGTGGATGATCTTCGCGCTCGACAAACGCAACGGCCAGGTGCTGTGGTCCAATAAAGCTTACGCAGGCGTGCCGCGCGCGAAGCGACATTTGAAAGCAACGCAGGCTAACTCCACACCAGTGACTGACGGTCGTTACGTTGTGGCTTTGTTCGGTTCCGAAGGTCTCGCTGGTTACGACCTGAACGGCAAATTGTTATGGAAACAGGATCTCGGCATTTTGAATCCGGGACTCTGGGACGATAAAGAATCTTCGTGGGGACACTCCAGCAGTCCGATCATCTATCGCGATCTCGTGATCGTGCAGGCGGATGGTCACAAGCAGTCGTTTATCGCTGCGTTCAACTTGAAAGACGGCAAACAAGCCTGGCGGGTCGAACGCAACGAGATCACTTCATGGACCACGCCCTCGATTTATCAGGGAAAGGATCGCGCTGAGCTGATCGCGAATGGCGGGCGATACATTCGCGGTTACGATCCGCTCACCGGCAAGGAGCTCTGGCGTTTCGCGGATAACAACACGGAAGTGAAGATGCAGGCGCCGCAGATCGCAAACGATCTGATTTACATCACCGGCGGCTACCCGGCCGGCCGTCCGATGTATGTGTTTCGACCCGGTGCGGTCGGCGACATCTCACTCAAGCCCGGCGAAGACAAGAACTCATTTCTGGCGTGGAGCTCGAGCAAAGGCAGTCCTTATACACCGACACCGATTATCTACAGCGATCTGTTTTACGTTCTGGCTGACAATGGTGTGCTCAGCGCGTATGAAGCGAAGACCGGCGCGCTCATCTATCAACAACGACTACCGAGCTCGTTTAGCGCCTCGCCGGTAGCAGCGGATGGCAAGTTGTATCTGGCGAGCGAAGACGGGGATGTTTTCGTGGTCAAAGCCGGCAGGCAATATGAGTTGTTGTCGAAAAACACGATGGGCCAACCATTAATGGCCACACCCGCCCTCTCGCAAGGCATGTTGATCGTTCGTGGCGAGCATGCGATCTACGCCCTTGGCGAACGCAAGACTTCGAAGAACTAAAGTTTACTTGAGTGATGGATAACGCCACTTGCCTCTGAAGATTTGGCTCCGTCCGCTCTGGCTTTGCCGCCCGATGTGAAGCGGCTCTCTGAAAACTTTAGCTCACTCCGCTCCGGCTTCGCCGCCCGATGTGAGGCAGGGCTACGCCCTGCCGGCAGCACCTTACCTACTCAAATCTGGGCTATGCCGTCGGTTCGGGCTCTGCCCTAGCCTCTGGGGCCGAAGGCCGAACCGGGGGCGGAGCCCCAAAACATTTTTTATAGCCCGCCGGCAGGGCAGAGCCCTGCCTCACATCAGGCGGCGAAGCCGCAACGCATCAACAATCACTCACCGATCGTCAGCACGACGCGGAAGCGGACGCGGCCGCTGTGCATTTGTTCGTATGCTTCCGCCACGCGGGAGAGCGGGTATTTTTCGATCATTGGGTGGACGCCGCTCAGCGCGCTGAATTCCATCGTGTCCTGCGAATCTCTGGCAGTCCCTGAGTACCAGCCACTTACTGCGCTCCGTCGCAAAATCAATGAGAACACGTTGATCGAGAGTGGCTCAGCCGGCGCTGCCGGAACCAGCAACAACCCATTCGGCGATAAGCCGTCAACTAGTGGAGAGATTGCCGGCGCGCTCGGTGCCGTTGCCAGTATGACGCGCGCGCCGCCGAGCTTTTGCAACTCCGC
>Ga0070699_100003268_pt1 | contig 14345 bp, 9 predicted proteins | sample KBSK1503metaG_FD_65473 | JGI IMG/M metagenome (GOLD analysis project Ga0070699, IMG submission 65473) | Corn, switchgrass and miscanthus rhizosphere microbial communities from Kellogg Biological Station, Michigan, USA - KBS K1-50-3 metaG | ecosystem: Host-associated > Plants > Roots >...
TACTCTTCTTCGCCCTCTCCAACGAAGACTTGCCAGAGGTCAGCGGCAAATTCCGCTTGCTTGAAGCGACCTGAAGCGACATCTGGATGTGGTGTTACAATCTCTCGCCACGGCCTCAATCCGGCCGCGGGCTGGCCTTCGATTGCTGAACTTGCGAGCTTTCTGATTTCATTGCGGGCTTGCTCGCTGAACGCGAGTCGCCGCAATTCGAGTTTCATCTTGCCAACTTCATCTGCTTCCTTCGTGGCTGAGACCGAGGTCAGCAGTCGCTGAATGCTATCCAGGGCTCGGTCAGTATCATCGGTGCTGAAAGGCTTTTGATGCGCCCAAGCATTGCGGACCTCCAGGAGTTCATTAACGATGCTACGCTCGGCTTTGCCTAGCGTCTGGCGGAAGATATCTTTCCATTCCCGGTCAATTATCACCATTAGCGCTGCGGCGTCGAGTGGCCCATTTGCACGAAGGCGCGTATCGGATAGGAGGCGCCGCGTCTCAGTTTGCCAATTTTCTCCATAGGCTGTCTTTAGTTCGCGTTCAACGAACGGAGAGAGTCCCGACTTGAGCAGATCCAGACTCTTCGTAATTCGATCGTAGTTAGTCTGTGCCATATGTCTCTAAAGCAGGTTGCGTTGTTCGGTGCGTCCCGCGCCGCTTTGTGCCAGCCTAGCGACTTCGGGCCAAGCGATGACGAGACTATTGTAAGCCAGCGCTTCTTGGGCCCAGCCTTTGCGTTCACAAATGTTAAAGAGCCGATAAGCCAGGTCCCGCGTAGCTGCAGTCGTAGAAGGCGGAATTCTCGACATCAAGGTGGCGGCACCCGTTTCACCACCAGTTTGCAGAACCCGGATGAGGTGCGCACAAGTCCCCCATACATTCAGACGTTTTTCTGAGGCTGGATCCCAGGTCGCAGGCAGCTCATCCCGGCGCAAGAGTCGGACCTTGCCGCCCTTTGAGGCAAGTACGCCCGCTTCCCGCAACCCCTCTACGGAAGTAACCTTGGCTTTGCTGAGCACCTCCGCGTCTCCAAAATCGCTCTCTCGAAACGCATGCTGTTCGAACCATGCCAGCGCCCAACGGGTATCGTTATCAAAGACCTCCTCCCTCTCGGTGAGCACTTCCGTCAAAGTTTGGTTGATAAGGCTTAGAGCAGCGCGAACTGTCATCGGCGTACCGTTGCTTTCAAGGATGCGGGTGTACTTTGAATACACAGCCATGCCGGGCCCGATACTGGCTTGAGCGAAATCTACTGGCGCTATGTTTCCCTGCTGAAGATGACGGAGGGCGGCAGGCAATTCCCGCTTGAGTTGTGCGACAAAAGAGCGCCGATCAGTTTGCGAGGCTGATTCCGGGCGAGGACGGCACGCCAGCACGATGTAGGAGGCCATGGCGTTGGTGCCCATTGCCACCATCCGCCACTTCTGTGAGGCCCGAACGGGCCAAGTGGAAGTTATTTGGAAGCCAGTAGAAATTAGAGCCTCAAGTAGAGTTTCCCAGCCCGTGGTGAGATCAATCGCGGGCGCCCCCTCCGCGTTGAGCTCTCCTCCATCCTCCTCAGAATCTTCATCCGACTGTTTGAAGGCGTAGTAGACGGTGAGAGGAAAACGCGGGTCCATCTTCTCACGGAGGGTGGCAAAGGCCTTTTTGAAGCCGGACTCGAAATGATCACGAGCCTGATGCCTATTGCCCTCGAACCGCTCGGGAGAGGCGGTCAGTTCCTGCATCTTGGGAACCAGCATGGTGCCAAATAACTCGGGATAAAGGTCACCTATAGTGCGTCGAAGCCAGACATAGAAAAAGTCGCTAAGTGTGGCGTAGCCTATGTTGTTATAGTATGGCGGATCGGTGCTAATAAGAAGGTTGCAGATACCATCCCAGCTTGACGCGGCGTCGATTTGAAGACCCTGTCCATCTTTACCACAGACGGAGCCGATAACTTCGACGCAATCCGCAACGTATTCACTACAAGTCGTCCATGATCCCACAGATTCACCAAGGAGATTCGCTTCGGCGAAATCCCAGACCATTGGTATCGCCTGCCGACCGAACAAATTCATCACTTTCTGGTTGCTAGAACTCCACCGACAAAGCGAGTTATTAAAATCCGCACAACGGTCGAGAGCCAGGGCGAGGAAAGTGGCGACGGTTCGAGCGTACGTGGCCGCTGCAGTCGCCCCAATTTGGCAGGCATCTGCTTCGATTTCAGTCCGCATGGCCCGAATGCAATCGCTCAAAGTCACCATCGTCGTCAGTTGGCGCGAGGTGAACAGATCACTCCAGGCCGTTAGCCCATAGCCATAGCAAGTACCCCCCGTAAGCCGTTGCGGAACTTCACCGTCCGGCTTCCACGTGGGGTCCAATGGTTCGATTGCATGATCGTTCTTCGGTGGTAGATAGATTCTCCCTCTGCCGACATCTGCAACGATTGCAACCATTTGCCGACCCATTCGCCCGGCTTGGCCTTCGATCTTGACGTAGTCATCTGAAATTGGCTGGCCGGTGAGTAAACACCTAAAGTTAGCCCCGCGCCCGAGCTTCGTTCCGGACCTGATTGCAGTTTTATCTTTTGGGATACCCGTATGCACCGAGAAGCTGTAGGTGTTGACCGATGTATTCACGACCGGTTCGAGCCATGCGAGTTGCCCGGCCTTGGTGGAAAGCCAATAAGTGCTCAACAGCGGCACATGAGCACCGCGCGCTGCTGGGTTAGGACTGGCAACCGTTCGAGCCCAAATCCAAGCGATGACGTTCAGATTTTCGACTTTAGCACTTCGGCCTGAGATTTCGTCGGAGGTCGCATGCCGGTACGAACCGTTGTTTTTCTGAACCAACCGTACGTGCGGGTAAAGATGGCCTATCTTTTCGATCGCCAGTTCCCGGATGCGGGCACCGTAGTAGCGCACGTCGCAGGCCAAACCGAGAGTACCTCTCCAACCATCTGCACCGCCAATTTTTGCACGGGAAGATGGGTTCACAGGCGGGTGATCAGCCCAGGTTGGGGCCAATTCCAAGTTGCACTTGTTAAGGAGAACGGCGACCGGGTTAAGGTCGCCGGCGTAAACCGCGAAACCGAGCCTGAGAGCTTCTAGCGGAATCGAACCGCCGCCCGCGAATGGATCAAGGACAGCGGGTAGTTTGTCTCCGATATGTTTCCGCATCTCGGTTCGAGCTTCTGCATAAACAGCTGGTCGCTCATGCAGTTTTTTGCCCATCAGCTTTCGTATGAGCGTAAAGAGCCTTTCGCGCTCAGCGTTCTGCTCGTCTACAGATTTTGTTGCCCACACTGGATCATCACTAGGATCTGTCACCACCGATGCAAACAGCACAGCGCGCGCCGTTGGCAGTGGCAACCGCGCCCACCATTGGTGGATGCCCTTAGGATGCGGGCCGATGCCCGGCATTTTGTCATAAGCAGAGGCGTCGTTGATCTCTGGTAACGGCAGAGCGACTTCAATGAGTTTCTTTTTTGGGGTCATGCGCGGTCCATTTTGTTCATGCCGGGTGCTCCGCCCGAGTTAGCAGGTCGGTAAAGTCGTAATTCACGCTCGTGACACCGAAATCCGGCTCACGCTGGAAGGGCCGACGCAAATAATGCACACGGTGCTTCTCTCCATTCAGAAACTCGACAATAGCGAGGATAAAATCCTCGGGCTTGTTGAGTGAGTAGAGAATTTCGTTCTTGGTGACGGTGATGGTCGCTGCGCCCGAGATGCGGCCCTTTACTTCGAGAAACCGTAACCGGCCAGTGCGCACGTCGCGGCTTTCGATGTCGTACCCCAACTTCTCGTGCTCGCGATCAGTCGGTTCGAAGCCAAGTTGGCGCTCGATTTCCAGCACGATGGCTCGCGCGCGGGCAGCTGAGGCCTGAGTGTCTACTGCTTGCGTCGATTCGTGCGGCAGCGGCCGTCCGGTCATCTGTGCGATGAGTCCAGCAGGCACAACCACGAAGCCGCCCAGTACTACAGGTGGCAGCGCCGACACTTGTGCTTCGAGATCGAGCTGCTCCATCCGTTTCTGGAGCCGCGCTTGCAGGTCGTCCGCTCGCCGGCGCGCTTCCTGGGAGTTGAGGCGGGCGTTGGGTTTACCGGCCTGCTCCTGCAGCTTCAAGTCCTCAGCGCGATGGTCCCAGTAGCCAATCTCCTTCGTCAGCCGATCCTTGACCGCAACGCGGGCTTTGTAGATCCAGGCACTGCGCCGGTCGCGCACCTCCTTCAGGTGTTCTGGCACCACTTCGGTTATGGCGTGCGCCAATGCCTTCTGCTCTAAATCTCGTGTAATCCACGAACTCTCGGGATGGGCCAACAAATCATCTATTCCAGGCTCGTCGGGCCGGAGCGGTCGGTAGTCCAGGTAGGGCGCGTAGTGCAGGTGGCGGGCCTGTCCTGTGGCATCCAACTCCACATAGAGCATCTGCTTGGAAATCGTGCGGCGATCGCCGCTCTTGAGCAAGCTCGCGTCCTGTACGGCATGTTCCAAATAAAAGAGCACCCGCGGCGTCGTGTTGGCGTCACCCTCGTCTACGAGTACCGTCCCGCGCCGCAAAAGGTCGCGATGGCGCTCGAGCGTCAGGTCAAGTGTTGCATCGAGCAGCGGATGACCGGGGCAGACGAACGCGGCGAGCGGTTGGCCTTGCGGTGCGATCAAAGGCTTCTCAAAGGCGATGCGCTCGTAGCGCGGCAACACCGGTTCACCCGTTCCGATCATGCGGTCGCGGTTGCGCACCGGCGCCGGGACATGGGTGACTTCGTAACGGCGCGCCTCGCGTTGTCGCGCTGTGCCGCCAAGCTGATTGAATGCTTCCAGAAAGAACGACTCGATGTAGTGCGGTTGCAATCGGCGCGCTTCTGCGCGCTCCATGTCCTCCCGAACGCGGGCGACACGGCTAGCATCCATCACGTCGTGCGCCAGAGCGCGCTCTTCGAGCAGGTCTTGGAGGTGCGAACGATCGACGGCGTTGGCGATGGCTTGCGTCAGTTTTGCGCGAATTTCGGGGCGCTCGCCGTAACGGATAGCCTGAATTAACAGGTCTCGCAGCGGCCGACCCTCGAAATGGATTTTGCCGAGCACGTCGAAAACCTGGCCGCCAAGGGTCTGGCGGGCTTGCTCCAGCTTCTCAAGCAAAGTGCGGTAAACGTCGCCTTCGCGAGTTTCCTCGGCTACCAGGTTCCAAAGGTGGCATACCTCGGTCTGGCCGATACGGTGTATACGGCCGAAGCGCTGCTCAATCCGGTTTGGGTTCCATGGGAGGTCGTAATTGACCATCAAGTGGGCACGTTGAAGGTTAATCCCCTCGCCCGCGGCATCCGTGGCAATGAGCACGTTCACTTCCGGATCATGTTTGAACGACTCTTGTGCCTTCAAGCGTTCCTCGCGGCCCATACTGCCGTGGATGACCACAACAGCCTCCTTGCGGCCGAGCAGGGTGGTGACGCGGGTTCCGAGGTAGCTCAAGCGTGTCGCGATGCTCGGTGAAGACAACGAGCTTCTGACGCGGCGAAGGTTTTGGCGGCGGTATTGTACTGGCTCCATCAGAGGAAGCATTGCCCGGCGGGTCGCTGGGAATTGCGGCGGGCGTGAAGATGTCCCCGAGCAGGCTCGCGAGTTCGCGCCACTTACGATCCTCGCCGCCGCGGCGGACGGCGAGCGCGAGCGATTCAAGTCTCCCAAGGGTGGCGATTTCGGCTTTGAGTTCGCCGATAGTGCGCGCCGCCGTCGCTTGATCGAGGATCTCCTCCTCGGCTTCTTCGACCTCGTTATCTGGCGCATCCTCAAGGTCTTCGAGGTCATCGGCATCGAGCGCAGGCGTTGCGGCGGCGATTGCCTCGGCAGCAGCGCCGCGTTGCAAGAGCTCTAGTTCCCGCAGGCGTTTTTGCAAGCGTTCGCTGCGCCGGTGTAGGGACTGGTAGATCGCCTCGGGAGAAGATGCGAGTCTCCGTTGCAGGATAGTGAGGGCGAAGCCAACCGTACCTGCTCGCTTATCGTTTGCGAGCGCCTCGGCACGATTGAACTCGTCGCGCACGTAGTCGGTGACTTCCCTGTAGAGCCGTGCCTCAGCGTCCGAAAGCCTGTACGGCACGGTATAAGCAATGCGTTCCGGAAAAAGCGGCGTGCCGTCGAACTTGAGCAGGTTCTCCTTCACCATGCGGCGCATGAGGTCTGCAATTTCCACTTGGTGGACCCCGTCCCGAAACCGGCCCTCGAAACGGTCGCCGTCGAGTAGCGCCATGAAAAGCTGGAAATCCTCTTCCTTGCCGTTATGGGGGGTTGCCGTCATCAGGAGAAAGTGGCGCGTCAGGCCTGAGAGTAGTTGCCCCAGGTGATAACGCTTAGTGTATTTGACCTCGCCGCCGAAGAATGTGGCTGAGAGCTTGTGTGCTTCGTCGCAGACGACCAGATCCCAACGGCAGTCGGGGACTTGGAGTTTGTGCTGCACATCTTCGTTGCGTGAGAGTTTGTCGAGCCGGGCGATAATGAGGTTGTTTTCGAGGAACCAGTTGCCGGTACGTGCCGCTTCGAGCTTGTCATTAGTCAGGATCTCGAAGGGAAGTTGAAAGCGGTGGTAAAGCTCGTCCTGCCACTGTTCGGCTAGGTTGCCGGGGCAGACGACTAGACAGCGTTGCAAGTCGCCGCGCGCGATCAATTCCTTGATAAACAATCCAGCCATGATGGTCTTGCCAGCACCTGGGTCATCGGCAAGCAGGAAACGCAGCGGTTGTCGTGGGAGCATGGCCTCGTAGACGGCCGTGATCTGATGCGGCAACGGTTCGACGAGCGAAGTATGTACAGCGAGCACCGGGTCGAACAGGTGCGCCAGACGGATACGATGCGCCTCAGAAACAAGTCGGAACAAATGCCCGTCGCCGTCGAAGCTCCAAGGGCGGCCGCGCTCCACAATCTCGAGGCGCGACTCATCATGGCGATAGAGCAATTCATTGGCAACACGGCCAGATGACGCCTTGTAGGTCAGCTCCAGCGCCTCGGAGCCAAACCACTGGACGCTGACCACCGTGACAACTTGGTCTGGCAGAATGCCTCGGACCGCGGCGGTGGGCTGGAGGTCTTCGAGACGGGTCATGTTCTTCGGAGACGCATGATGTCATAAAAATTACGTTGAGTCGAATCCCTAGAAATGTCCCTCGCGGGGTTTACTCCAGAAAAAGGCCCAGTTTTAGCCTCAGCGTAGGCTTGCTAGATTCCACGGGGCACGCCACCGAAGCGTTCACAAGAAGCAAAGCACCTTGAATCTAAGTCTACTTTGCCCCTGTTTGGCTCACGCCAGCGATGAGGACTTTGGGCCAAGTGAAAATAACTCAAGCTATCTGTGGCGGCCCGAGAAGATCGCGGCGAACAAAAACGCTAGTTGCTGCGAGCCGTTGTTGGCCATCCTAGCGATTTATGCTCTCGGGCCGGTGCAGTTAACACTTGCCGTCTCCAGGATTTGGAACAATGCGCGGTCCTGATCCAGCTTGAGGTTCTCGTGGGCGTGCGGATTTCGGATTCCGATCATTGAGCCAGCGAATAACTCCATGAATCCTTGTTGAGTATTCTTTCCTGAGGTTGTGGATTGGTCGGCGAGGGCAAACGTCGGATTGTTTTTCGAAAAAGCTGTGTGCATTAGATCCGCACCATCTAGCTCGACCCCTCTGCGCTTCTTGTATTCCTCCTGCACTTGCCTGTTCAGCTCTTTAAATGCTGCTGAAACGGACTCAGCGTAGTGGCTGTCTTTAAAAAGCTGCTGCGAAACCTGCCGAATAGCGGAATCAAGTTCGTTAAAAAAGTCGACCGAAGGCACTAGCGAATGGCCGCCGATTTCCGTTTTTAGCTCGTCGATATAGCCGTTAAGTGTCGCAATCTTAGCTTGTAACCCTTTAGCGTAATGCTCTGCCCACTCAGCGGGATCCCAACCAGAATTTCCAAAGGCCCACATGTATTCAAAGCTTTCGACGTTTGGGTGATTTTCTCCGAACGCCTTCTCCATGTGGTTGCGGGTAGTCCTATCCCAGGGATGAAAATCGTTCTGGTTTATCGGCTCCGCTGCTAAAAGCTGTTGTGCTTTCAAAATTTGCCCCGATAGCAACTCGATTCCGCGTTCCGGCGTCACTGTGGGTTTCCCTCTCGGCGGTTTAGCGCCCGACTTTCTGCTTCCAGCCATGTGCGTGACTAAAAAGCTTCCTCAACGCAATGCAAGACTTCACCCACCGATGAGATGAAACACGCCTGCGGAGAGCTCCGCCGCTTAGTGAAAGACTACCTTGGCCGTTAACAGGCTCGAGCGCGGCGTCATCCTGCTCTTTCACTGGTCAACCATGCTGTCCGTACAGCTCCGCCAAATGCTTCAAGTCCGTAACCTTGAGCACCTTGTCCCGGACAGATTCTTCATGTAACCGCAAACGCTCAATCTGACCTTTCACGATGCGAATCATTTCGATGCGGCCGAACGCCGCACCATGCTTGCGAGCAAAGTTAGCCAGACCCGCTGCCTTCTCCGCTGCGTCGCCGCGTGCATCATCATGCGGGTCCAGGATATCGATCTTAATCTTATTGCCTTCACGTCGGAACACCAGAAGGTCAGGGTACATTGGCTTCGCTTCGCCCTGCCCGTACGGTACGCACAACGCCCAATGTTTCTTGGGGATGTTTCGCAGCCAGCCCGCAAAAGTCTTGCCCTTCATCTCTTCGCGCAGGACCGTGTCTTCCCACGTGTTGACTTTCCACCCGAACTTGCCCGAATCGTTCACGAACAGGTGATCGTTCCACAAAGGTGTTTCCTTGCGGATTTCAATCAGCTCTGGTGCGTGGATCTTCTCTGCCCTCGGCTCTTCTCCCTGTCTGCCGATCCGCGCGTACTGCTCGCGACGGCTCGACGGCATTTCGTTGATCGGGTCGCGGTATTGCTCGAAAAGCGTATCAATCCGCCTCCCGCACTCCACCTGCACCGACCGCACTGACGCTGGGTCCTGCAAAATACAAAACAACTCCAGCTTGGACTGGTCCGGTTCGTCGTGGTCGTGGACCCGTCGCCAATACTCGTCCTTGAGACCTTCCCCCAAGATCGTTTCGCACCTCGTGAAGAGATCGTCGATGTTCTCGGACGTTACATCGACCGCGATCGTCCGGGATTGTTTCAATTCCCGAAGCTCACCAAACTCGACTTTGAACTCCTTGATGTTGATCTGGGTCTTGCCGCTTACCTTCGCAGCGAACTCGGGGTTCTTGCGCAGTCGCGCCGACTCAGTTTGGAGCGTTTCCACCACCAGCGTCTTGGCTTGAGCCCAGGCCTCCGCATCGATCCCGTCCATGGTCAGCTTTCGCGCCAGCAAAAGTAGTCGCCGCGTGTTGGCCTGTCGCCGGGTGTTGTCCAGCACGTACGTAGGCGTCTTCGCCAGCGCATCGAATAGGTCCGACTTGTTCTTGGCCCGCCCGTAGCGCGCCAGGTCAGCGTTGCGTTCAACCTTCACCGGAGAGCCGGTGTCCGGGTCCTCTAGCTTCTCGACGATAGCCTTCAATCCGTCTTCGTCGTAGTGCGGCAGGATCAGGGCCACGCTTCCCAAAAACTCGTCTTCTTCAACGCGGCGGGCCAGCGGGGTGCGTACCATCCGCCCGACCAACTGCGCGATGAGTGTGTGGTCAGCCGCTCGACGGAATGACATGATCACCTCGGCGCGCGGGCAGTCCCAGCCCGTGGTGAGTGCCATCTTGAAGAAAACCACCCGGACCGTCTCGTCGTCCTGAATTTTCGAGGCGTCGATCTTGCGGATGGAGTACCCGCCCGTGATGTCGTGTTCTTCTTGGAAGCAGTGGGCCAACTCTCCCTCTCTGAAACGCCCGTACACTTTTTCCAACACATCGACGGCCTTGGAGAGATCCGTCCGGGTCAGTGTCGTTTGGGTGCCATCCTCGACCTGGACAACCAACACAGGCTCGACCGCCGGGGTGATCCCCTGGGCCTCGCAATACCGCTTCCATTCCTTCGCGTACTGGATGGCCCGCAGCCCCGCATCGCGCAAAAGGGTCCAGTCTGCGGGTTGAGCGTCGTCATCCGCGATGTCCAGAATGATGCGGTCTTTGATGAGCCCCGACTCCCGTACGTCTTCGGCCTTCACCTCAACCGGCCGCGTAATTCGTTGCGCCCCTTCAAGAACCTTGTGGAACCGTTCCGGCGTTGCGCTCATGCCGATCACCAACGGAATCGGCGAGAGCCCCACCTCAGGAGCTCCCTTGATAAATCGCTGGATGAGCGTACGACTATTGTTCTCCATCTTCGCACTGAGGCCCATCCCCCGGTGCGCCTCATCCACGATCACGTTGAAGTGCGTTGGGCTTGTCTTGGCTGTATTCTCGATCGTCTGCCAGATCGTCCATGTCCGCTGGTCCGCAGGCTTGGTCAACAGGCTGGAAACACCAAGTTTCTGCGTGTTCAGGAAGTAGATATGCCCAGGTGCAAGCCGTTCCTGCTTAAAGTCGTTCTCGATGACGACCAGCCGCGATCGCGGAAAAATGTCCGACGCCGCCTCGATCTTTTCCTTGCTCTGGATATTCAACTCTGGCGAGTCGGATATCCAAAGGAAGATGGCGTTCGGGTCCGGTACGATCGACTCGTGCCCCGCCCACAGCCGTTCCATGAGCAGCGTCATAATGACGGTCTTGCCAGAGCCTGTCGGGGAGGACAGCACAACCGCCTGCGGCCGCCCTCGGTCAATCTCCCGGCGGGCCGACTCAATCTCCTCGATGAGCCGGAGGACCGCGTCGTCCTGAAAGTCCTTGGGCTCAATCCGCATACTTAGGCTCCACGTTGATTTTGAAGTTGTCCAGATAGGACTTGTACAACTGGACGCACCGCTTTCCCTTACCAACATGGCCCGCCATCTCGTAAAAGGCTTCGCTGGAATCGGTGACTAGAAAAACATGGGTTATTTCAGGCCGCTCCGTGAGCTTCCCCTCAAACTCCTTAAAGTGGTCCTCCCGGAGCAGAACGCAGAACGGGCAACCTTTGGGAAAGTGATATTTGCCGGAGCCTTTGGAAAGCTCCAAGTCACCCGATGCCCCGGCCATAATCCACAGTATGGGCAAGATTGCTTCGTATGTGTCACCGCGTTTTACTTCGGCGGGGTCGAGGAACTCGAGTTTGAGGTATTCGGCATTCTCTTCGAAGCCGCTGGCTATTGTGCGGCCATCAAGATACTCCCCGGGGATCTCTGACCCGTCGGGCCGCACCCCCCGGAGAGGCAAGCCCGGATTCGGGGCCAAGTGACAGCCTCACAGACCCCATGCTTCTCAAATTCGGCGTCGCCCTGGTCAATACCCTCTTCTTTTAAACGTCTTGCCGGTGCCTCGTCCACCTCGTTGTTTGTGACAAGAATGCAGCGACGACTACCATCATCCGCAGCGTTGAGCATTGCGGTGTCGTGCAATGTTGTCGCCGAGCCCGCAAAGAAATCGAGAATGAGCGCATCAGGGCTTTCATGAACAACTGTGGAGAGTGTATCGGCCACGGCGTAAGGTGACTTGGCGTAGTCGAACTTCACGTTGCCCAAAAGTTCGCGAATAGTCCTCGAGCCCCACTTACCGGCGTCGTGGCGTTTGCGCTTCCAGACGGTCTTTGGAATCACACTGCGTTCGAGGGCTCCAAGCGTGAACGGGCCGCCGTCTGCCTCGCGCCCGATTGTCGGCAAGAGGCCCTGCAGTATCTTCCTTTGGTTGCCGTCTTGATGTAGGAAATGGAGAAAGCATTGCCGCCGGGTCCGTTTTTCTGTGGGCGGACGCGTACGAAGCCGTCCCTGACAGCCTCCATCAACGATTCGGGTCTCAGTTGCCATGTGGAGATTGCGCCGTTCCCGCGGAATGGCCAAATCACCGGCAATCCTTTGATCGTCTCTGCCTTCGGCGGCCGCCAGTTGTCAAGACTGCCGCTGGGTCTCTCAGCCTGCGCCAACTTTTCCATGCGATCCTTCAGTGTCGGCCCTGTCGCCACGACCCGACACCGCTCCGGATCTATGGCGATTGGGTAGACAAGGTTTGCACGCTTCGAAGGCAGCGAGTTGATTCCTCCATACCGGATCATCGAGAACCAAACCGATCCCGAGCTCTTCTTCGACTCGTCCATCAGGAAATCGTCTTCGAGTTCAGACGGTCTGGAACTTCCGAGAAAGGCAAAAAACGCATATTCCTCAACTCGATAGAACCCCCCTTGCGTGACGCCTGCGGCGTTGTTGACGATTGTGACCATTTGCAATCGGGCCTCGGGCAAGAGGTCCTCAAGCAAACACGCAAGCCGATGGACTTCATGTTCATCGATCGTAACGATTAGAACGCCATCGGGCTTAAGAAGTCGTCTAGCCAACTCCAGCCGCCTTTTCATCATCGAAAGCCACTTGCTATGGCGGTACTGGTCGTTTTTGTCCACGTAGTCGTTGTTGTACTTCCAATCCCGCGCGCCCGTGTTGTACGGCGGGTCGATATAGATCACATCAACCGCACCTTCGTAGCAGTACAAGAGGACTTGCAGCGCGTGGAAATTGTCCGCGTTAATAAGCGTGTGGTATGGCTTGTCAGGCGCACGTGTCACCCGGTCCACCGGCACCAAGGCGGGATACATCGGCTCCCCGAACCGTTTCACCACTACTAGGTCATCCTTAGCAACGATGTCTTCCGGACCGCCCCGTTCCGACACAATCGATACCTTACTTTTGTTGACGGCCGCCGTGACCACGAAGTACCCAGCCGCTTTATCGCTCCGTTTGGCAACCCGCGCCCCCAGTTTTATTCCCAGCCCTGGCAACTGCACGACTTCCGGCAAGTGCTGCTCGAACACGAGCCCGAATTTTTTCCGGCCCTTGAGCTTAGCCACCTCCCCGGCGATTTGATCCCGCAGGCGAGGGTCTGCGATGTCTTTGATCAAGTCTTCAAGCAGCGCCATTGCCACTCCTATTTTCCTGAATGGAGATTCAAGACATACTTTTCGGCTGCATCACGGATTACCCAGGCCAACATAAGGCCTTAACTTGCTAAAAATTCCGTTTCGCGAGGTCACCTCTGGAGGACCGAACTTCATTTGCTGCGATCTAAGAGTTTTTTGCAAGCTTCGTTCTTTCCATTCGGCGGCCCTGCGCAGCAAGCAAGACAGCTGCTTCAGCCACTCCAAAATCCCAATCCGAACCCCGGCTTTGGAAGACCAACGCCGCGCCTTCTTCCGCGATCGGCGCGTGTTGCCAGTGGGACGACGGATCATTTTATTTTCACGCCCGTTGTTCAAGGTTTTGCCACCACTCCATGCACGAGTTTAGCGTCCGTCCCAATTCCTTACTCGGGAACACCTGGTGGATGGCCACCATCGCATGCAGCATGGAGTTTGTGGCGACAGACAGGGTGTCTGCAAGGTCACGCGTCTCGGGTTCGAACGTTAGGCGCCCTATTCTTCCGCGATCGTCCGGTTGAACGTAGCGGTCCAGTGCAAGCACAGTTGTGTGAGCGGCGTCGCCAGATGTCATCCGGTAAGTAGTATCGTAGAGGGCGGTCATTTTCGCATTTCTCGCCGCCTGTTCCCAAATGATACCATGAGGACGTGGTCGTTGGTACTGTCCCGTTACCTCAGCGACAACTTGCTGCAGGTTATTGACCTGCTCTCCCGTCAACTCTTGCCGAGACTCCGGATCATTGAGAATGGCATTGGCGTGGTGCAAACGATGGCTTTGATGGGCTTCGATGAGGGCGTCCACGAACTTGTCGTCGATAGCGAGACAGCCTATGGCGATCGCCGTCTCGGCACAGCTCCGCACAAGGCTGCGCGCGTCAGCGATCATGCCGCGTTCGGCCATTATCACCGCCCCTTGAAACGATTGCAGTGCTCGTCTGTAGAGCAAGGCGGGAACCAATTGCTGGTTTCTGGACTGGCACGGTTTGATGGCGAAGAGAATTTTCATCGCCTTCCGGTTGACACTGTCAACCAAGTCAAACCACTCCTTGAGCTGCGCTCGGGCCGTGGCCGTCCATGCCACGAGGTCAGGAGATAGGAAGCCGTCGTCTTCGAATGCCATTGCTGATCCGCACTAATCTAATCTGGTTAAATTCCAACAAAGGTACCAAATGCGAAATAGGATTCTCTCCCGGTAACCGCGAGGATTCTCCGCTTTGGGAGAATGCTCGCGTGGGACCGGGGCCGCGAAATGATGCGAGGAGCCACCGCACCGCAGCATGATTTCGCTGCAGGGCTCCGGGCGGGGGAGAGGTCAGGAGGCCTGCCTAGCTCTACAAATGACATTTAAGAGCCCTGGTAATACTACTCGATCTGTCCGCAGTACGTTCTCAACATCGTTCGCAACCGAGCGGTTCCCCAAATTCAGATCAACAAT
>Ga0070699_100003269_pt1 | contig 14342 bp, 21 predicted proteins | sample KBSK1503metaG_FD_65473 | JGI IMG/M metagenome (GOLD analysis project Ga0070699, IMG submission 65473) | Corn, switchgrass and miscanthus rhizosphere microbial communities from Kellogg Biological Station, Michigan, USA - KBS K1-50-3 metaG | ecosystem: Host-associated > Plants > Roots >...
CTCAGGCGGTGGCGGACCGGGCGTCGGCTTCGAGCCTGGCGACGTAATCGGTGAGCGCGGTGTAGGGGATGCGGCGGCTAGCGCCGATCTTGACGCTGAGGATGGTGCCGTCCTGCATCAGCTCGAAGATCCTGCTACGCGCGATCCTGAGCTGCGCCGCGGCCTCTTCTGCTGTCAGGAGCAAGGTGGCGGGCATCGCGACCTCTTCATGGCCTGGCCCAACCGTCATCGGATGGGTATGACATCTGTTATTGCTTAGATTACACAGCTATCCAGCTGGACTCAAGCCAATATGGTGTCGTATGCTCAACCGCGTGGAGGCTGAATCAGATCAGCAGGTGACCCAGATCCCCACTGCCGAGGAACTAGCCGGGGCGGAGCTGCGGCGTCTGCGCCAGCTCCGGCGCTGGTCTCAGGATGAGGTAGCCCGGCGCATGTCGGCCAGCGGCCATGCGAACTGGCACCAGACCACCGTGGGCAAGACCGAGGCGGCGGCCCGGCCGCTGAGACTCAATGAAGCCGTCACGCTCGCCGCTCTGTTCGACATCCCGGTCACGCAACTGGTCGCCCCGATCACGCTGAACGCGGCGGACATCGAGGGAGAGATCCGAGCCGAGGGCGAGCGCTGGGAGAAGGTCGTCGCGGAGAATCAGGCCGCCCAGACCGCTCTCGAAGAGGCCGCCGTGCGCACGCGTGCCGCGCAAGGGGATCTCGCCAGGACCGCCGCCGAGGCCGGGAGGGTGCGCGCGCGCTTGGACTATCTGCTCGGTGTCCGCGCCATCCTGGAAGGCAAGTCCCTTGACCCCGAGCTCGCCGCGAAGATCACCGTGCAGTACTCCCGGGAACAGGAGCAGGGCAGGTGAGCGGCGGTAAGCGGCGCGACAGGGGCGATGGCAGCGTGTTCTTCGACGCATCCCGTGACTGCTGGGTCGGTGTGCTCGACATCGGGCGCGATCCGGAAACCGCCAAGCGCCGCCGTCGCAAGGTCAGCGCCCCGACTAAGGCAGAGTGCCGCAACAAGCTCGACGAGCTCCGCGCAGAGTTCCGCAAGGCCGGGACTGTCGGCCGCCGCGACATCACTGTCCGCTGGGTCGTGGATGACTTCCTGGCTCACCCGCCGGAGACCTGGAAGTCAGACAACACGTTCACGGTATACAGGGACGCTGGCAGGCGGATCTGCGACGGCGTGCGCGGCGTGGCCGGCATCGGCGGAACCACGCTGGCCAGGCTGGCCGTCGGCGACGTCGACCGGCTCCTAGCGGGGCTCGCGCGGGCTGGATATGCGGCTAGGACGCTCCGGCAGACCCTGTCGCTGCTGCGCCGGTCGCTACGGCGCGCCCAGCGCGGCGGCCTCTCATCTCGCAACGTCGCCGAGCTCGCCGAGCTGCCCGCGGGCGCCAAGACCCGCAAGTCGCGGGCGATGACGACCGAGCAGGTCGCGGCGCTGCTAGCGCTAGAGCTGACGCCCTGGTGGCGTGCCTACATCACAACTGCCGTAATGGCCGGCCTCAGGCCCGGCGAGCTGCTGGGTCTGCGCTGGCAGGACGTCGACGCCCGGGCCGGCGTGATCAAGGTCCGCGTGGCCGCCAAGCGGGTGCACGGGCAGCGGGCCATCGCGGACCTGAAGACCGAGCAGTCGCGGCGGACGCTGAAGATGCCCGCCGCAGTAGCCGTGGCGATGGCCGCTCAGAAGCGCGCACAGGCCGCTGAGCGGCTGGCAGCAGGCGAGGCATGGCAGGACCACGGTCTAGTGTTCGCCGGGCACGACGGGTGGCTCAGGTGGCCGCAGGACGTCAACGTGGCGCTGAAGCGGCTGTGCAGGCTGGCGGGGATCGGCGAGGACTGGCAGCCGCGGGAGACGCGCCACACGTTCGTCAGTGCGCTGTCGGACGCCGATGTGGACATTGAGAAGATTGCTGACGCTGTCGGGCATATCAACAGCAACGTGACCCGTACGGTGTACCGGCACCAGATCGCTGACACCGTCAGCGAGACGGCCACCGTGATGGACCGCCTCTACCCGCCCGGAGGTGACCAGTGAACGCCGTTCAGGGCCTTATTGGCTCCCGGTTCTGGCTCCCGCACAGGTGTGATTCCCCGCTGACCTGCGTCACAGCCGGTAGTTCGCCATATCCGCAGACTAGATGCTGACGCTGACGAAAGCCCCGATGGTCCCGTGAGCTAGCCGGCATCCGGCCTGCCTGCTGTGCCCGACCACGGTCCATAACGCCGGCCGCCCCTCCGGCCCCAGACGTTAGACATCGCGGCGGCGGGCCCCGCCCACCTCCCTTCCCCTTCACCGCCGGTTCGCGCGCGGGCCCGGTGATCGGATATCCTGCAGCGACCGTTCCGGCGGTGACCGGGACGATGACCTAGCTGGCTGTCACCACCACCCGCACACCCAACCCTATGGAGCATCCCGTGGCTTCCGTCTGCGACGTCTGCGGCAAGCGGCCGGGCTTCGGCATGAACGTGTCGTTCTCGCACCGCCGCTCGCCGCGCCGCTGGAACCCGAACATTCAGCGCAGGCGCACCAAGGTGAACGGCACGACGCAGCGGCTGAACGTGTGCACCTCGTGCATCAAGGCGGGCAAGGTCACCCGCTAGCCATCGTGGGCCGCCGGGTGACCGAACCGGCACCTGGCCCCGTCGAACGTGCAGCCGGACGGGTCTTGCGGCGAGCCGGTCGCCGACACCAGCATCTGGCCGACGCCTAGATGGCGGTCCCACCGGTAGTGGCCGGGCCGGTCCGACGGGCCGTCGGCCGTGCCGCTGTCGCCGTTGCCCGACGGCCGCCAGCGAGCGCCCCAGACGCGGTCCACGTGAGCCGAGGCGTAGCTGAACCACAGGCTCCACCTGTCAGTTCTCCCGGCACCTGGGATCGTGATCATCGCGAGGAAGCCAGACGACCACTGACGCACGATCTGGTAGCCGAGCAGAACCCGGCCGGGCCGGCCCCCGCGGGTCGTCGTGCCCCCCTTCATCTGCAGGCCTGGCACCCCGAGCGCAATGCCGGGCGAGGCGGTCGCCGGCTGTCCCGGCGTGCCGCCGCACCCCTGAACAGGGCACCGCTCGACGGGAAACGTCGGGCCGTAGGTGAGGGCGGCCGGCGATTCGACCGCCAGCACCGCGGCGATCACGATGCCCGCGCCCGCCGCGAACCACGGGGTCGCCAGCAACGAGCGCGCCAGGTGAAGGCGCGGGCGGCGGGAGGGCGGCGCGAGGGCCCGGCCGGCATCGCGGCGGAACGCAGGCCTGAACCTTGGCATGCGAGGAAGAACGCTGCGCCGGGAGCTACCTTCCCGGCGCAGCGCACCGTGCCTGGGCCCGCAGTCTTTGCGATGTCTGGGCATCATCGGGTTTATATCAGGTGGCTGCTCCGGCCGGCCAGTGACAGCGATCGAATCATTCGTCACTCATCGTGATTCCGCTCGGCCGAAGTGGGTCCACCCGCCCGGGCCGTCCACCGCCCGGGAGTTCACCGTCACCCCGAGGCCCTGCCTGACCTCGCCGATCAGGGTCCAGCGGCCGGGAAGGCCGGTTCCGCGGGGGAACGTCGCGGCGAGCGCGTGATCCTCGCCGCCGGTGAGTACCCACGTCAGCCAGTCGGCGCCGAGCGCGAGCGCGGCCGATCGCAGCGCCGGGTCGACAGGCAGCTGTCCGGTGTCGATGTCGACCAGGACGCCGCTGGCCTCGGCCACGTGGCGCAGGTCGGCCACCAGCCCGTCGCTGATATCGATCATCGACGTCGCGCCCAGGTCCGCCGCCTCGGGCCCGGCATCGTACGGCGGCCGCGGCCGCCGGTGGCTGGTCACCAGCCCCGCGAGCTCGGCCGTCCCGGCCGTCCCGGCACCGGCAACGCCGGTCGTCCCCGCGGCCCCGGCCTCGAGCAGGGCCAGCCCCGCCGCCGAGCGGCCCAGCGGGCCGGCCACGGCCAGCAGGTCGCCCGCGCGGGCCCCGCTCCTGGTGACCGGTTCGCGGCCGGCCAGGTCGCCCAGGGCCGTTACCGCGAGCATGACCGAGTCGGCGCCGATGACATCGCCGCCGACCACGGAAGCCCCCGCTCGCGCGCACTCATCGGCCAGGCCGCGGGCCAGGTCCTCGGCCCACGTCACGGCGAGGTCGCCCGGCGTCGCCAGGCCGACGAGGAGGGCGGTGGGCGACGCGCCCATCGCGGCGATGTCGGCGAGGTTCTCCGCGGCGGCCTTGCCGCCGATGTCGAATGCGCCAGACCAGTCGCGGCGGAAATGCCGCCCCTCGACGAGCAGGTCAGTGGTCGCGACCACCCTCCGGTCCGGCGCGCGAACCACGGCCGCGTCGTCGCCGATCCCGAGGAGCTGGGCGGGGCCGACGGGCAGCAGAGCCTTGATCGCGGCGATGAGACCGAACTCGCCCAGGTCATCGACGGTAATGGACAACCTCCCGCCCGTCTTCGGGCCGGCCGCATGCGCCAGGCTCGCCCCGCCCGGGCCACGGACGGGCACGGGCGCAATCATCAGGCCGGCAACGGGTACCTACGGTAGCGTGGCCACCACACTTGGCGCCTGGGAGGACTGCATGGTTCAGGCTTATATCCTCGTCCAGACAGAGGTTGGTAAGGCCGCCGACGTCGCCATGCATATCGCGGAGATCACCGGCGTAACCCAGGCGGACGACGTCACCGGTCCCTACGACGTCATCGTCCGGGCCGAGGCGGCCAACGTAGATGATCTTGGCAAGCTGGTCGTCGCGCAGATCCAGGGAGTCCCCGGGATCACTAGGACGCTTACCTGTCCGATCGTGCACATCTGAGCGGGTAATCCCCCTGACCTGCGCTCATGGCGGCGCCTCCTCTCCCTGAGCCGTGTCTGAGCCGTCAGGCGCGGACTCGACGATCCGGTCGATGATGCTGCGCGCGATGCCGGTGAGCCGGGACACCTCGCTCTTGCTGAGCCCCGACTCGACGGCCGTGCACTCAGCACCGTGACCGCGGGAGACAGCGCGGCACGTCCTGGAGCAGGTGCGCCTACGGGCTCCGGTGACGGATGGCCACCGCGCAGAGGATCTGCAGGGCGCAGATGAGGACGATCGCCCAGGCAGGAAGGCCGCCGAGGTTCCCGGCCGCAATCGTGACCCCGGGCCCGATGACGCCAAGGACAAGCGTGTTGGTCGCGCTGAACGGAAGGAGGACGAATCCGAACGCGCCCGCTCGGAGGGAGGCAATCATGAACGCCGCAGATCGTCACGTCGGTGGTCCGCGGGCCGGAACCGCGGAACGCATCACGGTTGCGCTGATCCCTAAGGCAGCCAGCGACCTACAGCAGGCCGTGGACCGGACCGGCCTGTCGAAGACGGACGTCGTCAACCGGGCCATCACCTTGTACGAGTACATTGACGCCCGGCTTAGCCGCGGGGCTGAACTCCTAATTCGCGATGGTGAATCTGGCCAGGTGGAGCAGATCAAGTTCTTCTAGCAGGGCGTCCTCTCGCGGCTGCCGAGAACCGCGAGCCGCGGTACGTGGCGGTGCGGCGGCTCTCCCCCGACCGTGCTCGGATCCCCGCTTGAGGCGGCCCGCCGCGCCGACCGCAGGTCGGTGCGGGTGGCCAACCCGGCCTGGCGTGAGGTCAGCAGCCTGCCCAGGACACTGGTGCGGAAGACCGCGGTACCGGACGCGGCCGCGCACGGGGACGTCGCCCGCTGGCCTCACTCGTTCCGGCCGGACGACTACGACTGGGCGAGCCGATCACCTGCCCCACCTGCTGGGGAGGACACTCTGACCATGACGAGCCGTGACCTGATACCGGCGACGCAGCCCGGGCAGGACCTGCCCGCCCTGCGGCTCGCCGACGTCCTCGAGCTGCTGACCCGCGACATCGCCGACCTGGACTAGCGCCGCGCCGAGCTGGACCGGCGCCAGGCGGAGGTGGTCTTGCAGATGGCCGGGGTGGCCAGGGCCACGGCGAGCGAGGAGCAGGTCGCCGAAGCGTACTGGCGGGCCGAGACGGTGCCGGTCGCGGTGTTCGCCGAAGCGCTCGGCTGCCCGGTCAATGAGGTGCACAAGGTGGCGCAGCGCTACCCGCACTGGTCGTGGCGGTGCGGGGGCTGCGGCGGGGAGGTATTCATCCGCAGCCGTGAGGAGAATCGCCAGCGCGACCGCCGTGCAAGAGACAGCCGCCGGCCGGTTTTCGCCTACGGCGTGGAGCTCTGCCCGGAGTGCCTCAGGAAGCGGCAGCAGGAGGAAGCCGTCCAGTCATCCAGCGCCCCGCCGACGCCCGTGGCCCGCAGGGGGCAACCCCGCTTGTCCCAGGGAGCGAGCGGGAGCGTGAGCTGCGCACCATGCCCTACCGCGACTACCTGCAGACGCCGGAGTGGCAGGAGCGCCGCAAGGCCGCGCTGAAGCGCGCCGGCTACCGCTGCCAGGTATGCAACCGGGGCCGCACCCTGCACGTGCACCATCGCACCTACGAGCGTCGCGGCGCCGAGCTGGCTTCCGACCTGATCGTCCTGTGCGACGAGTGCCACGCCCTATACCACGGCAAGGGCCTGCTCGCCGAGCCGGAACCGTGAACACCTGGCGGCAGGCCACGCAGTGCTGCGACTGCGGCGCCAGCGTCGCCCGCGAGGGACTGCGCTGGATGACCGCTACGCGTCTCTGGTGACCGCCGCTACGCTGGGGTTCGCGTAGCGGCGGTCACCGGCAACGGGGAGCGGCCCAGGTACGGCACCGCATGTACGACTGCGCGAACGTACGCGCATGTGCGCGCACGTACACACCCCGAGTTGTACGATTCTGAGTATGAGCGAGATGCCGATCAGCGACGCCCGCGAGCACCTGGGCGAGGTGGTCGGCCGCGCCCGCTACGCCGGCGAGGAAACCATCCTGACCCACTACGGCGCCCCGGTGGCCGCGGTCATCAGCATCGAGGAGTACCAGCGGCTCAAGCACGCCCGCGGGGAATCCGACACTTACGAGCTGCCTCCGGAGATCGCCGCTCAGGTCGCCGAGGGACGGGCGCACCCGGAGCGCAGGGTGCCTTACCGGCGCCGCGAGCGCCCCGCTCAGTGACCCGGCCCGAACCCGTCCGGGTCGAGCTTGATCCGGGGCCAGATGCCGAACTCGACAGGCTAGAGCGCGCTAAGCAATGGGACTTGCTGGACGCCATCGATGCCGCGATCGCCGCTCTGTCGCGCGATCCCGGCGCGCCCTCGTCGCGTCAGCGGTCCTTCGCCGGCGGCGGGTTCGGCATCACGATCAGGACCCGCGACGACGACTGGCTCCTGGTCTGGGAGCGCGACGGAGACGTGATCGCCGTCCGCTACATCGGCCCTGATCCGTTTGCCTGATTCCTATCGCGCTCCATCCCCCACGCACAATGGCCCCATGGTGATCGTTGAGCGCATCTGCGCAGGCTGCGGCCACAGGTTCCGCGTCGACCGCGACCAGCCGGACCGGTTCTGCTCCGGGATCTGCGCTGGCACACCATCCCTGTGGTCGCTGATCGCCGCCGCGCACCAGGCCGCCCGCGTCAGCGGGCGACGTTAGCTTGCATGCGCCGGTAGCCGGGTGCCGGGAAGGCCCGTATCTCGCCGGGCTGTCCGAATCCGCCTGCCGGCCGGATGGGAGTACGACACGCTCACCAGAAACGGCACAAGCTAGCGATAGGCGTCGCTATCCGCCACAATCGGCATGTGCGTTTCACCGGTCCCGCTGTCATCATGGTGGGTTTCTTCGCCATCCTCGTCGGCGTGGTCTTCCAGAGGTTCCGGCAGTCATTACAGGATCACCGGGATCTGAAGGGCCGGCTGGTGCGGAACGGGCGCCGGGTGCGGCGGGAGATCGCGTGGACCGCGGGAGCCGCCCTGATCGTCTATATCGCATATCAGGTGATCGAGCACGGGGGCCTGAAGTGAGAGCAGGCTGGAGCCTGGCCTCCGTGATCGCCGCAGCGCATCAGCTTGCGAGGGTACCTCGCTGATAAGCGGCGCGGGCATACGCTTCGGCCATGTCCCTCATCGCGGCCACGCAGTGGACGGCCGTCGCAACCATCGTCCTCGCGGCCTTCGCGATCCTCACCGCGGTCTTCGCGATCCTGGCGTTCCGCAAGCAGTCCGCTGAAGTCGGCATGCTTCAGGAGGACAGGAAGCGTGAAGCCGAGGAACGGCGCCAGGCCCAGGCCGCGCAGGTCTTCACCTGGGTAGGCGAGCGGCCCGTCCACGCCGGCGACCCCCCGCAGGCCGCCGCCTTCGTCCGCAACACCAGCCGCCAGCCGGTCTACAACATCAGCATGGGCTGGGGAGACACAGGCCAGCAGCGCTGGCCCGTGCTCCTGCCAGATGGCGAGCACGTATTTCCTGGTGCCGGATCATCGGTCGCCGACGGCACCTTCCCGATCTGGATCGAGTTCCGCGACGCCGCCGGAGCCCGCTGGCTCGCCACAAGCCGTGGCGAGCTGACCGTTGTCCCGGAGCCGGAATGATGACACCCGCTCAAGGACCGCTACGACCTGACTGCCAGGATCACGGTCAGCGCCACCAGCGCCGCAGTCAGGACGATCAGCGCCACGGTTCCCCACACGATCCGCGCTGACGCGCGGGTCGGCACGTAACGGACACGGCGGGTCAGCCAGGCGGCCGGGGGCACCGAGCGCGCTGTGCTTCCCGGCTCGCTGTGCCTCCGGGCTTGGTGTGCCTCCGGGCTCGCCTACGGGGCGCCTTTGAGGCACCGCCTTCCCCCGTCACTCGCTCCTTCGTCGCTCGCCGCCTCCGCCTCTCCTCAGTCCAGGCGGCGCCGCGCCCCTCCGGCTCGCTGTGCGAGCGGGCCGGCCGCCGCCACGGTATGCGGCCCCAGCCCGATGCGGGCCGCGTCACGCAGGTCGGCGACCGTGTCGACGTCCCGGCGCAGCCCGTCCAGGCCTGGGAGCTGAAGCTCGACCACGCCCCCGGACAGGTGCGCCGCGCGCGATCCGGCCCCGAATCTCGGCCAGAACACCGTTCCGGGCCTCGCCGTGTACAGCGTCGTGCCCGTGCGAGCGGCGTCGGCCACGAAGGCCTGCGGAACCGCGGCCGCCTCGGTGAGCGCCCGCGCGAGCTCGGCGGGGCCCAGCGCGGGCAGATCGGCCGCCAGACCGCCCCTGCCCCGGCCGGGCCATAGCTCGTCCGCCTGCGCGGCGCCGAAGGTCAGGGCCGGGTTGAGCCCGTCGGCCGGCGTGTCGGGCACCACATGCGCCCCGAGCCCGGACAGCAGGGTCGTGGCCGCGGCGTCGTCGGTCACCACGACCACCGAGTCGACCACCGCGCAGGCCGCCGCGGCCGCCACCGTGTCCGCCGCCATAGCCAGGGCCAGCTCGGCCCGGCGCGGCCCGGCGAGTCCGGTAAGGCGGGACTTCGCCAGGGCAAGTACCTTGACGGGGATCACCAGCGACCAGCGGAGCGAGGAATCGGGCGCCATGCCTCCGATCCTGCCTCGACACGACGTCGCGCGAAGCACCAGACTGTCGGTTTGACGAGCATGACAAGGGCCACGAGCAGGAGGCTGCCCCTATGAGAGCGGGGAACACCCCATGAGCGGGCGCGCGGACGGCAGCTACTCGCGTGCCTGGCGGCGGCTCACCGAGGTCGTCCTGCCGCCTGTGATCAACGGGCTGATGGGCCACGAATGGCGCGGCCAGGAGAACATCAGGAACGTCCCCGCCGACAGCGGCCTTATCCTGGCCGCCAATCACCTGTCGTACGCGGACGTGCTTGCCATGTGCCTGTTCACCTACAAGTCGGGCCGTTACCCGGTGTTCCTCGCCAAGTCCTCGCTGTTCGATATGAGGGGCCTGCGGGCGGTCATGCGCGGCACCGGCCAGCTTCCCGTCTACCGCGGCCAGGCCGGCGCCGGGCTGGTCCTGAGGGACGCGGAACGGGGCCTGCGCGACGGAGCCTGCGTGGTGTTCTACCCGGAGGCTACGGCGACCCGCGATCCGGACCTGTGGCCGATGGTGGCCAAGACCGGCGTCGCCAGGCTCGCTCTCGCCACCGGAGCGCCGGTGATCCCCGTGGCCCACTGGGGAGCGCAGCGAATCCTTCCGTACGGCAGCTTCCGCCCGCACCTGTTCCCGCGGACGACCGTGCAGGTGGTCGCGGGCCGCCCTGTCGACCTGTCGTCCCTCAGGGGACAGCCGCTGAACTCGACGGTCCTCCGCGAGGCCACTGAGCTGATCATGAAAGACATCACGACGCTGCTGGCTGGCATCCGGGGTGAGACGCCGCCCGACGAGCCCTACCGCTTTACGGACGAGCGCTTCAACGCGAGCCAGGAAGTCCGCGAAGGCCGCGACGAATCCACAACGGAGGCGGCCGCGGACCCGGCTGACTCCGACGCGGAGGCCACTCCGACGTGAGAGCGGCGGTAATGGGCGCGGGCTCGTGGGGCACCACGTTCGCACAGGTGCTCTGCGACGCGGGAACGCCTGCCGTTCTCTGGGCGCGTCGCCCCGAGCTGGCCAAGGCGATCAACGACAGCCGTGAGAACTCCGCGTACCTGCCGGGCATCACGCTCACCGACGCGCTGCGCGCGACCGCGGACGCGGAAGAGGCGCTGGATGGCGCGGACCTGGTCGTGCTGGCCGTGCCCGCGCAGTCGCTGCGGGAGAACCTGGCCGGCTGGGCCGCGCTGCTGCCGCCCGGAGCGCTCCTGGTCAGCCTCATGAAGGGGATCGAGCTCGGCAGCTGCCGCCGGATGAGCGAGGTGATCAGCCAGGTGGCCCGGGCGCCGCAGGATCGGATCGCCGTGGTCTCCGGGCCGAACCTGGCCCGCGAGATCGCGCAGCGCCAGCACGCCGCGACCGTGGTCGCGTGCACTGACACCGACGCGGCCGAGCGGCTGCAGCGAGCCTGCCACGCGGCCTATTTTCGCCCTTACACCAATCCCGACGTGGTCGGCTGCGAGCTGGGCGGCGCGGTGAAGAACGTGATCGCGCTGGCCGTCGGGATCGCCGTAGGCATGGGGCTCGGCGACAACACCAAGGCCACCCTGATCACCCGCGGCCTGGCCGAGATGGCTCGCCTCGGCGCGGCGCTTGGCGCCGACCAGCACACGTTCGCCGGGCTCGCCGGGCTGGGCGATCTGGTGGCCACATGCAGCTCACCGCTGTCCCGCAACCGCACGTTCGGCGAGAACCTGGGCCGGGGCATGGCATTCGCGGACGTGACCGCGATGACCCGGCAGACTGTCGAGGGCGTGAAGTCGTCGCAGTCGGTGCTGGAACTGGCGCGGCGGCACGGCGTGGAGATGCCAATCACGGAGGTCATGGTGGGGGTGGTGCACGATGGCCTGGAGGTCGGCCAGGCGGCGATCCTGCTCGCCAGCCGGTCAGCCAAGCCAGAACGTTACGGAGTCTGAACGCCGGTCGTGAGCCAGCGGTTCCGGCACGCTGGGTTAAGCACGGGGGGGAAGGAAGGAGCACGGTGAGCGAGCAGCGCAAGATCCGGGTGGCCGTCGTCTTCGGCGGCAGGGGCCCGGAGCACGCGGTGTCGTGCATGGGGGGCGGCAACATGCTCGGGGCGATCGACCGCGACAAGTACGAGGTGATCCCCGTCGGCATCACCCGCGACGGCCGCTGGGTGCTGGCCGCCGACGAGCCGGGCAAGCTCAAGATCACCGGCGGCGAGCTGCCGTCCGTCGAGGCGGTGGCCGAGCCAGGGACCCAGGTAGTCCCGTGGGCCGACCGGCGGCCGGTGACCGCGAGCGCCCCCGCGCAGATCCCGCACCTGCTGGGCGACGTCGACGTGGTGCTGCCGATCCTGCACGGCCCGTTCGGGGAGGACGGCACCATCCAGGGCCTGCTGGAGATGGCCGGCGTGCCGTACGCCGGCGCCGGGGTGCTGGCCAGCGCGGTCGGCATGGACAAGGAGTACATGAAGATCATCTTTCAGGCCCGGGGGCTGCCGGTGGGACCGCACGTGGTGGTACGCGAGCGGGACTGGCCGCCGGAGGCCGCCGACAGCGTATCCGGCGCCGCGGACCACGAGCGAAAGCGGGTGCTCGACGCGATAACCGAGCTGGGCTGGCCGCTGTTCGTCAAGCCGGCCCGCGGCGGGTCGAGCATCGGCACGTCCAAGGCGTGCGACATGGCGCAGCTCGAGGCCGCGATCGATAACGCGCGGCAGTACGACCCGAAGGTGCTCGTCGAGGCCGCGATCGAGGGGCGGGAGATCGAGTGCGCGGTCCTCGAGGGACGCGGCGGTGATCTGCCCGACACCAGCCTGCCCGGGCAGCTGGTGATCGACGGCGGCGAGGAGTTCTTCGACTTCGAGGCCAAGTACCTGGATGGCGCCAGCGGGATGGTGATCCCGGCCCCGATCCCCGAGGAACACCAGCAGGAGATACGCCGGATGGCCGCGCTGGCCTTCGACGCGGTGTCCTGCGAGGGAATGGCCCGGGTGGACTTCTTCTACACCCCGGACGGGCAGATCCTCATCAACGAGATCAACACGATCCCCGGCCTGGCGCCCACGTCCTACTTCCCGAAGATGTGGGCGGCGAGCGGCCTGCCGCTCCCGCAGCTCATCGACCGCATGCTGCAGTCCGCGCTGAGCAAGCGCCCCGGCCTGCGATAGCCGATCGCTGCGCCGACCGCATCAGACTCACGCAGCGGCGGGCGGCGCTGCCCGCGCCGCCCGCCGCCTGTGCTACTTCTTGGCCGCCGCGACCTTCTTCTGGCCGTTGACGATGGCCTTGAAGTCGGCGCCCGCGCGGAACCTGGGCACCGACGACTTGGGCACCTTGATGGACGCGCCGGTCGCCGGGTTACGCGCCGTGCGGGCCGGCCGGTTTTGCTTCTCGAATACGCCGAACCCCGTTATGGCGACCTTGTCGCCTTTTGCGACGGTGGCCTGGATGGTGTCGAGGACCGCGTTCAGTGCTTCGGTCGCGGTCTTCTTATCTCCCATCCGGGTTGATATCGCGTCGATCAGGTCACGCTTGTTCATTCTTCACTCCTGCGGTTCCCCCAACGGGAGGTCGCGCGGACAGGGCAGCCGGGTCTCGCGACCTCTGATGTGCCTGAAATTAGGCGATCCGGCGTCGTAGCACAATCACATCCGCGTGAAATCACAGCGTGTCGACGCCAGAACCGCTCCCAATGCTACGGGAATAGGGAATTCACGGTGCACGCCGGCCTCCATCCAGGCCGCTGCGCCGCCCGAGGTCCGGTGCACGGCCGTCTCTTGCCCGAGCCAGTCCGGGCTCCCCCGCCCTGGCGAGCTCGATAAGCAGCCGGTCGAGCCGCCTGGCGCCGCGGCCGGCGTCGGCCCCCGGTGCCTTCATCGCATCGCAAATTGCGACGAGCCTGCGCTGGAATCGCATTCTGACTTCACCAGGCAGGCTGGCGGACCCGAGAAGGCGTTGCGCCATCAGCAGCCGCCGGGCCATCGCCTCGCCGCCGCGGGCCCGGCTATTCGTGTCGTCCGCCGGCCGCGCCGCCCGGAGAGCTATCTCAAATCGCGCGAAGAGTGCTCCCCGGACCCTGAGCTCTCCGCGGCCGGCATCCACGGTCAGTACAATTTCGGGGTCCGACTCGACCGTATCCTGCAGCTTTGTGACGGTTTTTACCGGCAGGACAACGTACAATATATCCCGTTCTGTCAGGTTATCGCGCAATCCCGGCCATATGACGACCCGGAACCCGCACGTGGTGATCACGGCGATCGCGCGCTCCGGGGACGACCAGCAGCCCGGGCTCGCGATCAGGATCGTCGCGCCGGCCCGGCCGGGCAGATCGGTGAGCTCATCCTCGTGCCGGACCGAGACGGCGCGGCCGGTGTGGATCCCACTGCCGCCCATGCTGGCCGCCATGGTCCGACGGTACCGCCCGGCCCGATGTGCTCCCCGGACGGGCTAGTACCCGGCCAGGAAGGTGATCAGCGGCGGCCGGCGGCTCGCCGGGCCCCACGTCACAGGCCCTCCGGCACTTCCGGTGGACTGGGCCAGGCTCCAGGATGCGGCCGGGCACGCGACGGGGGACCAAGGACAGCGGCCGGGGGACCATTGGCCCTGGGCGTGCCGCGCCGCGATCGCTGATAGTCGGGGCATGCGGCGGGAGGTGCCTTAGGGTGACTGAGGCGATGAGGCCAACCGGTACAGTCCATACTGTGGATCGCAGCCGAGTCGGCCTAGTGCTGGCTCGCTCCCTGCCCCTTCAGGCCCTCCGAGTCATGAGGTCGCGTGCATGAAGGTCGCCGTCGTCAAAGAGACAGCGCCGGGTGAGCGCCGGGTCGCGCTGGTACCCGAGGCTGTCGCCAAGCTGCGCGCCGCCGGGCTCGAGGTCCTGGTCGAGACCGCCGCCGGTGACGGCTCCTGGCTGAGCGACGATGCGTT
>Ga0070699_100003270_pt1 | contig 14342 bp, 13 predicted proteins | sample KBSK1503metaG_FD_65473 | JGI IMG/M metagenome (GOLD analysis project Ga0070699, IMG submission 65473) | Corn, switchgrass and miscanthus rhizosphere microbial communities from Kellogg Biological Station, Michigan, USA - KBS K1-50-3 metaG | ecosystem: Host-associated > Plants > Roots >...
ACAGAAGGGCAACGCTTGCCGCAAGTGATACAGCAAGTGCGGTCACCATACCTTGTTTCATGGGATTCCTTCGGTGAGAGACGGGAAGCGCCCGCGGCCGGATGCAATGACTTCCGTTGCCAGCGGGCGCGATAGTGCCAACGTACGCGTTCCGATCTCCGGGTCAAGACGTGGCAGGCAGGCCGCGACGCAAGTACGGCTGCGTGCAGGCGGGTGGGGGCATGCGGCAGAGGGCAGCCATGCGTGCATGGCTGCCCCCGGTGTGTGGTTCACGACTTGGCCTTCCGTTGTCGGTCGGAGCTTCTGCGCGACCGGAAGAAACGCCCCGGCCTATCTCTGCATCTGCCAGGTGCCCGTGATCGGATATGGATCACCGCCCTGCTGGGGATGATATGTACAGGTAACGTCGCCCGCGACCTGCACAGGATCGGGAGATCCGTTGAAGATTCCCGTGGCAGTGCATCCCTCCATGACGAAGCTCGCGGTATCACCTACAATGTGGCCGTTGGTCACCTGGGCGCTGGTAGGGCCCCCCACTTGCGTTCCTGCCTCCTCGCACGTGCCCGTCGTGCCGTTGAAGGACCCGGTGAATGCGTAGGATGCCTGGGTGATGTTCAGTGGTCCGGTGGCCGAGCACGTTGTCTGATGATCCGCATTCGATGCGGTGAAGCTCAGCGTCCAGTCGCCGGAAAGATTGGGCGCCGAGCCTGGACCCGTGCTGTTATCGCCTCCGCACGCGGCCAGGAGTAGCGCCATACTCAGCATGGTTGTTCCTGCTACGATGCCGCGAATCCGTCTGCTCATGGAAATCTCTCGGTTCAGTCTGTTGGGGAAAGGTAACCGGGGCGCGGGGCCACCTGCATGTACGACTCGGTGTGCGGTGAGTTCGTAACGCGGCCGGGGCTCATGCCGCAGAGGCTGCCGCGCAGTGCCGCGCGGTGCCGTGAATCCTGAGCTGAACCCTGTCGACATCCGTGTAGTGTCGGCTGTGTCGCAATCTACGGGAAAAGCAGTTGACAATCTGACCAGGCGTCTACATACTACTGAAACTTCCGTAGGAGATCCCGTGGACGAAATCCACTTTCCGCCTCGTGAGCTCGCGGTCATGAGCGTGCTCTGGCGACTCGGTGCCGTTACCGTCGCCGAGGTCCGCGAGGCGCTCGATGACGACCTCGCCTACACGTCCGTGCTCTCCGCGCTCCAGACGCTCGAGGAGAAGGGCTACGTGAGCCACGAGGCCGAAGGACGTGCGTATCGCTATCACGCGCTCGTGCCCGCTGAGCGCGCCGGCAGCAGCGCGCTGGCCCGAATACGTGAAACCATGTTCCAGGGATCGGCCGAGCGGATGTTCGCGCAGTTCGTGTCGGATCGCGGGCTCAGGAAGGAAGAGCTCGAGCGCATGCGCCGTCTGCTGGCCGATCGCCTGAGGGAGCAGAAATGATTACCGCGTGGATGATCTTCGGAATCGCGGTTGGCGCGCTGGTCGCCATCGCGACTGTGGGCACGGAGCAGCTCCTGCGAGTGGCGGGCCGTCCCACGCGGTGGCTCTGGGTCGCCGCGCTGGTTCTCACGACCGGTGCCACGCTGCTCGCGCCGCTGCGTGGTCCGAGTGAGCCGCTGCCCACAGGGGTCCGGTTGACGCTCTCCACCTCGGACGCGGCACTGTCGTCGGCTCCGCCAGGCCGCCACTGGTCGTTCCATGCGCTCACCGCGACGGTCGAGCAGACCATCATCAGCATTGCCCACGCGACGCCGCGCACGGCGAAGCGCGGCCTCGGAATTCTCTGGCTCGCGCTGTCGGGCGCAACCTTGCTCGTGTTCCTCATCGTGTATGCGCGCTTTCACCGTGCGCGGTTGCGGTGGCCACGTGCCGAGCTCTCCGGTTCCACTGTACGTCTCGCGCCACATGCGGGGCCGGCGGTCATCGGGCTTGCCGGCGCTGAGATCGTTGTCCCGCACTGGCTGCTGCGCCGCAGCGGCGACGAGCAACGGCTCGTGATCGCGCATGAACGCGAGCATCTGCGCGCGGGCGATCCGTGGCTGCTTGCCGCGGGTTGCTGTTGCGCCGTGCTCCTTCCCTGGCATCCCGCGGTGTGGTGGTTGCTCGCGCGACTTCGCCTTGCCGTGGAGCTGGACTGCGATCGCCGCGTGCTCGCGGGTGACGTCAACACCCAATCGTACGGCTCGCTGCTCATCGAACTGGCATCGCGCGGCTCATCACTTCACGCGGGCGCACTCGCGCTCGCGGATACTCCATCACAACTCGAGCGGAGGTTGCTGGCCATGACGGCAAGACCTGGCGGACTGGATCGCGTACGGGCGAGCGTGCTCGGCGCGATCGCGATCGTGGCAGTTGGCGCGCTGGTGGTGGCGTGCGACAGCAGGCTTCCCACTTCCGCCGAAGTGGATCGCATGGACGTTGCAAGTGCGTCGCGCGCGGTGCGGCTGATCCCACTGGGCGGAGCGGGCCCGGGCGCGACGATCTATCTCCTGGATGGAAAGCGCGTGACTGCAGCGCGGGCCAACGGGATCTCGCCAGACAGCATCGCATCCATCCGGATCACCAGGGCCGAGTCGGGGAGCGACAGCGCCACGATGCAGATCGTGACGCGTGGCAACGCGATGCGGAACGGCAAAATGACGCTGGCGTTGCACGATAGCGTGCCGTACAGACTGGTCGTGCGCGGTACCCCGGCCGACAAGTTCAACGGCCTGTTGTTTGTGGATGGAGTCGAGACCAACACCAGCCGCCTGCAATCACTGGCGCCGGACAGCATCGCGACGGTCGAGGTAGTCAAGGGCAGCGCCGCCATGGAGCGCTACGCACAGCCCGCCGCGCGGAACGGGGTAATCCTGATCAGGACCAAACGCGCGCGGCCATGATATTGCGTAAGGGGCAGCCCCATGGGCTGCCCCATGGGCTGCCCCTGCCCTACTTCATGCGGGCGCGAATGTCGGCCAGCGGCATGCGCAGCTCCGGATTGGCCTTGAGGATGTCCGCGAGCAGATCCGTCGCCGGCCCTTCGTCAATGATCGTGGGCTCGGCGCCGAAACGCTTGTTGAGCCCCATGTGACGCGTCGAGTCAATCCGTACCTCGTGCGGCAGCACCAGATCCGCCTTGCTGTCCATGACGCGCACCGCGAAGAACTTCTTCCCTTCCTTTTCCATGTAGCCAATGCGCAGCCCGTTCACGTCCGCGGGCCACGGCCGCAGCTCGTGAGTCTTGCCATCGGTTCCGACGAACGTGGTGGCACCGGACTTGAGCTGCGCGAAGTTGGGGTCGAATGCACCGTGGTACATGAGCGCGTGTTTCATGCTGAGATGGGGGCAGGAGTCGGTATCAACCGCGGCGGCCAGGGCGACGAGACGGAGCGTCGGGCCGTGACGAGCGGGGAAAGGTAGGTTCGCGGACGCCGCGGGGCCAGCACCCCGGCGGCCACACGGCGCTCACCCGAGCCGACAGACGCTCGTCATCTCGGCCCGAAGAGCGAGCCATGCACGAACGCGCGCGCCACCGTCCCCTGCGGCCACGCACGCCCGTCGAGACTTACTCCCGCCGCACCCGTCCGGTCATCACGGAAGTTGCGGTCCACCGTCAGTCTGCCCGTGCGCGGATCCACATTCACGATCAGCACGTAACCCATGTTGGCGCCCGTAAGCACGACGCGGCTCGAGCGGGGGTCCGACGCCAGCCAGTGCGGCATCGCGAAGCGTCCATCGAGCACGAGACGCGACACCTCCACGGGCGCCGCGGGATGGCTGACATCCAGCGCAATCAGCCCGGGAAGCGATGCCACCGTCTGAATCCAGTAGTGACCCACGACGGCCGGCACGGCGCACAACTTGTGCGGGGTTCTGGGAAACGTGTGCACGAGCGCAACGTGCGGTGCGGGTCCGTCAATGCCGGTCAGGTGCCAGAGGCCACACGTGAATGTGTTGACGTAGATGGATCCGTCCGGCAGCACTCGCGGTTCGGCCGGGAACTCGTTCGCCGTGTATCCCGCGATGGGAGTCGCTCCGGCGGGCGTCGGTAGCGCGATCGTCCGGAGCAGTTTCAGCCTCGAAAGACTCCACAATTGTATCTGCGCGGTGACGATGCTGTCCACGCGACTCTTGCGCCACGAACCGGTGGGCGCGCTGAGCCACGATGGAATCGGCATGCTCGAGTTCGTGGTGACCACGCGATCGTGCTTCGCATCCACGACCAGACTGTAGGGCCAGGTGAGCGTGTCACCGAGCCCCATGCCCGCGGCGCTCGCACTCCGGATGAGCCGCCCGCGTTCATCCAGCTCGGCGAGACCGCCGGGCGGTGCATACGCCTTCCCCTTCCCCTGGAATGTCGCGAGTATGTGACCGTTCGGAAGGCGAGCGAAGGAGTGCGGAAACGCGTACGGGCCAACCGATCCGAACGAGGCGACGAGCTTCGGCGCGGCAGGCTGCCGCAGATCGAACAGGAACGCGCGACTCGCGGCCCAGCCGTCGGCGAGCAGCATGCCGTCGGCGGGGAATTCGTATTCGGTGTGATGCGGCATCGTGCCCACGGCACCGGCACTGACGGAGGCGACGACGCGGCCATACGACGGTGAGGCCGGATCCGCATCGAGGACGGCAAGAAAGTCGCTGACCTTGCGCGCGCTGTCGCCAGTCCAGATGAAGAGATATCCGGACTTCATCGCGGACGACTGACAGTGTACCTGCCCGGTCCATCCGGACGACAGTGCAACGCCAACGCCCAGCCAGAACGCACCTCGCACACGACGCATTTGCATTCCCTCTCTCGCGCGCGTCGAGGCGAGGAGCTCTCCATGACCGAGCCCCTGCCTTCGCGCCGCCACTGTGTTACGGCAGCACATGAATGAGCTGTCGTGCATACGTCCTTCCGCTGAACGTGCCACCCGCCCTCCCAGGCGGGAGGACCAGCGCAGTCAATTCTGACACGTGGCGTGAAGGATGGTGCGCCCTGCGAGGCATTCTCAACGCGTGCAAGGCGCCACAACGGTATGACGGCGGGCGTTGCGAGGCAAGACGAGCCCCTGCTGCTGCATGGACAAGCTGGCTGCATGCGCGGCCTGGCTCGGACAGCACCGTCCATCGCTGACCGATGCACTGCGTGCGATGCTGAAACTTTTTTCCACGCCAGCACGATACATTCGGATCAGCCCGGCACGCCGATGCCGGGCGGCCACGAATTCGCTTGGAGCACCCGAGTGCATTCCCGCACGCACACCATGAAAAGCCGGTTCGTCACCTATCGCTACGCACGCGCCGGCAGCACGGCGCCATAGGAAGTGCCACTGTCCGTGTCAGGCTGGCCGTCTCTCCACTCCTGTCCCCATCCATGAAGCCCAGGGAACTCACGCTGCGCGGGCTGGTCCTCGGCGCGCTCATCACGACGCTGTTCACCGCGGCCAACGTGTATCTCGGCCTCAAGGTCGGGCTCACGTTCGCGTCGTCCATTCCGGCCGCCGTGATCTCGATGGCCGTGCTGAGCGCCGTCAAGGATTCGTCGATTCTCGAGAACAACATCGTGCAGACCGTGGCCTCCGCGGCGGGCACACTCTCGGCGATCATCTTCGTGCTGCCCGGGCTGGTGATCGTCGGCTGGTGGACCGGATTCCCATTCCGGGAATCGTTTCTCATCTGCCTGAGCGGCGGCGTGCTGGGCGTGCTGTTCACGATTCCATTGCGCCGCGCGCTCGTCACCACATCCGATCTGCCATATCCCGAAGGCGTGGCGGCGGCCGAGGTGCTGAAGGTCGGCTCGGGCACACGCGGCGAAACGGTGGACGCGACCGGCGAGGCGCGGGAAGGACTCGTGGCCGTGGTACTGGGCGCCGCGGCGTCTGCGGGACTCGCGATTCTGACGGGCACGGGCATCGTCGCCGGCGGGCTCACCGGTTCGTTCCGCATTGGCACCAACGCCTCGAGCGGCTACGACCTCGCGTGGTCGCTCGCCCTCCTCGGCGCCGGGCATCTCGTGGGATTGTCCGTCGGCATGGCGATGCTCGTGGGACTCGTGATCTCGTGGGGGATCGCCGTGCCGATTCTGACGTCGCTGCAGCACGCCGCCGCCGGCATGACGATCGCCGCGCACACCGCCTCGATCTGGAGCACGCAGGTACGCTTCATCGGTGCCGGCACCATTGGTGTCGCCGCCATCTATACGCTCGGGAGGCTCGCGCGCCCGGTGGTGGCAGGACTCGTCAGCACGCTGTCCGCCTCGCGTGCCGCGGCCACGGCCGACGACCGGGATCGCGACATGTCGCCGTCATGGATCATCGTGCTGGCCGTCGGATGCGCCATGCTCGCCGGATGGCTGGCGTTCTCCTTCGCGCGCTCCACCGTGCTCGCGCACGATGCCATCCGACTCACGATCATGGCCGTGCCGTTCGTCGTGCTCGTGGGCTTCATCATCGCCGGCATCTGTGGCTACATGGCTGGGCTCATCGGCGCATCCAACAGTCCCATCTCCGGCGTCGGCATCCTGTCGATTGTGGTGTGCGCGTCCGTTCTCGTCGTCGTGGTCCGTCCCACGGACGTCACGCGCCCCGCGCTGGTTGCGTTCGCGCTCTTCATTACCGCGATCGTGTTCGCGTGCGCAACCATTTCGAACGACAACCTGCAGGATCTCAAGACGGGCCAGCTCGTGGGCGCATCGCCCATGCGGCAGCAGATCGCGCTCATCGTCGGAGTGGCCGCCGGTGCGGCGGTGGTGCCGTGGGTGCTCAACCTGCTCGCGCGCGCATACGGCTTCGCCGGTGCGGCCAACGTCGGCGTCATCGCACCCAACCCGCTTCCCGCGCCACAGGCCGCGCTCATTTCCGCGCTCGCCAGGGGCGTGATCGGCGGTCATCTCGAGTGGACGATGATCGGCGTTGGCGCACTCGTCGGCGTCGCGCTCATCCTGCTCGATGAAGTGCTCGGCGCAATGCACAGGCTGCGCATCCCGCCGCTGGCCGTCGGCATCGGGATCTATCTGCCGATGTCGGCAACCGCGGCCGTGGTGATGGGCGCCCTCGTCTCGCACTGGTACGACCATCGCGTGCGCACCACGCAGAACCCCGAGCGCGCCGAACGACTGGGGACGCTCGTGGCATCGGGGCTCATTGTGGGCGAGAGCGTGTGGGGCGTGGTGAATGCGGGTCTCATTGTCGGCCTGACCACCGATACGCCGATTGCGATCGTACCGGCGACGTTCGCCCCCGCCCCGTGGCTGGGTGCGGCGGCGTTCGTCGGGGCGATCGTGTGGCTGTACGGCTGGATGCTGAGACGGTCAGGCGCCATGGCGGACCTGGCGGGCGCGCCGTAACTATTGCGGCCGCCCGGGAGATCCTCGGCGCGGACACGGCAACCGAATCCGCTGACACCAACAACCACTGGAGACAGGAGTTCAGGGCAATCTTATTGGTGGCTCCGAGCAGCGTGCCGCCGGCAAGTATTTGACAGGATTTCAGGATGGACAGGATGCACAGGATGCACAGGATTCCCATGGTGCCGTTCCCACAGCAGTTGCCGTCGTTCAGCAAACGCACCGTCGCTGGGTAGTTCGGCTCCCCACAATCCTGTCCATCCTGTCAATCCTGTCCATCTTGTTCATTCTGTCTATCCTGGAAATGCTGTCCGTCACCAGACGCGGGCGTCAACCGAAATCCATGAAGAGCCATGGACGCCAGCTCGAACGCACCATGCAACATCACCGCATCGTTCGTTCCTCCCGCTCATCATGACACCACAATCGTTCCCCGCATCATCGGATGCAGGGAGCAGAAGTAGGAATACGTCCCGGCTTTCGTAAGGGTGAGGTCGTAGCGCTGTCCGGTGTCGAGCACGGACGATGACCTGAAATGTCCGTCGGTGCTCGCTATGAGGTGCGGCACATCGTCGTCGTTGACCCAGGTGACGCGCGTACCCGCCGGCACCGTCAGCGTGGGCGGCGTGAAGCGGAAGTTGTCGATGCCGATCTCGTTCGGCGCATGCACCCGACGTGACGCGGCGCGCGACGCCGTGCCTGTCGCCGCCAGGCTCGCGAACGCTGGCGGGTCGCCGGAGAGCGTGGCGTCCACCACGGCCAGCGTCTTCCGCCCCGGAATGAAGGTCACGTCGGCGATGCCGAGGACGCTCTTCAGCGTCTCCGGCGCGACCTTCATGGGACCAGGCGCCGGTGCGGTGCCCGGCGCGGGTTGCGGAAACGCGGTGGACATTGCCGTGTGAAAGGACACGCTCCCCTCCACCTTCTGCATGATCTGGTGAATGTGCCCATTGAGCACGGTCACCGATCCGAAGCGCTTGAGCAGCGAGAGTGCCGCCGCCGAGTCGTCCGTGCCCCACCCCCACTCCGGGTACACCGTCCACAGCGGCACGTGCGCGAACACCACAATCGGCGTGCTGGCGGGCAGCCGGCTCACGTCCCTGCGCAACCAGTCGAGCTGCTCGCCGCCCAGCGAGCCGAGTCCGCCGGCCTTGAGGTTGAGGACATTGACGAGCCCCACGAAGTGCGCGCCCTGATGGTCGAAGCTGTACCAGCCGTTGCCCTTGGTGTGCCGGCCGTAGCGCGCGAGGTACGAGGCGCCGTTGTCGGCGGCGACGTCGTGCTCGCCAGGGACATAGAGCACCCGGTCGGTCCTCAATTCCCTGAGCACTTCGTTCGCCGTATCGAACTCCGACGGCTTCGCGAGCTGCGTGATGTCACCGGTGTGCAGCACGAACGCGGGTCGCTGCGGCAGCGCGTTGACCTTCGCCACCGCCTCGCGCAACGTCGCTGTCACGTCGGGGTTCGCCGCCTTGTTGAAGCCAATGTGGCTGTCGCTGATCTGGGCAAAGAAGATGCTCTTTTTCTGGCTCTCGGTGAGGAATGTGTCGCGGCTGATGGCAAATGACGCCGGCACGCCGCCGCTCATGGCCCACACGGTAGCCGTTCCGGCCCAGGCCATGCAGCGCAGAAAGCCGCGGCGATCGACCCCGTCGTCGCTGTTGTCCGTCCGGATGTAGTTGTTGCCGGTGGGACGGGTGTTGCCGGTATCGTCGAACCGGTCGTCGTCGCGATCCTGGTGTTTCGTGCTCATGGGAAGTACGCCTCGTGTCAGGGACGATTCCCATGACTGCGGACCGCGCTGCTTTATTCCCGGAACGACCGGGAATAATTTTCGGGTTCCGCCAGTCCAGTCATGGATGCAGCAGCCCAGCGAACGGAGCGACGTGACCGAGGGAGTCGTGGATCGGTTCGAGCGTGTCGTGTTGCCCCATCTCGATGACGCGTACACGCTCGCGCGCTATCTCGTGCGCGACGAGCATGACGCGCAAGACGTCGTGCAGGATGCCGCGCTGCGCGCACTCCGGTACTTCGAGGGCTTCAGCGGCGGCGACGCCCGCGCCTGGCTGCTCGCGATCGTGCGCAATTGCGCGCTCGACTGGCGGCGGCGCTATCGCCTGGATGAACGCTCGGTCCCGTTCGACGAAGTTGTGCACGGACCGGCCACGGCCTCGCGGAGCGCCGATGCCGCCGCCATCGAAGAGTCGGAGCAGCACCGGGTGCAGCGCGCACTGGGCACGCTGCCGCTGGAGTTCCGGGAGGTGATCGTGCTGCGCGAAGTGCAGGAGTTGCGCTATCGCGAGATCAGCGACGTGCTGGGCGTGCCCATCGGCACCGTGATGTCGCGGCTCGCCAGGGCCAGGCGACAACTGGCGGCGCTGCTCCATCCGGACACTCGGGAGGTGAGCTGAGATGCACGCTGACGCAGGCTGTGCCCCGTACCGTGACGCGCTCGACGCGCGACTCGATGGCGAGCTGCCGCTGGACGAGGCGGCCGGCGTGGATGCGCATCTGGCCACGTGCGAATCCTGCGCAGGCGAGTACGCCATGCTGGCCGCCACGCATCGTCGTGTGAGCGCGCATCTGCCGCGCTACGCGGCGCCCGACGTGCTGAGCGCGCGCGTTCGCGCCGCGCTGTCGGAGGCTGCGAGACCCGCGACTGCCTCGACCACTCTGACTTCCGTCCCGTCCGAACCGCCCCGCACGCCCGCCTGGCGCGCGTCTGCGTGGTGGCGACTGGCCGCGGCGGGCGTCGCGATTGCGCTTGTCAGCAGCTCGGTCACGTCCGTCGTGCTCGAGAGGCGGAACGCGTCACACCAGGCGAGCGAGGAGCTGCTCGCCTCGCACATTCGCTCGCTCATGCCTGGTCATCTGACGGACGTCGTGTCCACGAATCAGCATGCCGTCAAGCCGTGGTTCGACGGCCGTGTGGATGTCTCGCCATCGGTACCGAACCTGGATTCCATTGGATTCCCGCTCGTGGGTGGTCGCATGGACTATGTGCGCGGGCGCGCGGTGCCGGTGGTCGTCTATGCGCGGCGCCAGCACCTGATCAACGTCTATGAATGGGCGCAGCCGGCACGCGCCGCGTCGCCGAGCGAGAGCACGCGAAACGGCTACCACCTTGTGACCTGGCGGCGCGACGGACTCGAGTACTGGGCGGTGTCGGACCTGAACACGAAAGAGCTCGACGCATTCGTCGCGGCGTTCATCGCGGCACAGTGACGCCCGTTTCCCCGCCCTCTTTCATCGGAGGTGTCCACCATGCGTATCGCACTTCGCGCACCGGCATTCATCGTCATGACCATGGTGCCGGCCGCCGCGGCACCGAACGGCAGTCAGCCCACCGACTCCTCCGCGCCGCCGTTTCGCATCATGGAGTATCAGCTCCCGCGCCCGGGCGCGTTCCCGCACGACCCCGCCGTCGGTGGCGACGGCATCGTCTGGTATACGGACCAGGCCAACAGCTACATTGGCCGGCTCGACCCGGCGACCGGGAAGAGTACCGACGTCGCGACTCCAACGCCGAAGTCCGGCCCGCACGGTATCGTGGTCGCACCGGATGGCGCGGTGTGGTACACGGGGAACAGGAACGGCAGACTCGGACGACTGGATCCGGCGACGGGCAGGATCCGGGAATACGTACTGCCCTCGGCGGCACGAGATCCCCACACCCCGCTCGTGCACGATGGGAAAGTCTGGTTCACGGCGCAGCAATCGGATCTCTACGGCGTGCTCGACCCGGCGACGGGCAAGGTGAAGCTGTATCCGGTTCCCATCGCTCGCGCGCTGCCCTACGGTCTTGTTGCCGCCAACGACGGCAGCATCTGGGTGGCGCTGTTCGGCACCAACATCATCGGCCGCATCGACCCCGCGACCGGCGCACTGAAGCAGTTTCCGCTGCCGGATCCAAAAGCGCGACCGCGCCGGTTGCAGGTCGCCACCGACGGACGCGTGTGGTACACGGACTATGCGCAGCACCGGCTGGGTGTGCTCGACCCGCGCACCGGCATCGCGCACGAGTTCGCGTCGCCGGGTGGAGATCACGCCGCACCGTACGGTATCGCCATCGCGCCCGACGGCCACATCTGGTACGACGAATCCGGGACGGGTCAAGTGATCCGATTCGATCCGCAGCGCGAGCGCGTCGACACGGTCGTCCAGATTCCCACGAAGGGCGCGATCATCCGCAACATGGCGGTCGACTCCGCGCGGGGACGAATCTGGCTCGCGCTCAGCGGCACGGGTCGTATCGGGCGCATCGACGTCACACCGGCAGCGCGGGCGGCGCGGGCAGCGCGAGGGCGATAGCACACAAGGGATTTCGCATGGGGCGCGACACGCACGTGCTTCGGCTAGCTCGTCGACACACCGGCCTTTCCGTCCGCCGAGACGTCGAATCCGATCCACATGCCCGTGAGTGCGTGACCTGGAATGAAGCAGTTGAGCGTGTAGTTCCCCGCCTTGGACGCCGTAAACGTCAGCGTCTGCGACTGTTTCGGCTGAGTTGCCTTGGTCATGTCCGTCGGATTCGAACTGATGGCGCCCGGAAAGATGGGCTGCGGATTGGTGAACGTAGCCGGGAACGTCGTGTAGGCGCTGTCGACGCCGATGCTGTGCGCCAGCGACGGGTCGTCGTTGGTGAACTTGATGGTGATCTTGTAGCCTTCCGGCACGGTGATCGTCGCGTCGCCCTTGAAGTGCCCATTGAAGTTCCAGTGGTTGTTGGCGGCGGTCTGACCGGCGTGTATGTCGAGCGTCACCGTCTTCGCCCCCTTGTCGACCTTCATCCAGCTCGGCACAGTCATGGGGCCCTGCGCAGCCGGCGCGGCCGCGGCCGGGGCTGCCGCGGTCGAGGACGGAGCGGCCGCTGCAGTGGCGGTGCTGCCGGCTTCGCTGCCCGGTGTGGACGTGCTCGGTTTATTCTGGGCGGCCTTCTCTCCGCCACAGGCGACGAGCACGGCCATGGTCATGGCCAGCGCGCTGTAAACGATTCTCATGATGACACTCCCTTCAGGGTTGCAACTGGTTGCGTGTGTCTCATGCACCATGCGCGCACAAACCGTGCTTGGCCTGACGAATGCCCGCAAACATCTACGTATGACGGGGCGAACCGACCAGCTATCGTGAAGCGCTGGCCGCGTCGAGTGATGCCCAACTGCGGACGAACGCGCGCTGTGCGTCCGTTTGCGGCGAGCCCGCGTCGCCGAAGCGGCGCACCTTGTCGGCGGACATCGAACGGAAGAGCGCGGTCACTTCGTCCAGGGCTTCGCTGCCCGTGCGTCCGTGACGGACGAGCCAGCAAGCGACCACCATGCCCGTGCGGCCCATGCCGCCCCAGCAGTGCACGTAGACGCCGCGTTGTTCGGCGAGATGCGCATCAATGGCATCGAGGACGCGCGTCATGTGCGACGGGTTGCACACGTCCATGTCGGCGATCGTGAGCTGCTCGTAGAAGACATTGACGCCACGTGCAGCGGCGAGCTCGTAGAGAACCGGATAGTACGGCTCGAGACCGTCGGCGGGATCGGTGAGATCAATGAACGCCGTGATGCCGGCATCGAGGAAGTGCGGCAGTTTCGAGCGCGCGTCGCCAGGGAGCGTGGACGCGGCGCTGGCCGGGTACTCGCCCGCGGCGAGAAGCGTGTCGGGTATGACGTATGCGTTGGCGTGCGGGCGATTCACGGAGTGGGGCGTCTTCCTGCGTTTGACTGTCATTTCACACCGGACGGGGGAGTGAAGGCAAGCTGTCGTCGCACTCGCGGAATGACAGCGTGACTAGAGGATGATATCGCCGCCCGGATCTCCCTGCCGGAGCTTCTTCAACCGGGCCTGCGCTTCCTCCAGGCGCCGCTCGCGTTCGCCGGCGTCGATCTCCGCTTCGCTCCATGCGGGAGGGTCCGTGCGCACCGGTACTGCGAGAATGGTCCCTTCCGTCGTCCCGCCCGGCAGAGAGGCCAACGGCAGCTCGAACTGCCGCCCGTCATCGCCAATGAGAACGGCGTAACCGCTCTCGATGCGATCCACGGCAAAGAAGGCAGGTTGCATCTGTTTCGCCATCGTGACACCTCGTGGAGCAGGAGCTCAGTGTTGTGTGACCGGGCAGGCCGGCCGGGCGGAGTGCACGGTACGGGTGGCACCCGCGCGTGCCGGCGAGACACGATCCGAAGCCATTCGCATCGCGCGTGCCGTACCAGCGACCCGGAGCGTGTGAACCACAACCTGCCCGGTGCGTGATGCCCGGACCTCGACCGTACCATCCCGGTCCGTGCGGAAGGTGAGCACACGCGCAGCGTCGAGCTGCCGGAGTGTTGCGGGCGACGGGTGACCATAGCGGTTCCGAGACCCCACCGAGATGACCGCGACGCACGGACTCAGTGCCGCGAGCCATTGCGCGTCGGTGCCGTTGCTGCTGCCATGGTGCGCGACCTTGAGCACCGTGACGTGCGACAAGCCGGCGGCTCTGAGCCAGTAGGCGCGTTCGAGGGATTCCGCATCACCGGCGAAGAATGCGGAGAAGGCTCCGTAGGTGACCATCAGGCCCACGGAGGTGTTGTTCTGCGTTTCCATGCCTGGCATTGGGGGAATCACCCGGACGACGACCGAACCCAGATGGATGGTGCGAGGCGTGGGGGCGAGATAGGTGGCACCGGATTGCTGGACGGCCTTGAGTACGCTCGCGTAGACGTGCGTGGTGGTGGGGACGCCGTTGTCCATGTAGAAGCGGACGACCCTGGAGCGCAGCACAGACTGGAGGCCGGTGATGTGGTCGGCGTGATTGTGGGAGGCGACAATCAGGTCGAGGGTGTCGATGACCAGGCGATTGAGGTATCGGTTGACAACCCCGTCCTCAGGACCGGCATCGACGAGCAGCGTCTTGCCTTCCGGACTCGTGACGAGAGCAGCGTCGCCCTGGCCGACGTCGAAGAAGCGGAGGGTGAGTTGCTGGGCGGCGGCAGGATGGGGGGTGACAACGCAACCTGTCGTTGCCGCAAGAAGCAGCACGAACCGGAGTAGCTGCCACACGCCCGG
>Ga0070699_100003274_pt1 | contig 14324 bp, 13 predicted proteins | sample KBSK1503metaG_FD_65473 | JGI IMG/M metagenome (GOLD analysis project Ga0070699, IMG submission 65473) | Corn, switchgrass and miscanthus rhizosphere microbial communities from Kellogg Biological Station, Michigan, USA - KBS K1-50-3 metaG | ecosystem: Host-associated > Plants > Roots >...
GATGTCGACGCCGGCCAGCTCCTTGAACTGGTGGTACATCGAGGGCAGGCGCTTGCGGATGTAGTCGGCGTCGCGGCGGGTGCAGATGTCGAGGAACACGCCGCCGTGCGGGGTGCCCCGCCCGGCCTTGACCTCGGAGTTGATGGCCCGCGCCACCTCGTCGCGGGGCAGGAGATCCGGGGTCCGCCGGTTGTTCTTCTTGTCCTGGTACCAGCGGTCCGCTTCCTCGTGACTGTCCGCGGTCTCGGCCTTGAAGAACTCGGGGATGTAGTTGAACATGAAGCGCTCGCCCGCGGTGTTCTTGAGCGTGCCCCCGTCGCCGCGCACGCTCTCGGTCACCAGGATGCCCCGCACCGACGGCGGCCACACCATGCCGGTGGGGTGGAACTGGACGAACTCCATGTCGATCAGGTCCGCCCCCGCCCAGCAGGCGAGCGACTGGCCGTCGCCGGTGTACTCCCAGGAGTTCGACGTGAACTTCCACGCCTTGCCGATGCCGCCGGTGGCGAGCACCACCGCCTTGGCCTTGAAGAGGACGAACTTGCCGGTGTTGCGCCAGTAGCCGAAGGCCCCGCTTACCCGGTCGCCGTCCTTCAGCAGCCGCTCCACCTTGCATTCCATGTACACGTCGATCGGCTGGTGGATCGCGTGGTACTGGAGGGTGCGGATCATCTCGAGGCCGGTGCGGTCGCCCACGTGGGCCAGGCGAGCGTAGCGGTGCCCGCCGAAGTCGCGCTGGGAGATCAGGCCCTCCTTGGTGCGGTCGAAGAGCGCGCCGTAACGCTCCAGCTCCAGCACCCGCTCCGGGCTCTCCTGGGCGTGGAGCTGGGCCATGCGCCAGTTGTTGAGCATCTTGCCGCCGCGCATGGTGTCGCGGAAGTGGACCTGCCAGTTGTCTTCCGGCCACACGTTGCCCATCGCGGCCGCGATGCCGCCCTCGGCCATCACGGTGTGGGCCTTGCCGAGGAGCGACTTGCAGACCAGCCCCACCGACATGCCCTGGGCGGCCGCCTCGATGGCCGCGCGCAGGCCGGCGCCGCCCGCGCCGATCACCAGGACGTCGTGCTCGTGTGTCTCGTAGTCCGCGGTCGCCATCAGATGATCCTCCAGTCGCGGATGATCCCCATGGAGACGAGCCGGATGTAGAGGTCGGTCAGCCCCACGCTGAAGAGGGAGAGCCACGCGAAGACGGGGTGCCGCTCGTTGAGCCGGGTGATCCCGCGCCACAGCGAGTAGCGCACCGGGGCCTTCGAGAACACGTCGACCGCTCCCCCGCAGACGTGCCGGCACGAGTGGCAGGAGAAGGTGTAGCCGGCCAGGAACAGCACGTTGATCCACATCACGATGGTGCCCACCCCGATCCCGAATCCGTCCTTGAACCGGAAGGCGAGGATCGCGTCCCAGGTCAGCATCGCGATGAACAACACCGCCACGTACCAGGCGTAGCGGTGGAAGTTTTGCAAGATGAGCGGGAAGCGGGTCTCGCCGGTGTATCCCGACTTGGCGTCCCGCACCGCGCACGCCGCCGGAGCCAGCCAGAAGGAGCGGTAGTAGGCCTTGCGGTAGTAGTAGCAGGTGAGGCGGAAGAGACCCGGCCCCCCCAAGATGAGGAAGGCGGGCGAGAGCACGCCCACGATCGGCACCGAGACGTCGGGCAGCGTCCACCCGCCGAAGCTGTGGTGCAGGCACGCCTTGGTCAGACAGGGAGAATAAAACGGCGAGAGATAGGGGTCCGCGAAGTAGTGCGCGTTCTGGAGCGCGGCCCACGTCGAGTAGACGATGAAGGACAGCAGCACCACCACCACCGTGAGCGGCAGCGCCCACCACGAATCCGTCCTCAGGTGTGCCGCCCGGATGGGCGGGCGCGCTGCGATGCGGCCCTGCCCCTGCGCCGTTGCGCCGTTCATGACCCCTCCCTCGCGAAGGCCTTCATGCCGTCCTCATAGAGATCGCCGCCGTGACAGTCGTTGACCACGATGGCCGGGAAATCGGCCACCTCGAGGCGCCGGATGGCCTCGGTGCCGAGGTCCTCGTAGGCCACCACCTCGAGCTTCTTCACGAATCCGGAGAGCACCGCGCCGGCGCCGCCGATGGCACCGAAGTAGACCGCCTTGTATTGCCGGAGCGCGTCCTTGACCGGCTGGGAGCGCGCGCCCTTGCCGAGCGTGCCCTTGAGCCCCAGGGCCAGGAGCTTCGGGGTGAACTTGTCCATCCGCCCGCCGGTGGTCGGCCCGACCGAGCCGACCACGTCGCCGGGCCGTGCGGGCGAGGGACCGGTGTAGTAGATGATCTGCCCGCGCACGTCGATCGGCAGCGGCTGGCCCGCGTCCATCAGGGGCAGCAGCCGGGCGTGGGCCGCGTCGCGGGCGGTGTACATCACCCCGGTGATGCGCACCCGGTCCCCCGCCTTGAGCGACTCCGCGTCGGCGTCGGAGAGCGGCGCCCGGACCTCCTTGATCCCGTCGGCCGCGGTCGTGACGCTCACAGCACCGCCTCTTTGTGGCGATGCGCGTGGCACTCGATGGTGACCGCCACCGGCAAGCTCGTGATGTGGCACGGATAGGTCAGGATGTGGACGCCGAAGGCGGTGGTGTCGCCGCCGTAGCCCTGCGGCCCGATGCCGAGCCGGTTGGCGCGCTCGAGCACCTCGCGCTCCACCGCGGCCACCGCCGGATCCGGATTCGGCGCGCCCAGCTCACGGAAGAGCGCCTTTTTGCTGAGCCGCGCGGCCTGCTCGAAGGTGCCGCCCACCCCGACCCCCGCGATCAGCGGGGGGCAGGCGTCGGGACCGGCGGTGCGGATGCACTCGAGGATCCACTCCTTGACCCCGTCCACGCCCTCGGCGGGGGTCAGCATCTTGTACTTCGAGCGGTTCTCGCAGCCGCCGCCCTTGGCCATGATCTGGATCCGGATGGCGGCCCCCTCCACCACGTCCAGGTGGATCACCGCGGGCGTGTTGTCACCGGTGTTCACCCGGTCGAACGGGGAGCGCACGATGGAGGCGCGGAGGTAGCCCTCCCGGTAGCCCTGACGCACACCCTCGTTCACCGCGTCGTAGAGGCCGCCGCCGGTGACGTGGACGTCCTGCCCCAGCTCGAGGAAACAGACCACGAAGCCGGTGTCCTGGCAGTAGGGAATCTTCTTCGTGCGCGCGAGCTCCGCGTTCTGCTGCAGGATCTGGAGCACCTGCCGGCCGGCGGGAGAGCGCTCGGTCTGGAGCGCGCCCGCGAAGGCCCGCAGCATGTCGGGCTCCAGCGAGTAGTTCGCCTCCATGCAGAGCTTCTTGACCGCGTCGACGATGGAGGAGACGTGGATCTCGCGCATCGGAAGCTACTTCTTGGCCATCGAGGCGAAGAACTCCTTCTGCCGGCGCCCCATCTCCTCGGGGGAGGGGTCCTCCATGTGGGTGGCGAGCCCCCAGCGGTGGCCGGAGGGATCGTCGACCGCCCCGAAGCGGTCGCCCCAGAACATGTCGGTCACCGGCATCACCACCTTGGCTCCCGCGGCCACCGCGCGCTCGAACGCGGCGTCCACATCGGGCACGTAGAGGTAGAGCGAGCTCGTGGCGTGGCCGACCGAGGTGGGCGAGACGCAGCCCATGCCCGGGTACTCGTCGGCCAGCATGATGCGGGAGTCGCCCACCTGGATCTCGGCGTGCATGATCTTGCCGTCCGGGCTGTTCACCCGCATGGTCTCGCGCGCGCCGAAGGCCTTCTGGTAGAACTCGATCGCCGCCGCGCCGTCCTTGACGGTCAGGGACGCGGTGACGGTGTGGTATCCGTCCGGAATGGCTTTGGCCATGGACAACCCCCTCACCCCGGCCCTCTCCCCTGAGGGGAGAGGGAGCGAGGTTAAAGTTTCAGTTTGTCGACCAGCTCGCGGACCGCGGCCGCCGACTTGTCGAAGGCAGCCTGCTCGTCCTTCTGGAGCTTGATCTCGATGATCTGCTCCACGCCCCGCCGGCCGAGCTTGACCGGCACCCCGACGTAGAGCCCCTTCGTCCCGTACTGGCCGTCGAGATAGGCCGCGCAGGGCAGGATCTTCTTCTTGTCCTTCAGGATCGCCTCCACCATCTCCACCGCGGAGGCGGCGGGGGCGTAGTAGGCGCTCCCCGACTTGAGGAAGGCCACGATCTCGGCGCCCCCGTTGGCGGTGCGGGTGACCAGGGCCTGGATCTTCTCCGGAGGCAGCAGGTCGGTGATCGGGATGCCGGCCACCGTGGAGTAGCGCGGCAGCGGCACCATGGTGTCGCCGTGGCCGCCCAGCACGAACGCGGTCACGTTCTCCACCGAGACTTCGAGCTCCCGGGCGATGAAGGTGCGGAAGCGGGCGGAGTCGAGCACCCCGGCCATGCCGATGACCCGCTCGGCGGGGAAACCTGACTTCTTCCACGCGAGCTGCACCATCGCGTCGAGCGGGTTGGTGACCAGGATCAGGATCGCGTTCCGCGAGCGCTGCACCACCTGCTCCACCACCGAGCCCACGATCTCCGCGTTCTTGAACAGGAGGTCGTCGCGGGTCATGCCCGGCTTGCGGGCGAGACCGGCGGTGATGACCACGATGTCCGAATTCGCGGTGTCGTCGTAGCCGTTGCTGCCGGTGAGGCTCGAGTCGTAGCCGTGCACCGGCCCCGCCTGGGCCAGGTCGAGGGCCTTGCCCTGGGGAATCCCCTCGACCACGTCGACCAGGACCACGTCGCCCAGTTCCTTCTCCACCGCGTACTGGGCGACCGAGGCCCCCACGTTGCCGGCCCCGATCACCGAGATCTTCGGCCGCGGCCGGTAGTCGGTCAGGATCTCTGCCTTGCCGACTTTCACCGCTGCCATCACATCGACTCCATGTTCTTGACGATGGCGGTCCCGAACTCCGAGCACTTCACTTCCTTGGCCCCGTCCATCAGGCGGGCGAAGTCGTAGGTCACCACCTTCTGCCCGATGGTCTTCTCGATGCCGGCCACCACCCGATCGGCCGCCTCGTTCCAACCCATGTAGCGCAGCATCATCTCGCCGGAGAGGATGACCGAGCCCGGATTGACCTTGTCCTGGCCCGCGTACTTGGGCGCGGTGCCGTGGGTGGCCTCGAACAGCGCGTGGCCGGTGTCGTAGTTGATGTTGGCCCCGGGGGCGATGCCGATGCCGCCCACCTGCGCGGCGAGCGCGTCGGAGATCAGGTCGCCGGTGAGATTGCAGCACGGGATCACGTCGAACTCGTCGGGCCGGGTCAGGATCTGCTGCAGGAACGCGTCGGTGATCGCGTCCTTCACCAGGATCTTGCCCGCGGGCGGCTTGCCGCCGCAGTCGTCCCAGCCCACCAGGCGATCGGAGAACTCGCGCTTGGCCAGCGCGTAGCCCCACTTCATGAACATGCCCTCGGTGAACTTCTGGATGTTGCCCTTGTGCACGAGGGTCACGTTGCGCCGCCCGTTCTCCACCGCGTAGCGCATGGCGGCCCGGATGAGGCGCTCCGAGCCCTCCCGGGAGACCGGCTTGATGCCGATCGAGGAGCTGTTGGGGAAGCGGATCTTGGTGACCCCCATCTCCTTCTGGAGGAACTGGACGACCTTCTTGACTTCCGGGGAGCCGTCGACCCACTCGATGCCCGCGTAGATGTCCTCGGTGTTCTCGCGGAAGATCACCATGTCGATCTTCTCGGGGTGCTTCACCGGCGAGGGCACACCCTTGAACCAGCGCACGGGGCGGAGGCAGACGTAGAGGTCGAGCTCCTGCCGCAGGGTCACGTTGAGCGAGCGGAAGCCTTCCCCCACCGGGGTGGTGAGCGGGCCCTTGATCGCGACCAGGTACTGCCGGATCACGTCGAGGGTCTCGGACGGCAAGAGATTCGGCGGGCAATCCGCCCCGTACACCGCCTGGGCCTTCTCCCCCGCGTACACCTCGGCCCAGGCTATCTGGCGGCGCCCCTTGTACGCCTGGGCGACCGCGGCATCCAACACTCGAACCGACGCGGCCCAGATGTCGGGGCCGGTGCCGTCGCCCTCGATGAAGGCCACGATCGGGTGCTCGGGGACCTGCAGCTTGCCGTGGGAGATCGTGATCTTCTCGCCCGCCGGAACCTTCACGCGCGCAGCCGCCATGAGACTTCTCCTCGCTGAAAAGTTAGGTGAGGGCGTTCAGGGCGGAGCCCGCTTTGAACCACCCGATCTGCTCGTCGGTCATCGTGTGGAGGCACTGGATGGCGACCGTCTTGCCTCCCGGCTTGTGGATCACCACCTCCACCGGCTTGCCGGGGGCCAGGGCGCCGAGCCCGCGGACGCTCACGCGGTCCGCCTGCTCGAAGAGGTCGTAGTCGCTCGCCTTGGCGAACGTGAGCGGCAGGATCCCCTGCTTCTTCAAGTTGGTCTCGTGGATGCGCGCGAAGCTCCGCACCATGACCACCTTGCCGCCGAGGTAGCGCGGCGACATCGCGGCGTGCTCGCGGCTCGATCCCTCCCCGTAGTTCTCGTCGCCGATCACCACCCAGCTCACGCCCTTGGCCTTCAGGTCGCGCGCGTTCTGGGTGAAGGTCTTCACCTCGCCGGTGACCGGGTTGACCCCCTTGCCCGCCTCCCCGGTGAACGCGTTGACCGCGCCCAGGAACATGTTGTCGCTGATCCGGTCGAGGTGCCCGCGGAAGCGCAGCCAGGCGCCCGCGGGCGAGATGTGGTCGGTGGTGGTCTTGCCCCTCGTCTTCACCAGGATGGGAAGCTCCCCGAAGTCTCGTCCGTCCCACTTCGGGAACGGCTGAAGCAGCTGCAGCCGCTCGCTGTCGGGCGCCACGATCACCTGCACCCGGTCACCGTCGGAGGCGGGCGCCTCGAAGCCCGCGTCGCCGCCCGCGAAGCCCTGGGCGGGCAGCTCCTCGCCCTCCGGCGCGGTGAAGCGGAACGGCTTGCCGTCCGGCCCCGGGATGGTCCCGTGCACCGGGTCGAACTCGAGCGTGCCCCCGAAGGCCATCGCGGTGACGATCTCGGGGCTGGTGAGGAACGACAGGGTCGACGCGCTGCCGTCGTTGCGGCCGGGGAAGTTGCGGTTGAACGAGGAGACGATGGTGTTGGTCTCCTCCTTGCCCACGTCGCTGCGCTTCCACTGCCCGATGCACGGCCCGCACGCGTTGGCGAGCACGGTGCCTCCGATCTTCTGGAAGGTCTCCATGATGCCGTCGCGCTTGATGGTCTGGTAGATGCGCTCCGAGCCCGGGGTCACCAGGAACGGGGTCTTGGCCTTGATGCCCGCCTTGAGCGCCTGCATCGCGATGTGGGCGGCGCGCCGCATGTCCTCGTAGGAGGAGTTGGTGCAGGAGCCGATGAGGGCCTGCCGGATCTGGGCCGGCCAGCCCTCCTTCTTCACCTCGGCGGCCAGCTTGGAGATCGGCCGCGCCCGGTCCGGCGAGTGCGGGCCCACGATGTGGGGCTCGAGCTCGGAGAGGTTCAGCTCGACCACCTCGTCGTAGAACTTCCGCGGGTCGCGCAACACCTCCGGATCGGCCACCAGGTGCTGGCGGTGCTGCTCGGCCAGCCGCGCGATCTCGGCGCGGTCGGTGGCCCGCAGGTACGCGGCCATCCGATCGTCGAAGTGGAAGAGGGAGGTCGTCGCCCCCAGCTCCGCGCCCATGTTGCAGATGGTGCCCTTGCCGGTGGCGCTGATCGACTCCGCGCCGGGCCCGAAGTACTCGATGATCTTGTTGGTGCCGCCCTTCACGGTGAGCAGCCCGCACAGATAGGTGATCACGTCCTTGGGCGAGCTCCAGCCCGCGAGCTTGCCGGTGAGGTGCACGCCGATCAGCTTGGGGTCGAGCACCTCCCAGGCGAGCCCGGCCATGGCCTCGCCGCAGTCCGCCCCGCCCACCCCGATCGCGGCCATGCCGAGGCCGCCCGCGTTGGGAGTGTGGGAGTCGGCTCCGATCATGAGCCCGCCCGGGAAGGCGTAGTTCTCGAGCACCACCTGGTGGATGATGCCGGCCCCCGGCTTCCAGAAGCCGATGCCGTACTTCCGGGAGGTCGAGTTGAGGAAATCGTAGACCTCGCGGTTCTCCGCGATGGCCCGCTGCATGTCGGCCGCCGCCCCGCTCTCCGCCCGGATCAGGTGGTCGCAGTGCACGGTGCTCGGCACCGCCACCTGCTTCTTGCCCGCCTGCATGAACTGGAGCAGGGCCATCTGGCCGGTGGCGTCCTGCAGGGCCACCCGGTCCACCCGGAGCCGGAGCTGGGCCTTGCCGCGGCTCCACTCCTGCTTGGCGAAGTCGTCGGCGTGGGCGACCAGGATCTTCTCGGCCAGGGTGAGCCCGCGGCCGAAGCGCCGGCGGGCCTCGTCGAGCTTACCGGGCATGGATTCGTACAGCCGCTTGATCTGGTCAACCGCCATGGTGGGCCTCCTCGACTGATACCCTCTGACGGGACGCCGTCGCCGATCCCCGGAGGGCCCGACGGCGGACCGCACACACACGTGTCGCCTCCCACCGGCTAAGCGGGAGGCGACCAGGTAAAATCACGACTTACGCTAACATGTCACCCGGGGGAGGTCAAGGGAACGCCCCCATTCACAGCCATGTCCGACCCCATCGAGGACTACGCGCTGATCGGAGACGGCGAGACCGCTGCACTGGTCTCCCGCCGGGGCTCCATCGACTGGCTCTGTCTGCCGCGCTTCGACTCCGCCGCGTGCTTTGCCGCGCTCCTGGGCGGCCCCGAGCACGGCCGCTTTAGCCTGGCGCCGCGCGACGGCGCGCGATCGGTCCGCCGCCAGTACCGCGACGGCACCCTGGTGCTGGAGACAGAGTTCGAGACCGACAGCGGCGCGGTGACGGTGGTCGACTGCATGCCCCAGCGCGAGGGCCCGCCGGTCTTGATCCGCCAGGTCGTCGGCACCCGGGGCACCGTGGCGATGCGCATGGAGCTGGTGATGCGCATGGACTACGGCTCCGTGGTCCCCTGGGTGCGCCGCACCGCGGACGGCATCCACGCGGTGGCCGGGCCCGAGGGGCTCGCCCTCGTCACCGACCTGCCGCTGCACGGCGAGGGGCTCACCACGGTGGCCGACTTCGAGGTCGCGGCCGGCCAGCGCCGCTCGCTGACGCTCGCCTGGCATCCCTCGCATCTGCCCGCGCCGCCGCCGCTCGACCCCGAAGAGGCGGTGCGCGAGACCGAGGGCTGGTGGCGCCGATGGGTGGACGCCTGCCGCTTCCAGGGGCCCGACCGGGACGCGGTGATCCGCTCGCTCGTCACGATCAAGGCGCTCATCTACGAGCCCACCGGCGGGATCGTGGCCGCGCCCACCACGTCCCTGCCCGAGAAGCTCGGCGGCGTGCGCAACTGGGACTACCGCATCTGCTGGGTGCGGGACGCGACCTTCGCGCTCTACGCCCTCGTTCTGGGCGGCTACCTCGACGAGGCGCGCGCCTGGCGGCAGTGGCTCCTGCGCGCCCTCGCGGGCACGCCCGAGCAGGTGCAGGTCATGTACGGGCTCCAGGGCGAGCGGCGGCTCACCGAGCTCGAGCTGCCGTGGCTGCCGGGCTACGCGGGCTCGGCGCCGGTGCGCATCGGCAACGCGGCCCACTCCCAGTTCCAGCTCGACGTCTGGGGCGAGATGCTCGACGCGGCCCACGCGGCGCAGCGCCAGGGGCTCGAGCGGGACCCGGAGGGCTCACGCGTGGCCACCAAGCTGATGGAGCATCTCGAGTCGGTGTGGACGGAGCCCGACGAGGGCATCTGGGAGGTGCGCGGGCCCCGCCGGCACTTCACCCATTCCAAGGTGATGGCGTGGGTGGCCGCCGATCGCATGGCCAAGCTGAGCGCGGGGACCGACGGCGGCGAGCCGGACCGCTGGCGGGCGCTCGGCGCGGCGATCCACGCCGACGTCTGCCGCCGAGGCTTCGACCAATCCCGCAACACCTTCGTGCAGGCCTACGGCGGCCGCGAGCTCGACGCGAGCCTGCTCATGATCCCGCTGGTGGGCTTCCTGCCGCCGGAGGACCCGCGGGTGCGCGGCACGGTGGCCGCCATCGAGCGCGAGCTGATGGTCGACGGCCTCGTACAGCGCTACACCACCGAGTCGGGCGTGGACGGCCTTCCACCCGGCGAGGGCGTGTTCCTGGCCTGCTCGTTCTGGCTGGTCGACAACCTCGTGCTGCAGGGACGGCGCGACGAGGCCCGGCGGCTCTTCGACCGGCTCCTCGGCCTCCGCAACGACGTGGGCCTGCTCGCCGAGCAGTACGACCCGCGCGGCCGCCGCCAGCTCGGCAACTTCCCGCAGGCGCTCTCGCACATCGCGCTGATCAACAGCGCGTCGAATCTCTCGGGCGGGCTGCGCCCCGCGGAGCACCGCGCGGGGCGCTGAGCCGGTCCCTGCGGTCAGGCCCCCGCGTCGAGCGTCCCCCCTTCGAGCGCGGCGACGATGCGGGCGCGGGTCTCCTCCATCGCGGCCGGGCTCTCGTAGCGCCCGCGCGGCCAGAAGAAGCCGCGCAGGCCGTCGCCACGCCGCCGCGGCACCACGTGCACGTGCAGGTGCGGCACGCTCTGGCTGACCCGGTTGTTGATCGCCACGAAGGTGCCGTCGGCGCCGAGCCCGGCCTCGAGGGCCCGCGCCACCGCGGCGGCCGCGTCGAAGAGCGGCGCGGTCAGCGGGCTCGGCAGATCGCCGAGCGTCTCCACGTGCTCGCGCGGGATCACCAGGCAGTGACCGGGGAAGAGCGGCCGGTGGTCGAGGAACGCGACGACCGCGTCGGTCTCCAGCACGCGGGCGGCGTCAGCCTGGTCGCGCGCGATCTGGCAGAAGAGGCAGTTCGAGGTCAGGGCCGGTTCAGGAGAAGAGGCGGCGGGCGGCGCGGCGACGCAACGCGAGGATCGACTGGGTCGGGGAGATTTCCATGGGGCAGACCTCGGTGCAGTTGGCCTGGGTATGGCACCGGCTGAGCGCGTCCTCGCTCAGCAGCACCGCGGCGCGCCCGGCATGGCCCACGTCGCGGCTGTCCTCTTCCAGCGTGAACAGGCGGTTCAGGGCAGCGGGACCCGGGAAGCGCGCGTCGTTGGCCACCATGGTGCAGGCCGACATGCACATGCCGCAGCCGATGCACTCGATGGCGGGATCGATGCGGCGGCGCTCGGCCGCGTCGCGGCCGATGCGCGCGGCGGTGGGCGGCCCCGCCGCGGGCACGAAGGCGCCGCCCACCCGCGCGGTCTGCTCCGCGAGCGGAGCCATGTCGACCACCAGGTCGCGCACCAGCGGGAAATGGTAGAGCGGGCGCACCGTCACGATGCCGCTCTTGAGGGTCTTGAGCAGCGTGCGGCAGGCCCAGCGCTCCTTGCCGTTCACCACCATCGCGCACGAGCCGCACATGCCGACGCGGCATGCGTAGCGGAAGGCGAGCGTCGGGTCGAGCCGGCGCTGCGCGTCGACGAGGGCGTCCAGCACCGTCATGCCCTCCTTGGCCGGCACCCAGAAGCGCTGGATACGCTCGCGGAAGCCGGGCGCCCAGCGAAACACCTTCAGTACCATCGCCAGCCCCAGACCGCCGCGAACACCATCACCCCGAGCGCGAGCGCGCCCGCGAGGAGCGCGCGGTGCCAGCGCACCGGCAGGCCGAAGTCGAGCACGATCGCGCGGACGCCCAGGAGGCCGTGGAGCAGCACGAGCGCGAGCAGGGTCGCCTGCACCGGCCGCCAGAACGGACTGCGCAGGTGCAGCACGATCACCGCGAGCAGCGCGACCGCGGCGGCGCGCTGGGCGAGCCACGCCCACATGCCGGCCGGGGTGGCGCGCCAGCCCTCGGTGGTGGCCCACCGGCGTCGCAGGATCCGCCGCGGCCGCTTGGCCATCAGTCCCCCACGTCCACCGCGACCGGCTGGCGCCCCGCGTCCGGACGGAGGCGCGTGTAGCGCACCGGCTCGGTCCACACCTTGGGCCCCGCGCCATCCGCGACGCCGGCCAGCACCGCCACCGCCTCCGCCGCAGTTTCCGGGAAGTCGCGGCGGTAGTGCGAGCCGCGGCTCTCGGTCCGCTCGAGCGCGCTGCGGGCGATGAGCCACGCGGTGGTCGCCTGGCTCTGAAGGTTGAGCCAGTCCTGCCACGCGAGGTTATAGGCTCCGCCGCCGCGGACCGCCACGCTCTCGAGCCGCCGCCCCAGCTCCTCGATCTCGGCGAGCGCCCGCTTGAGCCCCTCCCCTGAGCGCATGAGCCCCACGTGCTCCCACATGACCTGGCGCAGCTGGGCCTGCAGCGCGTAGAGGTTCTCGCCCTCGTTGCGGGCGAGCGGCGCGGTGATCGCGGCGATCGCCGACTCCACCAGCGCGGACGACATCGGCGGTCGCGGCCGCCCCACCACCCACTCCGCCATCACGTCGCCCGCGATGCCGCCGAAGACGGTGGACTCGGCCACCCCGTTGCCGCCGAGCCGGTTGGCCCCGTGCACCCCGCCCGAGTCCTCCCCCGCCGCGAAGAGGCCCTCCGCGTCGGTGCGGCACGCGCGGTCGATGACGATGCCGCCCATCATGAAGTGCGCGGTCGGGCCCACCTCGACCGGCTCGCGGGCCAGATCGCGACCGAAGTCGCGGCAGCGGCGCACCATGCCCCGGAAGCTCTGCTCGACCACCTCGGCTCCCAGGTGGGAGACGTCGATCCACACCCCGCCGTTCGCGGTGCCGCGGCCCTCGGCCACCTCCAGGAAGCACGCGCGCGCGACCAGGTCGCGAGTGGAGCGCTCGAGGCGGGCCGCGTCGTAGCGCTGCATGAACCGCTCGCCGCGCCCGTTGAGCAGGCGCCCACCCGCCCCGCGCAGGCCCTCCTCGAGCAGCGCGCCGGTCATGAGCGAGTTCGGCACGATGAGCCCGGTGGGATGGAACTGCACCATCTCCATGTCCCGCAGGCGCACGCCCGCGCGCAGGCCGAGCGCGATGCCGTCGGAGGACTTGTCGGCCGAGCAGGCGATCACCTTGTACATGGTGGGGCCGCCGCCCATCGCGAGCAGAATCGCGCGGCTCCGCACCAGCACGAAGCTGCCGCGGCGGATGTCGAGGAGGAGCGCGCCGCCCACCTGCCCGCCGTCGGTGCGGAGCAGCTCGACCGCGCGGTGCTCCTCGAGGCTCTTGATCGACGGCCGCCGCCACAGCTGCTCGGTCAGCCGGTTCATGATCTCGATGCCGGTCAGATCGCCCTTGTGGATGGTGCGGTCGTGGGTCTGGCCCGCGAACGGCTTCTGGTGGATGCGCCCGTCCGGATGCCGGTCGAAGAAGCAGCCGTAGCGCGCCTCCAGCTCCAGCACCCGCGCGGGCGCCTCCTTCACGAGCGTCCACACCAGCTCCTGGTCGTTGATCCACCCGCCCCCGTGCAGGGTGTCGAGCAGGTGCGCCTCGACCGAGTCGGGGTGCCCGAGCACCGCGTTGTAGCCGCCCTGCACCATGCGCGTGCAGCCGGCGCGGCCGAGCAGGCCCTTCACCGCCACCGTGATCGAGAGGTCGGGCGAGTGGTCGGCCGCGTGCAGCGCCGCGCAGAGCCCGGCCCCGCCCGCGCCCAGGATGAGGATGTCGGTGTCGAGGCTGTCGATCGGAGAGTCGCTGGCCATGGCCGGGCGGCCCCGAGGCTACTTGGCGGGCGCGGCCACCAGGGCGTCGAGCAGGGCGCGGCCGGCGGGGCCCTCCCACTCGCGGTTGCCGGCGGCTCGCGCGACCAGCCGCCCGTCGCGGCCGATCAGGTAGGTGGTCGGCGTCGCGGTGACCCGGTAGTCGCGCGCGACCGCGCCGTCGTAGTCGAGCAGCACCGGCAGGGTCAGGCCGGCGCCCTTCACCCAGCTCGCCACCAGGTCCTTCGGCTCCTCGATGCTCACCGCCAGCACCGTGAAGGGCTGGCCGCGGCGCTCGCGGGCGACCTGCTCGACGCCGGCGGGCAGCTCCCGGCGGCAGTACGGGCACCAGGTGGCCCAGAAGTACACCAGCACCACCTTGCCCTGCTGCTCGGCGAGCGAGACCTTCCCGCCGCCGACGGTGGGCAGGGTGAAGTCGCTCGCCCGCGCGGCGGGTAGCGCGGTGAGCTTCAGCGGGCGCAGGAGGCGATCGAGATCGTCGCCCGCGTCCGCCCGCGCGGTCAGGAGCAGGCCGAGGGCGAGCGCGGCCGCGAGGGCGCGCGCGATCACGTGACCTTCACCTCGGCCGCTCCCTCGAATCGTCCGCCGTGCGTGTCGAAGAACGTCACCTTGAGCCATCCGGTCTCGGTGGCCCGGAATGGAATCGTGAACGTCGGGTTCTCGCTGATCGCGGTCGACAGCTCCAGCTCCACGATGTCGCGGCCGAGGTACGTTACCACGACGCGGTTGACGAAGCGGTAGTTGCGCTCGACCGACCG
>Ga0070699_100003276_pt1 | contig 14318 bp, 9 predicted proteins | sample KBSK1503metaG_FD_65473 | JGI IMG/M metagenome (GOLD analysis project Ga0070699, IMG submission 65473) | Corn, switchgrass and miscanthus rhizosphere microbial communities from Kellogg Biological Station, Michigan, USA - KBS K1-50-3 metaG | ecosystem: Host-associated > Plants > Roots >...
CCGGCATCCTCGATTTCCCCCAGCGCCCATGCCGCTTCGGCCCGCACTCTCGCGTCGTCATCCTTCAACGCTCCCGCCAACGGGTCCACGGCCGTTTTGTCTTCAATCTCCCCCAGGGCGTGCACCGCGTTCATCCGAACCTCGTGGTCGCTGTCCCGCATGGCGCGGGTAAGGGCGGGGACCGCGGCCGCATCCTCAATTTCTCCCAGGGCCCAAACCACGTCCCGCCGCACCTCGACGCTCTCGTCGCCCAGGAGCGCGGCCAGCGGCTCTACCGCCGCGGCGGATTCGATCTCGCCCAGGGCGTGGACGGCCGCGAGCCGGACCGCGATGTGATCGTCGCGCAGTACCCCCTTGAGCGCGTCAACCGCCGCGGGATCTTCGATCTCCCCGAGCGCCCATGCGACCATTTCCCGCATTCCGGGATCGGCATCCCTGATCGCCCCGCCCAGCGGCGCCACGGCCCGGGAGTCTTCGATTTCACCCAGGGCCCATGCCGCCTCCCGCCGCACCAGCAGATCACTGTCGTTCAACGCCGCCGCGAGTCCGTCCACTGCGCGGGCATCTTCTATCTCCCCCAGGGCGTGCGCAGCGGCCCTGCGCACCTTCGGCTCCGGGTCCTTGAGGGCCCCGAGCAACGCCTCAACCGCCTTGGGATCCTCGATCTCACCCAACGCCAGTGCGGCCGATTGACGAACTCTGGAGGATCGGTCCTTCAACGTCCCGATGAGCGGAGCGATCGCCCTGACGTCCTCGATCGAGCCCAACGCCCAGGCCACTACCTGGCGCAGGTCCTCCGCGTCGGAGCCGAGCTTCGCAATCAGCGGAACCACCGCCTCAGTCGTCCCTGAGACTCCGAGGCCGAAGGCCGCCGCTTCCTGCTTGGGCAGGGAACCCTGGTCCAGCGCGGACAGCAGCGCCCGCCGGCTGGCCGGGTGATCGATCCGGCCCAGCAGAACGGCGGAGACCTGGCGCACGCAGGGGAGTGAATCGTCGAGCCCGGCCGCCAGGGGCGGAACGGCGCGGGGATCTTCCAATGGCCCGGTCGCCCAGGCCACCGCCTCCCGGCTCACCGAATCGGGGACGAACATCTCCTCCTGGCCATCGGCCCATCCATGGCCACTCCAGCCCTGGTTCCGGAGCGAGCGCAGGGTCATCTCGCAGACCACGGGGTTGGCCCCGCGCACCGCCCCCACGAACGCGATGGCGCGCAGCGAGTCGCGGCCGTCGCCCTGGACGGTCCAGTGGGTCTTTCCGTGTCCCCCGGTCCGGGCGACCAGGACGGTGGTCACGAACAGCATGAGACCGGAAATGGCCAGGGCCACGGTCGAGCGGCGAGGGGTTGGCGACATGGAATGCTCCTGCATCGTGGAGGTATTCTGGGTGAGGATCCCGGGCGACCCGCGGTGGCCTCCGAGACTCGAGTGCAGCGTTGGACACCGGGAGGCCGGCGAATGTTGGAAAACCGGTCAGGTTTGTGTGAACTTGAGCCCGGTCGGTCGTCACCGGGCAGGCCGAACAACCGCGGGGTGGTCCCTCCCGTGACCCTACCCTTCACCGTCGAGCGCAATCCTGATTCTGGTCCAGGCGCGTCCCATTCAACGGGTGATCTGGTGTGCATTGGCCGGCAGCCTTGGCCTCCTGGCGGCGGGCTGCGATCACGGGACGCCATTCCAGAACTCGCCCGACCGGCCGTTGGGCCCCTTCTCCAGCCAGATTCCCCGCCGCCTCACCTTCAGCATCGGCGATGACCGGACTCCGACCTGGCTGCCGGACGGTGACATCCTCTATAGCTCCGAGCGCATCGACCGGTTGGACCACGACCGCTGTTTCAATGTCATGCCCGCCGACGGGGGCACCATCCGGCGGCAGTATTGCCCGACCAATCCGGCCGAGGACGATTCCACCAACCTGATGGAAGCCCCGGCGGTGTCGCCGTCAGGACGAATCTTCTATCACGCAGTCACCTCCTGGATCGGGCAGCAGAAGCTGGGTGAATCCAAGCTGATGCTGGGAGATGCCGGAGACCCGGCCAACGCTTCCCGGCTCGCCTTGATACCCTACACCGCTCCGAACGGGAAAATCCACTCCAGTATCCGGAGCCCGGCGTGGACCGGGCCGGAAACCCTGGTGTACCTGGCGGAGGAATTGTTCTACGAAGGATCCACCTTCCTTCCCGACACCTTCTTCACCGGCCGCGACATCGTGCAGCTCGACGTAAGCACCGGCAGCCCGGTCTATACCGTGGTACCGGGGACCGACGATGCCTCTTCAGTCGCCATCACCGATGAACCGGGGGTGATCTACTACACGCTGGGAGGCGATACCCGGGTGTACCGCCGCGACGGCGCGGGCACGGTCACCGTCGTCTACGACTTCGGAGCCGAAGGCATCGCGCGCGACGTCGCGATCTCGGGAGACCACCTCGTTGCGGTGGTGGGAGGGAGCGTGGTCTGGCAGTTCGAGCTCGACCATGGCTCCTGGGTGCAGCGCGACGAAGGCGGCGACTTGCATTTCGTCGACCTGGTGAGCGGGTCCTCCCAGGTGTTCCATGCTGACAGCGTGTTGTTCCGTCATCCACTGTTTTCCCCGGACGGCTCTCGCATCGTGGTTGAAGTCCAGCCTTACGCTCCGCCCCATACTGCGCCAGATTCCGATTTCAACGCAACCAACCATCGGGCGGACTTGTGGCTCTTTCTCGTTCCTTGACCGGATTCTCCTCCTGCTGCGCCGCCATCGTGGCGATCGGGCTGACCGCCTGCGCTCACGAGGAGCCGTTTCAAAACCAGAACCCGGGACTGGACAGCACCTTTGGCCGGGGGCCGGATCGGCAGCTCACGTTCAATCCCGCGGCCGATGTCCGGCCCGCCTGGCTCAGCGACGGCAGTGCACTGATTTACACCTACGAGGGAATCTCGGGATCGGTCCGTGACCGCTGCCTGGCCAGCCTGCCTCCGTCCGGCGGCACCCGCCGGGAGCTGCCCTGCGCCGCTTCCCAGTTGTCCCAGGATTCGGTGGACGCGTTTTCCGAGGCCGCACCGGGGCCCGGCGGCAGGATGCTGTTCACCCGCGAGTCATCGCTGCCCGGTGATATCAACCCGAGACAGGGCGCCCTCGAGCTGGGAACCGTGAATCAACCCGGATCGGCTACCACGGTGCTCACCTTTCCCTACACCGCGAGCAACGGGCACATCCATTCCGGGATCAGCCATATTCGCTGGCTCTCACCCACCCGCGTGATCTACCTCGCCAGCACCGTCACCTATCCCCGGCCCTGCGGCCCCTGCGAGGCGGACACCGTCTACACCGGGCTCGAGCTGGTGGAGCTGGATCTTTCCGGCCCCACCCCGACCATCCAGCCGGTACCGGGCACCGACAGCGCTTCGTCAGTAGACGTCGGCTCCAGCGCCAACGAGATCTTCTTCACCCGCAACGGGGATACCCGGGTCTACCAGATGGATCTCACCAGCGGCGGCATCATCGTCGCTCACGATTTCGGGGCCGGTGGAATCGTCCGCGATGTGGCCTTCTTTGGAAACCAGTTGTACGCCGTGGTGGGCGGGCTGGTGGTGTACACGGTGGACCCCGCGTTAGGGCCCTCCCAGCTGGACCATGGCGGCAAGCTCTATATCGCGGACCTGGTGAACGGCACCGATTCCTGGCGCATCGTGGACAGCCGGGTGTTCCGGCGACCGGTCATTTCTCCCCTGAGAAATCGCATGGTCGCCGAATCGTTCGCGCTGACCATCATCGGCTGCGGCCAGGGTTGCGCGGACACCGTGGTCAGCCGCAGCGCGGATCTCTGGCTGCTCGACCTTCCTTGACCGTCATGACCTCACGCCCGACCGATCGGGACTCTCGCATGAAACGAACGGCACTTGTTACGCTGCTTTCGCTGCAGGTCCCCGGCCTGCTTCTGGCCCAGACCACGGGCGCCATCGCCGGACATGTCCGCAACTCCGAAACCGGCACGGGGATCCCACTGGCCCGGGTCTCGGTGGACGCGGGCGGGAATTACGGGACCACCGATACCTCGGGCGGCTACCGGATCCGCGGAGTCCAGGTAGGCTGGCACCGGGTTACCGCGCGGCTCATCGGATTCCGGGGAGAGATCCGGGACAGCGTGCTGGTCCGTTCCGGCGCGACGACCGTCCTGGACTTCTCGCTCAACCCCGCGCCCCAGGTTCTCGAGCCGATCGTCATTCGCGCGGTGGATTCGGTGCTCGATCCTTTCGCCACGGCGACCACCCAACGGATCACCGCCGCAGATCTGCGCCAGTTGCCGGTGAGCTCGCTGGACGAAGCGCTCGCCTTGTCGGCCGGGGCGGTGGGCGAGAGTTACCGCGGCGGCCGGCTGGGTCAGCAGTCGTTCATCCTCGACGGGCTCGGCGTGAAGAACCAGCTCGACGCGTCTACCGGTCCCCTTGGCGTCCGCCTGCCGCCCGACATTCTCCAGGAAGCCAGCCTCACCACCAACGCCTTTTCCGCGCGCTACGGGCAGGCCTTGTCCGGCCTCATCAATGTCGTGACCAAGGACGGGGGAGAAGAATTGCAGGGCCGCGCGGCCTACGAGACCGACCGGCCCCTGGGGAACGGGTGGGACCATGGCCTGGACCGGCTGCTGCTCCAGGTGGATGGGCCCCTGGTGGGTAAGATCGGATTCCTCGCCGCGTTCGATGCCACGGGAAGACTCGATGCCGATCCGGTGAACGCGCCGGGTTCGGGAATACCCCGGGATCCGCGGGACCAGGAGCCCTGGTTGCTGCCCCACAACAGCGGGGAGACCTACGATTTCGCCGGCAAACTCACCATACCGCTGAATTCGCGGCAGACTCTCCGGCTGCTGGGGATCCGCTCGCTGGAACAGCGGCTGCTCTTCGATCCGGCCTACAAGTACGACACCGGCCTGGCGCCGGCCCAGCGGGTCAGCGGTACCCTGCTCTCCGCTCACCTGCAAAACACCCTGAGCCTGGGCAACCGGGCCATGATCGTGGACGCGCGCCTGGGCTATTTCAACCGCGACTTCACCCGGGGCACACTCACCGAGAAAGCCGACCTCAAGTTTGGGGCCTTTACCGGTAGCGGTTTTCACTTCGTGGGCGAAGACGTGGCCCGGTCCAGGGACACGGCGGCGGCCAATGCCATCATCCCCGGCTTCGTGACGCCGCAGCTGAGTCAGAATTCTCCCTGGGGCGTGCCGGCCTTCTTCCTGGGGACCGGTTCGCGAGGTGACGTCGCCTGGAATCATTTCAGGGAACTGAGAGGCCAGCTCGATTTCACCTACGGCGCGGGCCAGAACCTCGACCTCTACTTCGGCGGCCAGTACGCGGCCCAGAAGGTCGAGACCTTCCAGCGGGTCCTGGGCTTCCTCCCGGTGGGAGACTCGGTCCCCGGCGCGACGACCTCCGCCTTCACGCCGCACATCTGGTCGGTCTACACCGAGGGCCAGGCCCGGCTCAGCGACCTTGCCTTTACCGTCGGGATCCGGGCCGAGCATTTTGACGGCGGCAGCAGCGTAAACACCAGCCAGGTGGACAACGGCCGCTTCGGGGCGCGCACTACGGTAAACCCGCGGATCGCGGTTTCCACCATCCTTCGCGGCGCCACGCTGGTGGCAAGCTACGGAAAATTCAGCCAGCCCCCGGATTTCCAATACCTGGTGGATGCCGCGTTTGACGACACCACCCGGACCGGACGATTCCGCCGGGGCAACCCCGACCTGGGATTCGAGCGGGCGACCCAGTTCGAGTTCAGCCTCCGGATCCGGCCGGCCAGCCACAGCGCGCTCCGAGTGGGTGTATACGGCAAGCGGCTGGACGGCTTGGTGGCTTCGGTTCCGCTGGGCGTGAATCCGGATTCCACCGTGTTCGCGCTGACCGATTACGGCAGCGTGCGGGGTCTCGAGATCACCGCGGAACGGGAGATGGTCAGCGGATTTGGGGGCCGGCTGATCTACACGCTGGCGAGCGCCACGGCGACCTCGACCAACGCCTTCCAGCTGCGTCAGTGGAAGATTGATCCAATAACCGGCGACACCACGTTCCCGGCCCGGGTGGAATTCCCCCTGGATTTCGATCGCCGTCATTCCCTGATCGCGATCGTCCAGACCCAGGTGAAGGACCAGGCGGGCCCCCGGATTGCGGGGATGCGACCGTTCGAAGGGTTGGAAGCCGCGACCATCATCCGCTACAGCTCGGGACTTCCGTTCAGCCGGACCAACGCGGCGGGCGATACCATCATCGGCGCCCCTAACAGCGCTCGGCTTCCGTCCACTTCGACGATCGACTTGCTGATCCGCAAGCCGGTCCGGGCGCTGGGTGTCGGTTCCGGCATCTATCTCGACGTCCGCAATCTCATGAACCGGCGCAATATCGTCGCCGTCCGCCGGGACACCGGGAAGCCGGGACTGGACGAGAACTCGATCCAGGCCCTCGCCAGCAACGCCTACCTGGCCCACCCCGAGCCGATTCCGTACGAGTCTCCCCGCTACCGCTCCTATGCTGACCTGGATCACAACGGATACATTGAAGGCCAGGCAGAGCTGATGCCGCTCTTCCTCGCCGCAGCCCGCGATTTCAGCCAGCCTTTGTTCGTCTACGATTCCCCGCGGCTGGTGCGACTCGGCGTGGAGGTGCTCTTCTAATCCGTGAGGGGTCACCATGTACGAGCATCGCAGCGTGAGACCGCTGTCAACCCACCGGTTCGCCAGGCGCCTCGCCATTCACTTCGGGTTGTCGCAACTCCTGGTCGTCGTTTCGCTGCTGGGGGGGATGCTGGGTTACGAAAAACTGGAGGCGCTGCCCTGGCGCGACGCCTTTGAAAACGCGGCGATGCTGTTGGGCGGGATGGGACCGGTGAACATACCGGTCACGAATGGTGGCAAGTTGTTCGCGGGGTTCTATGCGCTGTACGCCGGGCTCGTCTTCCTGGTGGTTGCCGCGATGTTGCTGACACCGATGGTGCACCGGATCATGCACAAGCTCCATTGGGAGGAAAACCAGTAGGGGCGCACCGCTGTGCGCCCCCTGCTACCGCACCGGTAACCAGTAACTCACCTTCACGGCGAAGTAGTTGTCGCCGTCCGCCGACAACGTATTCCAGAGATCCCCCACCCGGGCCCGGGACAGCGGGTCCTCCAGCCCGAATCGATTCTGCTGCCAGACCATGTAGAGGGTGCTGCCGGGACGCCATTCCCAGCGGAGCACGACGTTGCTGCGGAATGACAGCACGTTGAAATTGGGATCCAGCGTAAACTGGTCGCTGCCGTCGGTCACCGTGAACGACCCGTCACTCCCCTGCACGATCGTGCTGGAGCCGGAGCCGTACCGGCGCAGGATGTTGGTGCGGGGCCGGGTCAGCTCACCCAGCCCGCTGTACTGCCCGCTGGCGACGAACGGCTCGGCATACAGCTCCAGGGTGAAATCGGGAGTCAACGCGTAGTTGAGCCTCACCTGCGCCGAGATCGTGGTCCGGTTGACGACGCCGAAGATGTAGCGGGTACCGAAGGTCGCGGCCGGCCCGTTGGGCAGCTGATCCACATACTGCAGCGGATTCTTCTCCCGGGTGATCCCCGGGTCGATGGAGAGCTGCCACCGGGTGCTGGGCTTCACCTGTATCCCTCCGCTCAATCGCCACAAGTGTCCGTTCAACTCGTCCCGGCTGTAGATCCCGAAGGCCCGCCACTGGGTGTTGGAGGAAAAGCTGCTCTGCAGTCCGCCGTTGACGTTCCAGCTCTGCGGAACCGTCATGAGAGGACCGCCGCGAGTGAGGTTATCCGCGTCGTCCCTGGGGTAATACTCGACGCTGAGCTGTGCGGTCATGAAATTCAGCAGGGTGATTCCCGATTCGAAATCCAGGCCGCGATACTGGCGAAGCCAGCCGAAATCCCACCCGGTGAAGCCGAACATCGCGAGCGAATAACTTCGCAGGGTTCTTCCTGGAGTGTTCTCCCGGTAACGCAGGCTGGCTGAAGCGTCGATGTCGTCGGCGGCCCCCAGTCGGCCGGCGTCGTTGAGTTCCCACCCCGGCGATTCCGCCGAGACTCCCACGTTGTACAGCCAGTGCCGGCCCGCGTTCTTGGCAAACCGCAGGCTTCCGAAATATCCCGACAGCGTGGTGCGGGACGGATCGAAATGGAGGTAGTCCTGGTCGGGGCGCTGGAAGTAGTGCGCCGAGTTCGACTGAATGGATGACATGACGGTACTGTCCCCCGAGACCCGGCTCACTCCAAGGGCCCCGGACAGCTCGTACGCACCGCCCTTGAATCGCAGGATCCAGTCGACGCCACCGGCATATGCATCCCGGGTGTAGATCGATGCAAGTGCCGAACCGGGGTCAACGTCGCGCCGGACCGCCGTCGCGCTGAAACCGATCGTGGACGCCGCGGGTCCGAACTCCTGCTGCAGGCGGAGCACGCCGAAGCCGGTACGTGGAGCGATGGCGGTGGTGCTGGTCGAGCCGCTCGCGAGGTCATACACCCGGGCTTGCTCGCGATCGGTGACTGCCGTGAGCAGGCCGAGGGAGGTTCCCGAGCTCAAGCGCCCGGTGACCTTCGCGGCTCCGAGGATGGTCGTCGCCAGGGGCCGGTCCACATAGTCACCGGAGGCCGAGCCACGGGGAGCGGCCCCGATTCGCCGGGAGTAGAAATAGAAGGGCCCGTTACCCCGGAGCAGGTTCGCCCCCTCGGTAAAGAACGGCCGCCGCTCGTTGAAGACCGTCTCCACCGCGCTGAGATTGACCTCGGCCGGATCGGCCTCCACCTGCCCGAAATCGGGGTTGATCGTCGCGTCGAGAGTCAGGCTGGAACCCAGCCCCATCTTGACGTCGCCGCCGGCCCGCGCGGTGAGGTTGTAGTGATTCTCGAAGGGATTCCCCGGATCGCGATTGCCACGAACCGTGGAGTTGGCGGCGGTGTAGGGCACCAGTTCCAGGCGCCGGGTAGGGCGCACCCCGGTGATCCCGACCAGCTCGCCCATGCGGGAGGACCAGCCGTTGGCGTTCTTGGGAATCAGGACCCAGTAGAGATCCTCGTTCCTGCTGGGGATGTAGCGGTTGAGGTTGAGGCCCCAGACCTGCGCGTCCTGCCGGTTGAAACGCAGCTGGGAAAACGGAATCCGCATTTCGGCGGTCCAGCCGGTGGAGTCGATGCGGGCCTGGGCCTGCCAGATCGGATCGAACGAGTAGTCGCGACTGAACTCGTTATCGCTAGGATGGTAGTAATCGAAACGAACGCCGGTCGCGGTCACCCCGAAGGTGTAAGCCGTGCGGCGGTCATGATAGCTGTCGAGCGAGACGATCAGGCGCTCGGAATTGCCGGCGTTGTCCCGCCGGCTGGTGCTGGCCCAGATGTCGGACCGGCCTCGCGAGGTCATTCGGGCACCGATGTACAGCGCCTCGTCGTCGTACACGAAGGCGACTTCGGTCTGGACCGTCGCCGCGGCTCCCTCGACCGGATCCTTCTGGGTGAAATCGCTGAAAAACCGGGCATGGCTCCAGGCCTCCTCGGTCAGCCGTCCATCCACTTCCACCCGCTCGGCGCCCATGGTGGTAGCTTCGATCTGACGGGGCGGTGCCGCGGGGACGGGACCCTGAGCGGCCGCCGGGGCGGCCAGCACCAGAATGACGAGGGGCAATACGAGAGCGTGACCCATCGGCTTGGAACCTCTGGACGCTGCCATGAAGGACTCGGGCTTGAAAGGTTCTGACTACCGCGGCTTACTGCTTGGATGGCACTAACCCGCGATTTGTTGCAGGCTGGTTGACGGCACCTGGATCGGAGCAGTATACGAAGGCATTCGTATGGGGGTTTCATACTGAGGCGGTGATTGGACTCGAGGTCAAATGAAACGCTTGCGTGACGTCGATTCGGCCGAGCTGGCCCACCGGCTCCGAGTGTTCGTCTGGCTCGGCTGCTCGGCGTATATCGTGCTGGCCGCGGTGGAGTTTCGTCTCTACGGAGCCAGTCTCAAGTTTCTATTCCTTTTGTTTCTCAATATTCCCTTCCTGGCTCTGGTCGGCGGCCTCCTGCTCTGGGTGGTGAATCGCTCGGCCCGGGGCTGGGTGGACATGGTGTCCGGGGCCGGCAACATCGCCCCCGCCGCATCCTTCTCGTTCCAGGAGTCGCTGATCATTCGAGGCCGCTACGCCGAGGCCGCTGAATCGTTCCGCAGCCACATCGCCACCCATCCCACCGATAACGATGCCCGCCTCGCGCTGGCGAAGGTCTGTGCCGCCCATCTCAATGACCCAGCCGGCGCGGAGCAGCTGTACCAGGAGGTCCGGCGCAACCGACCGACACCGCGCCAGGAGTCCATGGCCTCCAACCAGCTGATCGATCTCTATCGAAACACCGGCGAGACGGGACGGCTCAAGATCGAGCTCGCCAGGTATGCGGAGCGCTATGCGGGGACCCGGGCCGGCGGGGAGGCGAAGCGGATGCTGATGGAGATCAAGGGGGAGGAGAACGAAGATCCCTCGCTCCGCTCGGGATGACATCTACCGTGAAACTCAGGTCTCCAGTGTCAGCAGCTGGTCATACGCAGGAAGTGTCAGGAACTCGGTAAACTCTTCGGCCGTGATCAACTGGTCGTACAGCTTCGCCGCCAATCCGAACTTCCCGCCGGCATATCGCTCGGGGCCGACCAGCGTCTTGACGCGCTCCAGCTCCTGGGCGGCGATCTGCCGGAACAGCTCGACGGTGAGTACCTGTTTTCCGTCCAACCGGGCCCCGTGGCGGATCCACTGCCAGACCTGGCCGCGGGAGATCTCGGCGGTGGCAGCATCCTCCATCAGGTTGAAGATGGGAACGCAACCCAGCCCGTTGAGCCAGGCTTCCATGTAGAGCAGCCCGACTGTGATGTTGTGGCGCAGGGCCTGCTCGGTGATGGGGCCCTCGGGCACGGCGAGCAGGTCGGCAGCGGTCACCGTCACGTCATCCCGTTGCCGGGAAACCTGGTTGGGCCCTGGCATGCCGGCATCAAAGATCTCCCGCGCCACCTGGACCAGCCCGGGGTGCGCCACCCAGGTTCCGTCGTGGCCGTCTCCCACTTCCCGCAGTTTGTCGGCCACCACCTTTTCCATCGCCAGGCGATTGGCTTCCGGATCGTTCTTGATCGGGATCTGCGCGGCCATGCCACCCATGGCGTGGGCCCCGCGGCGGTGACAGGTCTTGACCACCAGCTGGGTATAGGAACGCAGGAAATGGCGATCCATGGTGACGGTGCCACGGTCCGGAAGGACGAATTCGGGACGCTGCCGGAATTTCTTGATGAAACTGAAGATGTAGTCCCAGCGACCGCAATTGAGTCCCACGATGTGGTCGCGTAACTCATAGAGAATCTCGTCCATCTCGAAACTGGCCAGGATGGTCTCGATCAGGACGGTGACCTTGATGGTGCCCGTCGGCACGCCGCGATCCGCCTGGGCAAACTCGAACACGTCGTTCCAGAGTCGGGCTTCGAGATGATTCTCCAGCTTGGGCAGGTAGAAGTAGGGCCCGGTGCCCCGGGCCCGGAGCCGCTCGACGTTATGGAAAAAGTAGAGCCCGAAGTCGAAAAGGCTGGCCGACGTCGGCACCCCGTCCACCCAGGCGTGCTGCTCGTCGAGGTGCCAGCCCCGGGGGCGGGTGAGGAGGGTTGCGACTTGCTGGTTGAGCCGGTACTGCTTCCCGTCGGGAGCCTGGTACTGGATGCGGCGCTCGATCGCGTCGCGCAGGTTCAGCTGGCCTTCCAGGAGATTGGCCCAGGTCGGCGAGTTGGCATCTTCGAAGTCGGCCATGAAGACGTTGGCGCCGGAGTTGAGCGCATTGATGATCATCTTCCGGTCCACCGGTCCGGTAATCTCCACCCGCCGGTCCTGGAGATCCTCGGGCACCGGTCCGATCCGCCAGTCGGCTTCCCGCAGGTGGCGAGTCTCGGGAAGGAAGTCGGGCAGCTCTCCTTCGTCCAGCCGTTCCTGCATTGAATGGCGCAGGGCCAGCAGCTCCAGGCGCCGGTGATTGAAGCGCCGGTGGAGCTCCGCCAGGAAGTCCTGCGCGGCCGGCGTCAGCACCTCGTTGAATTCCGGTTTCATCGCGCCGCGGATTTCCACGCCTGCTCCAGGGGAGATTCCATCCAAAATTAACACCGGGACACTGGTTACGTGCCGTGCATGGGATGAGGTTAGTTTTCGTCCCCCTGAAGACCATGCTCGACCCTTCCTCACCTTCGACCCAATATGCTGCGCACCATATCTGCTGCATCGATCCTGATCCTGCTGGCAGCCTGCCTCGGCTTACCCCCGGTCCCCGTCTCGGCAAAGCTGTTCGACGCCGACAACCGACTGGTGGGCTTTGTGGACCTCCTGGAAACCCGGGGCGGGGTGACATTGCGGGTGCACACCCTCGGGCTCCCGGCCGGCGCCCACGGCCTGAACATCCACGAGAAACCCTCCTGCGAGGCGCCCAGCTTCGCTTCGGCGGGCCCGGTGCTCGCGCCACCCCGGCGCGGCCCCGCCGATTCCGTCGCCCTGGGCGACCTGCCCGACATCACCACGCTGGACGCCGAGTGGTCGGATACCTCCTATTCCTGGCCGAACCTGGAGCTCAGCGACGGCGAACGGGGAGTCTTCCACAACGGCGGAACTTCATTCATCATCACCGCCCAGCCCGATGCCGGCCGGCCCGCTCCGGGCACCGGTGATCGCATCGCCTGTGGAACCATCACGCCGAGACCCGAAATAAGGTGACACAGTGAGGCAGAGTGGGGCAGAGTGAGGCATTGGAGAGAAACCCTGCCTCACTTTGCCTCACCTTGCCCCACCCTGTACCCTTCCGACATGCCGGACTTGCTGGCAGCCCGTTCCCAGATGGCGATCTCGCTCGCCTTTCACATCGTTTTCGCGATGATCGGGATCGCGATGCCGGTGCTGATGGTGCTGGCCGAGCGGCGCTGGATCAAGACCGGCGACCCCGTCGCCCTCGATCTCGCCAAGCGGTGGTCCAAGGGCACCGCGATCCTCTTCGCAGTGGGCGCGGTGTCGGGAACGGTGCTCTCCTTCGAGCTGGGACTGCTCTGGCCTCGCTTCATGGAATTCGCCGGTCCCATCATCGGCATGCCGTTCTCGCTCGAAGGCTTCGCCTTCTTCACCGAAGCCATCTTCCTCGGCATCTATCTCTACGGCTGGAATCGCATCCCACCCCGGGCCCACCTGCTCGCCGGGGTGCTGGTCGCCGTCAGCGGCGCGCTCTCGGCCGTCTTCGTCGTCATCGCCAATGCCTGGATGAACTACCCGACTGGACTGGTCATGGACGCCGGAAGGGTGGTGAGCTTCGATCCGCTGGCCGCCATGGCCACCCCGGCCGCCTTCCCCCAGGCCCTGCACATGCTGCTGGCGGCGTATGCCGCCACCGGGCTCGCGGTCGCCGGCGTGCACGCGCTGTTCCTGCTGCGCCGGCCCGACCAAGCGTTTCACCGCCGCGCCCTGGGACTGGCGCTCCTGGTCGGCGCTCCCGCCGCCGTGTTGCTGCCGGTCTCGGGTGACATCAACGGCCGGTTCCTCGCCGAATATCAGCCGGCCAAGCTCGCGGCCGCGGAATCGCTGTTCGAAACGCAAACGCGGGCCCCGCTGCTGATCGGCGGCCTCCCCGACGGAGACGAGAAGAAGGTCCGCTTCGGCATCGAAATCCCCGGCGGCCTGTCGCTCCTCGCTTTTCATGACCTCGACGCCGAGGTGACCGGCCTGGACCGGATACCCCGCGAGCTGTGGCCGCCGCTCACGGTGGCCCACGTCTCCTTCCAGGTGATGATCGGGCTGGGGAGTTTCCTCGCGCTGGTGTCGGTATGGGCGGGATGGACGGTGTTCCGGCGGCGCGACCTGGCTCGGCAGCGCTGGCTGCTTCGCGCCCTGGTCCTCGCCGCGCCGATGGGATTCATCGCGACCGAGGCCGGCTGGTTCCTCACCGAGGTCGGCCGGCAGCCGTGGATCATCAACGGGGTGATGAAGACCCGCGACGCGGTCACCCCGATGCCCGGTTTGATCGTGCCACTGCTGGGCTTCACCCTGCTCTACGTCCTGCTCAGCATCGCGGTGACCTGGGTGCTTTACCGGCAGATCGTGCGGAGCCCGGTCGGGGTCGAAGGTACCTCGCCGTGAGCAGCTCCGGTGCACTGCCGATCGCCATCGTCGTAATGCTGGCGCTCAACGCGTACGCGGTGCTGGCCGGGGCTGATTTCGGCGGCGGAGTCTGGGACCTGTTTGCCACGGGTCGCAACCGGGACCTGCAGCGGCGGCTGATCGCGGACGCCATGTCGCCGGTGTGGGAGGCGAACCACGTCTGGATC
>Ga0070699_100003278_pt1 | contig 14313 bp, 11 predicted proteins | sample KBSK1503metaG_FD_65473 | JGI IMG/M metagenome (GOLD analysis project Ga0070699, IMG submission 65473) | Corn, switchgrass and miscanthus rhizosphere microbial communities from Kellogg Biological Station, Michigan, USA - KBS K1-50-3 metaG | ecosystem: Host-associated > Plants > Roots >...
CGGCTGCGAGAGCGGCGTGAGAAGCTCGATCGCGGATGGATGGGAGGGCTTGGCGGCAGGCATCGCCCGGAGCCTACTGCACGGGCTCTATCCTCGACAATTGTTTGCCGTTCCCATTCGAACCTATTGCGGAGTGGGCTGGAGCATGCTCACGCGGTTCCCCTCGGTGTCGGTGAACGAAACGTACTGTCCGACGCCGGGGATCTCCATCGGGTCACCGAGGACGGCGCCTCCGGCGGCTTTTACCTTCTTCACCGCCTCCCCGATGTCCTCAACCGCGATGACGATGGACGGATGCTGCCCCGGCCAGTCCGGCTTTCGGGAATAGAAGCCGCCGTTGATCACGCCCGGGCGCTTGGGGCCTTTCTCGTCGGTCTCGGTCGTGCTTGCCAGGACATAGTTGTTCATGTCCTCTCCGAGCGTCCGTGTCTGCCAGCCGAATGCAGACTGGTAGAACTTCGCCATACGCTCCCTGCTGTCGTACGGCATCTCAAAATGAACGACTGGATTCATGTCTCCTGCCCTCCATGGTCGAAGTGTTCTGCCATGAGCCGCGCTGGCGCTCCGTCGATGCGGGCGCCCACACGTGAAGTCCCCCGGCCGACGCGGCCGCCAAGACGCGTTCCGGCGCCGCGGGGTCGACGCTCAACGTCCAGACCCGGTCGGAACCGAGGCCGGTCGTGGGCATGCGATCCCAGGTCGATCCGCCGTCGACGCTCCGGAAGACGCCGCCCCACGTGAAGTCGCTCACGTAGAGCGTGCGGCCGTTCGGATTCAAGGCGAGCCCGGTCAGGTCGGAGTGCGGCAGACCGCCGTTCACACGGCGCCACGTCTCGCCCAAGTCCACCGAGCGGAAGAGTCCGCCCGTCGTCGTGGCGAATAGGGTGCGCCGACTGGACGGTGCGAAGGCGAGCGCGTGGGGCGTCACGTTGAGCGCAATGGAAGCGCGCGCCCAGGTGTCGCCTCCGTCGTTGCTCCGAAGGAATCCGGATTTCGTCGCCGCGACGACCAACCTGGGATCACGGCGCGACGCGGCGAGCGCGTAGATCTCGACGTCGCTCGCGACTTCGGGCTTCGTCCAGGATTCGCCGCCATCGGGGCTTTGAATGATGCCGGTTGGCGTTCCGGCGACGATTCGCCCGCCCTCGAGCGCGATCAGATCCGTGACGCGGGGTCGCACCCGCTCGCCGTCGACAACGGTCGACACGTGCGTCCAGATGGTCGCATCGGGCGCACGCATGAAGATTCCGTCGTCCGTGCCGACAAGAATCGTGTTGTCGAGGAGCGCCAGGGAGAGCACTTCGCGCCCGTCCAAGCCCTCGCCCAGACGGACCCATCGGCCCGTGGCACCCTGCGCCACGAAGACCCCGCCGTAGCCCGGAGGCCCCCAAACCACCACGATGAGCCGATCGTCGATCGTGTCGAACAACAGCTTGGATACGAACCGCTCCGAGAAGCCGGTATTGCTGGCGACCCAGGTACGGCCCCGATCCGAGCTGCGGAGAACTCCCGCGCCCTCCGTGCCGAGGAGGATCGTGCCTCCTGGCTGCGCGACCACGGCGTTGATAACGAGATCCTTCGAGGTCGTCCTGGACCAGGAGCCGCCGTTGTCCTCGCTGATCCAAAGCCCCTGCGTCGTTCCCGCCAGCAGCACATTCGGATCCTCGCCGACCCGGCTGAAAGCGCGGGTCCGCCGGGCCGAGAACGGAATCCCTTGGAGTTTCGTCCACTCGGCGCCGGCTTCCGTCGAGCGATAGATGCCAGAGCACGCGGTTGCAAATACGGTTCGCGGGTCCTCAGGGTCGGGGGTCAGCGTCATCACGTCCGAGTCGTCGATCATTCCACGGTGGATCGGATTCCACGAGGCGCCGCCATCGACCGTCTTCCAGGCCAGGTGCCGTGTTCCGGCATAGATCACCTTCGGGTCGGTCGGGTCGAACGCCAGCGATCCGAAGTTTCGAAGGTCCGCATGGCCGCGAGGCGTGATGCGGGTCCATACGCTGCCGCCGTCGCGCGAGAGATACACGCCCGTGAGCGTGCCCGCGGCGATCATTTGCGGATCCGAGGGCGCGAGGGCGAGGGCCCGGACGGATTGGCCCTGGATGCCCTTGAGCATGACGAAGGTCTGCCCGTCGTCGGTGCTGCGGGCGATGCCGCCTCCCTTGCCGCGCACCTGCCAGAAACCGATGAGCACGGCTCCGGCCGGGTCGACGACGATCTCGTCGAGGCTACAGCCGCGCAGTGGGAACCCGGGGTTCAGGCGTTTCCAGCGCCGGCCGCCGTCATCCGACCGATAGAGGATGCCTTCCGCCGTGCCGAGATAGACTCGCCGCGAATCGCGCGGATCCGCCGCCAGGGCGCGGACGCTTCCGCCCGGCGCTCCGACAGGAACCCACGTTTGCGTATCCTGCGGCGCCGCCCCGAGAGCGAAGGTCAGCGCGAGGCCGGCCAACACCGCGCGAATCCAATCGCGCTTCCGAGAAACGACTACCTGTCTGGGCACAGCACGCATCAATGAATTCATATAGGTATCCCATGCACCATGGGCCCACTAGCGAAAATGGTATCGGGGCGAGCCCTTTCGGACTCGCCCCGAATCGTCGGTCCGATCGTTCTATCGGCTCTTGCAATTCACCCGGCTCATTCCGGCTCGTTCGCTCCCTGCGGCACGAACCACACCTCGACACGCCGATTGCCGGCCGCGGCCCCACCCAACGGCTTGGCGGAACCAGCGGAACGGGTCGTGATGCGGGAGGAGTCGATCCCTCGCTCCCGAACCAGATAGGTCTTTACGGCGTCAGCCCGCTGCTGGCCGAGAGCGGAAGCCGTCTCGCCGGTATCCGTATGGCCGATGATGACGACCCGCGCCCGAGGATCCGTGCCCAACCGCTGCGCCACGTCATCCAGGCAAGCCTTGTCGACGTTGCCAACGCGCGAGAGGTTCCGCGGGAATCCGCCCGCGACGCAGGAGACCGCTTCGGCCTTCACCACCGGCGCGACCAGTCGCACCGTGCAGTTGGACGTCGCGACGTTGCTGTGGTCATCCGTGACCTTGACCGTCACCGCAGCGTCGACGGGCGGCGTCGCTCCCGCGAAGTCCAACGCAACGGTCGCCCCGGTACCGTTCACTCGACCGGTGGCGGTGGTCCACTCATAGGTCAGAGGACCGCCTTCCGGATCGGAAGCGGTAGCGACCATGGTCACGGTCTCGCCCGGCAATACCTCCGCGCGATCCGGCGCACAGGTTACCGTCGGCGCCTGATTCGGTGTCGCCACAGGCTCCGGCGCCTCCGCCTCGGCCTCCTCGTGATGCCCGCCGAAGAGGAAGCTGAGGCCCACGTTCGCTTCTCCGTTTCCTTCACTGCCTTCACTGAAGTCGCTGGCCTTCGCGTTCACGAACCGGCCATCGATGCGCAGGTTCACACTTCGCGAGAGGATGAAGCGCAAGCCACCGCCGACGTTCCATCCGAAGTCGCTCGACTCGCCGTCATCTTCCACGCTGATCTTTTCGGATCCGATGCCTGCGGTCAGGAACGGTCGAACTCCACCGTGACTCAGGTGGTAGAGAAGATTCAGCCGGTACGCGCTAACGTTCGCATCCACATTCGGGACCAGAAGGTCGAAGTCGGTTTCCGTCGGCAGCTTCTGCGCGGAGAATTCGAGACTCGTGCGCGATCCCAGGTGGTATCCCAACCGGGCACCGTACAGGCTTCCGTCTCTTGGATTGAGTCCGCCGTATTCGTCCAGCCACCCATATCCCCAGTACCCGCCGAGTTCCACCTGACCTTTGTCCGCGAAGGCCGGGCCCGCGGCCAGAAAGGCCACGACGGCAAATGCCATGATTACGCTTCGCATGGAATACCCTTTCTCTGTTAACGCAGAGCCCTGCCTCCGGAGGCCCTTCGCAGGTCCTCGAGATGTGACCGCGGCGCTGCAGCCTGTTTCACCCCACTGATCGTTCTGGCGTCCGCTCTGTTCGAGCGCGAGTCAGCACGAAGTTCTTCGGAATTTTGCAGGAACGGTGCCATGAAGGGGCGGGACCGGTTCGGCCCCAAATTGGTGCAGATGTAAAAGCAGGGCTCCCAAGCCGCTGGCCCCGTGAAGCACGAGCCAACCGCATGACTTACGCCCCGGCCGGAAGGCTGTGGCCGCGTGTCCCGTTTTGCCCGCGATGTAACTCGCGGGTACACATCCGGGGCCGTCGGATCGGTGTATTTCTCTACCTAGTTGGCGCTTGTCGGCTCGAGGCGAATCCTCACCGCTCGCCCCGTGCCGCTTCCCGCTCCAGCCGCCGATCTCCCATCCTGGTCCAAGGGCACATAGGTCAGCGATGAAGTGAAAGTGTTGGCATCGTCCGAGAGCTTGATCCGTTCCGTGAGCACGCCACGACCCGAAGGAATCCATCCCGCGCCGTTTCGGAGAGCCTCGGGGTCCGTCGGTTTCGTCGTGTAGAACTCGTACGTCGCTTCGAACTCATTCGGACCGACCGCGCGCCACACCCCGTAGGCAGGGGGCACGGGCGGGGCCGCATCGTGATTCGATGACTCTGTCAGGGTGCCGTCCGAATGAAATGCGTACAGGAATTCGAGGTCTTTGATCTCGGCAAAGGCGCCCGCTTCGAATTGGATCGACGATCGCCATGCCCCAACGAGGAGGGGTGTGGTGGCCGGACTGCATCCAGATGCGATCAGCAGCACCGTGATCACGGCTGTGCGAAAAAGCTCACGGATCAAACGAACTCCCCTTTCTGTGGCCAGATGCTCTATCCCGACTCACCATTTCCAAACACGCGCCGAGTCTCGCAGGGCGGCAACGCAGTTTCAACCAAACGCTGGCTTGCGGAGACGACGTTCCCGTAGGATCAGAAGCGTGGCGGCGAAGGCAAGTAGAGAAGCCCCAGGAAGGCGCGAGGCCAGGGTACTCGCCATGCTCGTGAGGAATCCCTGGCTCACCGCTTGGGCCGGTGCTGTCCTTTGCGCCTTGCTGCTAGCGCTCAACACCTTCCGATTTCCTTTTCTCTGGGACGACTTCGATTTTCTGGGCCGTGCCGTTTCCCTTCGGCCCAGAGATTTCCTACCCGATCCCGCGATCGTTTTCTACCGCCCGCTCTCCCGCGAGGCATACTTCTGGGTAGTCACTCATGTGCTAAACATGTCCCCCCTGGCGGCCCATGCTCTCAACGCTGCTGTGGCCGGTGGCATTCTCGCGGTTTTGATCGCGTCCGTGCGAAGAATGGCCGGAACAACTGCAGGGTTATTGTCGGGGTTGGTATTCGCTTGCAGCGCCGTGCTTCCACTAGAGATCGCGTGGGCGAGCGCTAGCCAGGATCTCTTGTGTGCCCTATTCGTGATTTCCGCGTGTTACCTGCAATTACAGAAGAGGACGGTGGCATCAGCGCTGGCCATGGCAGGCGCGCTTCTGTCGAAGGAAACCGCAATCGTCGCTCTCCCCGCCATCATCGCCATTTCTCTGACACGCGCGGACAGATCAAGGGTCGAGATTGTCCGCACCGTGATTGCGCAGGGTATTGTTGCGATCGGGTGGGCATCAATTCATCCATGGACACGGAGCGTTCTCGGCGGGGCGGCAAGTGCGGCGGGCGCCAGCAGGGAGTACCTCGCGTTCCGGGGAACGGATCTAGTCCCAGCGATCTCGCGGGGCATGGCCATCACGCTGAACATTCCGTGGGTCGCGCAAGGCCCCAAATGGCCGGGACATCTGCTCCTTCCCGCGATAGTGACGACTGCCGTCATCCTTTTTCTAATTTTCCGATGGCGGCCCAGCGAGCAGGATTCGGACACTCCGATCGAAGGTGGCTTTCGGCTGGCCATGGTGGTTGGCACTCTCGTACTCTTCGGTTCCCTAGCTCTCACGAGCCTGCTCTTGGGTCTCTGGTCGCCCCACTATGCGTGCATCCCTGCCCTGGGCTTCAGTATCGTGGCCGGCGCAGCACTATCGCGCGCGACGATACCCGTCAGGGCAGCGGTCCTTCTGGCCTACCTCTGGCTCGGGGTCGGCCTTCGAGGAAACCCGCTCGAGCCCTCGGTCCCGAGCGAGCACAACTTTGCAGAAACAGGGGCTTCTCTCAAGAAGGTCGAGGCTGGACTCAAGTCCCTCTATCCGGTGCTCCCCGCGTCGAACGTATACATGTCGGTGCAAGCTCAGGGATCAGGGGGGCTCTATCGCCAACTCTTCCGCTTCCAACCTTTGCGCATCTGGTACCGACAACCGAATATTTGGGTACTGGATCCGAATCGGCGTCGCCAGAGCTCATCCAAGGAGTACCTCTTCTGGATAGACCCAGACCTCGCCGTGTACGAAATCAGACCGACTGACTTCGCCCCGCGAGGTCCCACCCAGGACGTCAGCCTCCCTCAGTACCAAAAAACGTTGCGCGGATACTCCTACGGCCTCGCGTCCGCCGGTAACGTCGATCGCGCCGTATTCATTTTGACCAACATGCCTCAAACCTCTCGGGTGCTTTGGTCGTTCGATCACCGGAGTGCCGCAATGCTTCTTTACGCTGCCGGTCGACCTGCAGACGCAGAGCGCGTGGCGGCCACCGCGCAGTCGTTCACACCCGCCAGGTCGGAAGAGGCAGTCGTGGCTCTACTCGCAGAACCCGTAAGCGGTTTGGATCTGGACCTGCCGGCAATGATGGCATTCGGACTCGACCCCGCAAATGTAACGACGGTGCGCTCGCTCATGCGCCAGTTCGAGGCAAAGGGATTCTCGCTGGCGGCCGGTCGCTTTGCCGCGCGGTTGCAAGCGCTGCAGCCCGGTGATCTCGAAAGCGCTGCCGTTCTCGACCGGGTGAGGAAGTACAGGCCGCAGGAAATTACCGTTGCGGTTCCGCACGACATACCTCAGTAGCCCGACCGTGATACGCGGCGCGAGGGCGCCATGCTAGAATCGTTCTCTCGCGTCGGGACTTCTACAGGCCAGAGGTGGACCATGACATCCCGATTCAGCTTGCGCTCTTTTGGGGCCATCGCCCTCGCCCTCGTCCTCGCTGGTGGTCTGTGGCACACGGAATCGCGCGATGCCTGGGCGACGCCCTTCGCCCCTACAGGCAGCGGGGCCGGCGGCACGGAGTCCGTAGTCTTGTCGGGGCAGGTCGCACTACGCGCTGTCGCCGTGAGCCAAATCTCGGTATCGGCTCCTGACACCGTAAGAGCCTCGGAAGGAGATTCCATATACATCCTCGCAACGGCGGCGAGCGGCTCCCCGTACTCGATCATTTCGATTGAGATCAATGGGGTGCCACCCAACTGTACGTTCTCCACGAACACCCCTACGCCGATCTCACCAAGCGCAACGTTGAGCGGATTCCTGGGATACCAGACTTCGGGCATCTGGCATCTGCTTTGGATCGCGAGTGACCAATACGGCGCGCGGGACACCGCCTCCACGAAGCTCATTGTCAAGGGCTCACCTGTTGACGTGCACCCCGCGCGGGTCTTCACCACCTCCAACGGTGAAGTAATCCGTCTCTCGAACGGAAAGCACCCTTGGTGTGTTCAGGTGGAGCCGTTCGCGGGCTACCCTATCTCCGATGTCATCTTGAGCTCCTTGGAGCTCGTGTACGGGGGCCGCCGGATCCGCTGCGATGCGGAAAAGACGGTGATTGACGGAGACAGCGACGGCAACGGCATGACCGAAATCAGGGCCTGCTTCGCGCAGGACGATCTAAAAGTCTTGTTCGCCGAGCTGCCTCCAGGCAGATCCCTGGTACAAGTCGAGGTCCATGGTGCCTTCGTCAACGCATCGGAATTCAGTGGGCGGCTTTGGGTCGAGGTCGTCGCCAAAACGTCGCGCCTTGCTGCCTCACTGTCTCCGAATCCCCTGAATCCCGACGCGACCCTCACGTTCTCGACCACGAACACCGGGCCGATTGCGGTATCGATGTTCGACCTTCAAGGGCGCTTTGTTCGCGACCTTTGGACCGATCCATTCGCGCAGGCGGGCGATCATCGGGTGCGAATCGACGGCCGAGGACGGCATGGCGAGCGGCTGGCTTCGGGAGTGTACGTGTACCGCATTACGACGCGTGAAGGCGTGACATCTGGCAGGATTGTGGTTCTCAAGTGACCTCTGCACCCTGGGGATTGATCCTGTTCGCGGCTGCTTCAAGCGTGACGCTTCCGTCGCCCGTACTCGCTGAGGCCGCGGGCGTTTCTGAGAGCGCGGCGACCTGGGCATCTGGTCTCGGGACCCTCGTTCCCGTAACGGTCGGCGTGATAATGGCGGCCACCGACCCCGATGGGTACACGCGGAAGGGCCGGGCTGGCACAGTCCTAGAGTTGGGGCTCCTCATTGGCCCATCGACGGGCCATTTCTACGCGCGCGAGCCGAAGAGAGCATTCTTGGGGTTGGGGTTGCGAGGCGCGGCACTTGCGGCTTATACCCTTGGACCATCGAGCAACAACAAGGCGGCCGCAGACGCGCTGGGCACGTTGGGGGGTGGGCTCTTGCTCGCATCAGCGATTGCCGATATTGCCGGAGCGAAGAAATCCGCACGCCGGCACAACGAACGAAACGCGAACCACGGCGCCCGGCGCACGCCGAACATCCGCATGGCAGTTGGATCGACTTCGATCGGACTGCGTGTGAATTTCTGAGCCACGCGGCACGTCCCATGATCACCACCCGACGAGCCGCCAAGGCCGACGAGACGGCGCTGGGGCACCTGGGTGCGGCGCTCATGCGCCAGCACCATGCATCCGACCCCCGGCGGTTCATCCTCACGGATCGGCCGGAGCAAGGATATGGGCGGTTCCTCGTCTCCCATCTCGCGGATCCCAATCTCCTGGTACTGGTCGCCGAGCGCTCGAGCGAGGTCGTCGGGTATGCCTTTGCGGGAATCGAGCCGACGAGTTGGAGAGACCTGCGCGGCCCTTGTGGGTTCATCCACGATGTCTACGTACACGAGAGCGCGCGCCGCGAGGGCGCGGGACAGCAGCTCCTGCGTGAAGCGATCGACTGGGTTCACTCGAGGGGGATGACGCAGATCGTGCTCTTCAGCAAGTCCGGCAACGATGCCGCGCAACGTCTGTTCGCGAAGCTCGGCTTTCGGAAAACGATGATCGAGATGACGTTGGACGAAACCTCCCAAGCCTGAGTCTGGGGATCGCCAAGGAGGAGACCGAATGCACGAAGCAGTGTCGCCGCTCGCAGGTTGGGAGAGTTTCTACGTCATCGTCGGCTCGTCGGCAGGCGCCCTGACCGGACTCCAATTCGTCGTCATGACCCTCATCGCGGAGAACATGCCCTCCCGCGGCGGCCGTGGGGAGACGATCTCTGCCTTTGGCACCCCGAACGTCGTGCACTTCTGCGCCTCCCTGCTCGTGGCGTCGATCCTCTCCGTTCCTTGGAGCGCCCTGCATCCTGCAGGCGTCGCGGTAGCGGCATGCGGCGCGCTCGGCGTTGTGTACACCATTATCGTGACGAGGCGTGCGGTCCGACAGGGCGACTACCGGCCCGTGCTCGAGGATTGGATTTGGCACTGCGCTCTGCCGTGGCTCGCTTACTTGGCGCTGCTCCTGGCGGGGGTGGCCCTCGGGAAGGGCTTCGTCGAGGCGCTATTTGCCATTGGGGGCGCTGCGTTGCTCCTCGTGTTCATCGGGATCCACAACGCATGGGACACCGTGACGTACGTCACGGTGGGGCGTGCGGCTGAGGAGCCGGCGGCTACGGCCGGTGCGGGGCGCGCTTCGGCACCGAGCGCAGGTGCGGAAGCGGAGACGGCCCCCGGCGACCGGGTGCCTTAGACACCCAGCGCCAGCGACTCACCGACGGCGATGCTGGGTCCCGGAGCTGCCGGTGCTGGGCTGTCGGGTGCCGTAGGACCCCCGGTAACGGGAGTTCCCGTAATTCCCGGAATAGGGCTGCGAGGAATACGGCCGGTAAGAGGAATACGGCCGGTAATACGAGCGGTACCCGGGATATCGATAGCCCCAATACCCGTAGCCGGCGCGATACGGGCTGTAATAGCTGTGGTAGCCGAAGCCCAGGAACACGCGCGGATACGGCCGAACGTGCGGGTAATAATAGTAGTCCCCGTAGCGGTCGTAGTCCCGATCCCGCCCCTCGGTTTGGAGCATCGCCGAGATGACCTCGTTCGAGACCCCCGCCTCGCGCAGCCGATGCATGTCGTCGGCGTCGAGATGGAACCTCTTCCCGCTATTTTCGATCTTCATGACGATGAGGGAGTCGGGGATTTCGTCTTCGGTCATGCGGACGACGTCCTTGACGCCGAATGCCGAGGCTGCGGGGGCGAAGAAGATCATCAGCAGAAGTCCAGTCGCGGCAATGATCAAGATGCGTTTCATGGTGTGCCTTCCTTTCGCACGGTCGACCGCGCGTGTGCGACGCTGCCTCAATAGATGGTACACCGATCCCGGGCCCTGGGACTCCCGAATCCACGAGTAGCGTAACCCGATGCAAATCTTCTGCCTGCAGCCTACCCCACCGGCAGGTGCTCCGCCCACCAGCTGTCCAGCGGCGTCCATGGCTACGCGGGCAAGCCGATTCGTCGCAACAGATCCTGGAATCGCGGGTCCCCGCGAAGGGGATCGAACCGGGGGTCCATCTTGAGGTAGGTCAGGAGCGTGGACCGTTCGCGATACGCCTCTTCGAGCGCCGCGAGCGCTGCGTCCTTGTCTCCAAGACCAACGTTCACGAGAGCGATCTGAAAGGCGGAGATCGGTTCCTTCTTGGCGCGTTCCCTCAATTCTCCGAGCGCCTTTTGGGCTCCCTCGCGATTGCCGTTCACGGCGTACGCGTGGCCCAGCGAAGCCACGGAATTTGCTCCGCGATGAGACAGCGCCACCGCCTTCTCGAATTCGGCGAGAGCCTCCCGATTTCGAGCTGTTTGCTCATAGACGAGACCGAGCCCCCAATGTGCCACCGAGAAGTCCGGCGACTCTCGAAGGACGGCCATCATCTGTTCCCGAGCCTGATCGTACTGGCGTCCGAAGTAACGGATCACCCCCACGTTCGCCTTGATGATGAGCGAGAGGGGGTCCAGTTCCCTGGCGCGCGCCATCTGGGTCAAGGCTTCGTCAACGCGACCCAGGCTGGATAGGTAGCGACTGTACCGATGCCGCAGGGTCGCGTCGTTCGGATTCAGCTCGAGCGCGCGCTCGAATTCCTTGCCGGCGCCGTCCCAGTTCCATTCGTAGTAGGCCAAGATATAGGCGAGCGAGCCGTGCGCCTCCGAGAGGGACTCGTCCAGCTCCAGCGCTTTGGTCACGGCGGCCTTCGCCTGGGGGAAAACATCGTCGGGACGGGCGCCGGTGTAAAACGGAAGCACGCTGTAGTAGTCGGCGAGCCCCGCGTAGGCCGGCGCATAGAGCGGGTCCTTCTCCAACGCATCCTGGAAGTAGCGCTTGGCCTTTTCCAGATCGTCCGGCTCGCCCTTGTTCCAGTAATAGCGCCCGCGGAGATAGGCATCGTGCGCTTCCGGGTTGACCCGCGCCACTCGTCGGAGTCGGCGCTCCTCTAGGGGGTTCAGCTTGACGCGGATCTCCTCGGCGACGGCGCGCGCCACCTCGCTCTGCAGCGTCAGCACGTCGTGGAGATCCCGATCGTAGCTCTTGCTCCACAGATTCTGTTCCGGTTTCGCCCGGATCAGCTTTGCGGTGATGCGAATCCTCCCTCCAGAGCGCAGGGCGGATCCTTCCACCACCGCATCCACCCCCAACTCGCGCGCGATCTCGGGGAGGCGCTTCTTCGTCGCTCGATACTCCAGCACCGACGTGTGGGAGATCACTCGAAGCGCTGCGATCTGGGCCAGGTCCGTAATCAGCGCCTCGGTCATGCCGTCTACGAAATATTCCTGCTCGGGGTCGCCGGAGATATTGGCGAGCGGGAGAACTGCCAGCGACTTGATCCGATGGAGGCCCATGCCCCCAAAGACCCTCTCTCGGAAGCCACCGACATTCAACCCGACGAGGAGTGCGGCCAACCCGACCGCGGAAATTCCGGCGGCGATCAAGCCGCGCCGAATTCCCTTCCGACGAGCGGGGGCTTTCGAGGTTGGGGCGCCCTGGGAGGCCGTCGACGCACCCAGGCGTCGCAGGTCGACGGCCAGCTCGGCCGCGGATTGATACCGGTTCTCCGGGTCCTTCTCCAGGCACTTGAGCAGCACGCGCTCCAGGTCCGGCGTGATGCGCGCATTCAGAGCGCGGGGCGTCACGGGAGCCTCGTGCAAGATGGAATTCGTGACCTGTGACGCCAGATCACCGTGGAACGCCATCTGCCCGGTCGCCAGCTCGTAAAGCACGGTCCCTGCGGCCCAGATGTCCGAGCGCGCGTCCGCCGGTTCCCCGAGCAACTGCTCCGGCGCCATATACGGGAGGGTCCCCGCCTGGGCCGTGGTACCCGTCGCGGTCATGGTCTGCGCGTCCTGCGTGGAGGGCGCCACAAGCTTGGCCAGGCCAAAGTCGAGGATCTTCAACCGCCCATCGGGCGCCAGCCTCAGGTTCCCGGGCTTCAGGTCACGATGGATGACTCCTTGCGCGTGCGCCGCTGCCAAACCCTCCGCCAGCTGAACGCCGAGACGCGACACTTCCCGCTCCGGCAGGCGTCCGGCACGCGCCCTTTCATTCACCATCTCCCCGGCCACATACTCCATGACCAGGAAGTCGATGCCCTCCTGGGTGTCGAAGTCGTGAATGGTCGCGACGTTGGGATGGTTCAGCTTCGAGAGGGCGAGGGCTTCCTTGCGGAAACGATTGCGGGCACCCTCGTCCGCGAGGACGTCGGGCGGCAAGACCTTCATGGCAACGTCGCGGTTCAGGCGCTCGTCCAGCGCGCGATAGACGACGCCCATCCCGCCCGCGCCGATTCGCTCGAGAACGCGGTAGCGGGAAAAGGACTTTCCGATCAAGGAATCCACCGGGCCCCCCATGGTCCGTGGAGAAATAGCGGCACGGGCACTGTAGGCCCGCCACGAGGCAAAGTCTACGACGCTAGAGGAGGCCCAAGCCGCAATTTCTGAAGCAGCGCGACGTACCTGGGGTCGGAGCGAAGGGAGCGCACTTTCGGATCCACCTTGATGTTCGTCAACTCCTCATCGTGGCCCCGGAGGGCCCGCTCGAACCACTGGAACGCACGATCGACATCACCGAGTGCGGCGTGGGCGGTTCCGAACAAGTATGGGGAGGCCGGCGTCTCCGTCTCGAGGTCTCGAAGCAAGGCGAGAGCCTCGGCGCGGCGGCCCGCGAGAGCAAGCGAGCGGCAGAGAAAAATGCGAGCCGCTTGGTGAATGGCATCGGCACCTTCCTTGCTCGCGACGGAAACGGCGCGTTGATGCTCCGCGATGGCTTCGGGGAATCTTCCCTTCGCTTCGTGGCAGAGCGCGAGCGACCAGTGCCAGACGGGATTTTCCGGCTCTTGGTTGACGAGTCCCCGAAATCGAGAAAGGGAGCGGTCATATTTGCCGGAGACGTAATCGCCGTACGCCATGTCCCCCTCGATCCCTCGCGAGAGTGGATCGAGTGCGTATGCGCGCTGGTACTGCTCCTCCATTTCTTCGAATCGACCGACCTTGGTCAACATGGCCGCGTACCAGTATCGGGCCCAGGCGTAGCTTGGATTGAGATCGATCGCACGGCGAAACTCTCGTTCCGCCGAAGCCCAATCGCAGTCGTAGACGGTAAACGCCAACCCAAGGGCGACGTGGGCCTCGACCAAGCTGCTGTCGATGGAAAGTGCTCGGTCCGCGGCCGCGCGACACTTGGCCATGGCCTGGTCGGGTGGGATGTAGATGTTCGATACCGAATAGTAGCCCCCCGCGAGTCCGGCCCAGCCCTGCGCGTACAGCGGATCGATCGTCACGGCTCTCGTCAGGTGCTGGAGTGCTTCCTGGTAGTGCAGCACGTCGCGCATGTCGAGCAAAGACCGGCCCCGGAGGTACTCATCATGGGCGTTTGGATCGACGGCGCGTGATGCGGAGACCCTGTTCGGCTGGTCCTGCGTGAGATTCGCTCCGATCTTCTGGCCGATCTCGCGGGCAAGGCTGTCCTGGAGCACCAGGATCTCCTCCGCCTTCCCCTCGAAGCCGTCTGCCCAGAGGTGCCGTTCCGGGCTCGCCTGAATCAATTCCAGCGCGATCCGGATCCGATCGCCGGCCCGAAGCACGGAGCCGGTCACCACGGCGTCCACATTCAAGGAACGCGCGATCTTCGTCACGGGGTCCTTCGAACCCCGGAACCCCCGCACCGACTGGTGCGAGATCACCCGAAGCCCGGGGATCCTCGACAATGCGATGATCGCCTCTTCGGTCATGCCGTCTGCAAAGTAACTCTG